>Ga0316205_10000027_pt1 | contig 379002 bp, 366 predicted proteins | sample 3monthpyrite_MG_FD_204941 | JGI IMG/M metagenome (GOLD analysis project Ga0316205, IMG submission 204941) | Microbial mat bacterial communities from mineral coupon in-situ incubated in ocean water Damariscotta River, Maine, United States -... | ecosystem: Environmental > Aquatic > Marine >...
TATTTTTTAGTCCGCACTTTTCTGTTATATTTTGGCATAAACCAGATCCTTTTAATTAGTTAAAAGAGTCCAGTAAACCGGGGCAAGCTCGAGGTCTCGTTTATCTGACTGTTATATGTCACAGAAGTATTTAGAGTAGACAGGACTTAAATAGAATGAACGATGACTATATGAAACCTATTGATAAGAGATTCGAAAAAGAAATTTCCATTATCGAAAGTGAAATGAATGATGATCTAATTAGTGAATCTGATTTAAGAGAATTTCTCGAACATAAATATTTGTCGCTTGGTCTCTTTATTCACATTGAAAATGAAAAGCTCAAGGAAATCATAAATGAAAGTAAGCAGAAAGAGCTAAGGTTAAAAAAGATTTATAGAGTTCTTTCTGAGATCGAGAGTTGTTTTGATAAAAAAGCTAACGAAGTATCTACAGATGAATTGTTTTTATCAATAAAAAGAGGAAGAGAAATTATTTCTGTTAAGTTCGGCGAAGATGCCATATAAAGTAATAACGAGACGCCAGGTCTCGTTTATCTGACTGTTATGTGTCTAAAAATGAGTTGTAAGCATGTCGAAAGTCTATAAACACAGAGTTTTTAAATAACATACATTGGACACACTATGTAGCTCTGCAAAAAAAGGAGCGGTACCCTTATTTTTCTTTAAAAAAATATGGCAGATAGAGGTTGAGGCATCAGCTGGTTTTCATGGAAGAGTTGTACGTGATAGAAGCTCTACGGCAAGCCTTAGGGCCTAACTGAAATTTTATAAGGACAGCCATAATAATTCAATTGACATTAATACTGTAATTACGTACAGTAAATTAAAATTAAACAATAATAAAAAGTGTTTTCTCTTATGACTCGTGCTCGCTCTGAACTAGTTGATCTGTCAGTAACGTCCTATTATCACTGCATTAATCGTTGTGTACGCCGCGCTTTTCTGTGCGGTAGTGATCGTCTCACTGGCAAAAACTATGAACATAGAAAAACTTGGGTTGTTGAGCGACTGACCGAATTGACCTCGGTATTCGCCATCGAAGTTTGTGCCTACGCCGTCATGTCGAATCATTACCATCTGGTACTACGGGTAAATAAAGATACCGCTGAGGATTGGAGTGAACAGGACATCATTGAACGTTGGCAACAACTCTTTAAACTCCCGCTTCTTGTTGAGCGCTATGTCACTGGCAAAACCACGTCAGCAGCCGAAAATGAGGTTGCTCAAAGCATCATTCAAACCTGGCGAAGTCGTCTAATGGATCTGTCTTGGTACATGCGCATGTTGAACGAACACTTAGCGAGAAAAGCCAATGCCGAAGACAACTGCAAAGGAAGATTCTGGGAAGGTCGATTTAAAAGCCAAGCCCTGCTTGACGAGGCCGCCGTTCTAACCTGTATGAGCTACGTAGACTTAAACCCCATTCGTGCTGCAATAACTGATTCACTAGAAAAATCGGATTTTACTAGCATTCAGCAACGCATTAAGCAGTGGGAAGATGCACAGCCAAGTGGCAAAAAGAATAAGAGCGTCACCAGGGATATTTCAATGAATGACAAAGTCCCGCTGGCTTCTCTTATAAATTCATCACATGATACACATGTACATTCGTTGGGTTATTTAGAAAGAGATTATTTTGAACTTGTGGATTGGGCAGGTAGATCGATTTGCGCCGGAAAACGAGGTTATATTCCTGATAACGTCCCACCAATACTCAATCGATTAGGGTTAAATGTTGAAATCTTTGTACAGCACATGCAAGGGAAGCGACCTCATTTATCCATTACTCAAGCACTCGGGCGGCTTGAAAAATTACAAGCTTATGCCAATCAGCTTGGTGTAAAATTCATAAAGGGTTTTAAGCAAACTCAAGTGATTTATCAATAAATTATTTGTGTCCATATTTATTGTTAGAAATAATGTTGTTTCACCGTAAAAAGTAAACGATATCTGAATAGATTCCAAAGTTTTTTAAATTAAAACACCCCCGATTTCAATTACTGTCTTACGCTTAAAAAAGAGAAATAATTGTGTGAGATATTTTTCTTGTTTTAATTTAAAGTGGATGTCCTGTGAATATGTGCCTTCTTGTTTTAATTTAAAGTGGATGTCCTGTGAATATGTGTTTGCATACTGTAAAGTGCAAGCTATATTTTACAATAAAAACAACAACCTACTCCATCAATATCTCATTAAATTACCTCTAAATATTGACAAACCTTGGACGACACATATAATTACACATATATTACTTTTTAAGGTGAAATTATGGGGCAAGTTACAATATATCTGGAAGACGATATCGAAAATCGGATGGTAAAAGCAGCTAAATCTGCCCATTTATCAAAGAGCAAGTGGATAGCGAAGTTAATTAACGAAAAAGTAGCCAATGAATGGCCTCAATCGGTAATAGATCATGCTGGAAGTTGGAAAGATTTTCCAGATATTGAAGATTTGAGAAAAAACTCAGGTAAAGACGCTCGTCGAGAAGAATTTTAATGTATGTAATTGATACAAATACATTAATTTATTTCTTTAAAGGCATTGGCAACGTACCTGAAAAATTCTTATCAATATCACCCAAAGATATCGCAATTCCATCAATAGTTACTTACGAGTTAGAATTTGGCATAGCAAAATCAAGCTCCCCTAAAAAACGTCAAACACAATTAGATGATATTTTATCTTTAGTTAATATCCTCCCCTTCGGACAGAAAGAAGCAAGCATGTCTGCATCTGTTCGTGAAAAACTAGAAAAAAAAGGTACACCTATTGGCCCATATGATACATTAATCGCAGGTACTGCATTGGCACATCAAGGAATATTGGTTACAAATAATTTAAAAGAGTTTTCCAGGGTTCCTAAATTGAAAACCGTAAATTGGTACAAGTAAAACTAGTCAGTACGTAGCCCTAAATCTAACAACAGCATACAACTAACATTTCACAGCGTGGTTTTTGTGTCAGATAGAAAATAGAGAAAATATAAGTTAATTTTAATATTGGAGTAAATTTGATTGAAACCTTTAGGTTGTATGATTATTTCAATTGCGTTATTACTACCATTTATTCTTATGTTTCTAAATCACAAGATTTTGGGCTATAGATTTGATAACAAATTTCTAGCTGGGACAGCTGGCTTAATATTTTATATATTTATTGTGGCAACCTCTTTTATTATTGATTACAAACTAAATTTGGAATTGAATTTATATGATCTTAATGGTGATGGAGTATTTTCAGGTAAAGAGATAACCCCTGAACAGAAAGAGGCGATGAGAAGGGTTGTTCATGATACAGGACGAAGTTTAGCGCCTATTACTGGTGCAATATTCTCAATATTTTATTCGGTAGGCCTTCTTGTTTTTTATGCTTTCTTTTCGAAGTCAATTTATAAAGCCATGGGAAGAAAGTCATAATATAGGGATATAGAGATTAGAGCATTAAGTATTTGCGCTCAACATATAAAGTAATAACGAGACGCCAGGGAAACTTGACCCGTTTTACTGGACACATAATTATTTACGCTATGAAAGGTAATAAATGCCGTTTACTCCATTTCATATGGGCCCAGGAATATTCATCAAAGCTATTTTGCAAGGTAGTTTTAGTTTGATGGTTTTTGGTTGGGCACAGATAGTAATGGATATTCAACCTTTAATAGTTCTATTGACCGGCGAGGGGCATTTACACGGTTTTTCTCATACATATGTTGGGGCAATATTACTTGCTATATTTTCAGGCTTAACAGGGAAATATCTTTCTGAATTAGGATTAATAATACTGGGAATTTCAAAGAAAATAAACCCAATCAAAATTTCATGGTTTGTTGTCTATCTTAGTGCATTTATTGGAACATTCAGTCATGTAATACTAGATAGTATAATGCACAATGACATCCAACCATTTTACCCAATCCTTGAGAGCAATGGATTACTAGGAGTACTAAGTATATCTGGATTACACAAATTATGTTTTTATAGTGGCGGGGTTGGCGCAGTTATTTATTTTTCACTTAGATATCGAGAACAAAAAATATAATAAGGCCGATCAAGCTGACCAACAACTGTGCGTTTATTAGCAACGTTAGCTATTACTTAAATTTTTTGTTTGTAAATTCGCACAGAGATAAATTCGAGATGTTTTATGAGCGTAAAAAGAAATAAAAACCTTTATATTTATACAATGTTAATTCTTTCTTGCTTAGTAACAATAGTTGAAGTAATGCTTAATCTTAAGGGAGAGGTAATATCGTTATCCGCTGAAACAACTTGGGGATTGATTTTTCTTTTCTTGAGCATTCAATGGGTAAATTGTGATGCTGACCGAGAAAATTTCAGTAAGCCATTTGATTTCGGATTCTTAGTTTATATATTTTGGCCAATCGCATTACCGTGGTATTTGATTTCCACTCGTGGTATCGAGGGACTATTAGTATATTTAGGCTTTATCGCAGTTTGGCTTCTACCTTGGATTTCTGGTTTAATTGCATTTGCTTATTTCACTTGAAACAGCTAACAAAAGCAATAATTTTGGACATTTTACAGCGTTGTTTGGGTTGCTTGTCGTGCCAATAAAGCGTAAATATATTTACACAGTTAAACTTTCTATTTAAAAGGTAATAAACATTATGTTCATAGTTCTTCTAAAGTTTTCTGATAATAAAGGTCAAGCACCACAATATATGGATAGTCACAATCAGTGGGTTAAGCAAGGCTTTGATGATGGCGTTTTTTTATTGGCAGGGAGCCTCCAGCCTAGCTTAGGTGGTAGTGTCATTGCTCATAATACATCTAAGCCAGATCTACAAAATAGAGTGGATAGCGATCCATTTGTTAAAGAAAATATTGTAACCGCAGAAATACTAGAAATCACACCTGCAAAAGTTGATGGAAAATTGCAATTTCTTTTGCCTGAGTAGGAAGTTCCGTTTATGTCACGCTAAGGAATAACACGGCTATAGATTATTATCGATTTAATATGGACGCCCTAAAGATTCATTTTTAGCACTTAATATCAGAATAATAATGATGCGAATTTATTTTACGACTATTTTGTTTTTATTCCCTTTAATTGCCAACTCAATGCCTGGCACAGATATTGGTATTGGCCATCGTACATATCACTCAAATGAATTAGATAATTATAAATTTAAAAATGATTTATTTGTTAATGAATTGGTTTTATCTCGATATTTGTCAAATTCAATTTTTCTGTCTGCTCATCTTGTTGATCACGGTAATGATAAATTAGCTTACTCTCAACCTGGCATAATATCGACAGTTGATGCTGTTACTGGATTAGAAAGTACAATAGTTTCAGAAGTTTTATATACTGAAAACGTAAATCAAAAATATATAGGATTTTCTATTAACTATTCAAAAAAATGGTACATCGAACCATACATTGGAACAGGATTATTTGTAATCAAGAACAACTTAAAGCAAACTGCAGAATTTTATAACGAAAATGATCAATCACTTTCTTTGCTAAGAAGTAGTGAGAAAAACACATATTCTTATTATTCCAATTTAACTATAGGGGTAAAGTTCTACATCATTAATTCGGTTAATATTAACGCTAATTTAAAATACTTCCGTAGACATTTATATGAATTTAAACATGACTTTAAAGAGATTGGCGTATCATTAGGTTATACGTTTTGAGCAATGCCAATGTATTCATAAACTCGACTATACTTTTCTGAACAGCAGTCGGTAATAGTTTCGCATACTAAGATTATGGGCATAAAATATATCAGCGCAATAAGTTCTGACATTTTACACTCAAGAAACAACACTGTAAAATGCGAGTTATGGATGACATTATATTTTCAATGGAAATGATTTGATTAAGCTAGTTATATTTTTTTTAACATTATTATCAGCCAATTTGTCTGTCGGCGCTGAAATGAAATCTTGGATCACCAATTCAAGCCCCAATATTCCTTTATCTATTGAAAACTCAGAAACACCAATTGAAGGAAATCGAGTTGCGGCTATTCGAGCGCCTATGAATTCTTTTAATGAATCAACCCTACCAAAAGATATTGATGATTATCAATTTGGTTGGTTTGATTACTATTATTTAACACAAACAATAAATTGTAAAAAATATAGAAATAAGCATTTACATTTGTCTAGTTATTTGAGATTAGATAAAGAAGCGGTCATGATTAAAGTTAATCGATTTAATAAAAACCTGTCAGAAAGAATTAACGATTTTTCTGGTACAAGAAAAATGCTTAAACCATACATGAAATTACTACTTCGATTTCAAGAAAGAACACAGGTACATTTAAGTGTTTTTATAACCAAAGAAAATGGAATATCCGTACAAAACTCTACGGATAATTTTGATACAGAGAATACTCAATGGCAACGGTTAAATGTTGAAGCTGGTGTTCCGAAAAATTGCAAGTCAATTTCAATAGTTGTGTTAATGAAAGGTTTTGGCGATTTGTACGTGGATGATTTTGTAGTTTCAGAACAGGGCTCCAAAAATATATCAAAAAACAGACAGAGAAATTTAGTTAGAAATTATGGTAATTTTCGGAAAAAAATAATGATATTAGAAAATGACTATAGAAACACATTTTCATTTAATAATCTAGGATTTGAAAGACCTAACTGATTTAACATAGACATCATGTTAAAACTCTGTCAATTCCATAAATCACTACGCATTAAATTGTATCTCAGATAATGATAATTAAATATTTTCGAATAAGTAAGCTTAGTAGAACCTACTCTACCTGAATGAAGCGGACTTTATCATTGCAGTTATAAATTTTGCCATGAGATGACAACTGGTATTTGGAAATTATAGACAATCTGTAAAATTTGCTCAAAATTCGAGTTATTCTACAGCTTTATTTTGTAAGTAAGTGATGCTTGCTACTAAAAAGGTCGTTCTATTCGAGCCAAGATGCTCTTGGTTTTAAACAAATATGACGTTTACTCTTAATTAAACTTGTACAACCAAATTTTCATAGAGTACTTAATTGTACTCGCCAGGAAGATCATTTTTTATAACAGTAACCTTGCCGACTTTCTTACCTGAAATTCTCAATAATTCATCACCTGAAAACTCAAAACCAAGCTTTAGTGCTATTTGTGCAACATCATCTGCAGTTGATGAACCGAGCACCTCATTTTTAAGTGCAGGTTCTGACTGCATTTTTTTTAAAAATGCCTCTAATTGATCTAAAGCCATATTCGAAATTCCTATTCTCGCTAACTGTTCATATATTAAACAGGAAACCCTTATAGGTTTCAAGTAAATTCTACTATCCTTTCAAGGTATAGGCAATGAATAGAATTTTCAGAAGACTTGCTATACTGGGCAAGACAAGGCATAACAATGATAATAGCAATAGATATTCAAGCTTCCGTGACGCATTTAAGGATACACTACTAACAAGTCCATGCCCTCAGCTGAAATTAAAACTAAAAAAGAAAACGTTCATACGTGACGAAGTCGTCTTATAGATATATCCTGGCACATACAAATGTTGAATGAATCTCTAACAAGAGAACATACTTGAACATCGAAAGAACGATTTGAGAAATTATATAAATCTAAGCATTCGGATCAACCCATTCATTAGGCGTAGCTGTCTCATTAATTGGGTCTTCACCCGTTAGTATTTCTGGATTTTGGATACCGAAATATTTATAAATGGTTGAAGCTACAGCAAAAGGTTCGCACTGATAACTATCATCAGTTGGTGTTGTAAACTGACGATTTTCTTTTGTTTCTCCTTTGCGTTCCGTTTTACCAATAATTTTCCCTAACTCATTACCTTCTATTCCTGGTCCTGCACTTGGCCCTGCACCAACCATATATAGATTTTGATTGTTACCGTGATCCCAACCCAATGAATTGTTTAAATTAACATTACGGCCAAAGTCACCAAACACTGTGATGATGACATTGTCTTTACCTGCTGCTTCAAGATGTTTTGCTGCAACCTCCAAAGACTCCATCAAATTTCTCATACGGCCTGGATATTCATCATCAGCAGAATTGTGATCATCCCAACCGCCAAGGCCATTGTTTCCTAAACTGACAAATAACGTATCTGGATTATGGATCACTAAATTTACCGCCGCTTTCAAACGATCTCCAAACCCGCCAGGGTATTCCAATAAAGGTGCGTCAGGATCATCGGCTGTTGCTACAAAGTCTGGGTCAGTAGGCAATGAGGTATTTTGTAAATTATCATTCAACTGATTTATAAAACCTTCAATTTCCCCTCGCTTAGTAAACGAATCCACTACTTTCTGATAACGCGTTTGCTTAGCTGCCATTACTGTTTGCGCAAGCGCTTCAATAACCGCCTCTTGATCATTTGAACTACTTTCTAGTGCAGAGTTAGATCTCCGATCATAGGGATTACGTAAGTCTTTATTAAGTGATATTGGCTTCAATCCAAGGGGAATACTGGTGTCACCTTGATTAAATACAATCGAATCCCCTTCAAATGTCACAAAAGGAAACAATGCATTATCTGATATTGCACCATTTGCATAAAGAACAGAGGCTAAATTGGTTGCTATGCCTGGACGACTATCTTCCTCTCCAATCATGCCCGTCAAGTTAGAGAAAATACTGGGACGATGCGCTTTTGAATCATCTTTCACCCTATTCAATGTACGAAGAACTGTCATACGATCTTTTTCCAATAAACGCTCCATGGCATTACCACCAGCATTTAAGTTGTTATCTGGACTACCCCAAAATCCATTTTTAGTAAAGCGCGTATTATTTGCATCAGGCATTAAAGAAGCGTTATAGGGATTTTGAGAATTTGCATTAATGTCTTCAATATTTGTTAAATTACCTGCTAACTCTGAAGGGCCACCATAAAGAAAAATACTAATAACCTGAGGCAGGACAGTCGGCGCCGAATAAGCAACTTCACCAAGAACGGCCGCTCGCGCATTTATCATGTTACGAGATCCAAAGGATGCTGCATTTGCATAAGAACTTAAACCAACACCACCAAGCATAGAAGGCACCAATACAGAACTACCGAACAAACCCATTGATTTAACGAAATCTCTTCTTTTCATTACCCTACTCTCCCGCTACTGCATCATGGTAATACAACTCAGGCAATCGAGATAAATAATCAAAAACGATCCTTGCCTGCTCACTACGATTGGTTTCATTCTCTGTACTAATAAATACTTTTTTTAGTTCAGTCAATTCTAAAGTTGTTGCTTTTCTACTTATAATTGACATAAACAGAAAATGTATAAAATCATCTTCTTCAAAAAAGTCACCTTCTCGAATAAAAGTATCGTTCCATCTTCCCCAATTATTATTGGATTTCGTTAAGAGACGTTCACGCACTGCTGAGTGATAATAAGCAAAGCTAAGAGAATCTAACGGTTGATCTTTGAACCTACCAAGCTTTAATGCCATTGCTGGCTGTTTCATCTTATGTAAATTTGGTGAATCGCTTCCGGGGTTTGTTAAATCATCTAGAAATCCACGCTCATGTACCCAATAAACACGCTCTGCCAAATTAAAAAATGTTTCCTCGAAGCTTTGGGGTCTTTCATTATTTAAAAGATATTCTTCTGAGAAAAGTATTGCCAAGAAGACATCATGAAAACGCACAGGATTTGTGGCAACAATGTCTTGTGTTATTGCTGCTCGCTGCTCCGAGGAATAGTTTGGAAAAAATCGATCAACCAAATATGTCACAATTCTAGGTATTACAAGTGGATGACTTGCAATTACTTGATAAAAGTCTTCACAACTTGTCACCCATTGATCTAAAACAAATTGTGGTTCTGCATTCTCATTAAGCTCATCAATAACAAGCTCATAATTCCCATCGCCATCTTTTAAATACCAGTTTTTACAAGCAATCGATGCCTTGGGCACATCTTCATCTTTATCAAACAAGCCCAGATAAATTTCAATCATCTCCCGCGTATTATCTTCTGGTGATCTAAATCGTCGCCAATTCGCCTGTGACTTCATATGTGTGAAGATAATATCTCTTATGCTGGCGTCCTCATCCATTGCTTTAGTAAGCCCTGAATACACCCGATGAACGTCTATATATTCTGAGGAGTCAATTTCTTCTGCGGGAGAAAAAAGAATCGTATTTGCAAGCGTATAAGCCATCCATGCTTCAAACAAGTCACGGCTAATAGGAAACTCACGAATAGTTGCCAAAGGTAAAGCTGTTGGTTTTCTTACTTCATTAAACCGATATCGCAAATCAATCACGTTTGCATAACCGGATTTATTTTTCACACGTACATTTAAGTCAGCACGTGTTTTACTCAAATAATTTCGTCCATCGCCAAGGCGATAGTCGCTGCCATTCGCACTAAAGTCAAAAAACTCTGAAAGGGGTACGCCTTTATATAGGGTGCCAGCAAGCTTATTCGCAACTTGATACTGCTGCTCACTATTAAGTGAATTAAACTTGGACTCAGTCAAAGGCTTTGCTGCAGAGGTAGGAAGTACTTCATTACTTTTTTGTTCATCTACTTCTAATTCACTGGCTTTACAAGAAATTAGCAAAACAGAAATCAACAGTAAGACCAGCTTATAATTCTTCATATTTCTCTCACAATATTATTTGTACCACTAATTTGTATCGATCTCTTGATACACTTTCTTAAAGAGTGATCAACTATTTGCAGGCATAATGCCAAGCATAAATATATCAATTTGCTACACCCACGTACTTGACCCAGTCGGCACTATTTTGGGAATAAATCAGCATTTCTTATAATTAGGTAAAAAACCAAAACGCTAAATAAAATAGCGTAAGTTACTGTATTTTAACTGAATAAAGTAATGGAATGAGCAAATTATCAATATCAGGAGAGTAGACAACGAATTAAAAAGGAACTCAGAAGAAAATAAAAAGTGGTAAATGATATGATTGTTTTAGATTAAATCATATGGAAAGAATGTCACTAATGAACTACAAACTTATCGTTTGATTTTTTTACCATTTGAATTGAGTCTAACTTTATCAGGATAAGCAATTTATCTTAATCAAAAAAAATTGCTTCTTAATACACAAAACTAAATACCGCCTGTAATACCCAGGCACGTAACTCAGGAAATTGATTTTCTTTATCCTTCTGCCTCAAATGATCCAATCTCAAGTCAATTTTTCCCTCATAAAAATTTAAGCGCGTACTATACTTTGCACCAACGGTAAAAGTCTGCAAATTACCTAACCGATAATCGGCACTCGCATAAGTCACAAAATCGTTTAAGTTCTCAATATTCGATACATTTTCATCGATGACATCATTAGGGTTAATTGATGGATCTGAGGTACGATCAACAAAATAGTAATGATAGAAGCTTGCAGCTGATTGATCATAAAACCTAACATGAAACTGTAACTCATCGCTCTCTCGCAAAGGAAAGGAGTACTTAACATCAAGAGTATGAGATTGAATCTGCCAGTCATCTCGAAAATATCGATAAGAAGACCGCAAAACCTGACCAGAAAAATCTTTAATATATTTCAAATAAACAATATGTGATAAACGCTTATTGGGTCGCTTTTCATGAAAATAAGGGTTTGTTGTTTCCGCTTCCAGACTTTGATCATCAACTACGGTTATTAATTTATATGGGTCTGTCAGGTATCCCTTAGTTAAACCTAGGGTATAGTTAATCTGGAAAATAGATGTCCGATTAATAATTTGGCTCGCACCAAACATCCAATCAAGCGTCTTTTTGTTATCTTTAGACAGAACTGAATCAGTACCCATCACCTCTAACTCTTCGGGTACCCCACCAACAGGACTTACCTGATCGTAAGTCAGTGCAAGACCAGAAGTCAGTGTCGTGAGTTTATTATTTAGGTCATAGCTCCAAACAGAGCTTAAGCCTACTGACAAATAGTCATATTCAACAGACAAAGACATGGAGCTCGTTGCTCTCAAAATTCGAGATAAAGGTTTTTCCCAATCCAATAACATGGCATATCGGGTATCAAGAAAATCATAGGTTGGCAAAACATCCGAGGCTATAATAACCTGCTGACCCGAAGGCGTTGTCATGGTTTGAGGTTTACTGCTTTCGGAGGCCCCATTGGGCGAAGGACCTGACATCACATCAAATATAAATTTACCAGAAATAAACTCGTCATCATCTATTTCTTTTCTTAGAGCAATCACATCTTCATTAACCGTTACCCGGCCTTCTTCAACATAAAGCAATGCGGATGCACTACCTTCCCATGTCGAATCACCACGTGCCTGAGTTTCATTTGAAACTGCTGAAGACAACAATACGCAGGTTGCCACAGAAAGTTTTGAGCGAATGGACTTCATTGGCAGACCTTAATTACATCCGCAACCGCCGCCACCTACGCCTTGCCCTCCATGAGCAGCTTCTTTGCTGTAATAGATTTGTTCATCCATTAAATCAATTAAAGCATCTGTGTTTAATTGCATATTCTCTCTAGCCAAGACATCGCGCTCCCAAGGTTTGACCTTTGCAAAACCACAAGCTGATATCATTGTCGCCAATAATATGACTAAAATTATTCGCACATTAGTTCTTAGCTGGAAACTTTGCAACTAACTCCACGGTTTTTCCATCTCGATTTACTGTCATAGGCAACCATGTACCAAAGGCAGTTGCTTTTACCGCCTTAACCACGTCACTCACTTTTTCAACAGGTTTTCCTGCAATGTTTGTGACTTTATCATCAATTTGAATACCCGTTTTTTCTGCCACACTTCCTGCTACGAGTCGTGTAATTATCACGCCTTCATTGTGCTCTAAATACACACCTAATCTGGGGCGATCTTCTTCTGCCTCTAACTCTTCGCGACTAATTTCAACAATACCATATGCAATGTCAACTGCACCATCAAGCAATTGTTGGCATTCAATCGTGCCGTCCCATGCCATCAGTGTTTTAATACTTTTTAGTCCCATGGAATTAAGCTGATGTGGCACGCCATAGTTACCCATGATATGACCTGCACCTAATACCCCAACGATCATTGGGTGGCCTTTTTTATTGATAGCGGAGTGAAATATTTCTGCCATGGCTCGGTCCCAAAGTAATTGACCTTGAAGGAAACGTTGAAAAGATGGTTTTTCTGAAATCTCTTGAATATCTGCATCACTCAACTCAGCTGCTTCTTCCCCTTCTCCACCATGGGCATGTTTTGGCATATGCTGAGAAAACACCTGAGCTAATACTTCGACATAGTCTTTTGTAGGCTCCGCAGGTTTAGATACCCCTTCTCTTTCTTTTTCGGGAATGTTATCCCAGCCGCGATCGCCAACTTTAGAAACCAGCTCTCTATTGACATTTAATGCATACATAGGAATACGGTTCATTCGGGCAAAATGAAACATCGGCATATAAAAGTCTTTATTAAAACGCCAAATTTTTTCCCAATCTACTGCCTCAAGAAAATCCTTTTCATTAATTTCCCCAGCCACCCATTTATCCAGTATTTTTTGTGTTGAACGGGGAAAAGATTCAAACCCTAAAACCATTCCTGGCTCTAAAGCATATATGGCAGACATAGTTTGCAGTTGCCAGCGATGATGCTCAGGATTGTCATGATCCTCACCCAACAAAACGACTTTGGTTTTACTCAGGGTATGCGTTATTGCAGCAACGTCATGGCTATCACCTTTACTAGTGATCCACATTCCCTCAGGGACACAGATATCTGCTTTTTTTTCTGCGGCAAACGCTGTAGATAAGAAACATAAAGATAATAAACAGACTAATTTAATTATTTTATTCGACACATCACTATCCTTGTTTTCGATAAAATTTTATTTTGTTAATAAAATTTTTAGTTTTCAATCATAAAAAAACCATAAACATCGCTTAGGGTGTTTAGATTTTGGCTCAGAAGCGGTGTTATATCGCACGCAAGAAGGAAACATATAATAATATGTGACCTTAACCTGAGTACGACCAGAACAAATAAAATGCGTTCAAGAAGTACTTAATGAACCCTAGATGGGTTCTTAGTGCGATATAACGCCGCTTCTGGGACAAAAGATGAATACTCTAAGCGATGTTTTCGCCTTTTGCTTGAAGATCGGCATGATACGAAGACCTCACCATTGGCCCACTGGCAACATTACTAAATCCGATTTCATAACCATATTCAGCTAGCCCATCAAACTCTTCAGGTGTCACATATCGTTCTACGGCTAAGTGATCTAAACTAGGTTGCAAATACTGCCCCAGTGTTAACATATCACAATTAGACTCACGTAAATCTCGCATAACCTGCTTCACTTCGTCCAATGTTTCTCCTACTCCAAGCATCAATCCAGACTTAGCTGGAACTTCTGTAAAAATTTGCTTGAAGTCTTTTATTAAGTTATGTGAAGTTTCATAATCTGCTCCTGGCCTAACTTTTTTATACAAGCGTGGCACAGTTTCTAAATTATGATTAAACACATCGGGTGGTGACTCATTTAATATCTTTAAAGCAACATCCATACGACCTCGAAAGTCTGGCACCAATATTTCTATTTTTGTATTTGGATTCATCGCCCGAATTTCATTTATACAGGCCACAAAGTGCCCTGCTCCCCCATCGCGCAAGTCATCACGATCTACGGAGGTAACAACGACGTAACTCAATCTCATATCATAAATTGTTTGCGCTAAATTTTTCGGTTCATTTTCATCTAGCGCTAATGGACGACCATGTCCCACATCACAAAATGGACAACGACGGGTACACACATCCCCCATAATCATAAAAGTTGCAGTACCGTGACTAAAACATTCTGCTAAATTCGGACATGCAGCTTCTTCGCAAACCGTATGCAAACTATTTTCACGAAGTTTTGATTTTAATTTAGAGACAGCGTTAGTTGCGGGTAACTTTGTTCGAATCCAACTAGGCTTTCTTAAGGGTTCCACTGTTTTCTGAACTTTTATCGGTATACGGGAAACTTTGTCAGCACCGCGCAGCTTTTCGCCAGGTATTTTTTTTTGTTTGTTTTGACTAATACTCATAATTCAAATTTTGCTTTAAGTGTTTTAATAAATTGGTTGTGATAATTTCTTTAGAATATTGCATATTCAGATCTTTAATTTGAGTAACATCCAGACCTTCATATCCACAAGGATTTATTCCTTTAAAGGGCTCCAGATCCATATCAACATTTAAGCTGAGGCCATGATAACTTTTACCATTTTTAATACGCAATCCCAACGCGGCAATCTTTTTTTCTTTCACATAAACGCCAGGTGCATCACGTTTGGCTTCTGCTTGAATATTCATATTCGCCAGTAAGGCAATAATGGCGTTCTCCATTGCTGTCACAATAGCTCTGACACCAAGGGCGTTTCGTTTAATGTCTATGAGTAAATAAACGATTAATTGACCTGGCCCATGATAAGTAACTTGACCTCCTCGATCCACCTGCACAACAGGAATATCACCAGCATTTAATATGTGTTCTTTTTTACCGTTGAGTCCTAGAGTGTATACCGGTTTATGCTCTAAAACCCAAAACTCATCAGTTGTATCTGGCTGGCGAGCCTGGCTGAACTCACACATTTTCTCATAAACCGGTGAATAATCACAAAGACCTAATTCGCGGACCTGAATAGGGCTAAAAACAACCACCTCATAATGCCATTAATACAAGTTCGTGTGAGGTTAATTCTATGTAGATATCATCTATTTGCTGCTGGCTTTGAGCTTCAAATGTTAAGGTTATTGAAGTGTAGTTACCATTTTTACTCGGGCGTGATTTAAGTGCATTTTCCGTTAAATGACCGCCGACGTGCCTATTTACCGTGGTTAACACGTAAATTTCAAAATCCACATGGTTTTTCCCCATCACTTTTAATGGGAATTCACAGGGAAATTCTAATAATTTATTTCTATCGTAATCGGTCATTTTCTAACTTTATAGGTATGTGTTTTATTAATAATTTGGGGCATTCCCAAAATAAGCAAGCTTGATTTGATCGCTTGTTGATCTATTCTGAAATTCATAATTTATATCATTACTACAAATTATGCTAAGAATAACAAATCGATCTTATTGTGAATCTGCAAATAGAAGAAATTTTTTTCTTTCTAGGTCTGTTTTTAACGCAACAATCAGCACGTTAAAGCATCAAAGCAAGTTGAGATGAAAAAAAGACTTGCTAGATAGCTGCAACATCCAAACCGGATAAAATTCATCAACTCCCCAAAGGAACATCCTAAGGGGAGTTAAACGAAATTAATATTACTGTTGAGTAATTGTGAGCGTGTAATCGGTTACTGAGGTTACAGTGTCATAAGCATCAACATATATAAAATAAGTACCGGCATTTAAAGGACCAACTAATAATTCATCACCGTTACCTTCGGATAAAGAAGATGCGATTATAGTGCTTGAAGTTGTTTCACCAACATATAAGTCAAAATCCGCTTGATTATTTGACGACAAATTAATGCTTAGGTTTACCGTACCTGACAAGGTAAATGAATAAACATCTTCTACTTGCACTGATGTATTATCACTAAATGTAATCACAAAATCGCTTTCATTCGCATCCTGTTTCGCACTACCAGTTACCGTTGAAGGAATTGTAATACTTTGAGCTTGCTGGTTATTATTATTCGGTTCCGCTTCTTGTACATCTGTCGGTTGTCCGCCAGTATTGCCACCACCTGTATTGCCACCACCAGTATTACCGCCTCCTGTATTATTTCCACCAGTAGAATCAGGCAAGATTGGGCATACTCTTAGCGCGTCGTCTAATGTAGGGTCTTCTTTAAGACCCAGTTTTTTACCATTTATTTCACCAACACAGGTCTTACCGCTAGACAAACGAAGAATTTCAATCGAAAAGGCGTTACCTTTGTCATCTGGATCTGTTGCATTGTTAGGATTATTACTCCTTAAAACACTACAATATTGACCCATAGAGTTCTTTGCTGCTTGCTGTTCTTGCGTCTCATTACCTGTTAAATACAATTGAACGCCAGCAACTTCTCGAATGATATCCCCTGGTTTAATACCAATATCACTCGCTTTACCAGCCGCTTGAATGCCTTTAACCCAGATACCGATTGGCTGAGCAGACACGCCTTGTGGTAACTGCTGTTGAATAGCTAAAAATTGTTGCTGTTGTGCATTTTCAAACAGATAAACTACTTCGCCACTGATGCCAATCGAATGAATGTTCTCACCGTTCTTCATTCGAGAAGTCAAATCATTTGAAACAACACCAGAAATTGCGAGTTGCCTTTGACCGCCACCGGCATAATTGACACCAATAACTTTGCCATTAGTCAATTCGACCAACGGTCCACCTGAATTTCCACCAAAAATATCAGCACTGTGATTAAATGCTTCCACTGAAGCCCAGGAAGTATCATTGAGTCTAACTTCTGTATTAATAATGCCTTCTGTATAGGTATATTGGGATTCACCCTTGCTGGAATCAATAACATCACCTGGAAAACCAGCAGCCGCAACTTTCAAATTAACATCAGGCTCCCCGTCATACCATTCAAGAACAGGAAAATCACTACCAGACGCCAATTTTAATACCGCTAAGTCAGCGCACTCAGCAAGACTTATCACCGTTGCATTGTATGACAACGACGTGCCTTCAACTTGAACTTTTAGTTCACCAGCACCGGTCGCCACATGATTATTGGTTACAATATATCCAGTTGAATCAATAAAAAAACCACTACCTGTCCAATTCGCTGCTGTTTTAAAAGAACCATATTCTGATCCTGGAAGGGTCAGGGAGCCTGCCGCCTTTATTTTAACCGTTGATTTTTTAACTAGAGCGGCAATTTCATCAGTTGTTAGGCCGTCATTTCCGCCTTCGCTACCACCACCACACGCAACAAGTGATGATATTCCAGCAAACATCAAGAGCTGGGGGAAACGAGATTTTGTTATTTTACGCACTTTCTTTTCTTCCTCTATTAGGAGGTAAACCAAAAAGAACATACTGGATCAGTAAAACAACATATGAATGCAAACGATCGTTACAAAATCTTTATTTACTGAGAAGACATGCTTTTTTTGAAATTACCCATGGCTCATTATTTTTTAATTAGGTTGCTTTTTGAACAAAACTGTACCCCAATTAAACAAATTTAAAGCATCTGATTAATTTTCTATCATGCTACGCAAATTAAGGATAATTGTAAACCAACCAAGCAGCGAAAAAACGGAGAAAGGATAGTGCTTTTTATAAATGCAACGTCTTTTTGAAGTGCCCATAGATTTTGGACATCCTATGCCAAATATCACCCGGCTTTCCTGAACCAACCGACTTTTTATCTAACTGGGTGACGGGTAAGATTTCCTTGGTAGAGCTCGTCAACCATACTTCATCGGCAGATTGTAATTGAGCAAGGGAAATTTGACTTTCCGCATTGGGAATACCATGCTGCTTAGCCATTTCCATCACAAGATCTCGAGTAATTCCAGGCAATAAATGTTCGTTTTTTGGTGGTGTAGTCACAACGCCATTTATCACAGCAAAAGCATTACTCGCAGCACCTTCGGTAACAAATCCATCGCGGATCAATATCGCTTCCGCCACACCTTGATCAACCGCCTGTTGTCGTAACAACACATTAGGCAACAAACTAATTGCTTTAATATTACAACGAGACCAACGATTATCGTCCAAGGTAATCGCTGCAACACCATTTTCATAATAGTCAGCACTAAGCGGTGTAATTTTATTTACCATTGCAAAAACAGTGGGTCGTACGTCTGATGGAAACGCGTGATCCCGAATAGCAACACCTCGGGTAACTTGTAAATAAACTGATGCATCAGTGTGATTATTTTGTTTCACTAAGTCATTTAATATCCCTTGCCATTGAGAGTGCGAATAAGGGTTTGTTAAACGAATAGCGTCTAGACTTTGCTGTAATCTATCCAGGTGTTCTTCAATACGGAATAAAGCACCACTATAAGCGGGAATAACTTCATAAACACCATCCCCTAATAAAAACCCTCGATCAAAAACTGAAACTTTTGCTTGTTCAGCATTTTCGAATTCACCGTTTAAAAACACGATAGACATGAATTAGTACTCTATCTTTATATTAAATAATCTAATAACTATTCAAACAACATCTTAACTTCGTCCATGATGCCGTTAATAAAGCTACCTTCTTTAACATCTGACAATGCAGCAAGTTCTCTCGTAATAAAAGGTTTACCAGCTAAATCCACGTTCACAGTTCCAAAAACCCCACCTTCACTGACAGGTGCAACGATTCTAGTATCCAAACTCATCGTCGCTTTTAGCGTTTTATATTCACCACGTGGAATTGTTACCCACAAATCCTCTTTTAAACCTAAGTCAAATTGCTCTGCTTCGCCTTTCCAAACTTGTGCAGATGTTAGCTTTACATTAGCCTCATAAAGTCGATGTGTTTCATAAAATCGAAATCCATATGTTAGTAGCTTTTGAGATTCGGTGGCTCTTGCTCGCTCACTATTGGTGCCTAAAACCACAGAAATTAAACGCATATCACCTTTAAGCGCTGACGAAGCTAAACAATACCCTGCTGATTCCGTATGTCCTGTCTTTACGCCATCCACATATTTATCCTGCCACAACAACTTATTACGGTTAAATTGCTTAATGCCATTGTAGGTATATTCTTTTTCCGAATACCAAGCATAATGTTCTGGAAAATCACGAATAATAGCCCTCACCAGTTTTGCCAAATCTTCCGCTGTTGTGTAGTGATCTTTATGTGGTAATCCAGTCGCATTTACAAAATGTGTACTATTCATATCAAGCTTTTTTGCATACTCATTCATTAATGAAGCAAAAGACTCTTCTGAACCCGCAATATATTCGGCCATTGCTACTGTTGCATCATTGCCTGATTGAATGATCATACCTTTTAACAATTTTTCGACAGTAACCTTGGTATTCACTTCAATAAACATGCGAGAGCCGGGCATTTTCCAGGCCTTCTTGCTAATTTTTACTTCATCAGTCAACTGAATATTGCCCATCGCCAGTTCATTTTCAATCACATAATTTGACATCATTTTAGTCAAACTAGCAGGCTCAATTCGATTCATACTATTTAATTCAGCAATGATTTTCCCACTATTAAAGTCCTGTAGAATATAAGACTTGGCGGCTAACTTTGGCGCCTTTGGCTCTATGGCATAAACAGCTGTTGCCATAAAAACCAACGATAAAATAATTACAACCTTTAATTTAAATTCTTGCATACTAACTAACTATTCCCCGTTATACGACAGTACCTTAGCTTCACCAACACCTAAGTCTTCCAGGTTTTTAATCATACTTCCTGCTTCATCGTGTTGATCAAACGGCCCTATGCGAACTCGATATATGTGTTTTTTTGCGTTCACAATAACTTTATGAATATCACTTTCAATTGATGCCGCAGCCAATTTATCGTGAATTTGTTGTGCATTCTCTTTATCAGAAAAAGCACCCACTTGAACAAATACCTGTTTAGCTTTAACTTGTTTTGCTGAAGAAGTATTGATGACTTCGATTTCTACGCGACCTGTACCATTTTTCACAATATCAAGCTTTAAGGCAGCAACATAGGATAAATCAATAATACGTCCAGCATGAAACGGGCCACGGTCGTTCACTTTTACTACAATCTGTTTATTGTTATCTAAATTAGTCACTTTAACATAGGAAGGTAATGGCAGTGTTTTGTGCGCAGCAGTCATTGCATACATGTCGTAAGCTTCACCACTGGAGGTTCGTCTTCCATGAAATTTTGTACCATACCAGGAGGCATCTCCTGTTTGTTTAAACCCGTGGTTAGACTTTAAGGTGTAATATGTTTTACCAAAAACACTGTATTTTGCGGGGTTCCCATATTTACTAAATGGTTCATCTTTAGGCGTGGCATTACTAATTGCATTTAAATCAATTTTTGCATTACGCGGCGCGCTATCTCGATTGCTTACGATTCCACATGCGGAAAACAATAAAACGAGTAATAATAAAGCAAAATTTTTCATTGAATACATCTTTTTCATTTTAAACTAAAACAAGCAAAGATGCTGGACAGATTAATTCTTGGCGTAAAGCGCTTTAATTTCTTCGGATAATTGAAAAACTGCCATCGCATACAAGTTACTGTGATTATATCGGGTTATAGCGTAGAAATTACCCATACCAAGCCAATATTCCATACCATCTTCCTGCTCCAGCTCGATCAAAGAGGCTTTTAAATTAGCAGAGAATTTATCTTCAGCAATGACGTTGTATTTTGCAATGTCGCCAAATTTAACCTTAGGTTTCATGCCTTTTTTAACAAATTTTGGGTACTTGTCTCCAGATACTTTTGCACGAGTTGTAATTGGCTCACCCGCTACCCACCCATGACGTTTTAAATAACTGGCTATACTCCCAACAGCATCGCTCACATTATGAGATAAATCTCGCACACCATCATTATCAAAATCAACTGCGTAATGTCGATAGCTACTGGGCATAAATTGCGCCATACCCATAGCGCCTGCATATGATCCTTCTAACGCTAAGGGGTCAAACTTCTCTTCACGCGACAATAGAAAAACATTCTCTAATTCTTTCATAAAGTATTTACTACGTTTTGGATAATCAATTCCAATTGTCACCAAGGCATCAATAACCCGAAAACCTCCTTTTATCCGGCCATATTTTGTTTCTACACCAAGAATTCCCAAGATAATCTCTGGTGGAACACCATATTTTTTTTCTGCAGCCTTGAGAATAGCTTCATTCTGTAACCAAAATTCTAGGCCTTGATCCATTCGCTCCTGCTTTAAAAATATCTTACGATATCGATGCCAGGGCCAAGCTTCAGCCGGACGTGTCATTTTCTCAATAATCACTGGCAACACTTTGGCTTCAGATAATACGGAATCAATTTCTTCGCGTTTAAAGCCGTGCTTTTTTACCATTTTATCCGTAAATTTAATCATAATTGGATTACTGGTAATCTCATTTGCTTGCCCTGAAGCAAGGGAAAAACTCAAGCACAGAAACATAAACAATAATATTAAACGAATTTTCACAACTCTTCTTTTCCTTTATCCTAGGATGTCAGTAATTTACGATGTGTCTGAATCGACATCAATATTCCAAATGCAATCATCAAAGTAACCAAAGATGTCCCCCCATAACTCACCAATGGCAAAGGAACACCTACTACGGGTAATAAACCACTAACCATACCTATATTGACAACGATATAAACCATAAAGGTCAAAACTAAACTGCCCGCAAGTACACGGGTAAATGTTGTTTGTGCCTGATACGCAATAACTAACCCGCGAATAACAATATATAGATACAAAGCTAACAAACATAGAACACCAACAATTCCAAACTCTTCCGCATATACAGCGAATATAAAATCGGTTGATCGCTCAGGCAAAAAATCCAGCTGTGACTGTGTACCGTTTAACCAACCTTTCCCATAGAGGCCACCTGAACCAATGGCAATTTTTGATTGAATGATATGATACCCAGAACCTAAGGGATCACTTTCGGGATTTAGAAATGTTAGTACGCGTTGCCGCTGGTAATCGTGCATGTAATAAAACCATACCACTGGTGCGGCAGCAGCTAGCGTTATGGCAAATCCACCAATTAAATACCAGCTAATGCCTGCAAACAAGAGAACAAAAGCGCCAGCACTACCCACTAATATGGATGTTCCCAAATCGGGTTGTCGAGCAATTAACGCAACTGGCACCAATATAATTAACAAGGCACCGAAAATCCGCCCCCAACTTGGAGGCAATGTTTTTTCCGCTATGAACCAAGCAACCATCATTGGCACCGCAAATTTCATCATTTCAGAAGGCTGAAAGCGAAAAAAACCAAGATCCAACCATCGTTGAGCCCCCTTACCCATTTGGCCAAAAAACAAAACCATGACCAAAAATATTAATCCCGCCGCAAAAACCCACGGCGTCCACAATTGAATTAAATGCGGTGGTATTTGGGCCGCAATTAACATAATTGTAAATGCAATAAACATCCAAATCATTTGCCGAGTAACGATCGCCCAGTTTTCACCACTCGCACTGTATAAAATGACTAAACCCAAACTCGACAGAGCGATCAGCCCCGTTAACAGCGGCCAATCAATATGAAAATCTTGCAACAATCCGGCAGCGCCACCCTGTGGCGCTTTATCATTTAATCCTTGCGACAACACTGATCTAGCCATTATGATTTACCTGGTCCGAGTAAATAAGCATCCATCACAGCGCGCACAATGGGCGCCGCGACACTACCACCACTTTCACCGTTTTCCACAATAACTGCCACAGCGATTTTCGGATCCTCCACAGGCGCAAAACCAACGAATAAAGCATGATCTCGCAAATGATCCTGTAAATTTTCCTTGTCGTATTTTTCATTTTGTTTAATCCCGAAAACTTGCGCTGTTCCGGTTTTTCCTGCAATTTGATATTTCTTACTTCGAATTTTTCGTGCTGTCCCTCGGTTACTCGAAACAACTTTGCGCATGCTCTCCATCATGTAATCCCAGTTTTCCCTTTTCACAATAGGAACAAGTCCCACTATTGCGGGCTGCAAATAGTTCAAAACTTCGCTTTCACTTTCTTGCATAGCCAATGCTAGGTGAGGCCTAATATGCAAACCATAATTAGACAAAGTGGCTGTGCCTACAGCCAGTTGCAATGGAGAAGTTACATTAAATCCCTGACCAATAGCAGTAATCAATGATTCACCAGGCCACCACCCCTCATTTTTTACACGACGCTTCCATTCTCGAGAAGGTAATATACCCGCTGTTTCACCCAGAATATCAATTCCAGTTTTTTCACCAAATCCGAAATGCTTATTAAACTCATGCATTTTATCAATGCCTAACTTTAACGAAAGTTGATAAAAATAAACGTCACACGATTCTCGAATTGCACCCAGCAACGTCATATCACCATGACCTGTTATTTTCCAGTCGCGGTATTTATGAGTATCATTTTTAAGTTGATGCCAGCCTTTGCAGAATATATTTGTACCACCATGCACTTCATCATATTCAAGACCTGCAAGACCTATAAAAGGTTTTAAAGTTGAACCCGGAGGATACCGTCCTTTTATGGCACGATTAAACAAGGGACGGTCTGGTGAATCCGCTAGTTCACGATACGACTTTACATCAATTCCATTCACAAAAAGATTTGGATCAAACCCTGGCATACTAACTAACGAAATCACATCACCTGTTTTTGGATCTAGTGCAACCAAAGCTCCTCGTCGATTACCCAGTGCTTCTTCTGCAACTTTTTGCACTTTAAGGTCAACGGTAAGATAAATATTTTTTCCCGCAATTGGCCTTTGTTCTTCTAATACACGCAGAATACGCCCTCGTGCATTAGTTTCTATTTTTTTAAATCCTACTGTTCCATGCAAGGCATCTTCATAGTATCTTTCAATACCATTTTTCCCAATATGCGTTGATCCGCTATAATCAGCAGTATCCAAGGTTTTTAATTCAGGTTCACTTATCCGTCCCACATAACCCAACACATGTACTGCAGTGCTACCTTGAGGATAATGCCGCACAAGACGCGCATGAATATCAACACCAGGAAATTGATGTTGACGAACTGAGAATCGAGCAACCTCTTCTTCATCCAATTGAAATTTTAATGGTACCGATTTAAAAGAAGACTTTCGTAGTTTCGCTTTTTGAAAACGCTTAATATCTTCGTCACTTAATTCGATAACTTTCTTTAAGGATTCAATTGTAGCGTCAATATCTTCAATTTTTTCTGGTATTAGCTCAAGCGTAAAAGAAGGTAAATTCTGAGCCAAAATCTCACCATTGCGATCGAATATCAAACCTCGAGTGGGAGCGATAGGTACAATACTTACTCTGTTATTTTGAGATAAAGTGGTGTAATGCTCGTGACTTAGAACCTGCAGATAAATTAGTCGTGCAATGATGATCAAGAGTAAAACGAGTACTCCAATCCCAGCGATAATTACCCGGCCTGTAAATAGCTGCGTTTCTTTAAAATGGTCTTTTAATTTTATACGAGAAAATTCCATCTAAGCCTCGCACCAAAAAGAATCACTATACGGTCTCATGCGATTCGGTAACTTCTACGCAAATTTCGAAGAAATACAAATACCCAAGGCCAAATAAACGCGCTGGTTATAGATGGCGCCCAATAAACCCATGTTTGAGGCGATTCACCGGCAATCCCTTTAATCCAAACAATCAACAATTGTCCTAAGGCGATCATCGTAAACACACTGAGTGCTTGCTGCCAAAGTGGATAAACTCGAATTTGTTTATGTAATTTAACGGCTACAAAAGCAATAACCGCTAACGCCAATGCATGCTGCCCAAGCAAAGTACCCGTTAGCACATCCATACATAACCCGGCAATCCAGGCGACGCCAATATTCACTTTGATTGGCGTCGCAATACACCAATAAATTAAAACCAGCGCAACCCATTCAGGTCGGTATGGACGAAGCCACTCAGGCAATGGCATGATTGTAAGCAGCATGGCAAGAACAAAGGTTGCAAAAACAACTTTACCACCTTGTTTTTTAATTTCAGCCATGTCTACTGCTCTTCCTTAGTTTCAGGATCTTGCTCAGTACCTGGCTCTGATTCAGTTTTCAATTCCTCGGCGTTTACATCTACATTTGGTTCGTTTTCTTTTCGCACTTTTTCAGCAATATTTTCTCGCCAAACTAACAAAACTTCCCGACTACGATCCAGCAATGCTAATGGCCGCGCTTCAACAGTTGCAAATGGCTGGCTAGTATCTTGTTGAACCATGGTAACTAAGGCAACAGGATATCCCGCAGGGAATACCCCCCCCAAACCCGACGTCACCATTAAATCACCTTCTTTAATATCCGCGTTATTTGGCACATGCAACAAATTCAACTTATCCACTGAGCCTGTTCCCTGGGCCATAGCGCGCATACCACTGCGATTTAATTGAACAGGTAAAGCATGACCTGGGTCGGTCAATAAAACTACGGTGCTACTTAAAGGCGAAACCTGAACTACTTGGCCATAGACACCTTCAGCATCTAATATCGGTTGTCCTTTATAAACATTATGACGCGTGCCTTTATTAACCATTACCTGATGACTGAAGGGATCAAGATCAACAGAGAGTAATTCAGCAGTTAATACACGATCAGTTAAACGCCCAGATGCATCAAGCAAAGTACGTAATCGCATATTTTCAATTTCCAGGGACACAAATTTTTGCATTTGCGCTTGAAGGAAAGTATTTTTTGTCAATAGTTTTTCATTTTCTTCCAACAAATCTTCACGCGATTTGATATTGTCACCTAACCAACTGCCTGCAGAAGTAGGAAAACTAACCGCGTATTGTATAGGATAGGCCACCACAGATATTGCTGTACGTACACTATCCAAATAGTTCATACGATGATCCATTGTCATTAACGCTAATGAAAAAAACACGAGCATGAAGAAACGTAAACTGGCTGCTTCTCCAAATGCAAACAAAGGTTTAATGATTCAATCTCCTGGACTCCAAGGCCGCATCGATACTGCAAAAAATTGTGAGCGCAAGTGTAGTCAATTTTGCAATATTTGTAACCCTTTTCGCTAAGGAACCCCTAAACAATTTATATTATTTAGAGGTTCCTTTACAAACAATTCGTATTTAAATTGGGTGAATAATCACTACATTAAATATTCTCGAATCAATTTTTATAACCGTTTATTCTGCGACGAATATTTCACCACCATGCTCTTCAATTGTCTCCATGGACTTACCGCCACCACGCGCAACACAAGTCAGAGGATCTTCAGCTACAATAACTGGCAAACCAGTCTCTTCCATCAACAAGCGATCAATATCATGCAACAATGCACCACCGCCGGTTAATACCATACCTCTCTCAGCTACGTCCGCACCCAATTCTGGTGGGGTCTGCTCTAATGCGCCGCGCACTGCACCAACAATTCCAGCTAATGGCTCCTGCAACGCTTCAAGTATTTCATTACTATTTAAAGTGAAACTTCGCGGCACACCTTCGGCAAGATTCCTGCCTCGCACCTCAATTTCACGCACCTCATCTGCAGGATAAGCCGAGCCAATTTCTTGCTTAATTTTCTCAGCAGTTGCATCACCAATTAGGGTTCCATAGTTACGACGCACATAACTGATTATCGCTTCATCAAAACGATCACCACCAATGCGGACAGACTCAGAATAAACAATACCATTTAAGGACATCACTGCAACTTCCGTTGTGCCACCACCGATATCCACAACCATGGATCCACTGGCTTCGCCAATGGGCATACCCGCGCCTATTGCTGCGGCCATGGGCTCTTCAATTAAATACACTTCTCGAGCACCCGCTCCAGCCGCTGATTCTTTGATTGCGCGTCGTTCTACCTGGGTTGAACCACAGGGAACACAAACTAAAACTCGTGGACTAGGCCGGAAAAAACGACTCTCATGAACTTTGAAAATAAAGTGCTGTAACATTTTTTCAGTGACGGTAAAGTCAGCAATAACACCGTCCTTTAAAGGACGAATCGCAGTGATATTACCTGGCGTACGGCCCAACATACGTTTAGCTTCAATGCCTACTGCTGCAATGCTTTTTGGACCACCGGGCCCCCGTTCTTGCCGGATAGCAACTACCGAGGGTTCTGCTAATACAATACCTTTCCCACGCACATAAATTAAAGTGTTTGCAGTGCCAAGATCGATGGAAAGATCATTGGAAAACATACCTCGAAAACGTCCAAACATTGTGTAAATCCTTTTCTATTTAATGCGCAATTTGGAAAAACGATTCATGGTAAACATTTTGGGCGAATCGACATCTATGATATGGTTCACTTCCTAGACAAACACCAGCTCGGAGCCGACTTATGTCCCTGCAAAAATCAGATGTAGAAAAAATAGCTCATTTAGCCCGTTTATCAATTAGCGATAACGATATCCCTGCTTACGCTGACAATTTGTCTAATATTTTAGAACTAGTGGAACAGATGAATTCCGTGGATACCAGCAATATTACTGCAATGGCTCACCCTTTAGCCGAAACCCAGCGTTTACGTGCTGATGAAGTAACCGAAAACGATCAAAAAGAACATTTTCAACAAATTGCACCCGCTACAGAAAACGGCTTATACCTTGTTCCCAAAGTTATTGAATAATCTAACAAATATCAACAACTAAAACACTTTAGTGGAGCATATGCAGATTTCGTTCCGTCACTTTGAGCGATAAAATCTGCTGTTTTTTGGAGTAATTATGTTTGAAAAAACACTCTCAGAATTAAGTAAAGATCTACAAAATAAGGCGATTTCCAGCACGGAATTAACCCAAGCGTATCTTCAGCGCATCAAAGAAAAAGACAGCCTTTATAATGGATATATTACGGTTACTGAAGATGTCGCATTAGCGCAAGCAAACCTAGCAGACCAACGTATAGCAAAAGGCGACACTAGCCCACTGACCGGCATCCCCATTGCTCAAAAGGATATTTTTTGCACAAATAATGTAAAAACTTCCTGCGGATCAAAAATGCTAGATAATTTTATCGCGCCTTATGATGCAACCGTCATCCATAAATTCAACCAAGCGGGTTCGGTGATGTTGGGTAAAACCAATATGGATGAGTTTGCCATGGGCTCTTCTAACGAAACCAGCTTTTATGGTGCAGTAAAAAATCCTTGGAATATCGAAACTGTCCCTGGCGGCTCATCGGGTGGTTCTGCCGCTGTTGTTTCTGCTCGTTTAGCGCCTGCAGCAACGGGCACAGATACGGGCGGCTCAATACGTCAACCTGCAGCGTTATGTAACTTAACAGGTTTAAAACCAACCTATGGTCGTATTTCACGCTACGGTATGATCGCATTTGCTTCAAGCCTTGATCAAGCAGGCCCCATGACACGTACCGCAGAAGACGCAGCACTGATGATGAATGTCATGGCTGGCTTTGATCCAAAAGATTCAACATGCGTTGATAAAGCAGTTCCGGATTACACTACAGATCTCAACAATAGCCTATCCGGTTTAAAAATCGGTCTTCCCAAAGAATTTTTTGAAAAGGGCATGGACTCTGGTGTTGCAAAAAACATTGAAGCAGCAATTGATGTATATAAAAAGGCCGGTGCCGAAATAATCGAAGTTAGCCTGCCAAATTCCGGCTTATCAGTTCCAGCCTATTATGTCGTCGCACCTGCTGAATGTTCTTCTAATCTATCTCGATTTGATGGTGTTCGGTTTGGCTATCGCTGTGAAAACCCTATTGACTTAGAAGATATGTATAAGCGGTCTCGCGGTGAAGGTTTTGGTGATGAAGTTAAACGCCGCATCATGATTGGCACATATGCCCTATCGACTGGCTTCTATGATGCTTATTACGTAAAAGCACAAAAAATTCGCCACCTTATTAGCGATGACTTCAAAAAAGCATTTGAAAAGGTGGATGTCATCATGGGACCTACAACACCAAGCACGGCATTTAAAATTGGTGAAAAAACCAATGACCCTGTCACCATGTATTTGTCCGATATTTATACCATCGCGGTTAATTTAGCCGGTTTACCTGGTATGTCTATTCCAGCAGGTTTCGCGAATAACATGCCTGTTGGTTTGCAGATTATCGGTAACTACTTTGATGAAAGTCGATTGTTAAATGTGGCTCATCAATTTCAACAAATCACTGATTGGCACACAAAAGTTCCAAACAATATTTAATTTCGAGGTTTACATTATGGAATGGGAAGTTGTTATCGGATTAGAGATCCATGCCCAGCTCGCCACACAAAGTAAAATATTTTCAGGCGCCTCCACCACTTACGGTGCTTTACCTAACACACAGGCCTGTGCTGTTGATTTAGGGCTACCAGGCGTATTACCCGTTGTTAATAAAGAAGCTGTTTTAATGGGCGCTAAATTTGGATTAGCCATTGGGGCAAATGTTTCTAAACGTTCTGTATTTGATCGCAAGAACTATTTTTATCCTGACTCACCAAAAGGCTACCAAATAAGCCAACTTCATTTCCCTATTGTGGAACATGGCCAAATCGATATCGAACTAGAAGATGGCAAAATAAAAACCATCGGCATTACACGCGCACATTTAGAAGAAGATGCTGGGAAATCGCTACATGCAGATTTTGAGGGCCAAACAGGTATTGACCTTAATCGTGCCGGTACACCATTAATTGAAATTGTATCAGAACCCGATTTACGTTCTGCCAAAGAAGCTGTTGCTTACATGAAAAAAATACATTCATTAGTGCAATACCTTGAAATATGCGATGGCAACATGCAAGAAGGCTCCTTTAGATGCGATGCCAATGTTTCTGTACGCCCCAAAGGACAAGAAGAATTGGGCACACGCGCCGAAATCAAAAACATCAACTCATTCCGATTTGTAGAAAAAGCGATTAATCACGAAATTGAACGACAAATCAATATCATTGAAGATGGCGGAAGAGTCGTACAAGAAACACGATTATATGACTCTGATAAAGATGAAACTCGCTCAATGCGCTCAAAGGAAGAAGCAAATGACTATCGATATTTTCCGGATCCCGATTTATTGCCCATTGAATTAGACGATGAAACTATTGAATCTATAAGGCAAAGCTTACCTGAGCTGCCTAGCGAGAAAAAAGAACGGTTCATTAAAGAATTTGACTTGAAATCTTATGATGCAGACGTATTAACCGCACAGAAAGATTTATCTGATTATTTCGAAGCTAGCATCAAAGCAGCAGATGGCAATGCCAAGCTCTGTGCTAACTGGGTGCAAGGTGAAATTATCGGTGCTTTAAATAAAAATAACATCACCTTATCAGAAAGCAAAGTTACCGCTGAACTACTGGGGGGCATGATAAAACGCATCGCCGACAATACGATTTCAGGCAAGATAGCAAAAACTGTTTTTGAAGCCATGTGGAACGGGGAAGGTTCGGCTGATGAAATAATTGAAAGCAAAGGTTTAAAACAAGTTACGGATACTGGCGCTATCGAAACAGTCATTGATGAAATTATTGCCAACAACCCCGGCCAAGTTGAACAATACCGTAGTGGAAAAGAAAAATTATTCGGATTTTTTGTTGGCCAAACCATGAAAGCCATGCAGGGAAAAGCTAATCCACAGGCTGTTAATGAGTTGTTAAAAACAAAACTCAAAGGTTAAAACATTGGGCAAACAAATTAATATCTCCCTAACCCAGTGACATTTTTAATAGCAATAAAATAAAACAATATGAAAAAAGACACCTTACATCGCTTCATCTTTGAAAATATGCCTGTTAGAGGCATACTCGTTCAGCTGCATGATACTTGGAAAAGCTTGCAAGGTAGAAAAAATTATCCGGACCCACTTCAGCGTTATTTAGGGGAATTTGTAGCGGCAAATGCATTACTTGCGGCCACATTAAAACTGGAAGGATCGCTCATCATGCAAATTCAAGGTGACGGGCCCGTCCATCTAATGGTCATGGAATGCACCAGTGATAATCATTTAAGAGGTTTAGCTAAATACAAAGATCCTATAATAAGCGATTCCCTACAAGATTTATTTGGTGATGGCCGTCTTGCAATCACAATTGACAACCAAAAGTCGGGTGAAAGATATCAAAGTATTGTCAGTCTTGAAGGTAATAGCATAAAACTCGCTTTGGAAAGCCACTTAAAACAATCAGAACAAATTGAAACTGTACTATTTTTAGCAACAGACGAGAACAATGCTTGTGGATTATTGCTACAAAAATTACCCGGTGAATTTGATGTAAACGAAGACGATTGGAATAGAGTCACTCAACTGGCTGCAACCATAAAAAATGAAGAACTGTTTTCGCTCAATGCTGAGCAAATCATTCACCGATTATTTAATGAAGATGATGTTCGATTATTGGACTCAGAAAATTACCAATTCAAATGCACCTGTTCTCGTGAGCGAGTTGCGAATATGCTGGTGACATTAGGACAAGACGAAGTAAAAGAAATAATTCGAGAACAAGGCAGTATTGATATAGATTGTGAATTTTGTAATGAGCACTATAGCTTTGACGAAGTGGATAGCAAGGCGTTATTTGCCACCAATTTTCATCACCCGACTTCAAAAACTCAACACTAATAAAGACAACCCATATAACCAAAGAAAAATGTACAAAACAAAAAGACCAATACTAGCCTTTATTATCTTCTTTATACTGTCACAAACCTGCTTATCTAATGAATACAAAATCATCCCAAAAAATAAAGCAAAAATATTTAAAAAAATTGGCGAATCAGTTTATGTTGCCTGTAAAAATAACGGCACATTAAACACCAAATGCCTGATTGATTGTGGCAATGGTAAACGTTTTGAGAGCATTAATGGACTTTGCACCTACCTTAAAACTGGCATTTTTCAACTTAACATCTCAGTACTGAAAGAAAATATCAATCACTATCACTCGGCGACAGTCACTGTGACAAATAATATACCAAACCCGCAGAACAGAAAAAACAAAAAAGCAATTGCAACTAGAAAAGATATCAAGTCAACTCCACATTCAAATGATATTATTAAACATGATCATACGCAGACAAAAACCATATCAGTATCACAAGAATTATTTCATGAACAAAATTTAGCAGAAATAACCATGGATAACGAAAATGTAAATATCACTTTAGCGAATGAACTTCCTGGGGCTGATCATTTACCCAGGCTTAACAGCCTCAAGCAAAACATAGAGACTATAAATACTAACACCACCCCTAGCATCAACCCAGCACTTGGTGGCCTGCCTTCTGGAAACGATCAATCTTACGGCTTTCAATGGCAACACATGAAATAAACTAAAAAATATTTTAACAACACAATTTTTATTTAAACGACTATATACTCACAAAACAACCTCAAAGAAAGCTCACTCAAGCTCAGCTAGATTGAATAAGCTCAGTAAAAATTTTCTGCATTTCTTCACGGTCGAAGTTTTTTTCAAGCATCGCTTTAAACCCGTATTCCTCAAAATTTATCATTTCAGGCCCATACGAATCCCCACTTGAAACGATAAGTTTTGCATTTGGGTCTATAATCAATATTTTCTCTGCCGCTTCTTTACCACCCATACCACCTGGAACTGATATATCCAAAATGGCAATATTAATAGTTTGACTAGACCCCATTGAATCTTGATATATCGATATTGCCTCCATGCCATCATTGGCAAAGACAACATCATAACCAAGCTTTATCAAGTTTATCTCAAATAATTTTCGTATGTTTTCGTCATCATCCATCACCAAAATAGTGTGTTTTTTTTCTGACATTTCATGCTTGTCTAATACATTACGAATATTGACCAATAAATTTTCTGGCGTAAATGGCTTCTGCAATAAGGTTTCTTCAATCTTAGAGCCATCATTACCAACATGTCGATTTTCCGTAAAACCACTAACAAGCAATATTTTAATTTTCGAGTTTATCTCTCTCACTTTAGCTGCCAGCTGATATCCATCTCTTCCAGGCATAATGACATCACTTAAAAGCATATCAACAGAATGATTGTTGAGTATATCTAATGCATCTTCAGCATTGTTGGCCACCAATACCTGATAACCATTTTTTGAAAGTATTTTTTTGGAAAGGTTTACCATGGCAGGCTCATCGTCTACAATCAAAATAGTTTCATTACCTTGAAACTTCTCTTTATTAAACTCTTCAACCTCCACTTTAGCGAAAGGCATCTGCTTATAGCGCGGGAAAAATAATTTAAACTGAGTTCCCCGTCCCTGCGTAGAATCAACAACAATGGCACCTGCGCTTCGTTGCACAAATCCGTATACCATACTCAATCCCAAGCCAATTCCAGCTTCACCTTTTGTCGTAAAAAAAGGATCAAATATACAATTCAAATCACTGGAGTCTATGCCTTCTCCTGTATCACTTATTGTCAACACCAGATATTCACCGCTTGGTAATTTAAATTTGTTTGCCTCTCTTAAACTCAGTTTTTGATTGCTCGTTTTTATCGTTAGCTTTCCACCTGATGCCATTGCATGCATTGCGTTAATGCACAAGTTAAGAATCGCATCTTCAAACTCACCGGAATTCACATAAATTGGCCACGATTTTTCAACGAGATCAAATACAAGATCAATACGTGGTGTAAGCGCTTTTTGTAACATATCACTTTCGGAAAGCAACACACAATTGACATCCATACAATCCGCTTTGGGCTGAATATTTCGAGAAAAACCCATTAATTTACGTGATAATTTACTTCCTCGTTCACTTGCATGCTGGATTTCATAAACATATTTACTCAACTCGGAGTCATCATTTACTGCATCTTTCAACAATTGCGCATAACCCAAAATAACACCCAACATATTGTTATAATCATGAGCTATACCGCCAGTAAGCTTGCCCAATGCATCCATTTTTTGTGATCGACGCAACGCTTCTTCTGACAATGTACGATCAGTGATATCTTGTATAAAGCCAACCATATGGGTAGGATGGCCATCAGCATTTCGTATAACTTCACTTTCACTCCACAAATGACGAACTTCACCGCCTGGCAAAATAATACGCGTCTCAATTGAAGAAATTTTGCCTGTCTCTAACAAATTTTTAATATACTGCTCAATGCGTTTAACATCGTCGTGATGAGTTCTCTCCATTGTCAGAGAAAAATCAATTATTGGATATTCTATTGGGTCATAATGATAAATCTGATACATTTCTGGCGACCACTGCACCTGATCTGTTGCAAGATCCCATTCCCAACTTCCAACATGTGCAAGAGACTCAGTTCTCAACAACAATTTTTGCGAATTATGCAATGCTAGCTCTGAATTCTTACGTTCTGTAACGTTAGTAACCATTGCTAAAGAACCAATATAACTTCCTTCCGCATCATACAATGAGTTTGCATACACTTCCGTCAGAACTATTGACCCATTTTTGCATATAAATTTGAAATCTAGTTGGTCATTTATTCCTGCTTTTTGTCGCTCAACGCTACGACTCGAAAGCTCCACACCTTCTTTGTCCATGAAATCAAACATTGATCGACCAATCATTTCTTTCGCTTTATAACCCAACATATTTGCCATTGCAGAATTAACAAACGTCGTTATTTTATCAACATCAACAGTCCAAATTCCCTCCTGAGCTGTCTCTACAATCATGCGAAAACGTGATTCACTTTCACGCAATTCATCTTCTATTTTTTTTCGCTCAGTGATATCCTGAACAATACCAATTGTTCTAACTATGACCCCATTATCATCAAATGTATTTGTACCTGCACCCCAAACATGACGGATAGATCCATCTTGCTGCAATATGCGAAATTCGGTTTGCTGGGGCTTACCTTCCTTTATAGTACGTTCCTGCGTCTTTACCACTTTGTCCCAATCATCAGGATGAATAACTTTACCAAGACTTTCAATGTCACCATCAAATTGACCAGGCGAAATGTCGTAAATCTTGTATAACTCTGGCGATAGCTTTGCCGTATTATTGATTGTATCCCAGTCCCAGCTACCGATATGCGCAATTTCTTGAACCTTATCGAGTATTACCTCGTTCTCTCGTAAACTGTCTTCAACTAATTTGCGCTCAGTAATATCAACTCCCGAACTTAAAGTGCCGATAACGTTACCGGATGAATCTTTCAATAGGGAGTTATGCCATGCGATATATCGTTTCTTACCAGATTTATTCAGTATTTCGTTTTCGAAGTATTCTACGTGTGCGATGTTCCCTGCCATTAGATTTTTATATATGGCAAAAACTTTTTCATAGTTATCTGCCGGCAAACAAACTTGGAACCAATTTTGACCAATAAGCTCTTCAGAAGAATAACCCATTAACTCACAGCCTTTACCGCCAATCATAGTTATCCTAGCTTGATCATCAATTGCCACTAAAATAACTTCAGATAACGCCAAGTAACGCGAATAAGTCTCTTCTTTTATTTGAAGCTCATACTCCAGGTCGGCGATTTTTGCTTGTGCAATATCCAGTTTTTGTTGAAGTTGATCTCTGTTTAATTCCATCGGTTACACGATTGCCCTTTGGTCAGAATAATACTTCTAGGAAAGTCACTTACATATTAGTTGAAAATTTAAAGGATCATTAGTTAAACCTAACGAATGAAGACATATTACATAAAAAGTATCATACAACAATGATAAAACTTGGATTCAACTTACCGAATAAAATACGACTAGACAATAACTTAGTCTATTTGGAATATCTAATAGGCTTGCAAGTGAACAGAAATAAGAACAGTCCAAGACTTAAACTTGAAGTGCCGGGTGATTAATTATACTTTACAGCTCAAACTTCAACCTTAAGCACTTCAATATCAACATTATTCAGTCGATATGCGCGTAAATCTAAAACACCTTTAATATCCAGGGATACAATCAAATAAATGACATCTGGGTATTGGGCTTCATTTACATCAGTGACTGATGGATAGGCTTCACCAAAAGGGTGAGAGTGATAAATCGCATACAATTGCTCGCCATTTTCACGCATAGCTCTCATTGCATTAATCTGTTCTTTTCCATCCATTTGATACAGTTTTTCGCGATGCACGGAAATATTCTGAATTGGGTACAATGACTTAACCTTTCCAGCGCTTTCAGCAATAAGCCCACAAATTTCTTCCGCATCACGACTTTGAGCATGTGCTAAAATTTGATTCACAATATTTATAGGTAAGGTTATTTTTTCTTTTTCGATACAATTATTTTTCATAACTACCAACAGTAAGCCGCTCTATGCCAGCCAAGTCATTAATGGATTTAATATTAACATATTTTTGCTCTTCAAATATCGATCTAACTTTAACCGCCTGATCCCAGCCATGCTCAAGAACTAACATTGCGTTTGACTTTAAATGCTCTTTCGCTTGCTGAATAATTTGTCGAATATCATCCAGACCATCAGAACCAGAAACCAATGCCCTTCTTGGCTCACTAGCGACATCACCTTCTAATAAATGTTTATCTTGTTCTTCAATGTAAGGTGGATTAGAGACAATTAGATCAAACATTTCATCTTGTAAAGATTCAAACCAATTACTTTGCTCAAACAATACATTTGAAATACCCATTTTTTTTGCATTTGCGATCGCCACCTTTAACGCGACTTCTGATTCGTCTACAGCAATCAATTGACACAAGGGACGCTCCTTAGCGATTGATATAGCTATCGCACCACTGCCTGTGCCTAAATCTGCAATTCGACATTCTTTTTCAACGGGAATATTTTCTAGTGAGAATTCGACAAGATGTTCAGTTTCAGGGCGAGGTATTAATGTATCTGGTGTAACTTTAAATTCTAGTGACCAGAATTCCTGTTGACCCACAATATAAGCAACAGGCACACCTTCATACCTTTTGCCAATTAATTTTTCAATATGTTCGCGTTCATCTTCCGATAGAATTTTATCTGACCAAGTATAGAGCTGAGTACGAGAGAAATTTAGAGCGTGTGCTACAAGTACTTCTGAATCAATTCTAGCAGTATCGTAAAGCGGCATTAAACGTTGAACAGAATTTTCAATAATCTGAGATATACTAAGCGAGGCCATAAAGTATTTTAAAATTAACCAACACTTTCGTCGCTGATTGCTGCTAATTGTTCAGCTTGATGCTCATTGGTTAATGGCTCAATAATCATGTCCAAATCACCCATGATAAATTCGTCCAACTTATACAATGTTAAGTTTATACGGTGATCAGACACTCTTCCTTGCGGAAAATTATAAGTCCGTATTCGTTGCGATCGATCACCACTACCCACCAAATCTTTTCTAGTCGCAGAAATTTCTGCAGCTTGCTTATCTTTTTCTGCCTGCATAATGCGGGCAGCCAATACCGACATAGCGCGTGCACGGTTTTTATGCTGAGAACGCTCATCCTGGCACTCAACAACCGTACCGGTTGGCAAATGGGTAATACGTATCGCAGAATCTGTTTTATTCACATGCTGTCCACCCGCACCTGAAGCGCGAAAGGTATCAACCTTCAGATCAGATGGATTTAAGTCAACTTGCTCTATCGCGTCAACTTCAGGCATTATCGCAACGGTGCAAGCTGATGTATGAACTCGGCCTTGAGTTTCCGTATCTGGTACTCGTTGTACACGATGTCCGCCAGACTCAAATTTCAATTTAGCGTAAACACCTTTACCAGAGATTTTTGCAATAATTTCTTTGAATCCACCATGTTCACCAATATTTTGATTCATTATTTCCAATTGCCAGCCGTTTTTTTCTGCATAACGACCATACATTTTGAAAATATCACCTGCAAAAATTGCAGCTTCATCTCCACCGGCTCCAGCTCGAATTTCTAGAAATACGTTGTGCTCATCATCGGGATCTTTAGGTAATAAAAGCTTCTGTAACTCCAACTCCAGTTCATTTATTTTTTCTTTGGACTCTTCAAGCTCAGCTTCCGCCAGCTCTTTCATTTCCGCATCATCTTCTTCCAACATACTGCGGGCTTCTTCGATATTATCCAAGGTAGTTTGGTATTCGCTATAACATTCGCTGATAGGTTGAATAAGCGAATATTCTTGCGATAACCCACGAAACTTATTTTGATCGCCCATGACATCAGGATCAGCAAGCAACGCGCTGATTTCTTCAACACGCTCACTAATCGTATCAAGCTTGGAAAGAAGTGTTTTATTCACTAGTTTTCTGAATCGTCGAGGTTAAATAATTCTTTGGCGTTATCCAGCAGACTATTGTTACCATCAATACCTGCTTGGCGAATTTTTGTGGTGGGTATGTGTGTAAATTTATTAGTTAAACCATTTGCCAATCTTTTTAAAACTTCTTCTGGCTGTTGGCCATTATTTAACATCTTAATGGCCTTTTCTAATTCAGAATCACGAAGATTTGCCATGACGCCACGAAAATCCTGAATGACGCCAATTGCACTTTGTGAGCGTAACCAACCCATAAAACTAACGACTTGATTATCGATAATATCTTCCGCTTGGCCTGCAGCTTCACGACGAGATTGTAAACCTTCTTCGATAATTTCCTTCAAATCATCTACGCTATACAAATACACATCTGCTAGCTCACCAACTTCTGGCTCAATATCTCTCGGCACCGCGATATCTACCATCAACATAGGTTTATGTTTACGCGCTTTAATTGCTCGTTCAACACTACCCTTACCCAAAATTGGCAATTGGCTGCCCGTAGAGGAAATAATGATGTCAGCTTTTGAGAGATGTTCAGGAATTTCTGCTAATGAGATTGCCGATCCACCGACTTCTTCTGCCAGATTATGAGCTCGCTCGATGGTACGGTTAGCAATGATAATATTACCAATTTGATTTTCTTTTAAATGCCGTGCTGCCAATTCAATCGTTTCACCTGCGCCAATTAGCAAGGCTGTATGTTTTTCGAATGAACTAAAGATTTGCTTGGACAAACTGACAGCTGCAAATGCCACAGAAACGGCACTTTCGCCTATCGCCGTATCTGTTCGAACCTGCTTAGCAACATTAAAAGTATGCTGATATAACTTATTAAGCACCGTTCCTAAAGTACCTGCTGAAGTAGCATCACGATAGGCCGTTTTCACCTGCCCTAGAATTTGTGGCTCACCAAGTACCAAAGAATCTAAACCACTGGCCACTCTCAATAAATGACGCACCGCATCACGATCAGGGTACTTGTATATATATGGTGAAATATCACTCACTTTCAAATGATGATACCCAGAGAACCAATCTTCGAGATCGGTCGCTTCAGCATCATTGACGCAACAATAGAGCTCAGTCCTATTGCAAGTAGACAATATGGCAACTTCGGTAACATCCGAGGCAGCTATTAACTCTCGACAAGCCTCTTGTAAACGCTCAGGCGAAAACGACACCTTCTCGCGGATATCCACGGGCGCTGTTTTATGATTGATTCCAAATGCTAATAATGCCATCGATTAATTATTCTAAAACGTCAATATTTGGGCGAATAGATTATTCTCTTAAATACTGCCATGTAATACAAGTGTTTGCTGCATATTAATTATTTACCATCTTATCGTACGAAGCTCACAAATGACTATATACAGTTATCAAACTATGTTATTTTTCAATATATTATGACATGATTTATTCTAATTCCACCAAAAAATAGAATATAACATATTCATAAATAGGCTTTTATTTTACGCTGTTTTGAATCATCTTTCACATATACTGTAGAAATAAGAAGCAAACCTAAACGTTTTTTCTTTTTAAAAACAAGGCGTAATGCTTGCAATAAAGAATAAATGCACTAAATAACAGATCGTTATTGCACTTTTTACTTACTATATATTCTATAAAGTAATTACACTCTGAAAAAGGAAGGCTGAATGAAAGTTTGTTTAAACCGGGGAATGCCAAGATTCTTACTGAGCGCCGCCATATTAGGTATTTCGGCATGTGCTACAAACCCCATGCAAACTGAAGAATCTACTACCGCTCAAAATGAGCAAAAACCAACCGCACCAGCAGTAGCAAAGCCTTTTAATGAAAAGCCTGGCGACTTTACATTTGAAAATGCTTCTGCAGATATCATGTACGAAATTTTAATCGCAGAATTGGCCACTCAACGAGGCAATCCTGAGGTTGCATCTCAATTTTATGTTGATGCAGCTAAACAAAGTAACGACCCTCGCATTGCTTCACGAGCCGTGAGAATTGCAAGCTTCGCCAACAAAAACGATGAAGCATTAGTTGCCGCCACTGTTTGGCTTGAAAATGAACCTGATAATGCAGAAGCACAACGCATTGCCGCTGTTTTGCATTTACGAAACGAAAACTACGATAAAGCACAAGAATTATTAAGTAAATTATTGAGTTCAGATGAAGACGCTATAGCACGCAACTTATTACTGACTGGCGCCATGTTACAACGAGAGGCCAGCAAAGAAGGTGCTGTAAAAATAGCAACTTATTTAACTACTCTGCATCCTGACCAAGCTGAAGCTCACTATGTGCACGCATCACTTGCTATTCAAATCCAACAAAAAGAAGAAGCCCTAAAAAGCATTGTTAAAACCCTGGAAATTAGACCTGACTGGGTAGATGCCGTAATTCTCCATCCACGCATTTTGCAAGAAAACGGAAAAAATAAAGAAGCACTAAAATATCTCGAGAATTATGTTAAATCAAATCCCAAAGAGGATACCGTTCGATTAACATATGCTCGAATTTTGGTAGATGAACGCAAACTGGAAGATGCTCGTAGTCAGTTTGAATTGCTCGCAGTCAAAATGCCAAATAACCAAGATGTATTATTTGCACTTGCCATGTTATCCATGCAATTTAAAGAGTTTGATGAAGCAGAAGGCTATCTCAACCAATTAAATTCCTCAGGAAAAACGAACCCACAAGTATTGTACTATCTTGGGCAAATCTCAGAACAAAAAGAAGATCTGGACACTGCCATAAATTGGTATTCACAAATTCACAGCGGTGATTACTTTATTGAGTCCCAAATGCGAATTGGCGTCATCATCGCAAAAACTAAAAATATTGAAGATGCTCGCGCGCACTTACATTCAATCGACGTAAAAACCGATGAAGAGAAACGGGAGATTATTCTATTTGAAGGAAATCTACTACGAGATTTCAAACATTATCAATTAGCTTATGATTTTTACACCGACTTACTAGCGAAAGAACCAAAAGACACCGAACTTTTATATTATCGTTCATTAGTAGCTGAAAGAATAAACATGGTTGATGTTGTCATTCGTGATTTAAGTTATGTCATTGAAAAAGACCCAGACAATGCTGCTGCACTAAATGCACTCGGATATACACTAGCCGATCGAACAGATAAACTAGAAGAAGCATTAAAACTTATACAAAGAGCTAACGAGCTTGAACCGGACGACGCAGCAATCGTGGACAGCTTGGGGTGGGTTAATTTTCGTTTAGGTAACCACGAAGCCGCTTTGAAGTATTTAAAAGACGCAATGGACAAAATTTCAGATGGCGAAGTCGCTGCGCACTACGGCGAGGTGCTTTGGGCTACTGGCAAAAAAGAAGAAGCTAAAAAAGTTTGGAATGAAGCCAAAGAAAAATTCAAGGACAATGAAATTCTCATTAAAACGCTTGAACGCTTTGGGATGTAACAATGCGATTTGATGTATTAGGCGTTATATTTAGTTGTTTGTTGTTTTCTGCTTGCAGTGTTAGTCCAACCAAATTTGATCCAAATCACGGACAACAAAACCCAAGCTGGCTTAAACATAAAGCTGAAATTGGAAACATAAACCAATGGCAAATTTCTGGTCGTTTTGGCGCGCAAAGCGAAACAGAATCTTGGCATGGCAGCATTAATTGGTCACAAAATATAGACCAATATGACATCCATATATCAGGGCCATTAAGTAGTGGTAGCTTCACTCTACAAGGCGACTCAAACCTATCAACATTAAAACTGGCCAAAGATAAGTCATACGAAGCAGACGACCCAGAATTACTTCTGGAAACTTACACCGGTTTACGGCTCCCTGTTAAAAACCTACGTTACTGGATTGTTGGTACACCTTCACCACTTTATAATGATAGCCGTATAATTCTTAACAACGAAGGCTTGCTTAGCAAACTTTCACAAATGGGCTGGGATATCTCTTTTAAAAATTATTCCAAGATAAGCAATGTGTTATTACCCAGAAAAATATTTCTCGAAAATCATGAGTTTGATGTTCGACTTGTCATTCAAAACTGGCAAATTATCAGTTAAATATGAGTACGCTTGATCAAATGTCAGATCCAGCCTACCCATGGCCGGCACCTGCGAAACTTAATTTATTCCTACACATCGTTGGTAAACGGGATGACGGCTATCACTTGCTGCAAACGGTATTTCAATTTATTGACCACGGTGACAGCCTTTATTTTGAAACACGGCCTGACAAAACTATCGACCTAAATCCACCTTTGGCATCAGTCAGCAATGACGACAACATTATCGTAAAAGCAGCCAAGGCATTACAAACCTATGGAAAATGCACCCAAGGGGCAAATATTAGGCTAGAAAAACGCCTACCCATGGGTGGCGGACTTGGCGGAGGTAGCTCTGATGCCGCGACAACATTACTTGCCCTCAACAAATTATGGAAGACTGGACTCAATAAACAAGAACTCATGGACATCGGTTTGACCTTAGGTGCAGACGTACCCGTGTTTATTTATGGCCATTCAGCTTGGGCAGAAGGTGTTGGAGAGCAATTAAAAGACGTCACCCCACCTGAACATTGGTATTTAGTCATTTTTCCGAATATTCACATCAATACCGGTACAATTTTTTCGTCTGTGGAATTGACAAGGGACAAACTTCCGATCAAAATACGCGACTTCTTAAACGGATCCACTGAAAACGTCTGTGAACCAGTCGTTTCAGCCTTATATCCTGAAGTTAAAGAAGCGTTAACTTGGCTCGATAAATTTTCAGAAGCCAAATTAACCGGAACCGGAGCTTGTATTTTTGCTAGCTTCGAGTCGGAACAAGCCGCACAAGATGTTGCAGAGCAAGTTCCAGACAAATGGCAAGCATTTGCTGCCAGAGGGTTGAATGAAACCCATATTGAAAAGAGTTATTGGGGTGTCGCCAAGCGGTAAGGCACAAGGTTTTGATCCTTGCATACCCAGGTTCGAATCCTGGCACCCCAGCCATATTGAGTATCACCCACCTATGGGCAAAATAGGCTTTTATTTAGAACCTCTAAGGTGCCAGGATTTGAACCGACACCAGGTTCGATAAAATTTCGGGAACAATTTTAATCGTTGCGATAGCAACGACCCGGAGGGCGGAGGGCAGGAAGCCTGGCACAAACTCACAAACTGCCATATAAACCAGGTTAGTACTTAGTTTATAATCATGAACTAAGTATGAGCCAAAAGGCCAAAGCAACCACCTAAGCCATTAAAGCAGCTAAACATTAAACCACCAAACCCAAGGAAAAATCACCGTGTCTGACCGCCAAATGATGGTGTTTTCGGGAAATGCCAACCCGCAACTAACCTATGATATAGGCCAGTATTTGAACATGAACCTGGGTAAAGCCAGCGTAGGTGTTTTTAGCGACGGTGAAATCAATGTTGAGATACTCGAAAATGTCCGCGGTAGAGACGTTTTCATTGTCCAACCTACTAGCGCACCCACCAATGACAACTTAATGGAACTATTAGTTATGGTTGATGCGGTGAGACGTGCATCTGCTGCGCGAATCACCACAGTTATACCTTATATGGGTTATTCTCGCCAAGATAGACGTACTCGTTCTGCCCGCGTACCCATTACCGCCAAAGTTGTCGCCAATATGATTCACAGTGTAGGCACAAACCGGGTATTAACAGTTGATCTACATGCCGATCAAATTCAGGGTTTTTTCGATTTACCCGTGGACAATGTATTTGCATCACCCATTTTACTTGGAGATATTTGGCGACAAAAATATCCAAACCTCGTAGTGGTTTCACCCGATGTTGGCGGCGTAGTTCGAGCCCGAGCAATAGCCAAACGTTTAGGGGATGCAGATTTAGCCATTATCGACAAACGACGGCCTAAACCCAATGTATCCCGGGTTATGCACATTATCGGCGATGTAAAAGACAGAACCTGTGTTTTGGTCGATGATTTAGTCGATACTGCGGGCACACTCTGTAAAGCCGCTGATGCATTGAAAGAAAATGGTGCTGCAAGGGTTGTCGCATACTGTACACATCCTGTATTATCCGGTCGCGCAATAGAAAATATCGAAGCTTCCACACTCGATGAGTTGGTTGTTACCGATACCATACCGCTGCAAAGTGCAGCAATAAATTGTTCACGTATTCGGCAACTTAGTGTTGCAGAAATGCTGGCAGAAACCATGCGAAGAATTCACATGGACGAATCTGTTAGCTCACTTTTCATCGATTGAGTCTTTGAAAATGTTAAACCTAAAATAATTGGTTGACGCGAGTTTATAACGCAAGATATTGATGTAAATAGTAAATTCATGATTTGTGTAATCACCTTATCGGTGATGAGCAAGCTGATGGATTTGATAGACGCATTAAAAACTTGTGCTGAAAATCGTGGCCCAACTGATTAATCTAGGCTTTTAGTTCGCCTTACTGGTCGCAAGTAGGGTGGTATGTCCCTTTTCGGGGTCAAATATTATTGGAGTATTACACAAATGAGTAACTTAACATTTAATGCAGAATCGCGTAGCGATACAGGGAAAGGTGCGAGCCGCCGCCTGCGTCACGCGAACTCAGTACCGGGTATCATTTATGGTGGCAATGTCGATCCACAAAACTTAACGTTAAACCACGACGACATTATCAAGTCTTTAGAAAACGAAGCTATTTACACATCGATCATCACGGTAAACATTGATGGTAAAGAGAACAAAGCTGTTATTAAAGACATTCAACGCCACGCTTATAAACCCAAAGTTTTACACATGGACTTTCAACGTGTCAGTGAAAATGAAAAAATTCACATGCATGTGCCTATTCATTTCTTGGGCGGCGAAAATGCACCAGGTGTTAAAGCTGGCGGACAAATGACTCATAATTTGAGTGATATTGAAGTTGCTTGTATGGCAAAAGACTTACCAGAATATCTGGAAATTGATGTTTCTGCCATGAATATCGGCGATACTTTACATATCAGTGACTTAACATTGCCTGAAGGCGTTGTTTCTGCTGAATTGGCTCACGGTGCTGATCACGACCAGCCAATCGTTGCAATTCATAAATCACGCGCTATGAGCGATGATGATGCCGACGCAGCACCAGCTGCTGAAGATGCAGCTTCAGACGAAGACTAAGTTATAATCGAAAGCCAAAAACCTCAGCTTCACTCTTGAAGCTGAGGTTTTATTTTTTATGAACAATTTAATTAAACTTATCGTCGGCTTGGGGAACCCAGGCAATCAATATGAAAATACTCGCCATAACGCGGGATTTTGGTTCGTCGATGAATTAGCGAAAACCTACAACGGTACTTTTAAAGCCGAGAAAAAATATTACGGTGATACGTGCTCTATTCATATCAATGGCCATGATGTAAAACTCATCAAACCCATGACGTTTATGAATTTAAGCGGGCAAGGTGTAGCAGCATATGCGAATTTTTTCAAATTACCGGTGGAAAGCATCTTAGTTGCTCACGATGAACTTGATTTTCCAGCAGGTAAAACCCGCTTAAAATCTGGCGGTGGCCATGGCGGCCATAATGGATTACGCGATATAATCGCTCGCCTTGGCAACAAACAATTTATGCGATTACGCATTGGAATTGATCATCCTGGAAGCAGCGATCAAGTTACAGGTTACGTACTCGGAAAGCCTAGTCCAGATGACCGTATTTCCATTGTTAATTCAATTGACGCAGCAATAAAAATTACGCCTCTGCTTGCCAAAGGTGAACATCAAAAAGCAATGCAAACATTGCATAATTCTTAGGAAATAACCATGGGATTCAAATGCGGAATAGTCGGCCTACCCAATGTGGGCAAATCTACACTTTTCAATGCACTAACCAATGCAGGTATTGATTCAGCCAACTACCCTTTTTGCACCATCGAACCCAATGTCGGTATTGTACCAGTACCTGACAAAAGACTGGATCCATTAGCAGAGCTAGTTAACCCTGAACGTGTTCTACCAACCACCATGGAATTTGTTGATATTGCTGGCCTGGTAGAAGGCGCATCAAAGGGCGAAGGCTTGGGTAACCAATTCTTAGGCAATATTCGCGAGACGAATGCCATTGCACACGTCGTACGCTGTTTTGAAAATGAAGATATCGTTCATGTCGCAGGAAAAATATCTCCCTTAGATGATATTGAAATAATTAATACTGAGTTAGCACTCGCTGACTTGGATAGCATCGAAAAATCAATTAATCGAGTAGCTCGAACAGCAAAAAGTGGCGATAAAGAAGCAATCATTAAACTTAAAGTACTCGAAAAAATACAAGCCCACCTAGGTGAAGGCCTTCCTGTACGCTCACTCGGATTAGATAACGACGAAATAAAAAACGTTGCCGATCTCCATTTATTAACCATCAAACCAACAATGTATATTACCAATGTGGATGAAGATGGCTTTACAGAAAACCCGCACCTTGATGCAGTAAAAGCGCTCGCTAAAGAAGAAAATGCCATCGTTGTGCCCATTTGTGCTTCCATAGAAGCAGAGATTTCCGAATTGGAAGAAGATGAAAAAGGCGATTTTCTAGAAGAAATGGGACAAGAAGAACCTGGCTTGGATCGGGTTATTCGTGCAGGTTATGAGCTATTAGGATTACAAACCTATTTCACGGCTGGCGTAAAAGAAGTTCGCGCTTGGACAATAAAAGTTGGTGCCACAGCCCCTCAATCTGCCGCAGCAATTCACACAGACTTTGAAAAAGGCTTCATACGAGCAGAAGTCGTTGCTTATGATGACTTTGTTACCTATAAAGGTGAACAAGGCGCAAAAGAAGCGGGAAAATGGCGCTTAGAAGGTAAAGAATACATCGTACAAGACGGTGATGTAATGCATTTTCGCTTCAATGTATAATCCAGTAATACACTGGAAACAGCTTGACATTTAGGCTCCAAAACTTCAAAATTCGCCTTCCTTTTTGCCAGCCAAATTGGAAAAGTTCAAAAATTGGCTATACAGCTCAGCTGCTTAGAGCACCACACTCTTAAGGTGGGGCGTAGCTAAAATGAAACGAGATAAAAAGTTGAGTAACTCGTTTTCATATAAATGGTCAGATCAAATCATTTACCTGATATTGACCAAATCACTCAACATGAAAAATGAAAATGGCTATGTAGCTCAGCTGGTTAGAGCACATCACTCATAATGATGGGGTCCCCTGTTCGAATCTGGGCATAGCCACCATACAATCAAAAACTTATAGTAGCCCAGTGAAAACGAATATATTGCTGGGCTACCTATGGGCTACCTATGGGCTACCACTGATTAAATAATTTCACAGTTAAAAATCTATAATATTTAAAAAATTAAGAACTAAGTTCGACTTCTAATGTAGAAATATTCAGCATATTTCTCTTTTTACCTATACCTTAGAAAATCTCATTTAAACCTCTCAATATCATTAGTAGATTTTTAAACTTACGATGACAACTACCTATAAATTAAAGGTAGTTGAGTAACAAAATGCTTAAATATTTTTTACCTAACGAAGGTGAAAACAGGTTGAGTTTGTATTTCAGACTCTAAACTCTAGTTATAAACATAATTTCTTTAAAATTGAGACTTATAAAAGAGAAAAAAGTTTTTTCGAAAATTTAGCAGACTCTCTTGAAATAACAACCTCTAGTAATATAAGTGCAGCCCAAAACAAATTAGCAATAAGCAACCATATCAGGTCAACAATATTATTTTTTATAGCTGTTGTTGGCCCGGTTCTTCTAATATATCGAGAAAATATTGGGCAAATAGCAGATTTAAATTTAGAAGACAAAGATGCCTATAATATACATGAAGTTATAATAATTTTAGGTCAGTTATTTGCCAATCCTTACGCGCTATCAAAATTATTATTAATTCCAATTACTGTCTTCAGTGCTTACTGGCTATTTTTACTAGTTTCTGGCAACTTTAGTGCTGGTGTAAACTGGATATTTAACAAAGCTAATCAATCAAAAAATTTAGTTTCCAACATTTTCATACTAACTGCGCTAATTTTAGTTTTCGCTGGAGGCTATCATCTGAAGTCAGCATTTTAAAAAATTATTAAATTAGATCGGTAGAAATAGAGTATATACGTAGCTTTTTACATTTCGTAATTCAAACTACCGCTTTCAATAGCTGTTTACCATTCGCGCCCAAACCTATATTTAAAATGAACTGCCCAAATCGGCAACTAATGCTAACTATCTTCTTATTTTTAGCATCTGAGTTTTTATTTTGCTAATTTTGGCAATTTAGTCCACGATACCACCCGCTGCTATGTAACGCCCCCGCTGCTTAAGCATACCATTCAAAATTGGCTTCACGATATTTTCTGGAAATTCTTCAGGAATTTGACCTTCCACCTTTTTTATAACGTCTTCTACTTGGTCCATCATCTTTGAAAATATTAATTGCGCAGTTTTTACATTAAAACCAACTTGCTTAGCAGTACTGAGAAAATGCCTGGGTTGCATACTGTACCACTGGTAATGACGATTCTTACCGATAAGCGCCATAGCCATTTTAATTTTCTGAGCTTGCAAATTTCTATTTTCCAATAGTGGATGGGCCGACATGATATCGTAAAGTGGCGTCATTCTAAATCGCCCAAACGGTTCAATGAAAATACTAAAATTCTTTGCGTGACCATCAATTGCAGCTAGCAACCAGAATAAAATCTGACTTTTAAAAAACAACTCTCTATCATGTTTTGATTCTCGTGATTGCAGTAAAAACTGCATAATGGATTCGATACCAGGGCCCCCATCATTTTCATACTTTATATTTGGTGAGATGCCTAAAGCCTGACACATATCTTCCTGTGGTAAACGCATAATCCAATTATCATCGATGCGTCGATCAAAGCGCTCTACAATAAGTACTTTTGCACCATCAAAAATATCCACATCTGCATGACATACGGGTAATCCAAACGCTTCTGCGATTTTTAAGCACAACCATTCATTTTCACAACTCTTACTAAGATCCATCCCTGAGTGTTCAATTTTCCCTATCGGTAATTTAAAAATATGCGTTGTTGGAGTGGTTCCTTTCGGCCGATGCCAGACATCCTCTTTCAAAAGCAATGCGGTTTTTTCTTGCGCTCCAGCGATAGAAATTCTGAAATCCTCATTATCTTCATTAGTCATACCCAAAGGTGCAGTACGATAATTATTAAGAAGTTGAGAAATTTGAGAAACGTCTAAAGGAACGCCTTCTATTTGATGAATATCTCCAGGTGGTTCATCTTGTGGGACAATTTGGATAGCCCCCACACAATCCATACCTATTGCTGCCAACAAGTCAAAAGGATGTGAAGTCGAGACTTTAAAACGCGCCTGAATGCGATCTCTAATCTGCTTATTATCAGGTAATAAATTATCAAAGTAGTTGTAAACCACATTTCCAGTATAAATTTTGTGCTGAAGCGGCAACGACAACGATATGGGGCGAGCTCCTGGAGTTTCTAACCATTCACTAACGTACATAAATGAGAGTGCACCAGATCTATCTTTGGTTAAATCACCTACATGAAATCCATTCATCGATACATTTAAAGTAAGAGTTTGGCTCACCACTTCTCAGTCCAGCCTTTTGTCTCATCTTTTTCTATGGTATTTGAACCAGCAGGCACGATATGTAGCTCTAAATCAAGTGCGGCCAAGAGACGAAAAATGGTATCCAGCCGTACATTTTCTGGCTTGTTTTCAAATTTTGAAACTGTATCCTGACGTATGACTATTTCTTCAGCAATATCAGTTTGAGAGATATTCCGTTGTTTACGTTGATCTCGATAATACTGGGCCAGTTCATTGGATGAGTGAATTAGCATAAGCGCTATCTCCGGGAAAAATAAAAATATACGCATTAGCGTGTAAAATAAATAATATACGCTAGAGCGTATAAAATTAAGAATACACTGTAAACCGCGTAAAATCAAGAATACACGCTATACCGTATAAACTATATTTAATACGGAAAGCCGTGTAATTATAAAATATCTGTAAATAGATCGAGTGATAAACCGATAATCAAGGCATTGTGGGTTAACACTTCATTTCTATCAAATTGCACATCAATATTCTCACACAACTCTTCCGCAAGCTTTAAAACGCCTAGTTATCCACCACTGAAAGGGAGTTATTGCTAGCTGAAATCTAACTGTGCAAAACTTTCGGCATGTTACCTGAGAAGATAGGTAGCTGCCTATGTAATACCTCAATAATACAATTCCATAACTTGTGTATTATCTTCATCATACAATGAGTCCGTGATAAACCTTACTTTCTCATAAGTCGAAAATAAATAAGTAATATCCAACGCGCCTTATTTTCATTTATCTCTACCTCTGTCGGCACACGTAACATTCTCGAGTAATATCTTTTTATATTTAATATTTTAATAAAATCGAATGTACATCAATAATAAACACTATTATTTAGTGCACAAGAGACAATCAGTACAATCACATGCACATGGGCTTTACTCATATAATATTAAGGTCGATAGCAACATAATATACAGCTGTAATATCAATGTTCCTACTTTGGTTACAAGCCGATGTTATGTTGTGCTCATTAAGTCTCCAGTCATGAGACCCAGAACTAAGCCTCGGATCAATCACCACCTGTTGATCAGTTATAACCACACATAACCTGATATCTGTTTCCTTCTTATCAGCTGTACACCTTCATGATCAATAGTGTAAATTCCTTTGGAAGTAATACGCAATGCCCGCTATTTTACGACATATCAACTTTTTATCAGAAATACCAACCCGAGGACATTGGGATCAGACTTTGAATTTGACAATGGTTGATCTTGAATGGCTGCTGCTTCCCATTTCGAATTGGAGATATAAGCATTCCCAAAAGGTCAGCGATGTGTCTAAAGATAATTAATTTAATTTCTCTATCTACCCTTTTGAATAAGCGCTAAGCAATGCGGTTTATTAATGTCATTGAATGAAAATTGTAAAACTTGACTCATATTTTCTAAAAATCATGACTGCTATTAGTAATTTAATTATTTAAATTATGATTTTAGCGATATCGAACTAATTAAACCTTTAAAGTCAGAAAGACTAGCATCAAAAAAATGGAGAGAGGGAGCTTGATAAGTAAATGTATAAAAATATTCCTTTGTCACAAACCCATAAGACAAGTTTTCAATTGTTTTTCCCATTGCATCATTATATCTATAGTGGACTAAAAAACCTTGTTGCTTTTCAAAGTTGATAGGTTGATTTTTTAATATTTCAATTACTTCGATTCTTAAAGCGACTTTTTGTTCTGCGATCCATAATTCAGCCAGCTCTGATATTAACAATGTTTCATCTGCTTTTTTATTAATGTTTGGGAACGCTTTATTCAATTCAAATTTAATAATATCAACAACATCAAGACTAAAGCCATTTTTTGTCATCAATATTCGTTCAACTTTTGTTTTAATATTTTTACCATGATCTCGGACAGCATACGTATTATTATGGTCATTAAAAAACACCCAATTTTTTGGAACACTGAATGATACTCTATCTAATTTTACTAGCTTAGGTTTATCATCAATATATTTCCACGTTGGGGTGCAAGCTACGGATAATAGACAAGTAATAATTATTATGATACTTAACTTCATTGTTGAGCCAATTTTGTTTTAATTTCAGAATGATAAAGCATAATATATGGATTAATATTTTTACCTGACTTTAATGAAAGGTACTGATCAAACATATTGAGTGCCTTATTTAATTCTCCTCGTTTTAAATAAAGTATACCCAGTGCCTGATATGAAAACGTGTATAATGGATTGATTTTTAGAGCGTTTAAATATGCAGATTCCGCTTTTTTATTATCACCTAAGTCATCACGTTGTCGATATGCTTCACCTATATAAAACCAAGTTTTATAAGTATGATCAGAGCTTTCCTTCATTCCTTCGATACTAAGTAATACACTCTGAAATTTGTATTTGGACAAATAGAGTTCAAACACCTTGGTGCGAAAGATGGCCAAATATTTTTGATAACTAGCTTTATTATGTTCCCCTGTTTTATCATTAATTAACGTCGTTAATTTATCTATCCGTTTTTGCGTTTCTGGATGAGTTTGAAACGATTCAATTTCATTATTTGAGTCATCAAGTTCTTCCTGAGCTAATATTTGAAGCATGGATATAACACCTGTTGGATTGTATCCGGCAATGGCTAATTTCTTTAAACCCAATTCATCCGCCTTATATTCACTGTCAATAGAATATTCGCTCAAATAAGTTAGACTCTTGTCTGCATCGAAATTCTCAAAATTCGTTAGAATATCTTTTGTTTTTCGTCGCTGATTTAGCTGATGACTAAGCACACAATGTGCACCTTCATGTGCTAAAACAGCAGCAACTTGGGCTTCGTTGTCTATTTTTGCCAACAATCCAAGAGTGAAATAAATACTACCGTTAGCAAGTGCAAAAGCATTTACGTCTGTAGATAACAAAATCCTTACTCGAAATAAGTTAGCATATTCAGGAAAAAGCTTATCCATTATTTGTTGTAAATAATGATTAGCTTCATCATTTTTATAAATGAGACTAATATTCTCAATTTTTTCATCTAGCTTATTAGATAGATGTAGTATTCTAGACGTTTCATTGTCGAAAAAAAACCGTTCTGATGCGACAACAGAGGATGTAATCGATATTAAAAATGAGATAATCATAACAGAGCGTAATAGAGATAACATTTAGTCAACCTTGAAACTTTTTATAATTCAACTAACCTTTCCAGGAAAGCCTTTTAGTGTTTCCGACAAAATAATTCTAATTTCAATTGGGCTTCTCAAGTCTACATTTTCAAACTCATTGAATTTAACCCATAATATTTCACCGGTTGTTATATCAATTAACATCAATTGAATAAATAGCGTGTCAAAAATTATATTATCCCGTTCATATGAATAAATACTTTCTTTATTTAATTCTTTTTTTCTTACTTTTACTGTTTGGAAACCATCTAAAAATAACATAGTATCTATACTATTTTTATACTTAAGCGAACTTAGACCATCACCAATGGTATAGTCGAAATTTTCCATTTTATGTGGCCAAAAATTCCACCCTCTCGAATGAATCCAAATTTCTTTTGAGACATCTTTGATAAGAGAGATATATGACTTAGTTTTATTAATAGATTCTACGTCTAGCATATCTAAACGGGAAAGTTTCGAATTTACAACTAACAAATTTTCCAATTCTTTATTGATTAATTGATTTGTAGAAGCGCTCCAAACTGAAATTTCCTCCCTAAACTCACGTGTAAAACGCTCTTGTATATTTAGATCAGCTCCTAGCAATAACATGTTATTTATAGAATTGATATTGAGAGATGATTTTCCACTATGTATATCAATACTCTCAGGTGTATGAGAACAAGCTGTTGCGATAAAAAAGAGAAGAGAGGATAGTAATATAAAAACTGATTTCATCATTATAGAGGTGTTATTGGTATTATAATTAATCACATTTTAGCGAAACTTTCATTTTGGGTCCAATCTCTATTATAAAGACTATAACTTATTGAAAATTCTATGGTTATGTTTGAACGTTGTTAATGGAAGTTTGTGTTAGCCGATGAAATAATATATTTAAAGTTGAAAATTAAAAAAGTGATTTAAATCTTACAATTTACACTTTTAGTTTGAGCATCTGTTTTTGAGAAATTGCTATACCTGCTTTGTGTCAAAAACAATTAATTCATTGTCCTTTTCTCTAAATGCACAAAAGCCCTACCATACTCAATAAGAATTTTTATTTCATAAAATGTAGTCTCGGGATCATCGTCAGACAAGTTGATATCAAAGAAGGCTCGATAAATATAGAATCCGTACCCATCAATTTTTCCAGTGGATAAATCATTGACTGGATCTTGAGGTGAAATCATTACACCCATAAATCTTAGTGAATCAACATACTCTCTAGTATAATTGTAATCAACGTAATCAAAATTAAAATCGTAAGGAAGTTCATCGGTAATACGTTCTGCAATGCTAAATTCCATGCACATTAAAAAAAGATCTTCTTCTTGAAAAGATTTGCATTCATCTATTGGAAGTGAAGAATGGCTATTATTTGTTATTATTGCTAGTAGTACAAATAAAACTGAACGTCTCAGTATTTTTTTTATCATTTTTCTATTTACTTACTTAGAAATCCCAAGCCAAAAATATAAATAATCAATAACTACATCAGGGGAAAAAAGCAAGAAATCCAGGTGTTTTTAGTGTGATGCAATTTTAATCTAATTTTATAGTGAGCGCAATTGCTAAAGACCACTCTCACCAATTTAATGTGGTTAGATCATCATTCTGTTACATAAACAGCAACTTGTTACACGTTCGCAAATTTCGGGTCATTACTTAAATTAAATGCGGAGCAATCTATTATTCTCTAAACAATTTTAAAAAAAAAGCTATCTTTATCAGAACTTGTCTGTTTTTGTTCACATACGAACGGCCGCCTGGAAAACCTAATCGTTAGCTTCATGCATTTATATCAATATAAAATTTTTTAAAGGTGATTAAAATGCAGATCGCAAGGCTCAGTTTTTTGCATTTTTTAGCACCCCTGGAATTGAATGATTATATTCTAATGTTGCAAACAATAACGCATCAGAATATTGAATTGCATTTATAAATGCAATAATCTCCTCTGGCTTTCATTCGTTATTCAAATCTTCATTGTATAAAATGATATCATCTAATCGTTGTATTTCTAAAGTTGAGTTATATGGCAATACTGACTCAACATTTTTTAACAACATTGTATTGAGGGAAGCTTGTTTAAGACTACCACTAATTCCCGAAATTTTCATTTGCTACTCCTAAACACTATTCTATGAGTTAAAGCAGATCAAACACTAATGCTTCACTTTTTATAAGGTTGTGAAATCAAATTTGTTTACATCTCGAATTGTAGCGCCATCACCAGCTGGAGAGACTACTAGTCGCTATCCCGTTGTATCATCAACCCGTTTTTGCTGGTTACCAGGTTTAACATCCTTTACAGCAAGAGTGACCCAAATCTGTAAAAAATTCCAATGAGTCAGCATCTGAAGTATTGTATTCACTATGAGTAACACCAGTGCCAGCACTCGTTAACTGAAATTCACCTACAGGTAAGGTTTCGATATTTCCGATACTGTCTTTATGTTTTATGGTGTCATGATTAACAAAACAGATGATTTTCATATCGTGATGGGCGCGTTTGAAAAACCCGTGCCAGGTGCAACTTTTTCATCATTAATAACTCTCGGCACTTAAACATCCATGTACTTCCGATCGTAATAGTTTGCGAAAGAGAATGTATGGTGACTTTACAAGCATCCATAGTTTGTACATTCTCTTTCTGCATTTGGCCTAATATCAGTCATAATTATCTCCTTGGCAAATAACCCAACTTTGAAACAACGATAAGTGATGTCTGAGTGTAAATCTCAATAATACTGGACCAGATCAATGTGTTATACGAATTAACATGAATGCGAATAATATTCGCCAAACTGAATAAAACAAACCATATACAGAAAGGCGTGTCATTATAAACACTGGTAAAAAAGATAGAGTGACGTGACTATAATCTAGGCATTGTAGATTTGTAAAATACATAGGTAATATCGAAAATATATAGTGTTCTACTCATACCGACAAGGCCCTCTATTCCAAATCTGGGCGCCCTTGCTTGCGCCAAGCAAAGTAAGAGTATATTCACCAATTGCCGCCTAAAGATCCTATGCTTCATTACCGCTAACGGGTATATCTCATTGTTGTAGGTCGTAAAATGCCGGAAGAATTTGACGAATCGATGGCCAAAGAATTCATGGAAGATTTTCATGATTCACAAGACGTCATTAGTAACACTTTAATCAGTCTTGAAAAAAACCCCAAAGATATCAAAGCTGCACAAGAGATATTTCGAAGTGTGCATTCAATAAAAGGTAATTTACAAATGATCGGCCTGGGTCGAGTGTCCGATCTGGTTCATAAACTAGAAGATCTTCTCGATGCCGTACGAAAAGGCCGGATGAATTTCACTCCCCTTTTTAGTGATTTGATATTACTCAATATCGAAACAGTTCATGATTTGTGTATCGAAATCTTCGATTACAATGATGTTTCTGAACAACTTGACACACTCCTGGACAACATGGAAAAACTTTCCACGGATCAACCAGACGACGCTATGCTGGTGTCTGGAATTCAAATATTCGACCCCTATTATAAATCATCTATTACTTCAAATGACTCACCGCCACCCGCTCCAGCGCCAATTAATATAGACTACATGAAACGCGATATAGCGCTGTTTGTCGATCTCGCCCAAACAATGGAACACCGTATTATGGGCAAATTAGGTAAAAGCCAACGCATCAGTGAAATGGCTTTACAAATGAACCAAATCGCAAACAAACCCGTAGATGAACTTCAGTTGCATGCAGCTGCATTAGTCCATGACATTGGAATGGCGTTTTTACCATTAAGCCTTCTTAATAAAACAGAACGATATACTGACCAAGAACGAAAAAAATTACTTGATCATCCTAGTCATTCAGCAAATTTACTTGTAGGTCTTGAGAATTGGGATCTCGCTGGAAAAATTGTTAAACAACATCATGAACGAGTTGACGGTAAAGGCTATCCAAATAATTTATCGAAAAATGAAATTGTTGACGGCGCAAAAATTCTTGCGATCGCCGATACCTTTGAGTCAATGTCACATTCACGTGCTGATCGAGAGCACCGACGAACAGTCATTCGTATTGTTGCTGAAATTAATGCGAATGAAAATACTCAGTTTGACGAACATTGGGTGAATATATTTAATGTTTATGTGCGACAACGTTACTTGAAGAATTAGTTATTCTTGAGAAGTGAAGACCTTATTTCCCCTCACTAACCTCATCCAATTGAACCAACAATTGACAACCTATCTCCATGTTTGCCGCTGAACCTTCAGCAGATTTCTTCGCATCATCAGCCAACGTCGCTACCTGATCAACGATGGAAAATATTTCATTTTTTTGGAGTACAGCCAATTCCGTCGTATGTGATGCTGAATTTGCAACATTAGAAATCGCATTCGCCATTCTGGAAATTTCTTCGTTGACGACATGAATTCCAACATCACCCTGACCGACAGCAGTTTCCATACTACTATTTAAACCAGAAAGTTTTGACACCAATGCTTCCACTGATGCTGCCATTTCTTCTAATAAGGCTGAGATATCAGTTGCTGACTTGCCTGATTTTGAAGCTAATTCTTTAACTTCTTCTGCAACTATCGCAAACCCTCTCCCAGTTTCACCAGCCCTAGCTGCTTCGATAGCCGCATTAAGTGCTAATAAATTTGTCTGACTAGAAATTGCAGTAATAGCATCAGCCATGCCGTTTATTTTATCAAATGATTCATGAAAATCACCAATGAGTGACATTGAATCAGAAACAGAACTGGCTGAGCTATGTAGCAAATTATTTAACTCACCGATTTTTTCTGACACCACCACATGGCTATTAGCTGCATCATTTAAAATATCTTCACTTTGCTGACTACTTTCCGCAATTTTTTCGGCAGAACTGGCCACATCCTTTGATAAGTCAACAACTTGTTCAGCAAAAGCAATCCTTCCTGTAGACGCTTTATTAACTCGTGAGGCATTTTCGTGAACTTGACTAGATAAATTTTGTAGATTTTCCAAGGCGCCATGCACCCCGATTCCTTCATTCATTTCATCATAATATACGTGATTCTGTACGTCTGTTTTCCGCGTATTATTATTCAAACGCTTAACTAAAACGACAAACACACCCAGAATTACATAAGTTAATAACGTATTTTCTACCGATAAAGCGGCATTATCCGTTATAACCGCCCTTTGGTTTAAAAGGTTTATAACAGTTCCAGTGAAAAATATGCCTAAAATTTCTCTAAACAATTGATTTATCCAGTATTTTACATGAGTCCTCGCTCGACAATCAGAGTATCGACCAGTTAAAACAATTTCTAAACCGTATTTTAGATGTCAGATAACAAATAATTTTCAACTTGTGTTACTACTTCAGGTATGGCCTTTAGAACATCTTGGCTAAATGAACCAAGTGGCGCAACGGTATCGATTTCAATACCATAAAATATTGACGGCTTATTGAGCAAATTAAGACTTTGAGCCAGCTTTAAACTCTCCACTAAACCCAAACCATGACTAGAAAAGCTACTCGGTGTTAATGGTAAATCTGTAGTAAACTCTTGATGATGAATGAAACCTGGTGCTTTTTCAGAAAGAACTGCATCAATAAAGATAAGCTGGGTGTCTACCTCGACTAGAGACAACCAGGCCATGGCATTTCCGGCAATTTTTAAAAATGAAACAGTACTCGAAATCGTATCTAACGATTGTAATTGGTCTACAACCATCCAACCTATTTGATCATCAGCATGATATGAACCAAATCCCACTATCAATGCGTTCATTAACGAATGATTCTTAAATCCAAAAAATGTGTCGCGCAAGAAATACAAGGATCGTAATTACGAATTAATTGTTCTGCACGAAATTGAATTTTTTCCTCAGCGTTATCTAAACCGAAGTTTGTTAACGAATTCTTTAAGTCTTCTTCCATGCGCGCCTGATTTTGACTTGTGGGTGGAACAATTCTAGCCTGTGTAATAACGCCATCGTTATCTACCTCATAACGATGCCACAAAATCCCACGTGGTGCTTCTGTGCAGCCATATGCGATGCCCGCTTTCGCTTTTACATCCACAAATGGTTTTTGAGGTTGAGTATATTTATCTAGTATTTCTATGCTTTGATGGAATGCAAATAGTATTTCTATTGCTCGCGCTACAATACTGTTAAACATATTATTGCTCGGGAATTTTATTCCTGTCGCTAATGCTGCAACTTTAATATCCATGGGTAGTCGATCGAAATTCAAGTTTACTCGAGCTAAAGGGCCAACAAGATAAGGTTTGCCATCCAATAAACAATGTAGTGCTGTTGAATGGGGTTCATGATGTTCAGCAAAATGTTGACTAAATGATTTAACACCAAGGTTTAATCCATCACTACTATCAATTCTACCTTCATTCATGGGATATTCTGACGAATGACGTAGAGCAACACTTGTAAAGTCCTGTTCATCTTGGGGTAAATTCAAAGACGCTGTCCATGGCAACAACTCTTCCACCGACGGTAATAGACGTTTGAGTTTTGCTAGCAATTCACTTACTTCTGATGCTGAAGGTGCGTGATAAAAACCACCAACCTTTACACCAACGGGATGAACTGATCGTCCCCCTAATAATTTCACGATTTCGTTACCAACATTCTGTAACTCGATTCCGCGTCTAACTTCTTTCGGATAGTCTTTTGCCATCGCTGGTGCACTTTCGTAACCTAAAAAATCTGGCGCAGCTAACAAATGAATGTGTAAAGCATGACTCTCAATCCACTCCCCACAATAAAACAATCGACGCATATCCCTCACCCACGGGCCAGGGTTTACTTCAAATAAATCTTCAAATGCATGAACTGCACTCATCTGGTAAGCTACAGGGCAAATTCCGCAAATACGAGCAACAATATCAGAAACTTCTGTAAAATGACGGCCTTCAAGAAATTTTTCAAACAAGCGCGGTGGTTCAAAAATATTGAGCTTTAAATTATCAATTTTTCCATGACTGATATCCAACTCTAATGCACCCTCGCCTTCAACACGCGCTAAGACCGGCACCCGTATATTAATTTCTTTATTGCTCACTATTTTCACTCACAACTTTTTTTGCGATATTCCGAAAAACCGGTGCATTATTATTAAACAACTGAAATTGCCGAGATATGTCGTCCGCCATCAATCCCAAGCCTGAAAATCGATTTGCTAATGAACTTGTATTGCTGTCTACTGCGGGACCATAACATGCATAACAAGCACGTCCGAATTTAGGACAAATTGCGCCACAACCCGCACGAGTTACAGGCCCTAAACAAGATTCGCCACGAGTTACCATGCGACAAACGGTTTGCGAGCGTTTGCATTCCATACAAACTTTTTCACTACTTTCCATAGGTTTCACACCAGACAACAATGATCGAACGACAGCAACCACTTGTTCACTTGAAACAGGGCATCCCCATATTTCAAAATCCACTTTAATATATTCCGCTATTGGAGAAACCTCATCTAACAAATCAATATATTCTGGACTGGCATAAATTGCTTCTACCCATTTATTACCCTTACTGATATTTTTTAATGCTTGAATTCCACCTGAAGTTGCACAAGCACCAATGGTAATTAGATAATCACTATTTTTTCGAACCTTTTGAATGCGCTCAACATCCTTTTTGGTTGAAATGCTACCTTCAACAAAAGCAATATTCGCATGACGATCTTCGTCCAATGGCCCAGCTTCTGCAAAATGAACAATATCAACTAGATCAGTTAACAACAATAAATCACTGCCAAGATTTAAGAATGCTAGCTGACATCCATCACAAGATGAAAATTTATGCACAGTGACAATAGGTTTTGCTATCATTTTAAAAACCTTTCACACCAAATAGATCTTTAATTTCAGAATATGGAAAAACAGGTCCCTGCTTACAAACAAATTTTTCACCATACATGCAATGCCCACAATGCCCAACAGCACATTGCATGTTACGCTCCATACTCAACCAGATATTTTCTTCCGGCATACCCTGTAATCGTAGCGGTTCAATAGCAGCGCGCATCATAGGTTCTGGACCACACATCATGGCAACCGCGTTATCCGCGTTAAAAATTGCTTTGTCTAATAAATTGGTAACGTGCCCAGAATACCAGGGCCAACCTGTTTTTGCTGTCTCGCTTGCAGCCACCATAACTTGCGTATTTGGTAGTTCCTGCCATTTTTCGTATTGATCACGCCATATCAAATCATCCGAATGCTTTACCCCCTGTAATATAACCAATCGTTCAAATAATTCACGACGCCGAACAACATAATGAATCACCGAGACTAAAGGAGCGCAACCCAACCCACCGGTCACTAATATGACATCCTTGCCTTCCGCCTCAGCTAATGGCCAACCTCGTCCAAAAGGCCCACGAATACCCAAACGATCTCCTGACTTTAATTGGGACAGGCCGTGAGTGACTCTACCAACATCTCGGATAGTATGATCAAGCAAATTATCATCTTCGGGATCAGAAACAATCGATATTGGCACTTCACCAACACCGTATAAATACATCATATTAAATTGGCCGGGCTTGAACTGATATTCTTGTTGAACTTTCGGATCAGTAAACTGCATTTTCAATGTGAAAATCGTTGGCGTTTCTTGAACTCGCTCAATAACTTTAACTTCATAAGGCAAATAACTGTTGATATTGGGATCATTCACAGATCACCGCCAATTCTTCGATAACATCAATACCCACCGGACACCAACTGATACAACGACCACAACCTACACAGCCTGATTGCCCATATTGAGCAAACCATGTTGAAAACTTATGCGTTAACCATTGACGGTAACGTGTTTTTGTTTCAGCACGAATTATAATCCCATGAATATAAGAATGTTGCTGGTTAAAACAACTATCCCACATTCGCACATGATCACTACCACTTCCATCTAACGCTGCTTTATCCATTTCACTATGACAAAAACATGTTGGACAAACCGCCGTGCAATTTCCACAAGACAAACATCTTTTTGCGATTTCATCCCATTGTTTATGTTCTAGTTGCTGGCTTAAGTTTTTTAACGACTTAACCTCAGGTATAATACGATTTTGTACCTCTCTCGCATGATCTAATTGTTGTTTTGCAAGCGATAAGTTTTCTTCGGTTGCTGCTTCAAGACTTAAGTGCTGTAAAAGTTCATCACCACGCACCGTTCCAGATGATATAAGAAAGCCTTTTTCGAGTTCAGTTAACACCAAGTCGTAACCACTCTTAGCTTCAGGCCCAGTATCTGTCGCCACACAAAAGCATGTCTTAGCTGGAGAGCTGCAATTGACAGCAATGAGTAAAAGATTTTCACGACGTGATTGATAATAGGGATCCTGAAAATCCGATCCCAGAAAGTGCTTATCATGAATAGCTAAGGCAGAAATGTCACAAGCACGAACTCCGATTACAGCAAGCGGCTTAGGATCAGGAATGTTTTCAACAAACTGTATTTGAGATTGGTCATCTTTTGTAGCTGACCATAAAACTTCTTTAGGAGTAAAAACCAGCGGCTTTAAAGCTTGCGGACCATTAGCCCAAGAAAACCAAGTAGAATTCTCAGTTTTTAGTAATGAATATGAGCCAGGTGTTTGATCATCCTTTACTCCGATGGGAAATTGCTCAGCACCCTCCATTTCAGCATAGATAATTGCATCATCTTTGACCTGAGGCCCAACAACATCGTAACCTTGGTCCTTCAATAACTGAATAAGATTATTAAATAGTGTTTTAGTCAGAAATTTTTTCTGCATACCCTAGCCTTAATCTTTATTGTGTTTCAAAGATTCCACCTATGTTATTGTAGACTTTTATACGACGTAGATAAACAACAATGTGCCTTGGTATCCCAATGAAGATTATGTCAATTGATGGCCATACTGCTCAATGTGATCGAGATGGTATCCAACGAAATGTGAATATATATTTGTTACAACAACCGTCTCCCAATATTGGCGACTATGTACTAGTTCATGTAGGTTATGCCATCCAGATCATTGAACAGCAAGAAGCCATAAAACGAATATCACTGCATGACGAAATGCAAACACTAAAGGATTCGTAATTCATGCACGAATTATCAACCTGTAAACGACTCATCAGTCAAATTGAAAAAGTGGCCAACGAACATCAAGGACTGACGGTTAAGTCAGTACAACTTTCAATCGGTGAACTAGCTCGTGTTGATGTAACAGAACTTGTTGAATTGTTTCCGCTTGCGGCCAAAGATAGCATTGCTAAAAATGCTAAACTCCAAATCCATATTGTTCCCATCAAAGTTTTTTGCAATAACTGCAACAAAGAAAGTGAAGTCACAGCTAATGATTTATCATGTAGGCATTGCCAGAATCAAGATACATCATTAAGCGACGGAACTGATATGTTAATTTCACATATTGATTTCAGTGAACGATAATGGTTGAAAATGCAAAATATTGGCTAGAGAGAATATTGTCATTGGATATTCAACAACCAATTCGCATTATGAATGTATGTGGCGGACATGAGCGAACACTAAATACAGCAGGACTTCGTTCAATTCTACCCAATAATATTGAAATCATTCCGGGACCGGGTTGCCCTGTATGCGTTTGCCCTGAAGAAAAAATTTATTTTTCTTTGCAACTGGCAAAAGTTCCCAACACAATTATAGCTAGTTTTGGTGATATGTTACGTGTTCCTGCTAATAACTCAAAAACAGAGTATAAAACTTTAGAACAAGCACGTAGTTATGGCAGTGAAATATATGCTGTCGCGTCTCCTATGGAAGCCATTGAGCATGCACTCAAAAATAAAAATAAAACACTGATATTTTTTATTGCCGGATTTGAAACAACAATGGCACCTATTGCAGCTATGATAGACCAGGGCTTACCCGAGAACATGAAACTTTTGCTTGCGGGACGTAAGACCTGGCCAATTGTTTATCAATTATTAGACTCTTCAGCGCATCAACTTGACGCCATGATTGCACCTGGCCATGTTGCCACCATTATGGGCACAAAAGAATGGCAATTTGTTTGTGATGAATTTCATTTACCCTGTGCAATTGCAGGATTTACCGAAATCAGTTTGCTACAAGCAATTTACAGTGTCTGCCAACAAAAATTGGCTAATCATGTTCATCTTGATAATTGTTACGCGGATACAGTAACAGCCACTGGAAACGCCTATGCACAGGAGCTTTTTGATCAGCATTTTGATATATCAGATGCTAACTGGCGAGGCATAGGAAAAGTTAATCAATCAGGATTTCAACTTAAACAAGAACATGACGCCATTAATGCTGAACTAGTCTATTCTTCTCTTTCAGATATTTCTGGAAAATATTCAGGAAAAATGCCAGCCGGATGTGATTGTACTAAAGTCGTCTTAGGGCAAAAAACGCCAACACAATGTAAGTTATATGGCAGTACGTGCTCGCCTGGCAATCCCATAGGCCCTTGCATGGTTTCTGACGAAGGCGCTTGTTCTATTTGGTGGTCTGCAGGCAAGCGTAGACAAGAAAGTGCAGCCTAATAATGCTAGTAGTCAATCACGAAACATCCTCTAGCACCACAATTAATGCCGTATGCGCACAAAAGATAACAATAAGCGGTGTTGTTCAAGGGGTCGGTTTTAGGCCTTTTGTTTATCGCTTAGCTCAAAAGCATAATGTTTCTGGCTGGGTAAATAATCAAGGCAATCATTTAATAATCTTTTGCCAAGGTTTTAGAAAGAACATTGGTAGTTTTAACAACGATCTTAAAACATCATCACCAAAATTAGCGAAAATCACCAATATTCAATTCGAAACATCACTACCAAAGAAAGAAATTGAAGCATTTACAATAAAAACAAGCACCGAAGATTTTAACGATATTTTTTGCGCAAACGATTACGCTTTATGTGAAAACTGCAAGCAAGAGTTATTTGACAAAAATAATCGTCGATATTTACACCCTTTTATTAGCTGTTCCGAATGCGGGCCTCGCCATTCGATCACAACTCAATTTCCATTTGACAGAAAAAATACGAGTTACGATAATTTTTCTCTATGCAATAAATGCCGAGAAGAATATTCGGACCCGAAAAATCGAAGGTTCCACACTCAAAATATTTGCTGCAACGATTGTGGACCCGAATATGTTATGCAAATAAATGAGAACAAGTATAGTAATATTAAAGACATACTTTCTCATACCGAGAAATTATTGAATGATGGAAAAATTTTAGCTATCAAATGTACAAGCGGATATCGGCTTTTTTGTGATGCAAATAATAGCAAAGCGATAAACGTTTTGAGATTGAAGAAACATCGTCCACAAAAACCCTTAGCACTGATGTTTCCAGAAGACGAAAAACTAAACTTATTACGAAACTATGTTGAAATTTCTCAAAAACAAAAAGTACTACTAAAAGATATTAGACGCCCAATAGTCTTATTAAACAATAGGCCACGAAAAAGCCTCCTCAACAATATTAGTGACAATCTTAGCAACGTAGGCGTGATGCTTCCTGGTAACGGATTCGAACACTTATTATTAAATCACGTAAATAAACCACTGGTAGCAACTTCTGCTAACTTAACAAACCAACCCATTATCTCGGATACAGATATAGCGAAAAAGGAGTTAGCAGCACTTTGTGATGCGTTTATTCATCACAACCTGGATATAGAAAATTCGCTAGATGATTCAATATTTCTAGAAAATTTAGCACCTGCACGCCTGGCACGCGGGTTTTCACCATTAGAATTTTGGCTTCCTTACAATCTACCAGAACCAGTTGCTGCTTTAGGTTCTCAAATGAAAAACACCGTAGCTTTAGCGTGGAAAAATCGAATTGTCATATCGGCCCACAATGGTAATTTAGAAAACTATGAAACTTCACAATTTTGCTTAAGACGTCTCAATAACCTAGAAAAAATTTATCAAGTCAAAGCAAAGAATTATTTAGTAGATGCACATCCAGATCATTCAGCAAAAATGCTTTTCAAGATAAAACACAAAAAATCAATAGAAATATATCATCATCATGCTCATGCATCTGCTATTAAAATTTTCATGCCTAAAAATGAGCCTGCATTAATATTCACCTGGGATGGTACTGGCTCAGGCGTAAACAATGAACTTTGGGGTGCTGAAACTTTTTTTGGTGATATCGGAAATTGGAAGAGAGTCGCTAGTTTCAAACCATTTTTATTGCCTGGCGGAACTCTGGCAATTGAGCAACCATGGCGCGTAGCACTAAGTCTATGCCTGCATAGCAAAGTCGAGTTTCCCTTTGATAAACCTACACTTCCTTTAGTAAAGCAACAATGGGAGAAAAGAATAAATTCTCCGGCCACATCTTCCATCGGACGCTTGTTTGATGCTGCTGCGGCACTTTTGGGACTGATTCAAGAATCTAATTTTGATGCTCAAGCTGCCATGTATTTAGAGGCAGCAGCAACATCAAAAACTAATAACTATATTTCTCTTCCGATTTTACAGCTCAATGAATTACACCAAATCGACTGGAGTCCACTTGTTACAATGCTACTCGATGATACTCAGACAATCGCTTATCGCGCAACGGTATTCCATAATTCCTTGGTTAACGCATTGTGTCAACAAACCACTTTATTTGCTAAAAAATATAGAATAATTAATATAGGTCTTTCCGGTGGCGTTTTTCAAAATCAACTACTAACTATAAAAACCAAATACCAACTGGAAATAATGGGGTTTTGTGTTCATGTTTGCGAAAAAATTCCAAGTAACGATGCTAATATCAGTTTGGGCCAAATTTTGGAGTATGCAGCTAAACATGAAATCTAAGCATATAACACTCGCTCATGGAAATGGCGGTCGCCTAACAAATGAATTGATTCACGAAATATTTTTAAAATATTTTGACAATCCTTTTCTACGAAGCTTATCTGATGCGACAGAAGTCCCATTTTCAGGAAGATTAGTCGTAACCACTGATGGATATATCGTTGACCCCATTTTTTTCCCAGGTGGCGACATTGGTAAACTGGCAGTATGCGGCACTATCAATGACTTAGCAGTCAGTGGTGCCTTACCTAAATACCTCACTTGCAATTTTTTTATTGAAGAAGGTTTTAGTATTGAAAACTTAAAACAAATTTGTCAAGGTATGGCAAATACCGCTAAGGAAAACGATGTACTGATTGTTGCTGGTGACACCAAAGTTTTACCCAAGGGCGAATCTAGTGGAATAAGCATAGCCACGACGGGTATTGGCGAAGCACAACCTCACTCGCTTGGTATTAGTAAAGTCAAAACTGGTGATTTGATATATGTAACAGGTTCCATTGGTGATCATGGTGCTGCAGTATTACTTGCTCGAGAGAAATTTGGCCTTTCTGGTGATGTAAAATCTGATTGCGCGAGTGTTTTGCAACCTAGTCAAAAACTATTAACAAATCCACATTTAAAATTTATGAGAGATCCTACTCGGGGAGGCCTAGCGACTGTTTGTCATGAAATTATTGAGTTAACAAGACTAGGTATTAATCTGTATCAAGACCAATTACCAATCCAAAAAAGTGTCAGCACGTTTTGTGAAATTCTAGGTTTTGATCCATTGTACCTCGCATGTGAGGGTAGAATCGTTTTTATAATTGATCCACAAGGGGAAAAATTACTAAATAGTCTCGATTTTAACTTACATCACATTGGTGAAATTGACGCCAATCATGACCAACTTTTACTCAACACCCATATTGGCGGCAAAAAGCTACTTCCTGTTCTCGAACATGATGCATTACCAAGAATATGCTAAACCAATGATTTAAAACAACTCTCCAAACAACGGCTTTTTTCTATACATCACTCTTAATTTTATGTTGACCACTTCATTTTTCCAAGTTTATTGTCGATAGTTAGTAAGTATCCTAATACTAGTTCGTGTCAAATCTGAATAGAGGTATTTTGAAATGGCGAAAATCTTTTCTCTCGCAAACTTTATAAAAAAAACCCGGCGCTCTAAATTAGTAAAACGTCGAATTTTAAAATACTTTTTTAGATAATTTCATCTACAAAGATTTTTTCATCACAAAACGTACATTGCAGTTCGCATAACCTTTAATTTCATGAAACCATTTTAACTAATTAAGTAATAAGCCCACAAAAAAGCAACTCAACCCTATCAATAAAACCAAGACCCATACCACACGCCTAAGCAACCCTGTACTTTATTCAACAACTCAATAATTTACCCTATGTATTTGACGCGATTTTTTTATAAAAAACAGTATAATTGGATAATTTCCAATAAATCAAAACCAAATAATTTTTTAAGGAATCATATAGATTGAATTATTCATCAGTCAACTTAGAAACACTCGAAAAATTGGCAAATAATCATTTTTGCCGCTTTCCAGTTTTATTGGATGGAGATCGAGCATCGGTATATCAGTTACTCGAAGCGTTTTTTGCTAATCGAAAACGCGACGACATAGCTTGGGTGTCAAACAATACACCAGATTCATTTCAAAACCTTCAACACCTTAAAGCAGTTAATGTTATTGGCAAGGAATATCAATTCATAGTCTACGACATTAACAAAGAATTCGACCCCAATCTATATGCAGCTTTATGTGGCACATTACGCGGAGGTGGTTTGCTTTTTATTCTTACTCCACCAACATCAGATTATCTTGCAACATGTAAATCAAATAATGATTGGTTTATGTGGCGATTTTATAAAAAACTAACTGTAGCTAACTTAGTCATTAAGATAAATGTTGATATTGATAACGAGCAAACTATTACAAATCAACTAAATATTGGACTACCAACAGAAAAGCAACTACTTACGGAAAAACAAGATCTAGCGATTGAGAAAATTCTTCACGTTGTTAAAGGACATCGCAATCGACCACTTGTTTTGTTAGCTGATCGTGGTAGAGGGAAATCCGCAGCATTAGGTATTGCAACAGGTCGGTTAATTAAAGGTGGATTAAAAAACATCATTATAACCGCTCCTTCCATCGAGGCTTGCTCAATCGTATTCAAACATGTAAAACTCAATTTGCCAACTGCCACTTTTCAATTGGGAAAAGTTGAATTCGGGTCTTCACGCCTTTTATTTATGGCACCTGACAACCTCATCAAAACCGAAACCAAAGCAGACTTACTCATTATTGATGAAGCCTCTGGAATTTCACCTTCAATTTTAGAAGAGTTACTAAAAAGATACTCTCGTATTGTATTCGCATCAACAATACACGGCTACGAAGGTAGCGGCCATTGTTTCTCTATTAAGTTTTTTAAATATCTTGATAAATTAACACCTGATTGGAAAGAATTTCACCTAGACTCACCCATGCGGTGGTCTAATTCCGACCCTCTAGAAAAACTCACAGATCAATTATTTCTATTAAAACCGGAAAAAGATAACTTAGTCGATAAGATTAACATTGAAGAACTTACAATTGAAATAATTTCCACACAAACACTCATACAGAACGAATCTTTATTATCTGACTTTTACAATTTACTCAGTTCAGCACATTACAAAACTCAGCCATCAGATTTAAAACAAGTTGTTAACAATACAAACATATATATTTATCTTGTCAAAAATAGTTCAACACTTGTAGCTGCTGCATTTACCATAAAAGAAGGTCAACTTAATACAGAAATTTCTGAAGAAATTTATCTAGGAAATCGGCGACCAAAAGGCCATATAACCCCTCAATCATTGCTCATGCATTTAGGCATAAAAGAAGCCGGAGCACTCTGTTATTTACGAATTATGCGAATTGCCGTTAGACCTGAACTTCAAAATATAGGCATTGGATCACTACTTATAAAACATATAGAAAATGATGCAAAGAATCGACAATTTGACTTCATTTCTTGTAGTTTTGGCGTAAGTAATTCACTATTAAATTTCTGGAAGAAACACAACTTTTCACTAGCACGAATCGGTCACCACAAGAAGTCGCAAACTAACGCACATGCTGCCTTAATGCTTAAACCTCTTTCGACTATGGCAGCACCTGTTCATACAGAAGCTTTATTACATTTTAAAGAAAATTTTCATGGCTTATTAAGAGAAAACTTAGCCTATCTTGACAGCAGTATTAGTCTAACAATATTTAAACACTTCATCCCCAGCACTGAAAACCCTTTAACATCGAGAGAGTACTTATCGCTCGAATCATTTGCCAATAACAATCGAACTTACGAAGACAATTTATATTTAGTTAATCGTTTTTCACATTTTATTTTATGTCAAAAAAGCACTCATGATGAACTTAATAAAGAAGAATTAAATTTGATCATATTAAAAACACTATACAGCATGTGCTGGCCAGAGATTATAAAAAATTTAAAAATAAAAGGAAAAAACCAGGCAATTATCGCATTCAAGAAGGCAATTTCAAGGCTAATCTCTATTCATCAAGTCACTAAACAATAGCGAGAAATACCAGTATTCCACGCTATTGTTTAACGGGCCTACAACTTATTGAGTTCTGGTAATATCAATTCTCGCAGCTACATTCATCCAACGATGTGATTCATCTAACACCGAATTAGTTAACCCATCATCCATAGTAACAACACCGGGATGTAAGGTAACAAAATCATGAATATCATCACGCGCAGCACTATAGGCTTTATCTGCAGCAGTTGATGTGTCTGCAGGACCAGCGATTGTACCCGCTGCTTCAGTATTTAATTCTGTCCCTGCGTCATGCACATGACTATATACCGTCATTGAATCACCAACTTTTAACGAACCTACAAAGACCTGCGCATTGCCAGCGAATGCATCATTGGTATTAGCCAACATGGAAGCAAGCGTCACCATAACCTCCTTATTTTCTGAAACACTCAGATCAACTGAGACTGATCCTCCTGGACCAAAGGCATCACTTCCCGCAACACCTGTTGTTAATACATTTGTATCTGCATCGGCTTCCGCAATAAAATCCACTGGACTTCCACTTTCCGCCAATTTTTCAAGACCAGAACTGGACGCAGTTCCGATCTCCCAACCACTATATCCTGATTTATGTAAAACTACTGCAGCAGGTGTCAGTGGCTGACCATTGGTGATATTCGTTACTTTAACGGTTAAATCATACGTTGTAACTAAATTTTCAGCGGTAACAGTTACATCGCTCATAGCTGTTGCGCCCTCGTTATCGGTTACAGTTAAGCGCAAAACTAAATCTTCATTTGCATCTATCGCCGGAACCACAAAAGTAGCCGTTGCCATATCTGAGTTAGTTAAATCCACACTGGACCCGCTTACTTGAGACCAAGAATATGATGCAATTGAGCCATCGCTATCGATACCACTACCAGATAGGGTGACAGTTGTTAACTCGGTAGCCGTTTGTACCTGGCCAGCATCGGCCGTAGGTGACATATTTTCATCATCTTCATCATGAAAACAGCCTGTAAGTGCCAATGAGATTGGCAGCAGACATGCCAATAGAATTTTATGATATCTTCTTATCGGTTTCATCGTTAACAACTCCCCTTATGGTGTTACAGTCACAACAATTTTTGCCACAGGATTTTGCCATCGATGAATGGTATTTACTAAGTCACTTTTACCATCTGTTAAACTATCATCACCTAATACTCCTCGATGAACATGAATATTTGAATTTGAATCTGTAGACGCTACACCAGTTGCACCAATACCGGCATCTGCGCCAGGCGCACCCGGCATCATCCCGCTATCCGTATAAGTACAAGTACTACCTGAAGCAGCAAGAATTTCATCGTTAGCTTCTGTACCTGCATCGTAAGCATTCACCCAGTAAGTATATGTACCGGCTTCATCAGGAATATGCTGAGATTCCAATCCCATAAATCCATCATTCGTAGGTAAAACCATCGCAACAACGGAAAGATGTGTTTCACTTGTCGTAATCATAGCTGTCGTTGTTATTCCCGGTGCAAGAACACCAGAAGCGGGATTAGCAATGGTATCCGCATCTGCCACACCAACTTCGCTAGTCGATAACAGCGGATCTAAATGTCCGCATTCTGCCATATGCTCTATGGCGGTAGAGGCAGCTTCACCCACTTTAAATAAGTGTGTATCGTGATCATGAGCAGTCACTAACAATGGCGTAAAATGATTACCATGTGTTAAATTAGTTATTTTCACTTCCCAATCAGCAGAAGACGCCGTTGAGGCAAAACCTAAACAAACGCTCAATACTAGTAAGTTTTTCTTAAATGAGTAACGCATTATTGTTTCCTTTTTATAATAATTTCATATGAACCAAGGGAAACCCATAAAAACCGTTTTCTAGTACAATAAACTCGCACTCAACAGACTTTTCCCGGGGACACAGCAACAAGTTACTCCTAATAGTTCACACAGAGTTCACCCAGTTCTCACAAAAGTGTCACAAAAGTGTCACAAAACACAATATAAAGACGAAAAAACAACAGCGTGTTGATTTAATATCCGATAAAATACCCTCAACTCAATATCAAACTAGATAGCCATAAATAAATGCTTGAATTTAAGAACGCTTCGCTCAAACGAGGTACACAATCACTTTTCGAAAACGCAAATTTCACAATTTATCCCGGTAAGAAAGTAGGAATCACTGGCGCGAATGGCAGTGGAAAATCCAGCTTATTTTTATTAATTTTGAATCAAATCGAATTAGATAGTGGTGAATATCAAACACCTGAGAAAATTGTCATCGCCCAGGTTTTTCAAGAAATTCATAACCAGCACTTATCGGCTATGGACTACGTACTATCTGGTGATGTTGAGTTATATAAAACCCTAGAATCCCTCAAGTTGGATCATTCTTCACTAAGCTCAGACGAAATTTCAAAGTTACATCTTACAATGGACCAACTTAATGGTTATACGGCCCAAAGCAAAGCCGCCAAACTTTTAAATGGTTTAGGATTCACTCAAGAGCAATTTGAACAACCAGTATCCTCATTTTCTGGCGGCTGGCAAATGCGCCTTAATTTGGCTCGCGCTTTAATGTGTCGATCTGATTTACTACTACTTGATGAACCAACCAATCACCTAGATTTGGAAGCTGTATTTTGGCTAGAAGATTTCTTAAAAACATACTCCGGCACCTTATTATTAATCTCTCATGACCGCGACTTTTTAAATAATACCGTTAGCCAAACCATTAACATTTCTCGCAATCAAGCCACTTTATTCAATGGCAATTATTCTAGCTTTGAAAAACAGCGTGCTGAACAACTATCGCTTCAACAGTCTAGTTACGAAAAGCAACAACGAGAGATTAAACACATCCAAAGTTTTATAGATCGGTTTAAAGCTAAAGCTACAAAAGCGAAACAGGCACAAAGTCGAGTAAAGGCTCTTGAAAAATTGGAGGTTATTGCACCTGCGCATATTGACTCTACCTTTCATTTTGAATTCAGTGCGCCTGAAAGCACACCACACACACTGTTAAACTTAGACAACATTACGCTAGGGTATGGCAACACAAATATTCTTGAAAATATTTCTCGACACATATTTATTAATGATCGCATTGGGGTTCTAGGCGCTAATGGCGAGGGGAAATCAACTTTTGTCAAATTTATTGCCGGCGAGATTGAAGCCTTCAATGGATCATGTGAAAAACACAAACATTTAAAAATTGCCTACTTTGCTCAACATCAACTTGAGCAACTTGACGCCGATGGTAATGCCATAAATCACATGACTCGCTTAGACCCAAATGCATCCGAACAAAGTCTTCGAGATTTCCTGGGGCGATTTAATTTTAAAAATAACAAAATTGAACAAAGTATTTCAACTTTATCCGGCGGAGAAAAAGCAAGACTAGTCCTAGCTGCGTTGGTATATAGCAAACCAAATCTTTTACTACTTGACGAACCCACCAATCACTTGGATATCGATATGCGTGATTCATTATCCATTGCACTACAAAGTTATGAAGGTGCCATGTTATTAGTCTCCCACGATAGACACTTAATAAATACTGTTTGTGATACTTTTTTACTAGTGCAAAATAAACAAGTCACTGATTTTGATGGCACGCTAACGGACTATCGAAACTCACTCAAAAACGACGTTAATGATAATACCAACGAAATACCTACAACTAAAACAGAAGTTTCACGTAAAGATCAACGACGCTTAGAAGCTGAACTCCGCAAACTAACCCAACCTTTTGCAAACAAACTTAAAAAATTAGAGCTAACTTTAGCAAAGCTCAACCTCGAAAAATCCACTATTGAAGATAAACTATCAGATGCATCCCTTTATGATGAAAGTAACAAGGCCCAGTTAAAGACTTTGTTACAGCAACAAACAGAAATTGTTAAAAACGTGAACAGCACAGAAGAAGAATGTTTCGATCTCATGGAAAAAATAGAAGAAATCGAACAAAATTCACTTTAAGTAAAATACACCTATTTATTCAATTTTAGCTCTTTAATTCCTAGTTATTTATCAAGCTTTTTCAATAAGCTGTCGATATCAGTGTATCTCAGTTTATTTTCATAAAATCTGAGCGTTAAACACCCAAATTGACTGAAAATCCATCGGGAATATTCATGACGGATCGAATTAACACCTACAAGAAAAATGCACATTCTCCAATTGCATTTTTCTTTTTATTAATACTCGGCATTGCGTTGATTAGCAGTCCCACTAACGCCGCCGACGAAGGCATTGTTGTATATACTGACCTCAAAGGACATCACAGTGCACTGTCTGCAGATTTTCGAGCAATCACTAAAAAAAGCATCGACAATCTTAATCGGTTTAAAGTAATCAATGGCCTTAAAGGCACAATTTCCGGTAGCAAACCATTAAACGATAGATTACAAGCCGCTGCAAAAGATAATATCCCTTGGGTTGCAGATGTTGTACTGGACTCAGAAAAGAAAACAGGTAAATTGCAATTTCAGATTTTCAGAAATAACGGAGAATTGATTTTTCGCTGGGAAGAAAATTTTAAAATAAAAAGCATCAAAGCATTTTTGGCTCAACTGGAATATAGCATGCCCTTAAAGCTAAAAACGAAATTTTTGGAGTTAGGTCGAATAATTAAAAAAGATAAACGTCTCGTTTATTTTGATCTTGGAGAAACTGCGGGTATTAAGATTGACGATACTTATCAAGTATACGAAGAAGGTGATCCAATTGAAGACGACAATGGCAATTCATATGGCAACCTAGAGATTACAACCGGTATCGTAAAAGTTAAGAAAGTTACTGCTGTTTATTCTATCGCAGAAATTATCGTAGGCCAGCTATCTATCGATACAGAGCAATGGGTCAAGCGTACTACGGAAACAGAGAAAAATGCTTTCGATAGTAAAATTCTTGCGGTATTAGAAAATAAAGTTGCGATTAATATCGGAAAAAATGCAGGCGTGGAAGAAGGTTCTTATTATGGTGTTTTTAGAGATATCAAAACCATTAATGGAAAAGAAGCTTTCAGGCAACCAGTTGGACACATCAAAGTGAATGAAGTTTTTGAAAATTTTTCCAAAGGTGAGCTTTCAATATCTGAAACTTATGAATTAAGTAAATTCACCATCGCCAAAGGTGATCGTGTAGAAGAGGTAGAATCCCCAAGGAAAAACATGTGGGGCTTCAGCCAAACAATGACAAATGTTAACAGTACAAAAAGTGGAAAAATCGCTACTTTTTCTTATCAACGAGATTCACTGGTCAATGTAAATTTATCTTATCGACTAAAAGCAGGTATGGGCACAGGCTCAGAAATATACGGCTCCGGTGGTGTTATGCAAAGCATGGGACACAGCGACCACGTATTCATAGGCATGGATCTCATGTATATCGGCAGTACAGCGCTGAACATGTTTATCTCAGTTGACGTTGATACACCTATATCAAACAACTTCAAAATCAACCTGGAATCAGGTTTTATTGTAGCTCATGAGAACGATACGTTTAATGGTTTAAACACCAGTATCGGCGTTAAGTATGCTTACGATTTGTTTTAGGATTTGATTCGCCTAGCAGCGAAGCTTGATTGTTAATGGGGTTTCGCCCCCAAACGACGAGTCCCATTTTTTTGAGCGGCAAAAAAAACGAATCAAAAAAAAGGCCGCCCTAAACAGCGCCCAAGGGCCATTGCGTTGCTCGTAAAAACAGGCGCTGCGCAACTCGACCTTCGCTACGCTACGGAACTCAAACAGTGTTTGCTCATTCCCATTTTTACTTACACTACTCATTCACCGTTTAAAGGGAGACTCCCTTCGATAAAGCACATGGGAAAATAAAGATATATGACTATCGGATGACTCCCAGAATCCCGTTTAATCGCAGCCGAACAAAGTGGGATAATCAAGAAAAAGTGAAGGCCTGTTTGAGCGTAGCGAGTTCGCCTTCACGCTTGATTATTTTACTTTGAGTGGGAACCCGCAGGGCAAGATTCCGGGCGGCTTTTTTTGCGTCTCGTTTATTTGGCCGCGCAAAAAATGAGACTTGTCGCCTCGGGGACAAAACCCTGAGTTTCGAATCAGCCTCGCCGCCAGGCGAATCAAAAAACACTAATGCCTAAAGTGGCGCATCCCGGTGAACACCATTGCTATATCGTGTTCATCCGCCGCATCAATCACTTCCTGATCTCGCATTGAACCACCCGGCTGAATCACCGCTGTAATTCCCACTTTACCCGCAGCATCCAATCCATCACGAAAAGGAAAAAATGCATCAGATGCCATCACTGAACCTTTCACTTCCAAACCTTCATCTTCCGCTTTAATACCCGCAATTTTGGCACTATACACACGACTCATTTGTCCAGCACCTACACCAATAGTTTGCCCATTATTCACATAAACAATTGCATTAGATTTTACAAATTTAGCAACACGCCACGCAAACAGTAAATCATTAAACTGCTGTTCAGTTGGTTGACGTTTGGTAACAATCTTTAATTCATCTCGACTCACCATACCAGCATCACGATCTTGAATTAATAAACCCCCGTTTACTCGTTTAAAATCAAGGCTATTTGAATTCGCTTCATCCCACTGACCACACGCTAACACTCGAACGTTAGCTTTGCTAGCTAACACATCTTTTGCTTCATCAGATATCGTTGGAGAAATAATAACTTCAACAAATTGTCTATCAATAATAGATTTTGCTGTGGCTTCATCCAATTCTCTATTAAATGCGATAATGCCTCCAAATGCAGAAGTAGGATCTGTCGCAAAAGCTAAGTCATATGCTTTTAAAATGTCCTCAGCAATGGCAACACCACATGGATTTGCATGTTTTACAATAACACATGCGGGTTCTTCAAATTGTTTAACACATTCCAACGCTGCATCAGTATCTGCAATATTATTGTAGGAAAGTTCTTTTCCTTGAATCTGCTGCGCGGAGCTAATGGATGCTCCAGTATTATTTTCTTCAATATAAAACGCTGCATTTTGATGAGGATTTTCACCATAACGTAAATCTTGAACCTTTCGGTACTGACGATTAAAAGTGTTTGAAAACTCTCGTGCTTCTTCGTTTTCTTCTATGGCTCCAAGGTAATTGGCAATAGCACCATCGTATGCTGCAGTATGTTCAAATGCTTTAACAGCTAAAGCGAAACGCCGACTTTTGGGTATAGAACCATTGTTAGCATTCATCTCAGAAATAATATTTTGGTAATCTCCAGGATTAACCACAACCGCAACTGAAGCATGATTTTTTGCGGCAGATCGCACCATGGTAGGCCCACCAATATCTATATTCTCAATTGCATCAACAAGTAAACAATCAGGTTTCGCTATCGTTGTTTCGAATGGGTATAAATTAACAACCACTAAATCAATTTCAGCAATTTCGTTTTCTTGCATAATAGCTTCATCGATACCACGACGACCTAGGATTCCGCCATGCACCTTTGGGTGTAGAGTTTTAACACGACCGTCCATCATTTCTGGATACCCTGTGTATTCAGAAACCTCGGTAACATGTATATTGTTATCAGCTAATAGCTTTGCAGTTCCACCTGTTGATAATATTTCTATATCGAGTGCTTGCAAGTGTTTTGAAAACTCTACAATTCCCTGTTTATTCGACACACTGATTAATGCGCGCTTTACCTTCACCATATATCTTTCATCCAATTGAAGTTTCTATCTTTTTTTAGAACCAAAAAAGTATGGCCGAAAATCAAAGATTTTCGGCCATACTTGATAAAACAAAAAATGTATAAATTAACCTAGGTCATACATCTTTAATTTTTTACGTAATGTGCCACGGTTGATGCCAAGAATTTCAGCTGCGCGAGTCTGATTACCACGTGTATGCTTTAAAACAACACGAAGCAATGGCTGCTCAACTTCACTAATTACCATTTTGTAAAGCTCGTTAGTTCCTTGACCGTCAAGATTTGCAAAATATGTTTCCATAGACTCTTGAACACACTCTTGAATTCCAGATGCTGTTTGAGAATCTTGTGGTTGAGAAATTTCGTTTTCAGTTGTACTTTCTGTTGGAATGCCGGTCATGCCGCTTTGTCCCCTTGAATAATTAATTGTCGAAAAAAATGATTTACACGCTCCAACTGTTCATTGGCGGAATCAATTTTGTTAATTACTTTTCGAAATGAAGAATAACCCTCAATCCGCTTACAATACCAATTAATGTGCTTGCGCGCTATACGCAACCCCCTATACTCCCCATAAAAATCATACAAACTTTTTAAGTGCTCTAATAAAACCGCACGTTTTTCAGATAATACAGGTGCATCTATCAATGCGCCAGTATCCAAAAAAGCTTGGATCTCTCTGAACAACCAAGGATTTCCCTGTGCAGCCCTACCCACCATTACCGCATCTGCAGCTGTAAAATCAAGAACCTGCTTCGCTTTTTCCGGCGAATCTATGTCACCGTTAACTATAACAGGGATCGACACACTGCTTTTAATACCAGCAATTACTTCATATTCAGCTTCACCACGATACATACACTCTCGTGTTCTACCGTGAACCGCAATTGCCGCAATACCGCTATCTTCTGCAATTTTGGCTATATTAACACCATTTTTATTCGTTGTGCTCCAACCTGTTCGTGTTTTTAACGTGACAGGTACATTTACTGACTTTGCTACGGTTTCCAGTATTTGAAATACTTGTTTTTCATCTTTTAACAAAGCTGAGCCAGCAGCAACATTACAAACTTTTTTGGCAGGACAACCCATATTAATGTCAATAATTTGAGCCCCATTATCAGCATTAAATTGTGCCGCATTAGCCAATTTGGCAGGATCTGAACCAACAATTTGCACGCTTATGGGAAATTCATTATCTGAAAACACCAATCTTTCACGTGTTTTTTCTGAATTCCACAATTTCGCGTCCGATGCCACCATTTCACTTGTCGTCAAGCCGGCGCCATAACGTCGACAAAGGTCACGAAAAGGTCTGTCAGTCACACCCGCCATAGGGGCCAGTAAAACCTGACTAGTCAATTCATATGGGCCAATGCTAATCAAGATTTGCTCAAAATATTTGCTGAAACCGTCACCAATCATAACCATTTCGAAATTAATTTGGAACTACTTTTTGTACAATTTACTAATTTTTTTAAATAAATTGACTTTTTTTCAGGCTATATTGCAACATGTTTCAAATTTTCCCTCAATCCACGATATCCGACTTTTTTACTTGGAAATTACATATTGTTATATTTTGGGATTACTCAAACTTAAGCGCACAATCATACACTCACAATATTCGCTGTTATGCATTATTTTTTGAATTTAATCCTAAAATCTAATCAAATATCCAGAATATAGAGAAGAATAGCCTTGTTAACGAAAATCAAACTTAAAATTAACAGCAGCTTCGCCAGGATCAACTATTTCTAGCATTATTTTTACTGGAACTTTTGACTTCATTCCCTCATGAGTATCCATACCTTTTGCAAGATATTCTTCAGGCTTGAAGGTTCTACGTGCTAATACTTCTTGATTTATATCAGAAAAAGTCAAAACTAACTCAGGAAATTGTTGATCAAAATCCGCTTCATTATTAATTGTAGAGGTAATTAGCAGTGCATTTTTGGCGTTTGGATGACTAACCACGTTACGTTCAACAATCACTATGGCTTTAACATCTCGGGGCTCCGGCACTTCACAGTGCATAACCGAACTCAATATAGCACAAGTTTGTTCTAATACAGGACGTAGCGATGGGTATTTTGCCAACTCTTCACGTTTCAAGTAAGCAAATTGCCCCAATAAAACGAATAATAATACAACAATAACTACAACCCATAATACTTTTGAAGCACCGCCTCTTGATGATTGCTTATTTTCTTCTAACTCTTCAAGCTTAAAATTATCACTAGTATTGTAAGACTCAGTTTTGTTGATCGAGCTATCATTTGGTTCCCAATCGGTGGCTGCAGATTTCAATGGCTCATTCGTCAAAAAAGAATCTTCTAGATCAAAATCCGGATCTTTTACTGCTGTTTTTTGTTTAGGAGCATCGTCACTAAAACCACTTAAATCTAACTCGGATATGCTGGATTCTACTTTTATCGTTGAATTTTTATCATCGAGACCATCGATGCCACTCAAATTATTTATCTCTGATATTGGCGTCTCATTAGATAATGGATCTGCCACCGATGCGGGCTGCTCTATCTGTAATTCATCGTCAAACAAGTTATCTAACGCATTATCTATGTCTTTGTTTATATCATCTAAATTATTCTCAGGAACTTCATCAACACCAGGAACATCTACATCTGCAAATGAAAGCGTATCAGAAGTGCTTGTATCAGCTGCTGCATCGTCACTTGCAAATTCAGATAACTGACTCTGCATACTAGAAGGCTGTTTAACCTCATCGTCAGCCGAAATCGCGGGTTCTAAATCATCAGGCATGGAGTTCAACTCTGAAAACCCCGATAAATCAGTTTTTACTGAAGAATCATCGACTTGACTTGCTAATGCCGATACAGCTGCTTCAGAGATAGAAGAACTTTCTTTAACAACTTCACTCTCTTGTGCATCGCCCAAAGCGGAAAGACCAGACATGCCTTCCAACGATAATTCATCTTTTTCACTAACAGTATTGCTATCAGTCTGACTTAAAGACTCAGCAGTCAAAGGTAATGAAAACTCACTCAGTGCGGCCTCTGACTCAGGATCAGAAACTTGAAAAGCAATGACACTTTCAGGACCATCATCGATTTCAACTGAAGAAGGCTCATCAATTTCTACAGCGTTTGATTTAGCATCGGGCAGATCAGTATTCGCATCTGGCGCGCTAACAGGAGGAACTTTTTCTGCTAAATTGGTTAATGCATTAAAAACATGATTACAATTGCCACACCGCACTTTGCCTTCGGCAGCTTTTAGTTGCTCAGGGGTGATCTTAAAATATGTTTGGCAATCGGGGCATTCCGTGTACATGCATTATTCCATGATAATCAATTCAACTAATTGACGAGTAAACAATTTAAATTATTTGCTCGCTTTTTTCCCACTTAACATAACCCATCCATCTTGTTGCTCAGGCTCGTCCATATCAAACCACTGTTTATATACTTGCAAGACATCTTCAGCCTGTTCGTGCAATATACCTGATAAGACAATCGGCGCTTCAGGTTTAAGTAATTGTGAAAACGACTCTGCCAATTCCATCAGGGGATTAGCTAAAATATTTGCAAGCAATAAATCGGCCGCTTTTTCATCAAACTCATCAACCAGATAAGTTTCAATATTTGCGGCGACTCCGTTATTGTTTGCATTCACATTTGTTGCAACAACTGCCTGGGGATCGATATCCACAGCATAAACACGATTGGCGCCTAATTTAGCCGCGGCAATAGCCAAAATTCCAGAACCGCAGCCATAATCTATAACATCTTTACTTAATGCGTTATGCTTATCTAACCACTTTAAACATAAAGACGTTGTCGCATGGGTCCCTGTTCCAAACGCTAACCCAGGATCAAGAAAAATATTTATCGCCGCTGTATCCACCGGCTCATATGCACTGGGAACAATCCACAGTTTTTCACCAAATTGCATGGGCTGAAAATCTTTTAGCCAAGCTCTTTCCCAATCCTGATCGGCAACTGCTTCAACCTTGTATTTAGGAAAACTAAATTCACTACACAACTGCTTTAACATGGTCACAATCTGGTTTATTTCGAGGTCATCTTCAAATAAACCCACTACCTGTGTATCACACCATAGTGGAGTTTCGCCAGGTAATGGCTCCAGAATTTCTTCTGCGCCACCTTCTTTTAAGGTCACAGCGACTGCACCAAGATCATGCAAAAAATCTGATAACTTCTCAGCTAATGCTTGTGTGGCATAAAGTGTTATTTGATTCCAAGCCATTCAGTGCGGCAATTTAATCCTCGAGCTTTTTCTCGAGATAATGAATATTAGTACCGCCAGCTTGAAATCCACCATCTTTCAAAATCTCGTCATGCAAAGCGATATTACATTTAATACCATCAATGGCTAATTCGCTTAAGGCTGTTCTCATTCGTGCCAAAGCACTGTCTCTGGTATTTCCAAAAGCAATTAATTTGCCAATCATGGAATCATAGTAGGGAGGGACAACATAACCATCATATATATGCGATTCCCAACGAATTCCGGGACCACCCGGCGGATGAAAGCGCGTAATTTTGCCGGGTGACGGCATAAATGTCTTTGCATCTTCCGCATTTATGCGGCATTCAAGGGCATGACCGCGTAATTTAATGTCATGCTGCTGATAGGATAAAGATTCGCCTGCTGCAACTTTTAACTGCTCAGCAACAAGGTCGACCCCTGTCACCATTTCAGTCACTGGATGCTCTACCTGCAAACGAGTATTCATTTCAATGAAATAAAATTCACCATTTTCGTATAAAAATTCGAACGTACCGGCACCACGATAACCGATCTTACGACAAGCATCAGCACAACGCTCACCAATTTCACGGCGCACTTCCTCCGTTATTCCTGGCGCCGGCGCTTCTTCAACAACCTTTTGATGTCGACGCTGCATTGAACAATCGCGCTCACCCAGATGAATCGCATTACCATGGGTATCTGCTAACACCTGAAATTCGATATGACGTGGATTTTCGAGAAACTTCTCCATATAAACCATATCATTAGCAAAAAATTGCTTAGCTTCGCTTTTAGTAAGCGAAATCGCGTTGGGTAAAGCCGCTTCGCTGCGAACAACCCGCATTCCGCGACCACCGCCGCCACCTGCAGCTTTAATAATAACGGGATAACCAATTTCTCTTGCAATACGAATATTTTCTTCTGGATCATCACCCAAAGGACCACCAGATCCAGGCACACATGGCACACCAGATTTCTTCATCGCATCAATTGCTGAAACCTTGTCGCCCATCATACGAATAGTTTCTGGCTTCGGGCCAATAAAAGTAAATCCACTACTTTCTACCCGCTCAGCAAAATCTGCATTTTCAGATAAAAAACCGTAACCAGGATGAATCCCTACAGCATCTGTTATTTCCGCGGCACTAATAATAGCGGGTACATTTAAATAACTTTCCGCAGAGGCGGCCCCACCAATGCACACGGATTCATCCGCAAAACGCACATGCTTTAAATCACGATCGGCAGATGAATGTACTGCTACAGTTTTAATTCCAAGTTCTCGACAAGCACGCAAGATACGTAAAGCGATTTCGCCGCGATTAGCTATTACAATTTTACTTAACATAGATTTTTTGTATTTTATTTAGTGTTTATTCGATGACAAAAAGCGTTTCGCCGTATTCAACAGGCTGACCATTTTCAGCGTTAACACTGACAATTACACCGGCTTTATCTGCTTCAATCTGATTTAATATTTTCATCGCTTCAATGATGCAAAGCGTGTCGCCAACGTTTACTCTCTGACCAACTTCAACAAAAGCCTTTGCTCCAGGAGTCGATGATGTATAGAAAGTCCCCACCATCGGTGATATCACTTGATGACCCGTTATTACAGGTGTTGCGGGAACATCTACTGCTGCCGCCGCAACTGGTGCCGCAGCAGGTGTAGCCATCGGTGCCGCAGCATAATTTATTGGCGCCGCAGCAACTGGTGCGGATTGGCCATAACGACTAATGCGTACAGATTCCTCACCTTCGTGAATCTCAATTTCCGCAACACCGGATTCTTCCAGTAACTCAATGAGTTTTTTAATTTTTCGAATGTCCATTGCTTAGACTAAGTCCTCGTATCCATAATAGAAATTGCTGCTTGCAGTGCGAGTTCATAACCCTTTGCGCCCAAGCCACAAATAACACCAACTGCTATATCAGAAAAATAGGAGTGATGCCGAAAAGATTCTCTTGCATGCACATTTGATAAGTGCACCTCTATAAAAGGTATTTCTACACCAGAAAACGCATCTCTAAGCGCTACACTGGTATGAGTAAACGCTGCAGGATTAATGATAATAAAGTCAATCTTGTCTATTTGCGCTTGGTGTACATAATCCACTAGCTCATGTTCAGCGTTACTTTGCTTTGAAGTCAGTTCATAACCTGCATCTTTAGCGACTTTTTCTAGATTTTGAACGATATTTTCCAATGTTTGTTGACCATATTGGTCAGGTTCCCGCTTCCCTAGCAGGTTCAAATTTGGTCCATTTAAGACTAAAATGCTACTCATAATTTAATTTTCTAGTATTTATATCAATTATTGTGAAGAGTTTTAAGATTTTGCACGAGATACTGAAAGATGTCCAGAAAATTACGGACTTTCACAACAGATAGAGGCTAGTTCTTGACAAAAACTAGTAGATTTATGATACAAGTAAATTAAAGTGTAAGCTGGCTCTGAATCACTTTTTCTAGCGCTTTCTTAGTCACTTCACCACGAAAAGTTTTAGCAATTCGCCCATCACGAGCCACAACCACCGTATACGGCAAGGCTCCGAGGCGATTTCCATAAGCATCCGATACCTTTGTCGCGTCCGCATCTCCAACTAAAATTGGGTAATCAACACCCATAGTATCAACAAAGTCTTGAACAATTCCGGGGTCATCCAACGCAATCCCAACAAACTGAAGCCCTTTCGCAGCGTATTGCTCTTCCAATTCAAGAAAAGCTGGTATTTCTTTTTTACAAGGCGGGCACCAAGTTGCCCAAAAATTCAACACAAGAACTTTCCCATCCCATTGCTCTATGTTTTGCATGTTTCCATCTAAATCAGGCAAAACAAAACTCGGACGCTGTTGTGAAATTACAGCCTTAGCCTCTTTCACTGCAGGTGTTGTTTCTAAATACGCCTCCATCACTCCGCTGCCAGCAAAAAAAGCAACAACAACAGCAACACCCATCAAACCATATTGAACAGGTTTAGACATTTTCATTAATTAAATGCCTTTTTAATATGAGCATGAAATGGTTCCGCTTCCATAAAACCAACTAAGCGAAGACCTTTCAACTCATTCCCACTTCGATCCCAAAAAATCATTGAGGGCGGCCCAATCAAACGAAATCTTTTCAACAGCATTTTATCTATGTCATCGTTATCTGTAACGTCCGCTTTCAACAATACTGCTTTAGACATTTCTTTTATCACAGCAGGGTTAGAAAAAGTATAACGTTCCATTTCTTTACACGAAACACACCAGTCAGCATAAAAATCTAACATAACGGGCTTGCCCGCTGCATTTGCTGCTTTAATTTCTCTATCCAAATCTTCCGAAGATTTGATTTTTTTAAACTCAATTTTTTCTTGAGCAACTGAAACTCCAGCACCACCGCCACCTAAGCTCAAACCTCGCAAAGGTTGCAATGGATCAGAACCATTACTCGCCACGCCAATTAATAGCAACCCACCATAAATAACAAGTACAACACCGATACCTTTCCAGAATTTTCGCCAACCACTCACAGTGCTTTCCATTTGCAGCAAAGCACCCATAAACACACCGGAAACAATTAGCAATAATGCCCATAACAACATGGCAACAGGTGCAGGAATAATTCGCTCCAACATCCAAATTGCAACAGCAAGTAGCATCACACCAAATACGGCTTTTATCGCATCCATCCAAGCGCCAGCTTTTGGCATCAGCTTACCGGCAGATGTACCAATAGCAATCAATGGCGCACCCATTCCCATACTTAACGCAAACAAAGCGACACCACCGAGTACTGCATCACCTGTTTGACCAATATATATCAACGCTCCCATTAACGGTGCTGCAACACAAGGCCCAACAATTAATGCCGATAGAAAGCCCATAATGGCAACACCTGCAGTAGTACCACCTTCTTGCTTGTTGCTAATTTCCGTTAATTTTGACTGCAGGGAAGCAGGTAATTGCAATTCATAAAAACCAAACATAGAAAAGGAAAGTAAAACAAAAACAATACTAAAACTGCCGAGTATCCAAGGATTTTGAAATGCTGCCTGCAGGTTTGCACCAAACAATCCAGCGATAATGCCAGCCACCGTATAAGTTAAAGCCATCGCCAACACATAAACCAAAGACAATTTAAAAGCTTGCTTTGTTGAAACTTTCTCTCCTTGCCCAACAATAATACTCGACAAAATTGGAATCATAGGAAAAACACACGGCGTAAAAGCTAATAACAACCCAAAACCAAAAAAGGTAAGGACTATCATAATGAAACCATCGTTTTCTAATGAATCTGCAATACTATCTTGTTCAGAAACAGCGAGAGGAGCTTGAACACTAGTCGCTTTTTGTTCTAGAGTAGATGTCATTGCCGCAGGGGATGATTGAGAGGCATTCACCTTGACGCTAGTATCACCTGCTGGCAACTTTAAAAAAGTTGTCGTTGTTACTGGAGGGTAACAAAAGCCAGCATCAGCACAACCTTGATATTTTATGCGCAGGGTCAAATCGGTTGAAGCAGTATCTTGCCTGCCAAGGGGAATCTTAACACCCACGTTTTTATAAAAAACCACCATTTTGCCAAAGGTTTCATCTGTAATGATTTTACCTTTGGGGTACTTCGGCTTACCTAACGTTACACCTTCGCCTTCATCAATAGAAAACTCAAACTTGTCACGATAAAGATAATAGCCGTCAGCAATATCCCATTTCAGTACAATGAGGTTTCCATCAATAACTTCTGAGCCAAAAGCAAACGCCTTTTCAGCAGGTAAAAACTCTTCGAATTCACCATTTACGCCAAGGCTTTTACTCATACTGCTCAAACTTGCCAAGCCGCCAGACTTTTTCGGTTCAAACATACTAGTATCGTCTTCAGGTATTAGAGCAAAAGCGACATCTTGTTTTTGAGGGGGATAACAAATACCAATATCTGCACAACCTTGAGAAACGGTTTTTAAATTGAGATTTTGAGACGCATCTTCAGCGCGAGTAATGGGAATATCAATTGATACTGTATTTCGGAAAGATTCAACCTTCCCAAAAAACTCATCTTCTTTTATTTTACCTTTAGGATATTTTGGTTCACCAAGTGTTATGCCTTTTGAATCGGTAGAAAATTTAAATTTTTCTTTATAAAGATAATAGCCATCTACGACTTCCCATTCGGCTCGAATTAAATTTGGCTCAACTGCATAAGCTTTTAACTTAAATGCCACTTCTGGCATTAGCGGCTCATCTTCTTCAAAAACAGCCCAAACATTTACACTCATAAAAAATGCAAATATAGCGAAAATTATCTTATTAATATTTTGATTCATAAAACTCTACTATTTCTAAACCATGGAGCGACTAATCCATGCCAGATATTCCGGCAAACCATCACAAATAGGGACTGCAACCACCTCGGGAAGTTCATAAGGGTGCTCACGAACAATCAAATCCTTCAATCCCGTAAATTTTTCTTGTGTACTCTTAATAAGCAATAAACTTTCGTTAGATTGCTCTTTTTGCCCCTGCCATTCATACACTGAAATGATTTTCGGGACAATATTCACGCAAGCGGCCAATTTGGCATCAATAATCTTATTTGCTAACACTTGTGCAACCTGATCATCGGGGCATGTAGTTAACACAATCAAATATACAGCTTGATTTTGCATTTAAAACCCTTACATTAGTTAGTATCAAGCAACTACTATATCGGACTATGCGCTTCTTTATTCATTAATTAATAACTTAGTCTGCAAATCAATGAAGATATTACAGATAATAATATGAACATATTTAGATCACTATTTTTACTTTTTCTCATTATTCCTATTCTCGAAATTTACCTTTTGATTAAGGTTGGAGGGATTATTGGCGCCATCCCTACCGTTTTCGCTATTGTGGCTACAGCTGCACTCGGAGCCTTTTTAATCCGTTTTCAAGGAATTTCCACTCTCAACCGGGTACAAAGCAACCTCCAGAAAGGTGAAATACCTGCTATTGAGATGTTTGAAGGTTTAATTTTGCTTATTTGCGGTGCTTTATTGCTCACACCGGGCTTTTTTACGGATACCATTGGTTTTGTTGCGCTTATCCCAACAGCTCGACGCGCTTTTATTGTTTGGGCGCTAAAACATTCAAATATCATCCAAACCATGAAACAGTCACAAAACACCTATGATAGTACCGGCTTTCATCACCAAGAACGTCGTGAAAACATCGTAATAGAGGGTGAATATAAAAAAGAAGACAAATAATCAAAAAAAATACTAAGATTTCCCCTTTTTTTAGAAAAAACTACTTCTTTCCCCTTGATTCTCACTAATTCATCCCTATTATTAGCACTCATCAAGATCGAGTGCTAATAAGGGCCTCCCCCTAAAGCTCTCAATATAATGATACGGACTCCAATTTCAAATTATTGGAGCAAGAAAACCCTAGAGGAGATTGTTTTATGAATATTCGCCCATTACACGACCGTGTAATTGTTCGCCGTGTAGAGGAAGAGAAAACTTCAGCTGGCGGTATCATCATTCCAGATGCTGCAGCAGAAAAACCAGAGCAAGGCGAAATTCTTGCCGTAGGCCATGGCAAACCATTAGACAATGGTGACTCACGCGCTTTAGAAGTTAAAGTTGGCGACAAAGTACTATTCGGCAAGTATGCCGGTACTGGCGTAAAAGTCGACGGCGAAGAATTATTAGTTATGCGAGAAGACGATATTCTTGCAGTTATTGGCTAAATTTTATTAAACAAATTATAGAGGTAAATACCTATGTCAGCTAAAGAAGTACGCTTCAGCGACGACGCACGCCACCGCATGATCGCGGGCGTTAACATTTTGGCAAATGCAGTAAAAGTTACTTTAGGTCCTAAAGGTCGTAACGTAGTTTTAGATAAGAGTTTTGGCGCACCTACCATTACTAAGGATGGCGTTTCTGTTGCTAAAGAAATCGAATTAGAAGATAAATTCGAAAACATGGGCGCACAAATGGTTAAAGAAGTTTCTTCACAAACTTCTGATGTTGCCGGTGACGGAACTACAACAGCGACTGTTTTAGCGCAATGCATTCTTTCTGAAGGCATGAAAGCAGTAGCAGCTGGCATGAATCCAATGGATCTAAAACGCGGCATTGATAAAGCAACCGCAGCGGCCGTTAAAGAATTAGAAAGCATGTCTACGCCCTGCGCTGATGACAATGCAATTGCTCAAGTAGGCACTATCTCAGCTAACTCCGATAAAAACATCGGTGGCATCATTGCTGAAGCAATGGGCAAAGTTGGTAAAGAAGGCGTTATTACCGTTGAAGAAGGTTCTGGTTTCGACAATGAGCTAGACGTAGTTGAAGGTATGCAATTTGACCGCGGTTACTTATCTCCATACTTTGTAAACAATCAAAACAACATGACTGCTGAATTAGAAGAGCCTTTCATATTGTTATACGACAAAAAAATCTCTAGCATTCGTGAATTACTGCCTGTTCTGGAAGGCGTAGCAAAAGCCGGCAAACCTTTGTTGATTATTGCTGAAGACATCGACGGTGAAGCATTGGCAACTTTGGTTGTTAATAGCATTCGCGGTATTGTTAAAGTTTGTGCGGTTAAAGCCCCAGGTTTTGGTGATCGTCGCAAAGCTATGCTGCAAGACATTGCCATTTTGACTGGCGGGCAAGTTATTTCCGAAGAAGTCGGCATGAGCCTGGAAAAAGCAACACTGGAAGATATGGGTAGTGCTAAAAAGATCCTTATCTCAAAAGAAAACACAACTGTCATTGACGGTGCAGGTGCACATGGCGACATCGAAAGCCGCGTAGCTCAAATCCGCAAGCAAATCGAAGAAGCTTCTTCTGATTATGACAAAGAAAAACTTCAAGAACGTGTTGCTAAATTAGCTGGCGGCGTAGCAGTTATCAAAGTTGGCGCAGCAACTGAAGTTGAAATGAAAGAAAAGAAAGCTCGTGTTGAAGATGCATTACATGCAACACGCGCAGCAGTTGAAGAAGGTGTTGTTGCTGGCGGTGGTGTAGCGTTAGTTCGAGCAGCATTTGCATTGAAAGACCTAAAAGGTGACAACCACGATCAAAACGTGGGTGTTGACATCGCACGTCGTTCGATGGAAGAGCCATTACGTCAAATCGTATCAAATGCAGGCTGTGAAGCATCTGTTGTTCTAAATAAAGTTGCTGAAGGAACTGGTAATTATGGTTTTAATGCAGCAACTGACGAATATGGTGACATGGTTGAGATGGGTATTCTTGACCCAACTAAGGTGACTCGTTCTGCATTACAAAATGCTGGCTCTGTTGCTGGCTTAATGATCACTACTGAAGCAATGGTTGCTGATGCACCAAGTGATGATGCAGGTGCAGCTGGTGGCATGCCAGACATGGGCGGCATGGGTGGAATGGGTGGTATGGGCGGCATGATGTAAGCCGAACTTTCCCTAGCTCCAAAAATAAAAAGCCCTGCACTTGTGCAGGGCTTTTTACGTTACAAAACCTAAAAATCTTCCTACAGCCTCTAAATTCACATTAAAAATATCAAGTTGCATAAGGTTTTGTGAAACCAGATTAATATCAAAATTTTCTCATACAAAAGAAATGACTTATATACATGTTATAAACTCAAAAAAATCTTTCTGATAACTTGGAAACTTAAGAAATCCTGACATATACTTCTAGGTGAACCCTAATGTGGGGGGGAGCTGTCTGGAGTAAGGCAGTTATACCAAATTGGAATATACCAAAAGGAAAAGCTATGGCTAATTTATATAAATTAGCTGCATTAGCGGGTGTAGTACTGTCAACAGTAGTAACAGGTCCTGTAATCGCAGCAAATCACGATTTAGTATTTGACGGATGGTCAGTAACAAATGGCCAAATTGATGAAACTGGCACAACCGGCACTTCCATTTGTGCTGTCGGTACTTATGATTGTAATACCGTTGCAGCCGGAGATGGTTTTAAACAAATCCAGGTAACAGCCAAACCAGACACTGCTGGCGCGGTTGCTGGTGAATCTTACATCATGACCATTGTAACCGACCAAAATGCAAACGGTACACCTGGCGCTGGTGAACTGGGTTTTTACGATGTAAGCTTTGTTAAAATGAAACTTAGCTTGGGCGGTGGCGCATCGTCGAACAACAATGAAAATGGTATTGCTTCGCAACAAAGAATATCAGAGGTTACGGCTGGTACCGGTGGCGGCACAGCAACGTCGTTTACGTCTGACACTGATATCAACACCGGCTGGTCTGTGGCCGCGACACCAGTATCGATCTCTCAAACCTTGGTGGATAACGGAGATACTGCGACATCAGGAGATAACTTCGACTCCAATTTCAACTATCAAAGCTCTAATGACGCAGAAACTGGGCTTCGAGATGGGTTTGCCATGAGCATTGATCAAGTTGCAGGTTTAGCATCTAGCGTAGACCCCTTGAGTGTTAATGATGTCCAAGTTTTCTCATTGAGAGAACGCCAAGGTACAATGTTAGCAAGCGGCCCAGGAACAGTTACCTTAGCTGGTAATGTTGTAAATTGGGTTAATGGCGATGACATAAAAGCAATTTGGTTAGGCCAAACGATTAATTTGGATAGCACAAGTGCAACTGCAGGAGGTCTTGGCTCTACTTTTGGTTATTTATCTTTTGAAAACGTGAGTAACTCAACTATTGGCCCGGCAACTGAGTTTGGTTTTGCAACCTCAAATGCTGAAAGTGCTTGGGTTTGGGATCCAGCATTTAATGTTGGCTTAGGTAGTAAAGCACCATGCTTAACCGACCCGTCTGGAGCAACATGCCCTTAATACCTTAAGGCATAATAGAAACAATAAAAAGGAAGGCACTAGCCTTCCTTTTTATTTATACGTATATTAACAGGATGTTTGATCTTCCCAAATCCCTCGCTGCGTGGCAAACTTCACGGTTTTCTGATACGCTAAAACAAGAATTATTACAAATAAAATTCAACTTACTTCCTTTGCAGCAAGCATTGTCACACGGAAATTTTGCTACCTTTGATAATATAAACATATTAATTCTTTCATCTACTGATGACAATGCCACAATTCATGTAAAAGTTGGAATATTTTTCACGAGTTTAATTTCTGGTTGCCAATGTGCAGATGACCCAACACCTATGAACGAAGAAAATGAATATTGTGAACTAATGATCCATATAAACAAAACCACTGGCAACTCAAGCCTTACATTAATCTCTTAAATCACTGACAAACTAAATTCATGAAAATCATATTAACTATCAGCAGCCTTCTTATTATCGGCATCATAATTTATCTTTTTGCCCTTGCTTACAATTCAAAATCACATACCGCTCCAGGATTAATTTCAGGGCAACTCTCACAATGCCCTTCAAGCAAAAATTGCATTTGCAGCGAATACAACAAAGATGAAATTCATTACATTGAACCCTTAAGCTATTCAAGCAATGAAAGCTCAGAAGTATTACAAAAAATAAGAACCACTTTAATAACAATGAATGGCGTGATAACTGGAGAAAACGGCACATATATTTCAGCCACATTTTCTTCAAAGCTATTCGGTTTTGTTGATGACTTTGAAATCAGACTCGACAAAAATAAGCAACTCATACATATGAGGTCAGCTTCCAGAGTAGGGCGTGGTGATATGGGTGCCAACAAAAAAAGAATCATTGATTTTGAAAAACAACTAAACCTAAAATAGATTTTTTAACATGCCTATACTCACTCAACTACCCCCTCTGTCGCTCTACATCCATTTCCCATGGTGTATTCAAAAGTGCCCATATTGCGACTTTAACTCTCACCAACAAAAATCCACACTTAACGAAGATGAATACATTAACACCCTGCTCAATGATCTGGAAAATGATTTACCACTGGTTTGGGGAAGAAAAATAAACACAATTTTTATGGGTGGAGGCACCCCCAGTTTATTTTCACCTAAATCGATGGAAACATTACTCGCAGGAATTCGTTCACGAATTCCATTATCACCCAATGCTGAAATCACCATGGAAGCCAACCCTGGCACTTTAGAGAATGAAAGACTTTTTGGCTTTCGTGAGTCAGGCATTAATCGCATTTCACTTGGAACACAAAGCTTTCACGATGAACACTTAAAAAAACTCGGACGCATTCATGATTCCGCGACTGCCACAAATGCAATTGAAATGGCGAAGCAAGCTGGATTTGAAAATATCAACATTGACTTGATGTTTGCATTGCCAGAGCAAACACTTGAACAAGCAATGTATGATATTGAAACTGCAATATCTTTTTCACCTACGCATATATCGTATTATCAATTGACCATTGAACCCAATACTGCATTTCACAATAAGCCCCCAGAACTCCCGAATGATGATCTTAGCTGGGATATTTATGAACAAGGGCAAGAACGATTATCAAATAAAAATTATACTCAATATGAGGTTTCAGCTTATGCTAAACCAGGGAAAACATGCCGACACAATATGAATTATTGGCAATTTGGAGATTACCTTGGTATTGGCGCAGGAGCACATGCAAAAATTACTGATGGCAGTAAGCAAAGCATTACACGGTATTGGAAGAACAAAAACCCAAAAGACTACTTATCAAAAAAAGGTGATACTTACATCGCTGGGGCACGAATAATCGATGGGAACGAATTAGTTTTCGAGTTTTTGTTAAATGCTTTACGATTAAACGAAGGCTTTAACATTGAAACCTATATAAAACATACTGGACTAAAAAAAGATGAGCTATTTAATATTTTGCAAAAGCCAATATCTCAGAAGCTTATTGAATACAATGAAAAATCTAACATTATAACAACGACCACAATAGGTAAAAGATTCCTCAATGAAATTCTTCAACACTGCCTACCAGACAACTAATTATTTACTTGGGAAAACTTACAGGTATTGAAACTTGTACATTTCCAGACAAAGTTTTTAAAAATGCAATTAAATCGGATTTTTCATTCTGAGTCAGATTTAACTTTTTCATATCTTCATCAATATTCTCATTCTTGATTCCACCTTCATTATAAAAGTCAATCACTTGATCGATAGTTTGAATTGATCCGTCATGCATATATGGCGCAGTGTTTACGACATTTCGCAACGTAGGCGTTTTAAAAGCGCCTTTATCGCGAAAATTTCCAGTTATATCATAACGCCCCATGTCACGACTTTTCGCGTAACTTTTTAAGCCAATATTATGAAACTCATCGTCGGTGAAATTAAACCCAGAATGACATTCAACACATTCTGCTTTACCTTCGAATATTTTAAATCCTCTTATTGCAGATTTACTCATAACATCATTTTCACCAAGATACCATCTATCAAAAACGGTATTTTCTGACGTTAATGATCGCTGGAAAGCAGCTAAGGCACGGGAAATATTTGCTCGAGTTATTCTTTTGCTTTGAAAGGTTTCCGCAAAAAGCGCAACATAACCTTTAATACCTTTCAACTCAATTACCAGCTCATCCAAATTCTGGTTCATTTCCTGAGGTGATTCGATTGGCATTGTTGACTGTTGCTCCAATGATGAAGCGCGACCATCCCAAAACTGTTTTTTATTATAAGCAGCATTTATCAATGTTGGCGTAGAGCGATTTAATTGCACCCCATTGTGTCCTATTCCCAGCTTCAATCCATCAGACCAAAATTTGTCCGGGCGATGACAAGTTGCACAACTCATGGAATTGTTTCCAGATACACGTTTGTCGAAAAACAATATCCGCCCCAATTCAACTAAAGCTTTAGTCGGCTTATTTTTTGCGAAAATATAAGGTTTTTGAACAGGAACAGCATAACTCTGCTGCGTAAATTGCTCAGCATATACGCTTGTAAAACACGATATTTGAAAAACAAACAATATACTAAAACACAGCTTTTTCATCTTTATAAGTAATTCCATTACCCATTAAATCATAAAATGACGACTCTAATTATATCGACCTCTATTAAAAGTTATTCAATATTTTGTACTTGTTCACGCATTTGCTCTATATAAACTTTTAGATCGATTCCTGCCTTAGTACTTTCCGAATCCATTGATTTTGAACACAAAGTATTGGCTTCTCGATTTAATTCCTGCATTAAAAAATCCAAACGGCGTCCCACTGGCTTACCGTCTTTAGCTTGTAATATTCGCCTTACCTCGTGAATATGTGTATCCAGTCTTGTCAATTCCTCTTCTACATCAGATTTCTGAGTTATCAACACCATTTCTTGCTCAAGACGATCATTGTCCAGTTGAACACTTAGCTCTTCAAAACGGCTTCGAAGTCGCTCGCGGACGAGTGCTAAAATTGTTGGCATTCGCTCCCGAACCAGCACAACAATTTTTTCCATAGCATCCAATCGTTCATCTAATGCCTCACACAATTTTTGACCTTCCCTTATGCGACTTGCCAGCAATTCCTCAAGTGTTGTTTCTAAAAGTGCTATTGCTTGTTGTGATATCTTTTCAATATCCAGCTCAGATGCCTCCAATACACCTGGCCACTTTAATATTTCTAAGGCAGACAACTCACGCAATGATGAAAATGGAATTCGAACTTCTTCACACAAATTTGCCAATTGGTTCACCACATCCAAATTTACAACAGAATTTTGAGACTGATCTCCAGCGACATTAAAATTGAATATGCATTCCACTTTACCCCGGTGCAAATGTTTCTTTAAGCTACTTCGCACCTCTGCTTCCAAACTACGAAAGTTCTCTGGAAGACGCACAAATGGCTCCAAGTGACGATGATTAACAGAACGAACCTCCCAACTCAATACACCAAAATCCTGCTTGCTCTCTTCTCGAGCAAAAGACGTCATGCTTTTAATCATTCACTTTCCTTCAATTTTTAACCAAATATGGCGATATATAACTGTAACCGTTTTGCACAGCGCATTATCCTAGAAAAAAACCTCGGGCGCGAATTTGGCGTGCAAGTTATTGATCTTAAAACAACTGATTTAACGAGGATAGTCAGTGTTTTATCTTAATAAACAAACATATGGCAAAGATTACTGATTATTTACCCAACGATACCATGCTCGATCGATTTCAGATCATTAAAGTCATTGGCGGTGGTGGGTTTAGCATAGTGTATTTAGGCAAAGACCTCGATAATGGAGAAACCATCGTACTCAAGGAATACTTTCCCGCCAAATTGGCAAAACGAAATGAAAATAGGGAAGTTGTTGCCAAAGACGATAAAAGTGAAAAATATTTCCGACAGGGACGAAAACTATTTTTTCAAGAAGCGAGCATTCTTGCGTCGTTAGAACATGAAAACATTGTCGGTATTGTGGGTTTTGTTCAAGCATACGGTACAATTTTCACCGCCATGCACTACCACAAAGGCTTGAGCCTACAAGCTTATATCAAAAAACAAGGCAAACGCCGTAGCGAAAACTTTATTCGCTCAATTTTTGTCCCCATACTAGAAGGTCTCGAGGCTGTTCATGAGATGGGTTTATTACATCTAGACATAAAACCTGGCAACATTTATTTACGCCAGTCAGCATCCCCTATTTTGCTAGATTTTGGCGCTGCACATAAATTGGCCCTTTCAGCTGATAGTAGAATGTTCCCTGTTGTATCCCATGGTTTTTCACCCCCAGAACAATCTAAACGCAAGGCTAAACTTGGCCCCTGGTCCGATCTTTACGCGATTGGCGCCACCATGCGAAGCTGTATTGAGGCAAAACCACCTCCGTCAGCCAAAGACCGAGTAAAAAAGAACAATATGCCACCAGCTGCCGCCGTTTTTACTGAACATTATTCAAAAAAATTCCTTAAAGCTATTGATTGGACGATGGAGCTGGACTCAGAAAAACGACCTCAATCTATTGAAGAATTTTTACGTGTATTTAAAGGGTAACAACTGCTCAATTTAATCATCAAAATCTTACCAACCTCGCCCTACCACTAAAAGCTGCGTATAATCTCCGAGCCGATTAAATTTATAAACTAAGGTTGGAAAAATGCGTCCAAGTGGTAGAAATCCAGATCAATTAAGAAAAATCGTCATTACTCGCAATTATACAAAACATGCCGAAGGCTCTGTTTTAGTAGAATTCGGGGATACCAAAGTACTATGTAACGCAACAGTTGACGAAAAAGTACCCCGGTTTTTGAAAGGTAAAAACTCCGGATGGGTAACGGCAGAATACGGTATGTTGCCTCGCTCTACTGGTGATCGAATGGGTCGAGAAGCCGCGCGGGGTAAACAAGGTGGGCGTACCCTTGAAATTCAACGCCTTATTGGTAGGTCTTTACGCGCAGTTGTCGACCTAAAAAAGCTGGGTGAAAGACAAATAACTGTTGATTGCGATGTCATTCAAGCCGACGGCGGTACTCGCACAGCGTCAATTACTGGTGGCTTTGTTGCACTCGTTGACGCCATCTCACACATTGCTGAAACCAATCCATCTGTCAAAGAATCTATACTGCATCAAGTCGCTTCAGTCTCTGTAGGAATTTTTAACGGAACACCTGTTCTTGATCTTGACTACCCTGAAGATTCTAACGCAGAGACAGATATGAATGTTGTTATGAATGACAAAGGCGAATTCATTGAAATTCAAGGCACAGCTGAAGGCGTATGCTTTAACACAGACGACCTAAATAACATGCTCGCCTTAGCAAAACTCGGTATCGAACAATTAGTCGTCGAACAAAAGGCCGCTTTGGAAAACTAACGCAAAACCAGGATCATGAATTCAGAAATTGTATTAGCCAGCAGTAATCCGGGTAAAGTCAAAGAGATTCAGACGGTGTTAGCTAATGCCGATATTATCATTCGGCCGCAATCGGATTTTGATGTGCCTGACGCTATTGAAGATGGTTTGACATTCGTAGAAAACGCCATCATAAAAGCTAGACATGCCTGCAAATTCACAGGTTTGCCCGCGTTGGCTGATGACTCTGGAATTGAAGTCGACTTTTTAAATGGGCAACCTGGAATATACTCCGCTCGCTATGCAGGAGAACATTCTAACAATGAAGCCAATAACAAAAAGTTGCTTAAGGAACTTGCTGGAATCGACCTGAATCAACGCAGTGCGCGTTTTCAATGTTTAATTGTTTACTTGCAACACGAATATGATCCAACTCCCATCATCTGCCAGGGGACCTGGGAAGGGTTTATCACAACTGAACTTAGTGGCATACAGGGCTTTGGTTATGATCCATTGTTTTATGTACCAGAGCATCAATGCACTTCTGCCGATCTAACACCGGAATTAAAAAACCGTATTAGTCATCGCGGCCAAGCACTGCAAAAACTATTCAGCGCCTTAACTAAATAAACTAGGAGATTATTCATCATGGCTAAAGGGCATTTATTCGTTATTTCTGCACCTTCTGGTGCTGGCAAAACTAGCCTGGTCAAAGCCATTATGCAAGACGCCTCACACATCCAAGCTTCTATCTCTTACACAACTCGACCTATGCGAGAGGGTGAAGTAAACGGTAAAGATTACCATTTTATCAAAAAAGATACTTTTATCAAAATGCAAAATGCCGATGATTTCCTTGAATATGCTGAAGTTTTCGGAAATTTTTATGGCACATCAAAAAGTTGGTTAACAGATACCTTGGCGAAAGGTGATGATGTTATTCTGGAAATAGACTGGCAAGGTGCAGAGCAGGTAAGAAAGTCTTTCTCAGATTCAACGGGTATATTTATTGTTCCACCTTCACGAAGTATTTTACTTGAACGCCTAAAAGGCCGTGGTACGGACAGCGATGAAGTCATTGAACGTAGAACCGCTGAGGCCATAATTGAGATGTCACACTACCCAGAATTTGATTATTTAGTAATAAATGATGATTTTGATACTGCTCTGCAAGAAATCCAATCTATTATTCAAAGTTTTCGCCTAAAAACCTCTCGACAATACGAAAAACAACCTCAAATCTTTGACGATTTAGTAGCGCCATAAGCCGAATAGACACACATACTCAAAACTAACTTATTTTAGTGTCTATAAACCAGGATTGGGGTAGAATAAACATAATAAATCAACTATAATTTTCTGTTTTGCTAACCATGGAGCCCTTAAATGGCACGCATCACTGTAGAAGATTGCCTGGAAAATGTTGATAACCGCTTTGAATTGGTATTATTAGCCACGAAACGCGCTCGACAATTAGCTAATGGTAAAGACCCGATGCTAGAGTGGGAAAATGATAAGCCTACCGTTCTTGCCTTGCGAGAGATTGCCAAAGGTCTAGTGAATCAAGCATCTGTAGAAAAAGCGGATATTGTTGAAGAAGAAGAGGAAGAAATCTTCGAAGAGCAACCTTCTGAAAGCATTGAGCGTATTGAGCCTACTCAAAACCCATAAGCACTTCACTAAAAATAAGCCAGGATTTCGAATATTTGCTCCGGATAGTTCATAAAATATTGAATTATCCGGGCTAAGTATTGCACCCATCACCAGGCTTCCTTATAGTTAATGCTCATCAACATAAACTATAAGCGTACCATGACACACCTTTACCCACTTTTTGCCACAAGCATAGAAACCTTATGTTTTTAATTAGCGACCTCTGTACATTACTGGAAACCTATCTTGAAAAAGAAGATGTTGAAGAAGTTTATCGTGCCTATCTATTTGGCGCAGAAGCACATGAAGGGCAAAAACGCTTAAGTGGCGAACCTTATATTTATCACCCTCTTGCTGTTGCAAGGATTCTTGCAAGCCTGAAACTCGACCATAAGACCATTATGGCAGCTATACTCCACGATGTTATAGAAGATACCGAAACGGCAAAAGATCAATTAGCTCAAGAGTTTGATGAGGAAGTCGCAAACCTAGTCGACGGCGTCAGCAAGTTAACCATGATAAAGTTTGAATCGAAAGCCGAAGCTCAAGCTGAAAATTTTCGAAAGCTTATGCTAGCAATGGCAAAAGACGTTCGTGTTATTTTAATAAAACTGGCCGATCGTGTTCATAATATGCGAACAATTGGCATCATGCGTCCAGATAAACAACGACGCATCGCCCGAGAAACATTAGACATCTATGTACCTATTGCTCATCGTCTGGGCATCAATAACATGCGCTTGGAACTGCAAGAACTAGGCTTTCAAGCATTACACCCCAACCGATACAAAGTCCTACAAGAAGCCATCCTAAAAGCTCGTGGCAATCGCAAAGAAATAATAAACAAAATAGAAGATGTAATCCATAAACGCTTAGCTGAAGAAAATCTTTCATGTGAAATTATCGGTCGAGAAAAACATCTTTACAGTATTTATTCAAAAATGAAAAGCAAGCATTTGTCTTTTGCTGAGGTATTTGATGTTTATGCCTTTCGAATCGTCGTTGATAAAGTTGATACCTGCTACCGCGTACTCGGTATGCTACACAATTTATATAAGCCACTTCCTGGGCGTTTTAAAGATTATATTGCAATTCCAAAAAATAACGGCTACCAAAGCTTACATACCGTTTTGTTTGGCCCTTACAGTGTTCCTATTGAAATTCAAATTCGCACCGATGAAATGGATAAAATTGCCGAAGCTGGTATTGCGGCTCATTGGTTATACAAACAATCTGACTCTAGCCCGAATAACAGTAAAACTGGAGCGAATGAATGGCTAAGTAGTCTTTTGGAGCTTCAAAAAACATCTGGAAATTCGTTAGAATTTCTAGAAAATGTAAAAATTGATTTATTCCCAGATTCTGTTTACGTATTTACACCTAATGGAGAAATCATGGAACTTCCACGTGGAGCAACTGCGGTGGATTTTGCATATGCTGTCCACACAGACATAGGTAATGCTTGTGTTGCGATTAAGATTGACCGACACCTTTCTCCACTACGCACACAATTAGAAACAGGACAAACCGTAGAAATCATCACAGCAGCCGGCGCAAAACCCAATCCTGCATGGCTAAACTTTGTTGTTACCAGTCGAGCACGCACACATATTCGTCACTATTTGAAAAACTTACAACAAAACGAAGCAGTGTCACTTGGTAAGCGATTACTTGATAGAAACCTTAGTGCATATTCGCTTAATGTCGAGCGTGTCCCACAGCAACATATTGATGCCATTCTAGCTAAGTTTAAGCTCAAATCTTTAGAAGATTTATTATCAGATATTGGCCTTGGAAATCGGATGCCACTATTAGTTGCAAAACAAATTATGGAACAATTACCCGAGACGGAAAAGCCAACCCATCGAAAAACAGTCAGTGCGCGACAATTTGGCTTTAAAGGCATTTTGCATAAATACGTCCCATCTTGGTTAAAATCTGGAAGCACTCAACCCAAACCTTTAGCCATCAAAGGTACCGAAGGTATTGTTGTAAATTATGCAAAATGTTGCAGGCCGATTCCCGGCGACCCTATAACCGGCATATTTAGCGCGGGCAAAGGAATTGTAATTCATAGTAAATCATGCAGCAATATACGTGAATATAAAAAACATCCAGAAAATATTTTGGAACTCGCTTGGGAAGAAAATGCAGTTGGTGATTTTCCGGTAGAAATACGTGTCCAGGTTGCAGATAACAAAGGCGTACTAGCAACCGTTGCTGCTGTTATTTCTGAGCAAGAATCCAATATTGAAAACATTGAAATTGACGATCACGATGCAAAACACACTGAACTAATTTTTATCATAAACGTTAGCAATCGTCTTCACCTGGCTAACGTTATGCGTCAAATAAAACTTCTGGATCAGGTTAAAAAAATATCACGAGCAAAAGGATAAAAAAATGGTCAAAGAAATTATATCTACTGAAAAAGCACCTCAAGCGATTGGCACTTATTCACAAGCAGTTAAAGTTGATAATACAGTGTATCTCTCTGGACAAATTCCACTGATACCAGAAACTATGGAATTAATTGATGGCGATATGAAAGCTCAAATTCAGCGCGTTTTCGATAATTTAACTGCTGTTTGTCAAGCTTCAGGTGGAGAACTTCAAGATATTGTTAAGCTAAATATTTTTCTAACAGATCTGAGTCATTTTCCACTAGTGAACGAAATTATGGCCAATTATTTTCAACAGCCTTATCCCGCAAGAGCAGCAATTGGCGTAGCTTCCTTACCCAAAGGCTCTCAAGTCGAAATGGACGGCGTCATGGTATTACCATAATCTCTTCTCACTACAAAATGCATACTTTTAAACCAAAATAAAATCGAGACTATATTTTGCATAGATAAATTATGTTCTGGAACAAAGACAATAAAGACGGCAGTGAAAAGACAGCATTAATATTGTCAGGGGGTGGTGCACGTGCAGCCTATCAAGTCGGGGTACTTAAAGCGATTGCAGACTTATCACCCAAACACAACCCCAATCCATTTCAAATAATATGCGGGACATCCGCAGGTGCAATTAATGCCGCTGCGCTTGCCATATACTCTGCCCAATTTCGCGAAGCCGTTTGGCGACTAGTTCATGTGTGGGGCAACTTTCACATGGAACAGGTATTTCGATCGGATTTAACCGGCTTGAGCAAAAGCGCATTACGCTGGATCGGTAGTATGGCAAGAAGTTCATCAACAAAACGTAAAGCCAATGGCTTATTAGATAGAAGCCCATTGCATTCATTACTAGAGTATTATTTACCTTTTGAAAATATTCAAGAAAATTTAAATCAAGAACATCTACATGCACTGTGCATAAATGCCTCAAATTATTCCACAGGGAATTCAGTCTCTTTTTATCAAGGCCATGAAAGCATTGAACCCTGGGTTCGCGCTAATCGCATAGGCATCCCTGCAGAAATCACCATTGAACATCTTATGGCATCATCCGCTATTCCCTTATTGTTTTCACCCGTTAAACTTGGTGATGATTATTATGGAGATGGAACGATGCGTCAAAATGCCCCCACAAGTCCCGCATTACATTTAGGTGCAGATAAACTTCTTATAATTGGTGTTAAACATGAAGACCCCTATAGTGCTCTCCAAAAACGCATGAACTCCTCTCCATCGCTGGGCGAAATTGCTGGCCACGTTCTGGATAGTATTTTCCTAGATAATGTCAGCATGGACCTCGAAAGACTAGAACGAATAAACAAAACTTTTAGTCAAATACCAAACCGACACCATCCCGATGACAGCGTCAGCATGCGAAAAGTTGATATGTTATCTATCTCTCCTAGCCAAGACCTAAGCGCTATGACCCACAAGCATTACGATTTAATGCCCAAATCCGTTAGATTGTTTATGCGTGGTATCGGCGCCTCTAGGGAGCATGGGTCCAATCTCATTAGCTATTTATTATTTGAAAAAGCTTTCTGCCGAGAATTAATTTCACTCGGCTATGGGGACACTATGGAAAGAAAGCAAGAAGTCATTGATTTCATGAACTTAGAGCCTAAGCCTTAAAATATAACTGCTTTATCCACAACATAACTCTACAATATCTTCTTATTAATCAATAATTTGAAATTACTCCTATCCTTGTTAATTTTTAATTCGTTAAGACGCCTTTAATCTCCAAGTGATTAAATAGCACCCATCAAACAGGAATTGCATTTTAGAAATTAACCTCTCCTAATTTCCTAAATGTGCGAAATAACAACAATAATAATATGCTCCTTCTTAGCGTCTAACACGGCAACGAGAAGCATTTAACCCCGGCAACGGGGTTTTTTATTTCCTAACAATAATCACTCAGTACATTCATCTTTTTCTCCGAATATGGCCATAAATCGCGTTTAGAATCTCCCTAAGCTTTATTAGCCACTTCTTAAACTCACTTAATATGTTCTGACCATACCCACCAGTCATATATTATTTTGTGCTCCTTCATTTCATATGCAATAAACCCACGTTTGGAGCAAAATATAACCATCCAAGCCAGTCACAATAATCTTTCGTAAAACGCTGATAATAACCATTGCTTAAACTATTTTCCGGGGTAAAATTCATTCCTATTTTTTATGTAACGAATGAGTTTTTAATGTTAAATATTGCTGCGATCCTTGCTGAAGAACTATCCTCAACTGAAAAATTTATTAATGATACCGTCACATTATTAGACGATGGCGCAACCGTCCCGTTTATATCACGTTATCGAAAAGAAATGACTGGTGGCCTAGACGACATTCAATTAAGAACACTTGAAAGCAGACTAACTTATTTACGAGAGCTAGAAGAACGTAAAATTGCGATATTAAAAAGTATTGAATCACAAAACAAACTTGATCCTAGTTTAAAACAACAAATCGAAAACACTGAAAGTAAAACTCTACTGGAAGATATTTATCGCCCATATATGCCTAAGCGACGAAACAAAGCGCAACAGGCTAGAGAAGCAGGGCTTGAACCCTTAACAATTCAATTACTGGAAAACCAAGATAAAAACCCAGAATCTCTTGCAGCAGCATTTATCAACAAAGACCACAACATAGATACTATTGAGCTTGCCCTGGAAGGTGCCAAACAAATCCTTATGGAAGTTTTTTCAGAAGACACTGGGTTAAATACTGAGTTACGCGATTTTTTATGGCAACGTGTTAAATTAAAATCTGCCGTTACACCAGGAAAGGAGCAAGAAGGTGAAAAATTTTCAAATTATTTTGATGCAGTTGAAGCCATTGCAAAAATTCCCTCACATCGTGCTCTTGCCCTATTCCGAGGAAGGAATGAAGAATTTTTACAAATAAACTTAGTTATTGATGAGGCTGAAGAAACAAATGTTGCCATGAATGGCAGCTCACTCTGTGCAAATAAAATTATTAAACATTTCAACATCAATACACAACAACAGACTGGACAATGGTTGGCAGCAGTCGCTTTATGGACCTGGAAAGTGAAACTTTCAACTCGACTTGATACTGAACTGAAATTACAACTTAAAGAAAGTGCAGAGCAAGAAGCCATTAATGTATTTTCGCACAATCTAAATGACCTGCTCATGGCCGCACCAGCTGGGCCACAAGTTACCATAGGTCTAGACCCAGGTTTTCGTAGTGGTGTAAAAATAGCGGTTGTTGATAATACGGGAAAATATATTGATGATGCTGTCATTTATCCACATCAACCTCAAAACCAATATTCACAAGCCATCCAGACACTCGCAGATATCATTAAAAAACATAATGTAAAACTTGTTAGCATTGGCAATGGCACCGCGTCTCGGGAAACAGATCGCTTAGTCAACGATTTAATTAAGCAACACTCTGATATCAATATTCAAAAAATTGTGGTTTCCGAAGCCGGTGCATCCGTTTACTCAGCATCACCAATCGCCACAGAAGAGTTCCCTAATCTTGATGTTACTGTAAGAGGTGCAATTTCTATCGCTCGACGTCTACAAGACCCACTTGCAGAGTTAGTAAAAATCGACCCTAAAGCCATTGGCGTTGGCCAATACCAGCATGATGTTAATCAATCCAAGCTCGGTAAAGGACTACATAACGTCGTCGAAGATTGCGTAAATTCTGTTGGTGTGGATATCAACATGGCGTCTGCTCAATTACTATCATATGTTTCGGGGTTCAATACAACACTAGCAAAAAATGTCGTTGAATACCGTGATAACAACGGAAAATTTAGTAATCGCAACCAATTAAAAAAAGTGGCACGTCTAGGGGATAAAGCTTTTCAACAAAGCGCGGGTTTTTTAAAAATCATGAATGGCGATACACCACTGGATTCATCCAGTGTGCACCCTGAGGCCTACCCAATTGTTAAAGAAATAGTTAAGCAGTCAAAACACGAAATTACTCAGTTAATTGGCAACCAAGATGTTATTCAAAAATTAGTCGCAAAAGATTTTGCAAACGATCAATTTGGCATACCTACAATTAAAGATATTTTTAGAGAATTAGAAAAGCCTGGTCGTGATCCACGTCCAGATTTCAAGTCTGCAACCTTCAAAGAAGGTATTGAAAAAATTGGTGACCTAAAAACTGGAATGATACTCGAAGGTGTAGTTACAAACATTACTAATTTTGGTGCTTTTATTGATATTGGCGTTCATCAAGATGGTTTAGTCCACATATCTGCAATGGCTGATAAATTTGTCAAAGATCCTCATCAAATTGTAAAAACTGGCGATGTAGTCAAAGTTAAAGTCATGGAGGTAGAAACTCAGCGAAAACGTATTGCTTTATCTATGCGACTTACTGAACCTTCAAACAACTTTTCAGAGACAAAAAAACCAAACCCAAAAAATAAAACTACGAGTAAAATGCTCAAAAAATCAACAGTAGAACCATCAAATGCTTTTGCAGCCGCGTTTTCACGTGCCAAGCAAAATAGCTAATTCTGCGGCTATGAGAATAAGAATTTTTTAACACATAAATATCATTCCGCAGAAAATATTGAATAAACTGGCGCAATTTTTTCATTCTATTCCAGAATATATACTATAATTTCACTTAAACCTTATCTAGGCTAGGCTATCGGGAATAATCAATAATGGAATGGATACTAAAAATTCGTACCATAAAATTATTCTACAAAAAAACGACCTATCAACTACTTTTCATCTTCTTTTTCTTTGTTCAGTATAGTTATGCGGAAAACATCATCCGTCTAAACACAACTGGCCAACCGCCACTCAACAGCAAAGACAAAAATGGCTTTATGGACAAAGTTGCTTATCAAGCCTTTGCTCAAATTGACTTTCAATTAGAAACCATTCAACTGCCAGCAGAAAGAGGACTAATTAATGCGAACTCTGGCTTAGAAGATGGTGAAATGTCTAGGATTAATGGATTAACAAAATCCTACCCAAACTTAATTCAAATACCTGAAAAAATAATGGATTGGGAATTTGTTGCTTTTAGTAAGAAAGAAATAACCCTAAATGATAGCTGGAATAGTTTATCAAATTATTCGGTTGCACTAATTAATGGCTGGAAAATTTTGGAAAATAATGTTCCAAAATCTAGTGAAATCGTAAAAGTTAAAAACCCTTCTCAATTGTTTACATTACTCGAAAAAAATCGCACAGATATTGTGCTCTATGAAAAATGGGGTGGCCTCGCATTAATTAAGAAAAGAAACCTAAAAGACATCCACTTAATAACGCCAATACTAGCAAAACGAGAAATGTACATTTACCTTCATATAAAACATAAAAACTTAATTGAACCTTTGAACAAAGCCTTAAAAAATATAAAAGCTAATGGTGAGTATGAAAATATTTACAATCAAATACTAACCCCCCTTACTAACAAATAAAAATGACTACGCAAATTTCCTCAAGTATTGCGAAAAGAATAATAATATACGTCATATTATTTAGCTCTCTAATTACCATCATTACCACTGCAGTGCAATTATATTCAGAATACAATAGAGACCTTAAATCCATCGATTCTAGATTTGATGAAATCAGAACTATTCATTTAAATAGTCTGGCATCTCGAGTTTGGGTAGCGGACAAGTCCGAAATCAACGATCAATTAAGTGGCTTAAAAAATCTTCCTTTTATGCATTACCTAGAAGTCAAAGATGGTAATGAATTATTAGCACAAAAAGGCTACAAAGAATTCAAACAAGTTGTAACAAAAAGCTATCCAATAATATACGAATACCAAGGAAAAAAGCTAAATATTGGCACATTGACAGTCCAGGCCTCTCTTAAAGCTGTCTATGATCATATTTTTCAACAACTGTGGAAAATCCTACTTTCTAATGCAATAAAAACCTTTTTAGTTAGTGGATTTATTCTCTATTTATTCAATTTACTGGTCACTCGGCATCTTATTCGAATTTCTCACTTCACCAATGAAATTACCATTGATAACTTAGGCAAACATCTAACACTAGAAAGAAGTTCTAAAAGAGAAAAAACTGACGAACTTGACATTCTCACTAATTCTCTTACTCGCATGCAAATTAATTTACACAATTCGATATCGGAATTGGCAAAAGCTGAAAAAACTATCCTCGAAAGCCGAGAGCGCTATCGAGTTTTACTTGAGACTTCAAATGCAATCCCGTGGGAACTAGACTTAGCCAATTGGCGATTCACTTACATTGGCCCACAAGCTATAGAGCTATTGGGCTATCCTCAAGAAAAATGGTATGAAGAAGGATTTTGGAAAAACAACCTCCACCCCGCTGACAAAGACTTAGCTATAGAATATAGCACCACTCAAACCAATCTTAATCAAGATCATGAATTCGAATACCGAATGCTTAACACAAGTGGCGAAGATATCTGGATCAGGGATAGTGTAAACGTTATTTCCAACGAATCAGGCCCCGTAATTCTTCGAGGTTTTATGTTTGATATTACCTCACAAAAACTTTCACAACTCGCCATTAAAGAAAAAGAAGAAGTCATTAAACAACATCAACAAACTTTACTTTATCTCGCAAAAAATCAACACATCAAAGATAACAGCATACTACCAGCGTCAATACTAACGAATGAAACAATATGTGAAACTCTCAATGCATCTGCAAGCTCAATCTGGATATACAATGATAATCATTCCCGAATTCAATGCATTGATTGTTATGACGTTTCACATAATTCACATATTCAAAATAAAGAGATCAGACTAGATACAGAAATAAATTTTGATTCATCGAGTACAAACACAGAAACATTCCCAAAAATTAGCGATGAATTAATAGACTTGACACACTTCAGTGATAGTCATAATAAACAATCTATTGAAGTATTAATCACACGCGGCAAAAACATTATTGGCAAAATTGTTGTAGAACGAGATTCAAACAAACACGACTGGAATATTGAGGAACAAAGTTTTATTAACTCAACAGCTGATATTATTTCACTCACCCTCGAATTTTGGAAACATACTCGAACTTCCAAACAACTTGAACAATATCAAAAACAACTAGAATCTCTTGTAGAAAAACGTACAAAACAAGTACATGAACAAGCTATCATAATTGATCAAATACACGATGCTGTAATTTCAACTGATTTAAACAATATTATAACAAGCTGGAACAAAGGTGCTGAACAACTTTTTTCTTACTCTGTAGATGAAATAATTGGAAAATCAATTGACCTTTTATTCCCTCAAAATACAACTTCCTTGTTTGACGAAAATTTGCGTTCCAAACTACTCGATACAGGTAGTATTGAAATGGAAACATCATTGTACAATAAATCAAATAATAAGTTTTATGCACTACTCTCTTTATCTTTATTACATGACTCTAATAACAAACCCAAAGGTATCATTTGTTATGCTTTGGATATTACTGACAGAAAACTTACCGAAGAATCGTTAATTCAACATTCTGCTGAATTAAGCGCCGTCAATAAGGAGCTTGAAGCATTCGCATATACTGTATCTCATGATTTACGTACACCATTACGGAGCATTTCAGGGTTTAGCATGGCCCTTGTTAATGACTACAGTGAACTGTTAGATAGTACGGGAAAAGATTATTTAAAACGAGTAGATAAGGCAGCACATCATATGTCAGAACTCATTGACAACATCTTAGAGTTGTCTCGAGTGACAAGAAAGGAATTAAAATATGAATTAATTGATTTAAAAAAATTAACTCAAGAAATAATTAAACATTACAATTTTAATCCAAAAATTTTTCAATTTTCTGAAAACCTAGAAGCACAAGGTGATATCAAACTATTAAAAATTGCACTTACAAATTTGATAAGTAATGCTGTTAAATATAGCTCATACACAACAGAACCCAAAATCAAAATAGGAAAACGAGAACAAAATGGCAACACAATTTTTTACATTCAAGACAATGGTATCGGCTTTGATGAGCAATATGCAAAAAACTTATTTCTACCATTTCAACGCCTTCATGACGAACCCAAATTTGAGGGAACAGGAGTCGGTTTAGCAACTGTACAGCGAATAATTGATAAGCATCACGGTAAAATATGGGCAAAATCTGAGCCTGATAATGGTTCGACCTTTTATTTTACGATTGGCAATTACTATATGAATGATGAGTTAGTAAGAAATGAAAAAACACCTGCAGTACGGGAACCTAATTAACAAATACTCATCTAACAAATTAGCGATTTCTAATATAGATTTTAAGCTCTATGGAGCTAAAATACACAACTAAGCCGAAAAAAACAGGAGATTTATAATGTCACTTAAGCCGTTAATTATCAGTACTTTAGCCTCTGCTTTCATATTGGGATCTAGTGTTATCTGGGCCTGCGGTGGTGAAGCATCTGGCAAACACATCGGAAGCGTCATGAAAGTCAGCAAGACAAGCTTTACAATTAAAGATGCAGAAACCAATAGCCCTATTACATTTAATGCTTCAGCAGATATCATGAAAGAGGTTAAATCTGCAGATGGCCGAATCATGGTAAATTACGAAGAAAATGACGAAGGTGCACTAAATGCAGTTGGAGTAACATTCTAAGCTACTGATTTAATTATTTAAAAACAGAATCCCTGAATTATCAATTCGGGGATTTTTTTTGCTTCATTTATTATGAAGGAAAAGCAAATATCATCACATATTGCACAATATTCCCGGCTTTACTATTAAATTAAGCACAGCTGGGCCGATTAAAGCTGTGTGAGTGATAAAGAAGGAGTAAACCATGGATATTAACAGTATATCTAGTGGTGCTATTAACATGAACATGCAACAAAAAGTTGGAGATGCTGTCGGTACGAAGGTCGCTAGCAAAGCATTGGATATTCAAGTTGACGCTGCTGCAACATTAATAAGCTCTGTAGCTAAACCGGCTGCAACAGAAGCTCATTTGGGAAACAGCATTAATACACACGCTTAAGCTAAAACAAAACCACTAAAAAAAGCGCTGTTATCCACAGCGCTTTTTTTTATCTAAAACTACTGTATTATTGCCTTAGAAATTCATTTAAGGAATATAAACGTGCCCGAAGAATCCCCATTACCAAAAGCCCAAACAGACTTCGCTAATAAAATTAAATTTCGTTCACTCACATCAGAAATGTGTGATATTAGCTCAGCACTAAACCGTATATGTTATTCTGATATTGGGGCAACGTTAGATTCTCCTCCTTTTCCAAGAGCCATTGTTGAGGGCTTCTTGGTAAATACTGACGAAACTAAAACTGCCGATGACTCTTCCCCCGTCAGTTTCAAAATTACTGGAGAAATTCAACCGGGTGATGAAAATGCCATCGCACCAAAGAAAGGTGAAGCCGTACAAATTTCTACCGGCAGTATTATTCCCAACGGAAACTACTCTGCGGTTAGAATGTGGGAAGCAAAACAAGATGGCAATAATATTCTAGTTTCACGCCCTTTTCCTCCCCGGTTTTTTATTGAAGAGCAAGGTTGCGATATTAAAACAGATGACATTCTTGTATCTGCCGGTAGCTTAATCACGCCAGCTCATATCGGCACTTTAGCCAGCATGGGCATAAAAGAAATACCAGTTACAAAAAAAGCACAAGTTGCCGTATTTTCTTCTGGGGATGAAGTTATCCCTTACACTGGTAACTTTAAACCTGGAAGTATCTTTGATTGCAACTCACCCATGCTAGCTGCCGCGATAGAAAATGCAGGTGGCAAAGCCATATCTTACGGAATTCAATCTGATAATTTTGAAACATTTGTAAATGCAGCGAAGGAAGCACTTTCAAAATCAGATATGTTGTTGATATCTGGCGGTACAGCCGTAGGGGGAAGAGATTTTATTTCAGATTTAATTAAAGAATTAGGCGAGCTTATTATTGATGGCGTACCTATGCGATCAGGTCGACCATTAATAATGGGAATCGCAAATGACAAGCCTATTGTATGTGTTGCTGGATATCCACCAGAGGCTTTACGCGGATTTACGCTGTTTGGCCAGCTTGCAATGAACACCTTAAGTGGACATAGTAAAGAACTTCCTACTGACTAAACTCACACAAATATACATCATATCGTGTCTTCTTGCTTTCAATACTGTGGCTAGGTGCTGAGTTTTCTAAATATTCAGCACCTTTCGGCCGCTTAACCACAACCCGTTTTGCTGCTGCTTTTAAGGCTGAATTCAACAACAAATCATTTTCAACATGACCAAGTAAATTTTGTAATATTTGCATTTCTTTTTTCACTTTGGCTGATTTTTTACGGTGGGGATACATCGGGTCAAGGTAAATCACATCAGGCTTTTCTTGTAAGCCCAAAAAGTATTCCTCAGCCTCATCGTTTACCAAACTCATTCTACTGATAATTTCAGATATATTTTCATCCAATAAACCACGCCGCAGACCATCCTGAAGTAAGGCAGCAACAATAGGGGAGCGTTCAATCATGGTAACTTCACAACCCAAACAAGCGAGCACAAATGAATCACCTCCCAATCCGGCAGTTGCATCCAAAACTTTAGCAGCTTTTAGTTTTTTTAACCCAATCGCTCGACCGATAGCTTGATTCTTACCTCCTCCATGCTCTCGTCGATAATTCATTTCGCCTGATGAAAAATCGACACAAAAATTCGCTGCTAAGTTTTGCAAATAAAGCGTGTCATCAATTTTCAACAAATAGAAGTCATACTCACCCGATTTAGAATGAAACAAAGGAATCTGGGCGTGCGTAGCAACATCACTCAGAAATTGATCTTCCACTTCAGAATAAACTGCAATTCGCTTCACAAAAGCTTGTTCTTTAACCAACTGTTCAAATCTCCTTAACTTTCTGGTTTAAGTATTGCAATTTAAAATTTAACCCCTATATCAATGTGTATAACATAAAACGGAGCGAACGTTATGCTCAATATATCTACTTCTTTAAGACTCATTTTAGGCTTCCTAGTTATTTTTTCTATTTCTGCTAACAGCAGTGCAGAAACTGAGAAAAAAAAGAAACACAGCAATCTTACTAAAGGCATTTTTCTCGTTGCAAGCGAACAGATGCAAAACAGCCCAATGAGTAAAACTGTCATCTATATCACTCAGCATGATGAAGCTGGCACGTCTGGGTTTATCATCAACCGCCCAACTAATTTACAAATTAATCAAGCATTCCCAGAAACTCATGCAAGCACTAGTAGCAACAAAATGTTATATTTTGGCGGACCACTACATAGCCGATACCTTTTTATGTTAACACAAACACAATTCACTCATGGATTACATGCTATAAAAAGCAACGTTTATTTTGGTGCAGGTGAAGAAGTGCAAATGCGATTGCGCTCAGAAAACACTAGAGATAAAATTCGAACGTATGCAGGATTTATGAGCTGGGGCCCTGAGCAATTAAACACTGAAATTGACCAGGGTGATTGGATTTTAACGCCAGCAAGCATTGATCAACTATTTAACCAAGATACTAAAGATTTGTGGAAAAACTTAATAAAACGCTGGGGCGGAAGCTGGATATAAAGCTTTTCTTCTTCCTCTTCTCCTTATAATAAATACAAGAACTTCACATAATTATGCACCGACAATTCATTCTTAAACTATTAGAAAAGTATCAAACTGACGATCAAAAAGAACGTCAAATGCAATATGATTTAATTCAGTTTGTAGAACAATATGAGAATTGTTTTGATCGAGAATTAGCAGTAGGCCACATAACAGGATCCGCCTGGCTAGTTAATAAAGAACTTACCCATGTATTTTTCACTCATCACAAAAAACTAGATAAATGGTTCCAACCCGGCGGTCATTCCGATGGCAATGCCAACACATTAGCCGTCGCTATGAATGAAGCCAGCGAAGAATCCGGCATAGAAGACGTCTTCATACAACCATTGAGTGACAACATCTTTGATATCGATATCCACACCATACCTGCAAGAAAAAACGAACTAGAACATTTACATTATGATATACGCTTCATTTTAGAAACAGACATGAGCCACCCACTAAACATCAGCGACGAATCCCACGAAATCGCCTGGATAGCAATAAACGACATCCCCAAATACACCACCGAAGAATCAATTCAAAGAATGCTAAAAAAAATGAAAAGCCTAAAGCCTAATTAACTGTTCAGATTCCCTTTGATTTGTTCGAGTACAAAGCTTCCGCGTCCTGCTCACGCCCCTTGCCTACGTCCTGTAGGCAAAGAAAAAGCGCGGAGTTCACGATGAACAGGAAGTTCGAGTGTCGCGATTACATGGATGTAAAAGAGCGACCAAGTGTGAATGAGCACTTTTGATGCAGTAATCGGGCAAAGCAAAGATAATCTGTGCAGTTAATTTCCGGAGACCATCATTTCTTCGATTAGTACCGACCCCACTCGAACATTCCGACGCAAATCTGCATCATTTCCCACAGCTACAACTTGCTCAAACATATTCTTTAAATTACCAGCAATAGTAATTTCTTCCACAGGGTATTGAATTTTTCCACCTTCAACCCAGAAACCTGCTGCACCACGGGAATAGTCACCTGTGACAATATTAATTCCCTGTCCCATTAATTCTGTCACTAATAGACCTTTATCCATCAACTTCAACATTGCTTTAAAGTCTTGCTCACCTGACTCTACAATTAGATTATGTATGCCTCCTGCATTGCCAGTAGTTTGCATATCTAATTTCCGTGCAGAATAACTATCTAAGACATAAGCACTCAATACACCCTGCTCAACAATATTTCTAGATCTTGTTTTCACACCCTCACTATCGTATGGACGACTTGCAGGCCCAGCAATGATATGTGGTTGTTCTATAATATGCATCCAATCAGGGAAAACCTTTTGACCCAATGTATTCAACAAAAAGGTTGATTTTCGATACAAGTTCCCACCACTGATAGCAGAAAGAAAATGACCAAATAACCCAGAAGACACATCAGAAGAGAATAATACCGGTACTTTTGCGGTCGAAATTTTTTGAGCATTCAATCGAGCCAATGCTCTCTTTGCAGCTTGCTTCCCAACTTTAACCGGCGCTTCTAAAAAACTAGCTTCACGAGAACTGGTAAACCAGTGATCACGTTGCATTCCATTACCTTCACTAGCAATAACAGAACAACCTAAACTGTGTTGAGATGAAGGATAGGATGCTAAAAATCCATAACTATTACCGTAAACCTGAAATGACTCATGACTTGAAACGGTGGCACCTTCAGAATTAACAATACGTTTATCAACCTTAAATGCTGCCTTTTCACAAGCTAAAGCAAGCTCGACAGCTTCATCTACATCAACTCCCCAAGCGGAGTGTAAATTTAAATCAGGATAATCCGATGCCAGGTCTCCTTCATTTGCTAATCCGGAATATTCATCTTTAGCAGTAAACCTTGCAATTTCTGTCGCTATTTTAACAGTTTGTTTAATGGCTTTTTCTGATAGATCAGAAGTGCTTGCAGAGCCTGAACATTGATTGATAAAAACCGTTACAGCTAAACCTTTATCTTGATGATATTCTAATGTTTCTATGTCTTGGTTTCTCACACTCACAGATAAACCATCATCTATGGATAAAGCGACTTCTGCCTGCCCTGCTCCAAAACGTTTGGCAGCTTTCAATGCAAATTCGACATAACCTTCATTTTCACTGATGTATTTTTTGTTTAATCGCATTATTAATCCAATGAAAAACTATATATTAGTCCCACCAACAGTTAACTCATCTACCCTGAGTGTTGGCTGCCCTACACCAACCGGCACGCTTTGACCTTCTTTTCCACAGGTTCCCACACCTTCATCCAACTTCAAGTCATTACCAACCATACTAACTTTAGTTAATACATCTGGCCCATTACCGATTAATGTTGCTCCTCGTACTGGCCGAGTCACTTTTCCATTTTCAATGAGATAGGCCTCGCTTGCAGAAAAGACAAATTTTCCCGAAGTAATATCCACTTGGCCACCACCAAAATTCACGGCATACAATCCTTTTTTTACGGAGGCAATAATTTCTTCTGGCTCTGATTTTCCTGCTAGCATATATGTGTTTGTCATACGTGGCATCGGTAAATGTGCATACGATTCTCGGCGACCATTGCCTGTAGATGCTACGCCCATCAATTTTGCGTTAAGTTTATCTTGCAAATATCCTTTTAACATACCATTTTCAATCAAAGTTGTGCATTGAGTTGGCGTACCTTCATCATCAATATTCAAAGAACCCCGACGATTCGCCAATGTACCATCATCGACAATCGTACATACTGACGATGCAACACGTTCACCAATACGCCCAGAAAATGCCGAACTACCTTTTCGGTTAAAATCACCTTCTAAGCCATGACCAATAGCTTCGTGCAATAGCACTCCTGGCCAACCTGCACCCAGTACAACTGGCATCATTCCCGCTGGAGCATCTACAGCATCAAGTTTTGTAATTGCTTGCCGTACAGCTTCACGAGCATATTCTAAAGCACGTTCATTTTCTAAAAAGAAACCATAACCCACTCGAGCCCCACCACCTGCCGAAGCCTGTTCACGCTTACCTTCGCTCTCCACAATAACACTAACACTAAAGCGTACCAATGGACGTGAGTCTGCTGCCAATGCACCATCTGAAGCAGCAACCAGTATGATATCTCTACAGCCCGCGAGACTCACCATCACTTGAGTGACACGTGCATCTAAACGTCGTGCTTCAAGATCAACACTTTCGAGTAATTTAACTTTTTGTTCTGCGCTAAAAGTGCTAAGTGGGTCGACAGAGTCATATAAATGTTGCGGTGCTAAATGCTTAGAAAACATTTGAACCGATTGACTTTTACCATTACGTGAAATTGCACTAACTGTTTTTCCTGCAGCTGTCAGCGCTGATAAAGAAATTTCATCAGAATAGGCAAATCCTGTTTTTTCACCGCTAATGGCTCGAATACCTACACCATGATCAATACCATAATTGCCTTGTTTTACAATGCCATCTTCCAGAGACCAGGATTCATATTGGCTGTTTTGGAAGTACAAGTCCGCGTAATCAATGCAAGAGCGGGACATTAATTTAGCTAGTATATTATTGAGATCTACTTCTTTAAGTTTTGCCGGCTTAAGAAATACTGATTCAGCAAGATTTTTAGTCATATTTTTCGATGATCTATGGCGGGAAAATTACGTCTAATACGCGTCAGTTTATCTTCATCAATATCCGCAATAACAAATCCAGATCCACTGGGAAGTCGATCAAGCACTGTGCCCCAAGGATCCACAATCATACTATCGCCAAAAGTTTCACGACCACTAACATGATATCCACCTTGCGCGGCTGCAATAATGAATGATAAATTTTCGATTGCTCGTGCCCGCACGATAGTTTCCCAATGAGCGCGCCCTGTTATAGCAGTAAATGCGGAAGGTACAACAAATATTTCTGCGCCTTTATCTAATAAAACTCGAAATAATTCAGGAAAACGTAAATCATAACAAATTGCCAAACCTAACTTTCCAAACGGAGAATCAACAACAACCGCCTCATTGCCCGGTTTAATCGTCATCGATTCTGTGTAATTTTCACCAGAATCTACAATTTCAACATCAAACAAATGTATTTTATCGTAACGAGCGACACGATTACCCTGATCATCATAAACAAGGCATGCGGCATTAATTTTATCAGGTTCATCTGCAATTATCGGTGTTGTACCACCAACAATCCAGGCATTATTTTTCTCAGCCTGTTCGGACAAAAAGTCCTGTATTTTTCCGGAACCATCTTTTTCAGCAAATTTCAGGTTATCTAATTCCGACAAACCCATTAGAGCGAAATTTTCTGGCAACACAATTAAACGAGCTCCTGCAGCTGCAGCTGCTTGAATACTACGTCCAGCTTCGATTAGATTAGCATCAACATTTGGTCCAGATGCCATCTGAATAGCTGCTACCCGATTCATAGTAGCCTTCTCCTTCAAATTCCAGCGTATAGTTTACGACATAATCTAAATATCAATATACTTGATGAATAGTTCATTATACAACGTTTTAACAAACTCAACAGGTCAATGACCACAAACTCACTCAATGTCTTGAGTTATTTCATAAAATATTAAAGAAATAGCCACCGGCCTCAAAAAAAATTATTCACCCAGTATATCTTCCGTTAAATCTTCACCTGTTGAGGCATTTTTAATTACCGGAGTAATTAAGGGATCTTCCCAGCTTCCTTCTATAGTATATTGAACAGATAAAATATCATCGATCTGCTTTTCAAACATTTTCTTAAAAATAAATACTTGAGCTGCTACCAATGGCGCTGCAGCAGTTAATGCCGCTAATACTGGCAAACTATCACCAAGAATTCGTCGATTAACAGTAACAACTTGATCGTAGTCACGTTCGCTTAATCCAATTCTTCCAGCCATATGTATATCGATAATAGGTCCGTTTAGATATAATCCCGAAGTAAATGCATCACCAGCTTGTATTTGATAATCACCTTTTATTTCATCAAAGAGCATACCCTTTTTAAATACATCTCGAAAATCCAAAATCAAACGCCGGGGTAATAATAAACCAAACATTTTGGTCGCACCCAACTCGAAATCAAGCATGCTTGCATCTTTAACTTTAATAGCAACATCACCATTAGCCGCATTAAAGCTAAAGTCTGATGGTTTACCTGGCCATTTTACGTTTAACTTAATTTCACCCTTACCACCAGCTATGGCATTTGCATAACCCCAATCGCCAATGGCCGAACCAATATCTGTGCTATTTACTACAATATCAAATTGAGATGATTGTCCTTTTGGCGTAACCAGCCAATCACCTTGACCAGAAATGCTGGTCTCATTTGTTTTCATAATTAAAGATTCCAACCGCATACCCGTAGCAATTTTTTTTGCATTAACTTCAAGCATACCAAAAGGTATATCATTGTATTTAAAGTCTACAACCTTTAATTTTATTTCTGGCATTTCACGAGGATCAACATCTACAGAAACAACTTCTTTATCGCCCGATGTTACATACAATCGCTCCATATCAACCACCATAGGCGAGCTAGACAATACTACCGGTACAATTACCTGCCCCTCTAATTCTTTGCCTGACAAATGCATAGACCACAATTGGGAAGTTTGCGCAGCTTGAATTGAAGTCGGGCCAAACTTATTTCCAAACAAAGAAAATTTATCAACATCCACATCAAAATAAATTGACCCCGAACTTCCTCCACCCTCAACCAACGCTTTTTCATCTTCAGCTGGATTAAGTAGCGGCCCCCACTCTGCCCAAAAAAATTCACTCAATTTACCAGAAAAACGATATCCAATTTCATCAGGTAATTCAACATACTCCTGAAAACCAATTCCACCTCGATTAATTTGCTGAGATGTATCAGTTGCAATAATTTCGAATATGCTATGTGTACCACCAAAATCAATTTTCAAATCACGCTTCTTGCCAGTTAACTCTGTAAACAACCTTAATTCTTTTTTCTCTTCGGCAGATTTCCTCAATGGATATGGCAAGTCAATGGTCATCCCACTCATATCTGACTTTAAAGAAAATTTCAAAGATTTATCGCTAGCGTCAATAGGGATATTAACTTCAGTTGCTATTTCCGTTTCACCATTAAAATATTGCCCCCAATGTCCTTTATCTACAAAATAATCTAAAAGTTCAGTTACTTCACCATGAGAAACATGACTATTACTCATAATACGCAACCGCGTACCTTCATCATCTCTCACAGTTTTGATACCACCCTTGATATCCGTTTGTTTTATTTTTCCGCGAAAATCATCACTCCATAGACCTACGTTATTAAACCGAAGATTTGTAAAAACATTTCTTACGTCCAGCTTCCATTCGTCTGCAAACAAGTGATTATCTTCTAAAAATAATTCACCAAAAATTTTTACTTTTTCTGGAGCCGATAATGGAATCGTTAAATCGAGCTTTAAATCGCTATTTCCATCTAATTTTAATGGCTTCATTTTATCGGCAAAACCTTTCCCCATAGGACTGGAATACAAATATGCCAATTTATCAGAAGTGGGCCCATAAGCTTCGCCCGTAATTAATAACTCTTTATTCTTTATACGATAATTAGGAATTGAAACTTCAACATTTTTCAACTCCGCGTCGCTAGTTACACCAGATGAGCCAAAAAAAGATAATTTACTTGCCTCCAAATCAAATATGCCATTAATTGAAGTTATCAAGGGCCAATTTTCTGCAAACCTTAACTTGCCACCTTTCACATCTAGTTTGACATTAAACAACCCTTCGTCAGCCTTAAATGGAAAGTCTTTCAATGCACCATAATATATCAATCCACCTTGATGAACATTTCCACCACGCAAAGCACTACTAAGCCAGTCAGATGTCGCTTTAGGCATTATTTTTGATGGCACATAATACTCAACGTCATTAACTCGACCACCTTCAATGTAAAAGGCCAGATCGAGTTTTGCTGCTTCATTTTTTAACTTTTGATACTGAAAAGATCCGCTAGAATTCACTGTTTTAAATTTAAACTCTGCATCCTTCGCGATAAGTTGAAAACCTTTTTCATTATATGTTGAATAAATTGATGCCCGAAACGATTGAATATTATGTAAGTATTGAAATTTTTCGCGATAATCTAACTTTAAATTTTGCCGAGGAATGATAAAACTTGCCGCACGATTACTAACTTTAAACTGCCCATCAAGATCTGTAATGCCCGGAAACCCCCTCCATGGACGACTAAAAAAATTACTAATCATTCCTTTTGCCATAAACTCATATTTACCATTCACTGATTTCGCTGAAATATTCAAACGACTAAGAACACCCTTTGCCTTTACGCCTGATATTACTTGAGATAACATTTGATCTCTACGACCAAAAATTCCTACAATTGGTAAAACTTCCCCTAAATCCAAGTAAGCTATCTCAGACACTATACTATTTAACTCTGGACTATACGTAAAATCAATTCGTGTCTCTGGCCAAAACCTACGACCACTTTGAACTATAATCTTATCAAATGTCGCCTCCCATTCAGAAAGGTTTTTTAGCGCTGAAAAATTTGCAGAAAGATTTTTAATAACACGTATTTTAGGTGCATCCTGAGCTGCCATTTGGACATTTATCAAATTAAAATTTCCCTGCAAAGAATGCATCTTTGCTTTTCGCCATTGACTCCATAGACGAAAATTCATTTCTCCATTACTTACATTTAAATTATCCAAAGAAAAATTTCGCGAAAATTCTGCGATATTTAATTTTTCTCCCTCCAAGTAAACATTACCCACCCATGAGTCTGCAGATAATAAATTTCCTCGAACATCTAAAGCCACCTGCAAACGATCGCCTAACAAGTTCGGCAATTTAACCCAACCATCCACCCAATGACGACGACCATCATTTCGAAAACGTAAATTAACGTCTTTGAAAAGCCAAGTCTTTTTACTTTTCATTAGATCTAGCCAGACAATCTCACTATTTTTAACATCCAATAATCTTTGCTTAAAAAACCACTCTTCCAATAATCGGTTTTTATCAGCGTTATTGGATGCATCGGGATCGTTAAACCCTTCAAGAGAAATTTTTCCATCTTCATGACGAACTAAAACAAACCGAGCACCCTCTATAGTAAATGCCCCCGGTCTAATGCGAGCCTCCATGGCTGAAGACAATATATCCAGACCCAATCTTGCCTGCTGAAAATAGCCTAATGTCTCCATTCGGTCTTCAGACAATAACTGAACCCCTTTCAGCACCAGCTGTGGCTCCATTCCATACCATGCCGCATCAAGAGTGGCAATCTCCACCTGCTGGCCGATCATATCGCTCACCCAAATTTCGATATCCGCCTTGTAATCATCTATGTAAGGAAGTAAAACACGAGCAAGGCTTAGGGAAACAGCAACAAAAACCAATAAACTAACAACAACATAAACGAGGCTGTTCCAACAAAATCGAAAAATTTTAGCGGTGGGTTTCACTAGGATTTACATTAACACTACATCGTATAGTTCTTGGGAATACTGGGATTCAACCTGGAATTTTATAGGCTTCCCTATAAATGCTTCCAATTCTGCTACCCCAGCTGATTCTTCATCAATCATCAAATCTACAACTTCTTGTGATGCGAGCACAAGAAATGTTTGTGCTTCAAATTGACGTGCTTCACGTAATATTTCTCTAAATATTTCAAACGCAATAGTTTCTGGTGTCTTTACTGCCCCTCTCCCATGGCAAACTGGACATGGCTCACATAAAACATGACCTAAACTTTCCCTTGTTCGCTTTCTTGTCATTTGCACCAGACCAAGGGATGACACTTCACTAATATGACTTTTCGCATGATCTTTTTCCAAACCACGCTCCAAAGCTCGTAAAACCTGAGCTTTATGATCTTCACTTTCCATATCAATAAAGTCGATAATAATAATCCCGCCTAAATTTCTCAAACGCAGCTGCCGTGCAATAGATATTGTTGCTTCGAGGTTTGTTTTGAAAATAGTTTCTTCTAAATTTCGATGACCAACAAAAGCACCTGTATTTACATCTACCGTCGTCATTGCTTCAGTCTGATCAATCACCAGATGACCACCAGATTTTAACTGCACCTTCGAATGCAGCGCTTTTTGAATTTCATCTTCCACAGAATACAAATCAAAAATTGGCCTGGGCCCGGAATAGTAATCTATACCAACAACAAGTTCTGGAATAAAACGCGAAACAAATTTCTCTGCTTTCTTGAAATGTTCTTTTGAATCAATCCGAATTTTTTCTACATCGGAACTAACCATATCTCTTATGGCTCGCATGGAAAGTGGTAAATCTTCATGCAATAGATTGCCAGGTGACACTTCAGGTTTTTTCTCTATAATTGACTGCCAAACTTTCGTGAGAAATTTGATATCCGATAAGATCGCCGACTCATCAACATTTTCCGCTACAGTTCTTATAATAAAACCACCTAACTCATCATCTCGCACATTTTCAATAATTGCTTTTAATCTTGAACGCTCTTCTTCAACTTCTATTTTTTGTGATATACCGATATGTGAAGACTGAGGCATATAAACTAAAAATCGCGCCGGAATAGTTATATGTGTTGTTAATCGTGCACCCTTAGTTCCCAAAGGATCTTTTATAACCTGCACTAACAATTCTTGCCCATCTGCTAGCAACTCGGTAATTGTTGGTGTTTCTGGTTTGTCAATATGTCCATCATTAGACGACGCTTGTTGATCAATCCAAATATCGGAAGCATGTAAAAAGGCAGCGCGTTCTAAGCCGATTTCAATAAATGCGGCTTGCATGCCAGGTAAAACTCGACATACTTTTCCTTTGTATATGTTACCGACAATTCCTCGCTTGCGGGCCCTTTCAATATAAACTTCCTGTAGTACGCCATTTTCAATAACAGCAACACGTGTTTCTTGAGGTGTAATATTAACGAGAATTTCTTCACTCATAATGTTTAAATAGATTCCTGATGGACCACACCATCTTTCACAAAATTAAAAGTTCTACCGAATCCTAAACTATACGCTTAAGTCAAAAACCACAGCTCAATTAATGAAGTTAGACCTAACCTCAAATTCATTCAATAATCGTGCAGTTTCATAAATTGGTAAGCCCATTATACCTGAATAACTTCCCTCTATATGCTTAATAAACATGGCTCCTTTGCCTTGCACAGCGTATCCACCCGCTTTACCACAAGGCTCACCTGATTGCCAATATGCGGATATTTCAGAGCTGCTCAAGTCAGCCATTGTCACCTGACTAGTTTGCACCACTGTTTCGCATTTAATACGACTACATACTGAGACTGCTGTTTTCACCAAATGTGTTTTATTTGAAAGAGATGCCAACATATTAAATGCATCTTGCTCATTTATCGGCTTTTCCAAAATTTGATTGTCTAATAAAATAACAGTATCAGCACCGATGACGACCAAATCTTCTTCCGATCGACTCTTTACACCTACTTGAGCTTTTTCACGCGCCAATCTATATACATACTCGTCGCATATTTCATTCTCTGAGGCTATTTCAGGCACAGAAACGGAAATGATGCGAAAAAAAATACCCATTTGCGTTAAAATTTCAGCTCGTCGCGGAGAACTTGAAGCTAAGAAAACTTGTTTGTTATTTGATCGCATGATTGAATTGGAAATAATGATTCATGCTGTTGATATTACATGGAAAAGAGGCGTTCAGGAAATTCTATAAGTGAATTATTCCGAAACTTCTAGCGATTAATAACCAAGCGGTTGATCAAGCTGCTTTTATTTTAAACGACAGGGAAGACTTACAGTAAAAGTTGCCCCCTGACCAATAGCCCCTTTAACGATAATATCGCCACCCATCATTTCGCATATATGCCGACTGATTGCCAGACCCAAACCTGTTCCACCAAATTTGCTGGTAGTTGAAATCTCAGCTTGAGAAAATGCCTGAAAAATTTTAGAAATTTGCTCTTTGCTAATACCTATTCCCGTGTCAATAACACTAAAGACCAACCAATCTTCTGAATAATTACTATTTTTTACGTTACGAATTTCTCGTTTAAGGTTCAATATAACCTCACCTTCTTCTGTAAACTTACTTGCATTGCTGAGCAAGTTAAGCATAACTTGTTTAAGCTTGAGGCGATCAGCGTGAATTTCACCTAAATCATTTTCTACACTCACCTTAAAAATATTATTTTTCTTCTTCATTAATGGCTCAACAGTCGCCTTAACTTCCGCCACCACATTATCAATGGAAACATCCTCATGATAGAATTCCATTTTACCAGCTTCTATTTTTGACAAATCCAAAATATCATCTATTAAAGCTAATAAATGCAATGCCGCGGAATTAATTTTATGTAAGTCGGGATCATACATATTATGTTTATTAAAATTCGCTTCCTCTGCAATGAGCTCGCTATAACCGATTATTGCATTCAATGGTGTCCGCAACTCATGACTCATACTCGCAAGAAAAGAACTCTTAGTTCGGCTTGCGGCTTCAGCATCATTTTTGGCAATTAACAAAGCTTCTTGAGAAAATCGCCTTTCAAGACTAGAACTCACCCATGCGCCAATTAATTTCAATAAATCTTTGTCAGTCTCAGTAAAAGGCTTTGGAGCAACCTTATTGCTTGAAAAATTGACAGTCCCCCAATCTTCTCCGCGCACAGTTATAACTGTTGCTATGTAAGCAGACAAGTGACTAAATTGTTCAGCATATTCGGATTTTGAAACGTCATATAATGCCAAAGGCTCGTCTTTTGCCGAAGTGATGCTACAGAATGTTTTGTCCAAAGGCATAACCGTTCCGGCACACACTTGGAAACCTATAGGCGCATAGACATTAAGAAAACTGTTTGTATTTGCTTCTCTATCAATTTGGCAAACTTTACCTATTTCCATGCCAAGCAAATTACATCCTAATTTCAAAATCTCGCGAATTTGCTCTTCTGAATTTAAACCTGGCTTAGACGTGATTTCATAAAGCTTTCGAATTCGAGTGCCTTGATCCAACAATGCAGCTTCTGTAGTACCCGCTTGACGAATAACAAACGTGTTTAGGAAACCCAATAAAATGGCAGCCGTACCCAACAAAAAAACCATCTTATATATCGAATTATTTTTATCAAGTGCGAAATTGACACCTTCCGTTGCATTTTCTTTATGAGTTGCTAACAATGCTTGTAATACATACAAAACTTTATCGTGATGTGGGCTAATGTAATGTATTAATAGATCATCTGCTTCACCATGATTCACTTTTGACAATTCTATAAACTCAGCAATTGCAGTAGTGTGCTGATCCATTAACTTTTGCGCTTTATTCCACAAGCTATAACTCTCATCAAAACGCTGCAATAAATCTAATTCTTTTCTTAAATTCGAGATTCTTTCACTCGATAGGGCAATTTTGTTGACTGCTATTTTATTTTTTTTTGAGTCTTTCTCTTCACTTAATACATAAGCTGCATTAGTTTTTGCATTTAACTGATCCACCAGTGAACTTAGCAAATAAATTTCAATATGATTTTCTTTGATATCTTCAAGATAACGTTGATTATCAGAAATACTGTTACTCCAAACCACCAACAACACAATGATAATTGCGATAACTGTTGAGAATGCAACTGTAATAATCGTTTTTGAACTATGATTCGCCATTGGTGGTTAAATATACTTGTCCATTAGAGTTAACAAAACCTAGACATTAAATCGACAAATTCATTGAAATCTTTAAGAAAAATCACATATTGGAAGAAAGACAGGGAGATAAAATTGATGCGTATGCCTGTAATTTTGGGCAGACCAATTATTCAACGATAATATATTTTGTTAAATGAAAATGCTAAATAAAAAGCAATTTCTTATTTTGGCGAAAAACCTTGCTGATAATATTGTGGTAATTGAAAACCCAGATTTTCCAAATGTTGATAGAAAGACAATGAATTACACTGCGAGCTAAGCCGCTTACATTCTTTCTGAAACTTATAGATTTCCACACATTGCATTGACTGTTTTTCGAACGATTCGGCAGCGCAATCAGCCTCCACTTTTTTAAAAAACGTGAAAACTTCGGGATTAACATTATCCTGGTTTTCACGATCAGCGCTTTTGCTTAACCAAATCCCAAATACAACAGCGATTGCAATAGCAATGTATCCCCATTTCCAAAACCATTGACTAACATTCATACTCATAATTCACAGTAACTCTTTTCATAGTGGATACAGTGAATAGTACTAAACCGTTAGATACTTTTGTACCAACTCATCGCTTAATTCAGGCATTTTTCCTTCAGATACTTTTCGCCCTCTATCCATAATGACAAAGCGCTGCCCAACTCGACGAGCAAAAGGGAGTTTTTGCTCAACAATTAATACCGTAATACCCTCATCTTGATTGAGTTTGAGCAATATACTGCCTATATCATGAACAATATTAGGCTGAATACCTTCCGTCGGCTCATCAAGAATTAGCATTTTTGGATCAAGTACTAGTGCTCTACCAATCGCCAATTGTTGCTGTTGCCCACCTGAGAGATCACCACCCCGGCGATGCAACATTTCTTTTAATACTGGAAAAATTTCATATATTCGTTCCGGAATCTGCCTAATCTTATCTCGACGAGCAGATAAACCAATTCGAAGATTTTCCTCCACTGTCATTTGAGGAAAAATTTCCCGACCTTGAGGCACATAACCTACGCCAATTTTTGCACGCTTCTCGGCATTTTGTCGGGTAATATCAAGACCATCAAAAACAATATTACCTGACTTCGTAGGCAACAACCCCATTATGCTCTTTAATAATGTTGTTTTACCAACGCCGTTTCTGCCCATCAAACAAATAAACTCACCCTGTGCAATTTCCAGGTCTACATCCCACAGCGTATGACTTTCACCATAATATTGATTCAGTTTATCGACAGCTAATAAATTACTCACCTAAATAAACCTCAATAACTCGGGGATCATTCTGTACTTCGTCCATCGTACCTTCTGCTAGTACATGTCCCTCATGTAATACGGTTACTGTTTTTGCAATAGAGCGCACAAACTCCATATCATGCTCTACAACAACCACCGAACGCTCACCAGCAAGGCTCGTTAATAACTCTGCAGTTCGTTCCGTTTCCTGATGTGTCATACCAGCAATAGGCTCATCGACCAAAAGTACTTTAGGTTCTTGCATGAGTAGCATACCAATTTCCAACCATTGCTTTTGACCATGTGAAAGATTCTTGGCTAATACTTTAGATTCTGAAATGAGCATTATAATACCCATAACTTCCATAATACGATCATGCTGTTCACTACTTAAGCGAGCAAATAAACTCGGCCAAACAGCCTTATTGGTGTGCATGGCAAGTTCTAAGTTTTCAAACACTGTATGTTCTGGGAATATTGTTGGCTTTTGAAATTTTCGCCCTATGCCAGCCGAGGCAATTTCATATTCAGTCAATTTAGTCAAATCCATAGTCTGACCGAAATAAACCATCCCCTCATCTGGTCGAGTCTTACCCGTAATAACATCCATCATGGTCGTCTTACCTGCGCCATTAGGCCCTATAATGCAACGCAATTCACCATGAGAAATGTAAAGATTTAAATCATTGAGCGCTTTAAATCCATCAAAACTTACACTAATACCTTCTACATATAAAATCGTATCATGAGATATATCCAGTGCTGAAGAATCAGAAGCATGTCGGCCAGGCTCTAGAAAATTAAACACCTTGTCGCGTCGCATAGTCTCCCTGACTTTGTCTAGAGAGCTCATAAGGATTGATCCTCTGTTTTTACTTGCTCATGCGAGCCTTGTTTTTTTTGTTTCAACTTTTCTAGCACACCAACAATACCTCGTGGCATAAAAATAGTCACCACAACAAATAAAGCACCAAGCGCAAACAACCAAACCTCAGGCAAAGCAGCAGTAAAATATGACTTGGCAAAGTTAACGATGATCGCGCCCATGACTGCGCCATACAAGAAACCGCGGCCGCCAACAGCCACCCATACGACTAACTCAATAGAAATTAAAGGAGAAAACTCTCCTGGATTAATAATACCAACTTGTGGGACATACAAGGCCCCCGCAATTCCAGCAAGTACTGCGGAAAACACAAATACCCACAATTTAAAGCTCTCAACTTTATAACCCACAAACCGAGCTCGATCTTCTGCATCACGAATGGCAACAACCACTCGACCTAACTTTGAACTCACAATATATCGAGACACCAAATATCCTAAAGCAAGCGCGAGCGCAGACAACAAGAACAAAACAATGCGAGTATTGTCACTTTGTAAACTAAAACCTAGAATATCCTTAAAGTCTGTTAGTCCATTATTTCCCCCAAAACCCATTTCATTTCGGAAAAACGCCAACATTAGAGCATATGTTAAAGCTTGCGTTATGATTGACAAATAAACACCTGTTACGCGAGAACGAAAAGCCAACCAACCGAACACATAAGCGAGTAAGCCAGGTACAAACATCATCATAATGATAGCAAACCAGAATTGATCAAAGCCATACCAGAACCAGGGCAGCTCTGTCCAATCCAGAAAAACCATAAAGTCAGGAAGCTCTGGATTGCCATAAACACCACGGTCTCCAACTTGACGCATGAGGTACATACCCATGGCATATCCACCCAACGCAAAAAAAGCACCGTGCCCCAAACTCAATATACCGCAATAACCCCAAACCAAATCCAAAGCAACTGCCAACAAGGCATAACACAAATATTTGCCCATTAATGTCACTAGATAAGTCGGCACATGCAACGCAGATGTATCGGCAACCATCAGGTTTAAAATTGGCACTAAAATAGCGACAACCGCTAATATCGAAAGAAAGATTCGACCACCACGATCATTTGCTAACATGGAAATAAATATACTTTTTCTTTCCATGTTAATGCTCCGCAGCTCGACCTTTTTGTGGAAATAACCCACGCGGCCGTTTTTGAATAAATAAGATGATAAAAACAAGTACAATAATTTTTGCTAATACGGCACCAGACCAGGGCTCAAGAAATTTATTAACAACACCAAGAGACATTGCACCAACAAAAGTCCCCCACAAATTACCTACGCCACCAAACACCACCACCATAAACGAATCAATAATATAAGCTTGACCAAGATTAGGACCAACATTAGTCAACTGACTTAACGCAACGCCTGCCACACCTGCGATACCAGAACCCAAACCAAAGGTTAGTGCGTCTACCCATTCACTGCGCACTCCCATAGCTTTCGCCATAGATCGATTTTGAGAGACTGCCCGAATATGTAATCCTAGTGAACTTTTTTTCAGAATTAAGAGTAATATAGAAAAAATAATCAAACTAAAAATAATAATGTAAAGTCGATTATAGGTAAGTGACAGTGCTTCATTAATTTGCCATGCACCACTCATCCACTCTGGAGTTTCAACAGATCGATTTAGTGGTGAGAAAATTGTTCTAACTGTTTGTTGCAAAATTAAGCTAATACCAAATGTTGCAAGAAGTGTTTCCAGTGGACGCCCATATAAAAATTTTAAACACCCTCGTTCAATCAGAATACCAACAAAACCAGCAACCAGAAAAGCTGCAGGCACAGCCACCATTAATGAATACTCAATGGCATTGGGCATCAACAATTGAATAACATAAGTGGTATACGCACCTAGCATCATCAACTCACCATGAGCCATATTAATTACGCCCATCACGCCGAAAGTAATTGCAAGGCCAATCGCAGACAATAGCAATACGGAACCCAGGCTTAATCCAAAAAACAATGTTTCAGCAAAGCCATAAAATTTTACACGAGTAGCAATGGAGTCTAAGGATTTTTTAACTGCAAGTCGAACGTCTGAATCTTCAATGTATTCACCACGTTCATCTTTCTTAAGTAAGCTATCCAGGGCGGATTTAGCAACAGGATTCAAGCTTTGAGATAACGTTCGAATGGCTTCTAATTTTACCGACTTTTCTTCACTATCCAAGTTTAACAAAGCCAACGCAATAGCAATTTCATTTTTTACAGCTTCATCATCTTCCTTAGGAAGGTGGGCCTTCATGATTTTAACGGACGAATCGGACATACCCTTCATCAAATCACGAATCGCGGATAACCTTATACCAGGATCCGGATCATTCAAGCTTAAACCAGCAATACCCACACTTAATACATTACGAATTCTGTTATTAATCCCAATTTTTTTAATTTTTCGTTTACCAACTTCACCCAAACCTTCCGATGTCAAAACATCTTTAATCAGATATCCGCCGTCACTTTTCTGCGCAAGAACAATTCTTTTCGTTTTTTTAACATAAAACAAATTGCCTTCTAACAGGCTGACATAAATCAGCTTCAATTTTGGATGTGAAATACTTTGAAAACTTTCAATAGCTGCTTGTTTTTTATTTAATTTTTTCTGAGTAAGTGCTGATAACACTTGTCCAAACTCTTCATCACTCATGGTTTCTGCATGTACTGAGCTAGCAATAAAAAAACTCAAAAACAGTAGCAATACAAGAGCACAAGGAAATTTATTAGCGAAATTATAATTTTTCATTAGAAATAACATTTTTCACACTTTTATAATTGCGAAATAATTATTACGAACTGACATCTGCCAGATTTAGAGCATAGTAAATTCGAGTTCAAGAAAGAAGAGAGGGGGGAGTAAAAAAACCTCCCCCCGCCCTAGAGGAGAGAGTCTAAAAGTTCTGACCTGAGCACTTGCCGGTCTTAATGTTAAAGTTACCACACTTAATAGGTGTTACCCATGATGCCACAAGGTCTTTACTACCAGGAAGGAAGTCTGACCACGCGTCACCAATAACTGTATCAGGTGTTTGCCATACCGTCTCAAACTGACCGTCTGACTGAATTTCTCCAATTAGAACTGGCTTGGATAAATGATGATTTTGATTCATAACTGCAACACCGCCTGTAAGATTTGGCGCAGTAATACCAATCATTGCTGCTTCTACCGCATCAGTATCAGTTGTACCTGCTTTTTCAACGGCCTTAACCCACATTTTAAAACCAATATAATGCGCTTCCATTGGATCATTTGTTACGCGCTTCTTATCTTTAGTGTATTTGTGCCATGCATCAATAAAGGCGTCATTTTCTTCTGAGTCAACACTCATGAAATAATTCCATGCAGCTAAATGCCCTACTAATGGCTTCGTATCTATGCCTGACAATTCCTCTTCACCTACAGAAAATGCGATTACTGGAATATCACCTGATGAAATCCCTTGATTACCTAACTCTTTATAGAACGGCACATTGGCATCACCATTAATTGTAGAAACTACGGCTGTTTTCATTCCTGCTGAACCAAACTTCTTCACATCTGCAACAATACTTTGCCAGTCAGAATGACCAAATGGTGTGTAGTTAATCATGATGTCTGACTCTTTCACGCCTTTAGCTTTTAAATAAGCTTCTAAAATTTTGTTGGTTGTACGTGGATAAACATAGTCTGTGCCAGCCAATACCCAACGTTTAACATTTAATTCATTCATTAAATAATCTACTGCAGGTATCGCCTGCTGATTTGGCGCCGCACCTGTATAGAATACGTTTTTAGAAGACTCTTCGCCTTCATATTGAACGGGATAAAACAACAAACTATTTAATTCTTCAAATACGGGTAAAACAGATTTTCGAGAAACCGATGTCCAGCAACCAAACGTCGCCGCAACTTTCTCCTTAGATATTAACTCACGTGCTTTTTCAGCAAACAAAGGCCAGTTTGACGCTGGATCAACAACCACAGCTTCAAGTTGCTTACCCAATAAACCGCCATTTTTATTTTGCTCATCAATCAACATGAGCATTGTGTCTTTTAATGTCGTTTCACTAATAGCCATGGTGCCAGATAATGAATGTAATACACCAACTTTAATTGTATCTTTTGCTAATACCATTTGTGACAGTGCCGCTAATGTAACTGCCATAGTCGCAGCAAGAGTAATACGGTACATTTTAGTTATTTTCATACAAACCATCCTCATAAATTATTATTTCTAGACGAGACAAAGTCCCCATTGGCAAATAGAGAAAGTTGCCTCAACTGAGGCAACTTTCTAATAACCATTTACTTAAGTGGCACACTATAAGAAACAACAACCAGTGGATCTTCTGCTGGACTATCTTCCGCAATTCCGTCACCAAAAGCATAACTCACTGTCCAAGATAAGCTATCTGTAAAATTATACGTTACGGCTACATCAGTGTAATTTTTATCACTATCACCTTGAATAGTTGTTCCCAGGTGTAAGGAAACCGGACCTGCTGGGCCATCTAGACTAAAATATTTATAGTCATCGAATTTATTTGGCTCAATATTTATCTTTGCGGTCAAACTATAGTCTTTATAACCCGCATTTAAAACTGCTTCATAAATATCAGAATTTTTTGGACCTGAAACGGCTTCAGGATAATAATAACCAAACAAACCAGCACCATAACTTATATCGCCAGTACTACCGCCGTACCCTGCAAACAAGTCAATTTCATAACTACTGCTCAACGCACCTTCATTAGAAAACCAAGTTCCGACATACATTCCACTTGAATGGTCATATTGGACATTACTTTGCATTACAGGCTGAAAACCACTGACATTCAAACCACGCCACAAATACATTGAAGCTATTGTTAAATCAGCACTAACGCCTTCAGCTTTCGCACTTTGTGACACAAAACCCAAAGACATCATTGGTAAACACAGTGTTGCTACAGTTACAGCTAAACTTTTTTTTAAAAATTTTGGGGACTTCATTCAGTCTCTCCTCCCAATCAATTGGTTTATAGGAATATTGAGCGTTTAATATTTTGCTCAAAAGGAATAAATTTTTTTATTCATATCTGGTAAGAGCATAGCTTGTGCCACTTTCATATTTCTCAATAAATACAATTCGTTAGAAAAGAATCAAAGCAAAATTGCATAAATTGGAGCCACTCATAGAGCAAGTATGGTGCGCAATTTTAATTGCTATGCCCCATAATGGGGCAGACTTTGCTGGTGTTGGTAATTAAGCGAGGAATGAACTACAAAAGTGGTGCATAATTTGATACGCGTAAAAATTTTAGACGATAAAACGAATTATATGACAGCTTGCTTTTCTAGGTAGTCGATTATTTGATCCACTCCTTCATTTGATTTCACTTTTGCAAAAACAAATGGCTTTTCACCTCGCATTTTCTTTGCGTCTCTATCCATAACAGATAAATCAGCGCCCACATATGGTGCAAGATCAATTTTGTTTATCACGAGTAAATCAGATTTAGTAATCCCTGGACCACCTTTACGCGGAATTTTGTCCCCCGCCGAAACATCAATAACATAAATAGTAAAATCAGATAACTCAGGACTAAAAGTCGCACTCAAGTTATCACCGCCACTTTCCACAAAAATAATTTCTAAGTCTGGAAAATCTACAAGCAAATCGTCTATCGCGGCTAAATTCATCGATGCATCTTCGCGAATTGCCGTGTGAGGACATCCTCCTGTTTCCACACCTTTTATACGTAATGCATCCAGCGCTTCGTTCTGCGTTAAAAACTGGGCATCTTCCTGGGTATAAATATCATTCGTTACGACTGCTAGTGAATATTTATCTCTTAACTGCTGACACAAAGCCGCTACTAAAGCCGTCTTACCAGATCCAACTGGACCACCAATACCAACACGTAATGCTTGTTTTTTCATATTTTTTATTACGACCTAAATAAACGTGAATATTGTGTTTCATGTAAACTACTTGCCAAACTCATTGCCGGCAAACTTGATCCAATAAAATCATCACTTATGGACTGACTGTTTTTTACTGTATCTTTCATAACCGGCATTAATCTTTCAATTAAACGCTGACCTGCAGTTTGCCCCAAGGGAATCAACTTTATGGCCGCTGAAATTTGGTTTTCTACCCATGAATAAGTATAAGCAAGTGAAGCGTCATCTTGTGAAATAGACCATTTTTCACAGGCAAAAGAAAAAGCTGTCGCATAACAACAAGGAGTAATATTCTTTAACTCTTCAGCTTGATCCAGATCCAAATCCATCAACAATCGCTTTAAAGCCTGTCCCATTTGCAAATCTTCAGCTTCAAGCTCTGCTGTTTCTCTAAGAGCACACAAATAATCATTCCAATAGACGATATTACCATGCTGATCGTTACCCCAAGCGACATGTAGCCTAGACATAATTGGTAAGTCTGTTTTTGCCAGACTATTTAGCAACACTCCCTGCATCCAATCATATGCTGTTTCTTCATTTGTTACCCACTGTGCGTCCACTGCATATTCTAAACTCTGAGAATACGCATAAGCACCTACAGGTAATGAAGGACTAACGAGTTGCAATAAACGCATTAAAGACGCTGAAGTCATCGCAATAAATGCTCCTGAAACTGGGGGCACAACAAGCAAAAATTGAAACCAAGCATTTTAATGTGCATATGCGCCTGACTCGGGCTCAAATGTAGACTGCTCATGACTTACTTCTAAACCTAAACCTTGAATCATCGCATCCAATACATGGTCTTTTTGATAACACAAAAAATCTTCAGAAATCTGTAACGGCACATGTCGATTTCCCAAATGATAACAAGCTTTCATCAATGCAATATTCTCCTTAGAATAAACCACACTGACATTTTCTTTAGCTGCAATCACTTTCACCAACAAACCTGATTCCGAGCGTAAAATATTACCATGACGTAGTACGCTGCCTCTCGGCAATAATAAGGACACTTCATCGCCACTGTCTAATCTAGTTTTCAAACGACTTTTCTGACGTACGTCAAAAGGCAATGTTAATGTTTCATCTACCGTTTCATTTGAAACAATTACTTCATTCAATAAAAGCATAAATCCTCTAAAACAAGAAATAACGTTGCGCCAATGGCAATACTGACATTGGCTCACATGTTAATAAATTTCCATCAGCACGCACTTCGTAGGTTTGCGAGTCTACTTCGATTTTCGGTTGATACGCGTTATGTATCATATCTTTCTTCTGAACACTCCGTGTATTGCTGACCGCTACGCCAGTTTTAGACAAACCGTATTTTGTACGAACATCATTTTCAAGAGCCGCTTTAGAGAAAAAACTCACACTTGTTTCAGTTATCGACTTACCAAAGGCACCGAACATTGGTCGATAGTGCACAGGTTGAGGTGTAGGAATTGAAGCATTTGGATCACCCATTGGTGCAGCTGCAATCATACCACCTTTAATAATCATTGAAGGTTTAGCACCAAAAAAAGCCGGCTTCCATAAAACCAGATCCGCTAACTTACCAACTTCCACTGAACCCACAATATGATTGACCCCATGTGCAATTGCCGGATTAACGGTATATTTTGCAACATAACGTTTGGCTCGAAAATTATCATTTCTCGAACTATCTTCCACCAAATTGCCACGCTGCACTTTCATTTTATGCGCTGTTTGCCAGGTACGACAAATAACTTCCCCGATTCGACCCATGGCTTGTGAGTCTGAAGAAATCATACTGAAAGCACCAAGGTCATGTAAAATATCTTCAGCGGCGATTGTTTCTTTTCTAATACGTGATTCTGCAAAAGCCACATCTTCAGCAATACTGGGATCCAGATGATGACAAACCATTAACATATCCAAATGCTCATCAATAGTGTTAACAGTATACGGACGTGTTGGATTTGTTGATGAAGGCAAAACATTTGCTTCAGCACAAGCTTTAATAATATCTGGTGCATGACCACCACCGGCGCCTTCCGTATGGTAAGTGTGTATGGTTCGTCCTTTAAAAGCGGCCAAAGTATTTTCTACAAAACCAGACTCATTTAATGTATCTGTGTGAATGGCCACCTGAACATCATAGTGTTCCGCAACATTTAAGCAGTTATCAATTGATGCCGGTGTTGTTCCCCAGTCTTCATGGAGCTTCAAGCCCATAACGCCCGCTTCAACTTGCTCATTTAAGGCGCCAGGTAAACTTGCATTACCTTTACCAAGAAAACCGATATTCATAGGCAAACCTTCTGCCGCTTGATACATAGAACGAATATGCCATGGCCCAGGTGTACATGTTGTCGCGTTAGTTCCCGCAGCAGGCCCAGTTCCACCGCCAATCATCGTTGTCACACCCGACATTAACGCTTCTTCTACTTGCTGTGGGCATATGAAATGTATGTGGGCATCAATAGCACCAGCAGTTACGATTTGACCTTCACCTGCAATAACCTCAGTACCTGGCCCTATGATAATATCAACATTTGGCTGAATATCTGGATTACCTGCTTTTCCAATGGCAGCAATATTGCCACCTTTAATGCCAATATCCGCTTTTACTATTCCCCAATGGTCAAGTATTAACGCATTGGTAATAACGGTATCAACAACGTCTGCATGCCCTAGCTGACTTTGCCCCATACCATCGCGTATCACCTTGCCACCACCAAACTTAACTTCTTCGCCATATGTCGTGAAATCTTTTTCAACTTCTATAATCAGGTCCGTATCTCCAAGGCGAACACGATCACCTACTGTTGGGCCAAACATTTCTGCATAAGCTTGTTTAGTAATTTTCATTACGAATCCCCTTCCAGTGAGCCCATGATTTTTTGATTAAAACCATAAACATTACGCTCTCCAGCAAGTGCAACCAACTCAACCTCACGATTTTGGCCTGGCTCAAATCGCACCGCTGTTCCAGCTGCAATATTTAAACGAAAACCTTTGGCTTTTTCACGATCAAAATCCAGTGCTTCGTTGGTTTCGTAAAAATGATAGTGCGAACCAACTTGAATTGGCCGATCACCGGTATTAGCAACTTTTACTATTACCGTTTCGCAACCTTGGTTTAGCTCTATTTCGCCATCTTCAATAAACAACTCACCAGGTTTCATAATAATTCTTCCTTCTTATATGATGGGGTTATGCACGGTCACCAACTTAGTGCCATCTGGAAATGTTGCTTCCACTTGAATTTCTGGAATCATTTCCGCAATACCATCCATAACATCATCTTTAACCAACAGTGTGGTACCATAATGCATAAGTTCAGCAACCGTCTTACCATCACGAGCGCCTTCAAGAATTGCAGACGAAATATACGCAATAGCTTCTGGATAATTTAACTTTACGCCACGCTCTTTTCTTCTTTCTGCTAATAGTCCAGCAGAAAAAATCAATAACTTATCTTTTTCTCTAGGTGATAATTCCACAATGTACTCCCAAATATACTTTCATCTGATTGAGAAGCGATTTATCTATTGTAGAGAGCGATTTCAAAGTGTTGCCAACAAGGATGTTGGCATCAAACGCCATGGATGGCTTTTGTGTCTTTGAAATCGCTCTCTACAATAGAAGAAGCGCGTGTTTAAATCTCATGTTTCTTAAGTACCCCAAATCCGAGGAACAACAACACCTTTTTTACACTCACTGTTTCGCCATAACGACCAAGCTTTTAGAAACAGCGCTTTAGCCTCTTCAACAGAGTTTCCCATATAACGACAAATAACCAGGCCTTGCTTTTCAGTCACTGCAAACAAGCTATTTTTTTCTGAATTGTTAACTGAACGAATTTGCTCAACAATATCTGATCGACCAACTGTCATTACAGAAACAGCATTAACGTAAAAACCTCTCATCCCCCAAGACGCAGACATTAAATCTGAACTTCCCTCAAAATGATTGTTTTCAATTAATATTGGCTTCTTGCCTCGAAAAATTTTTAATGACTGCCCACAATGTCCGGAAGTAAATTTTTCATTATTCGCAGGCAGCCCTAAACACAGAATATCCCAAAAAAATAACCGACTACCTTCTGATAATTGAACATGAGTATTTATGACAGTTTGCGCATCATTAAATAAAATTGTCTCTTGAGGCATCCATTCAACAGTGGATTCTTTTTCTAAACTTAGCGTCTGGTGAATATTACTACCTGTATTACTTCGATAAATTTTAGTTGCGCCCGGCGTAGTCATTAGGCTTTTTGATTTTTCATTTGCAGTAACAGTTATATTTAAAATATCACCACCAACAACGCCACCAGGGGGATGTAACAAATACAAATGGCAAGTTTCATCTTTTTCAGGATAAAAAGGACGCTGAACTCTTAATGGGCCAAAATGTTTTATTGAAGAAGGAACCGATTTCCCCGGACGCGCACTAAACTCAATGTCCAGCGATGCTGGCCAGCTAGACACAAAATGCTCTTTGGAATCAAAAGCTGTTGATGTATTCATTTTAGTATTGTGATTATTTAATTGTAATATTGAATACTATGCCATTTATTGCATGAAATTCAACATATCAAAAAAACAAAATTCGCACCAGAATAGTGCAACAAGAAAATTATGCCCGGTGATAGGGATGATTATTCAATAAAGACCATGCGCGATATATTTGTTCACCCACAACGACACGCACAACGGGATGAGGAAAAGTAAGGTTTGAAAGCGACCAACTTTCATCTGCAAGCTTTAAGATACTGCTATCTAAGCCGTCAGGCCCACCAACAATCAAATTCACATCTTGCCCCAAATGCAACCAACGCTCAAGCTGCAACGAGAGATTCTCCGTGCTCCATTGCTTACCTTTCACATCCAATACAACAATGTGAGCATTCTTGGGTAGGGTTTTTTGAATGCGAACGGCTTCTTCAGATTTGAGTTTTTCAATAGAAGTTGTTTTACTCCGTTTGCTTGCAGCAATTTCAATAAGCTTTATTTTTATATCTTTATTTAAACGCTTTGCATATTCTTCATACCCTTGGCTGACCCAAGCAGGCATTTTTGTACCAACGCAAATAAAGTTGATTAACATAGAGTCTTTTAATCTTTGTTTTCTTCTTCAGAGCTTTCTTCAGTAACTGACCATAAACGCTCCAGCTGATAAAATCTTCGAACTGGATCAAGCATCACATGCACCACCACATCACCCAAATCTACTAACACCCACTCTCCAACATCAGCGCCTTCAATACCTAAAGGAACTACGCCAAGCTCTTTAGATTTAACGCTTACGTTGTCAGCCAAACTTTTTACTTGCCGATTTGACGTCCCTGTGGCAACAACCATGATATCCGTAACCGTACTTTTATCTCTTACATCTATAACAATAACATCCTTGGCTTTTAAGTCATCCAAAGCATCCAGCACTACGTCTTTTAATTCATCTGCATTCATACAATATTTACAACCTACTTATATAGCTTATTTTCTTTAATATAATCCAACACAACATCCGGCAATAAAAATTGCGCAGACTTACGTTCTTTAAATAATTTTCGAACTTGTGATGATGAAATTTCTAATTGACTTACTTTTAACGCAAATATTCGACCAGCAACGCTAGCCATAAAAGTGTTTACATCATTTGTAAAACAATCTTTTACCAACCTTCCTACATTACTCGACAGGTCTTCTTGATTATCTGGGCGCTGAGCTATAACAATATTCGAAAATTCTAAAACCTTCTTCCATTCATGCCAGGTATCCAGACTTTGAAATGCATCAGACCCAATAATCAAATTTAAACTAGCCTGGGAGAACTCCGCCCTCAATGACCGCAATGTTTCAATCGTATAAGAAGGACCAGCTCGACTTAATTCTCTACCATCAGCTTGCACACCTTCAACATTTTCCAAAGCAAGTTGTAACATTTCCAATCGCTGTTGCGAACTAACTTCTGGAATTTCTCTGTGCGGCGGTTCAGCACAGGGAAACATTCGCAATTCATCAAAAGCAAAAGCTTCCTTACACTCTACTGCAACACGCAAGTGGGCATTGTGAATGGGATTGAACATGCCACCTAGAATACCAATGCGCAAGGATTTATTCCCGAATCTGACCATCACCTAATACAATAAATTTCTGTGACGTCAGGCCTTCTAATCCTACCGGACCACGCACATGAAATTTATCTGTACTAATACCGATTTCTGCACCTAAACCATATTCAAAACCATCAGCAAAACGCGTGGAAGCATTCACCATAACCGAGCTTGAATCAATTTCCGTCATAAATCTTCGCGCATTCGTATAATATTCCGTAACAATTGCGTCTGTGTGTTGGGAGCTATATTTCTGAATATGACTAATCGCTTCATCAACATCTTCAACCACCCGTATAGATAATATTGGCGCAAGATATTCTGTTTGCCAATCTTCTTCAGTAGCAGATTTTGCTTGTGGAATATAATCTCGAGTAATAGAGCAACCTCGCATTTCCACACCTTCTTCTTCATAGCTTCCGGCTATCACTGGCAGAAATTCTCCTGCAATTGTTTTGGCAACAAGTAACGTTTCCATCGTATTACAGGTACCATATCGTTGTGTTTTTGAATTAAACGCAATGGCTACGGCTTTATCAAAATCTGCATATTCGTCAATATAAACATGACAAATGCCATCCAAGTGTTTAATCACTGGCACACTTGCATCGTTACTAATCCGTTCAATTAACCCTTTTCCACCCCGTGGAATAATGACATCAATGAATTGTGGCATAGTAATCATTTCCCCGACGGCTGCACGATCAGTCGTCTCAATGACTTGTACAGCACTGGCGGGCAAGTCCGCATTAGATAGTCCTTGCTTAATACACTCAGCAATGGCCTGATTTGAATTAATGGCTTCTGAACCGCCTCGTAAAATAGCGGCATTACCCGACTTCAAACATAATGCTGCTGCATCCGCCGTAACATTGGGACGGGACTCATAAATAATACCAACCACGCCCAAAGGTACTCGCATTTTACCCACTTGAATGCCTGATGGCTGATATTTTAAATCTGTGATTTCTCCAATTGGGTCAGCTAAATTTGCCACCTGTCTTACACCATCAATCATAGAATCCAGACGATCATCATTTAATTCCAATCGATCCAACAAGGCAGCATCAAGCCCATTTTTTTTACCCGCATCGAGGTCTTTTTTATTTGCTTTTAAAAGATCATTTCGTTTTGCCTGCAAAGTATTTGCAATATTTTCTAGCGCTGCATTTTTTTGATTGGTATTGGCTTTCGCTAAAGCAAGCGATCCGGCTCTTGCCTGCTGCCCTAATTCACTCATATAAACTTTGATATCTTTCATACTTTGCTTCCTAAAAGTGTCTTTCCTGACATTGAAAATCCAAGGTCCAGCAATTCATCCCAGACATTCCCATTGCGTATACCTTTAATCACCTGATCCACTTTTATTGACTGACTCAACAAAGCTAACCATTGATCCGGTTTAAATCTCATCAATCCTGCTTTTATCAACGATGCTCGATTATCCCAAATTCGATGATTCTTAAATACTTGCCCTAAAGAAGTACCCTGCTTCACTTCATACGACATTGCGATCATTGCGCGTATTTCACGTGTGAACGCCCACAAAACTAAAGAAGGTGCTTCACCACCCGCTTTTAAACCATTCAATATTGTTGCAACACGCTTATATTTTCCCGCTATTGCAGCATCAACCAATTTGTAAACGTCGTATTTTGCATCATCACTAGCGGACTCCAATATATCATCTACGCTAATCATTGATGGCGCTTTTAAGGATAATTTTTCAATTTCTTGTGCTGCTGCCAATAAATTACCTTCCACTTTTTCGGCTAATGCAATCGCTGCATCGCGCCCAACCGTTAAACCTCGACTTTTCATGCGACGAACGATCCATTGAGGTAAGTTACCTCCCTCAATAGGCCAAACTTGAATCACAACCCCCACCTTATCTAAGGCTTTAAACCATTTTAAATTTTGAGATCGTTTGTCCAGTTTAGGCATACTTATCAACAAAATATTATCAGGCGATAGTCGATCGCAATATTCACTCAACGCTTTACTACCCGCATCTCCAAGTTTTGTTGAAGTAAAACGTAGTTCCAGTATTTTTTTTTCAGCAAAAAGAGACATGCTATTTGCTTCTTGTAATAGCTGCCCCCAATCAAAGCTTTGATCAACGTGAAAAACTTGTCGCTCAGAAAACCCCTGTTGGCGAGCTACAGCTCGTATATCATCAGCAGATTCGATCACCTGTAGCGGTTCATCGCCTGTTAGAAGGTAAACTGGGTGAAGTGATTTTTTTAGGTCATTACTTAAAAAATCAGGCTTTATTCTCATGACAATCGCAAATTAAATGAATATTGCGTTTATTGTACCTTAGCAAATTACATATGTGCATAATCCAATAGTCGTTTTGTAGGATAAATATACAAAACAACCTTTCAGTCACAAAAAAACCACTTAAATCAATGATTAAGCGGCTCAATGTAGATTACTACAAATTGAATTTAGTTTCGATATTTACTCACAAGACTATCTAAATCCTGAGCTAACCCCGCCAGTTGTCCACTTTTCTCAGAAGTATCACTAGCCCGACTCACCGTTTTCTCTGCCACCAGACTGATTCTGACGATATTTTCGTTTATTTCTTCGGCAACTTGACTCTGCTCCTCAGCAGATGCAGCTATCTGCGCGGTCATACTGGAAATAGTTGCTACGGACTCGGTAATACCATTCAGAGATTCTCCAGCTTTGGATGCATTATCAACACTAACATCAACTTTTTGATGTCCTCGCTCCATCACAGTTACTGCTTCAGCTGCAGCACCTTGCAATTGATCAATCATTCGCTGAATTTCGTCGGTTGAATTCTGAGTTCGACCTGCTAATGTCCTAACCTCATCTGCCACAACAGCAAAACCTCTACCCTGTTCACCTGCTCTGGCAGCCTCAATCGCAGCATTCAAAGCCAATAAATTTGTCTGTTCCGCAACGCCTTTTATAACATCCAAAACACTGCCAATTTCAACACTGAACCCTTCTAACTTTTTAATTACCTGGGAAGCATGATTCATCTCATCAGCTAGGGCATTGATGCTCTTAACTGTCTCGGTTACAACACCTCTGCCATCTTCCGCTTTATCTTCTGCCTCTTTAGTCGCATTCATTGTAATTGATGCATTGCTTGCAACCTCGTTAACTGCGGCTGACATTTCTGTCACTGCAGTGGCCACTTGATCCGTCTCTTGAGCTTGAGATTGTGCACCTTCACGAGTTTTTTGACCATTGCTCGATACAATATTTGCCACTTCAACCACTGGATCAATGGACTTATCTATTTTATTGATCAAGCTTTGAAAATTATCAATGAATTGATTAAATTCTGAAACTATCGCACCAAACTCATCATTGCTCCCAGTAGGTAGTCGTCTTTCTAAATCACCATCTCCACTGTTAAGGTTTTTTATTGAATCACGTAATCTATTGATAGGTGTAATTATTTTCCCGTAAAGAATAAAGAAAATAATTATTGCCACAGTAAATGCTACTAAGCTTAAACTAATACTCAGCTGAGAGTTCATTTTATTTCCGTGACTCATTAGTTCGTTTTGCTGATCTACATCATAACTAATCTTCTTGGCCATACTATTTACAGCCTCGGCCAAACGTGTTGATACTGCGTCAAAGCCCACTGTCGGTGCTTGCATTAAAGCATTACCAGCTTCACGACCCTGATTTATATAAGCCTTTGCCATTTTTTCGCCTGTTCCATACAACCCCGCTACCTGAGGAATCAATGCAAAAATTTCTTTTTCATATTCGGGCATAACCAAACCAAGGTCTTGTAATTCTGCTGTAGCCTCCTCAAGATTATCTTTAGCTTCTTCCATAGCAGCAAGGTCAGCGGTTGCGCCCACATCGGTAAGGAATTGTTGGATTTGCACTATATTGTAACGAATGTCCTTAAAAGACATTTGCGCATTAACCAATCGATTCTCTTCTGCTCTCAGTTCATCATAATTTATTGTTGTGTATACATTAGTCACTACAATTGCACCCATAACAGGCAACAATACAATCCCTGTAAACAACATAATTTTCTTGATACTAAGAGACCCCATCAAAAACTCCTTGATAGCTTTTATTGGCTAAAATTTACACCCAAACTTAGAACAGTAAGTATCGACACATCAAGACTAATTCTTAAATAATATTTTAAATACATCTTGAATCGCCGAAAATAATTGGGGTTTTGAGTGTACTTGGTACTTTAGCAAGGCGGGGTTAGGTAAGTATCAGAGTTATAAAGAAATTCACCACTCTAAAACTTACCCACATAACTATTAAAAGGCTCTCTCATCATTAGAAACCTCTTGAAAAGTGCATGGAAGTTGATCTATTTTACGACAATATTCACCAAACGTCCCGGTACAACAATGACACGTTGAACCTCTTTGCCTTCAATAAATTTCTGCACATTTTCTACTGCTAACGCTTGAGTTTCGATGGCAGTTTTTTCTGCATTTGTTGCTACTTCAATTTTTGAACGCAATTTTCCATTGACCTGTACCATCAATTCAACACTATCTGAAGTTAGAGCAGATTCGTCCACCTTTGGCCATGGTGTATCAATTATGACATTGGCATTACCCAATACCAGCCATAAACTATGACAAACATGAGGGACAATTGGTGAAAGCAACAATACAGCAGATTGCAACGCTTCTCGACAAACTGCTTTACCTTGTGCACTGCTGTCATCAAATTTTCCAACAGCATTTAACAATTCCATAACCGCAGCAATTGCAGTATTGAAGGTGTAACGACGTTGGATATCATCTGTCACTTTAGCAATTGTCTGATGAGTAATCTTGCGAAGTGCTTGTTGATTTTTATCAAGAGCGGAAAGGTCTAAACTTTCAACTTCTCCACTTTGAACATGCTCTTCTACCATACGCCATAGTTTTTTTAGGAATCTAAAGGCACCGTCAACACCCGCATCTGACCACTCTAAACTTTGTTCCGGTGGCGCAGCAAACATCATAAATAAACGCGCTGTGTCAGCGCCATACTTTTCAATTAATGCTTCAGGGTCTACTGTATTACCTTTGGACTTCGACATCTTAGCGCCGTCTTTTAAAACCATGCCCTGAGTCAATAATTTCTTGAATGGCTCATCAGCTTTTATCAAGCCTGTGTCACGCATAAGCTTGGTAAAAAAACGCGCATATAACAAATGTAAAATTGCATGTTCAATACCACCAATATAATGGTCTACTGGCAACCAGTAGTCGGCTCGCTCATCCAACATCGACTTGTGATTATCAACACCTGTAAAACGTGCGAAATACCAAGATGACTCCATAAAAGTATCAAAAGTATCTGTTTCGCGTTCAGCTTTTTCACCACACTTAGGGCAAGTCGTTTCATAAAATGAAGGCATTTTTTTAATTGGAGAACCCACACCATCAAAATCAATATCTTCAGGTAATACTACGGGCAATTGATCTTCTGGCACCGACACTGCGCCACACGAGTCACAATTAATAATCGGAATTGGCGATCCCCAATAACGTTGACGGGAAACACCCCAGTCGCGCAAACGGAAATTTATTTGTTTATCGCCTGCATTTATAGCTTTTAGTTTACTTGAAATACTATCTAAAGCTTCAGTAAATTCCAAACCATCAAACTCTCCAGAATTAACTAATACCCCTTTCTCTGTGTAAGCCGCTTGTGTTATATCAACTTCAGCTTCATCTATTGGCTTAATAACTTGCTTAATTGGCAAATTGTATTTTTTTGCAAATTCCCAATCGCGTTGGTCGTGAGCAGGGACAGACATAACAGCTCCCTCTCCATATCCCATCAACACAAAGTTTGCCACATAAACCGGAACAACATCCCCATTGAGAGGATGAATTGCTTTTACACCCGTATCAAAACCTTTTTTCTCCATGGTTTCGATCACCGCTTCTGCTGTTCCCATGGCTTCACATTCTTTGATAAAACTTTTTAACTCTGGGATATTCTCGGCCGCTGCCAATGCTATTGGGTGCTCTGCTGCAACCGCAACATAGGTCACACCCATTAAGGTATCCGGACGCGTGGTATACACTTTTAACTTATTATCTGAGTTTTGGATATCAAAATGAATCTCTACACCTTCGGAGCGACCAATCCAGTTTCGCTGCATAGTGCGGACTTGCTCAGGCCAATCAAGTAGGTTATCAAGTTCCGTTAATAGTTCATCTGCATATTGAGTGATTTTCAAAAACCATTGCGGTATTTCTTTGCGCTCAACTGGCGTATCACACCGCCAGCAGCAACCATCAACAACCTGCTCGTTGGCAAGTACCGTTAAATCATTGGGACACCAATTTACCGGGGCCGTTTTTTTGTAAACCAAACCCTTCTCATACAACTTAGTAAATATCCATTGCTCCCAATGATAGTAATCCGGTGTACAGGTAGCCAGCTCACGACTCCAATCATATGCAAAACCCAACCGTTTAAGTTGAGTACGCATATATGTGATATTTTCATACGTCCATTTAGCCGGCGGAACTTGGTTTTTTATCGCGGCATTTTCTGCTGGCAAACCAAAGGCATCCCAACCCATGGGCTGCATAACATTTTTCCCCAACATACGTTGAAATCGACTAAAGACATCGCCTATGGTGTAATTTCGCACATGGCCCATGTGTAAACGACCAGATGGATAGGGGAACATGGCAAGGCAGTAATATTTTTCCTTATTGGGATCTTCTGTTACTTGAAAACTTTGGTTTTCTTCCCAGTATTGCTGAGCTTGCTGTTCAATGTCTTTTGGATTGTAGTTCTGGTCCATTTTTTACCTGTATTACTAAGCCTAAAAATCCCGCTATTATAGTGCTATCGCACCAATTCACATAGGATTATAATGTTTATGAGAACTAATGGAGGTGAGTCATGACAGATGCAACAGAAAAACTGGCGAAAGCGTATAACCAAATGCTGGAAACCGCTAAAGAAATTGTCGATATGACTAAGCGGGAGGGTGAGCCAGCCATTCTAGATGCCTTAGATAAAGCCAAAGAAAAAATTGCTGAGGCCACTGAATTGACAGGTGAAGAAATCGAAAAGGTCAGTGATTACCTAGCCCGGGATTTACACGACGCAGCTGAATACATCGCTGTTGGTGAGCGTGAATTAGCTGATTGGTTACGTATTGACGCTTTATATATTGAAGACAAATTACTCGATATGTTTTCTCATATGGTTGATGAGACTGCAATTGCGCTAGAGCAAATTCGTCAAAACGCTGAGCAAGCAAACACTTGGCGTACTGGGGAAATTACCGGCATTGGTACTTTGGTTTGTAAGGAGTGTGGTGAAGTTTTACATTTTAAGAAAACAGGACACATTCCACCTTGCCCAAAATGTCATCATACAGAGTATAGTCGCGGTAGCTAAGACTAGTTATCGATGCTCTGGTTCGTTTTCATCCAGGCCTTTAGCCGCTAAACGAGCAGCGCGAAATACAGCACGACCTTTATTCATGGTTTCATCCCACTCATTTTGTGGGATGGAGTCATACACAATACCTGCACCTGCCTGAAGAAATAATGTACCATCTTTGATTACAGCAGTTCGAATGGCAATGGCTGTATCCATATTTCCGTTCCAACCTATGTAACCTACAGCACCAGAATATACTCCACGTTTGACAGGCTCTAACTCATCAATAATTTCCATAGCACGAATTTTTGGCGCACCGGAAACAGTACCTGCAGGAAAAGTTGCTCTTAAAGCGTCCATGGCGGTCATATCATCTTTTATTTCACCACTTACATTAGAAACGATGTGCATTACATGAGAGTATCGCTCAATATTCATTTTTTCAGTTAGCTGAACCGTACCAGTTTTTGATACACGACCAATATCATTTCTACCCAAATCTATCAGCATTAAATGCTCCGCTAATTCCTTAGGATCAGCTAATAGATCTTTTTCCAATGCCAAATCTTCAGCCTCAGTTTTACCTCGAGGACGTGTGCCAGCAATTGGCCGCACAGTAATTTCTTTATTTTCTTCTCGAACTAATATTTCTGGCGAGGAGCCAACAATTTGGAAATCACCCAAATTTAAATAATACATATAAGGTGAAGGATTTAAGCTACGCAAGGCACGATACAAGTCTAAAGGATCTGCATAATAAGGCACAGATAAACGCTGAGATAAAACCACTTGCATGATATCGCCATCAATGATGTATTCACGAGATTTCTGAACCGCGTCTTTGTAACCTTGCTCAGTAAATCCGGAAATAAAATCTTTTTCATCTACCTCGGCATGCTGTATTTTCTGACTAGCGACCTTCAATGGCTCACGTAATTTATCTGCCAAATTACGTAATCGTTGCTTACCTTTATGAAACGCGTTTTTTTCATCTGCATCCACATAAACAAACAATGACAATTTGCCACGTAAATTATCAAAAACCAACACTTCCTCTGACAACATTAGCAATATATCAGGCGTACCTAAAGGATCGGGATTAGGGCATTCTCCCAATTTGGGTTCGATATATCGCACTGTGTCATAACCAAAGTAGCCAACAAGACCACCGGTGAACCGAGGTAAACCGTCAATATCCGGCGTCTTAAATTGCTGACGATAATTATCGATATAAGAAAGCGGATCTTCTATTGTTTCTTGATGCAATATTGACTCACCTTGAATCACGCTAACATCAAAACCTCGAACTTCTAAACGCGTTGAGCAAGGTAGACCAATAATGGAGTAGCGCCCCCATTTTTCGCCACCTTGAACAGATTCAAATAAATAAGAGTACGGTAGATTTGCTGTTTTTAAAAACGTACTTAGTGGAGTATCAAGATCTGCCAACATTTCATACTGTAAGGGGATTCGATTGAATCCCTGATCTGCATATTCTTGAAACTCTGCTTCTAACATATCAAGTATTTAATCCAATAGGTCTTCAAGCTCAACAAAACTATCAATTACCGCATCAGGGTTCACGCCATGAATATCTTCACCATGATTGTAGCCGTAACTAACTGCGATAACTTCAAAACCTGCATTTCTTGCGGCTTTCACATCATGTTGAGAATCTCCCAACATCAAACTTTGCTCTGCAGTCACATTGAAAAATTTTGCAGCATGTAATAATGGCGCTGGATCAGGTTTTTTCTGAGGCAACGTATCACCACTCACCACAATACCGAAATAATCCAAAATACCTTTGGCTTCTAGTAACGGCAGCGTAAAGCTTCCTGCTTTATTAGTAACGCAACCAATGGAATAATTCTCTTTCTTTAACCAAGCCAATCCTTTCTCTACACCTGGATAGAGCCGACTGTACTTACCATTAGACGCCAAATAATAGTCATAAAATATAGGATAGCCTTTCTCAAATAGTTCTTGCTCAGGCTCAGCATGCAATTCACCGGTTAAAGTCCGCTTGACTAAACGCTCAACACCATTTCCTACCCAATTGCGCACAGCATCTTCACCGCGCTCTGGTAAACCAAGGTCTCGCATCATGGCATCTGCCGCATAGGCTAAGTCCGGCACTGAATCGACTAGCGTACCATCCAGATCTATTAATACTAATTTGGGACTAAACATTATGAATATTTACACTAAAACATAAAACGGATGAGAAGTTTAACAAATAAACACTGAACAAACAGCAGGGAAGAGATTGTTCAAGCAAAAAAAACGGGGCCAAAGCCCCGTTTTTTAAATCACATATATTGATAACTGTAATTAGCTACCAAAAGCGACTTTCATACCAGCGGTAATTGCAGTTGAATCATCATCACCAGATCCATCAGCAGCATAACCTACGTGTACAGAAGCTTTCTTAGCTACCTTTTGCACTACAGCAACTGCATAACCTGTATTCTCACTGTTATTACCAACAGTCAACACAAAAGTAGTTGCACCCATCGCATAAGTTCCCTGCAAATGTAATTGGTTTTCACCACCAGCAGTTGTTTCAATATTTCCGTCATCATCTATTTCATACTGCAAAGCAACACTCGCTGGACCAAATTTGGCTTTACCGCCCAACTTCATTGCCGCAGTTTCACCTTTTGACTTCAGATCAAGATAGTCAAAAAAAGCTAAGTAATTACCAGCCTTATATTGAAGACCTAATCCCATGTTATTGTCACCGCTATCAACCATTTGATAATGAGCAATAACTTTGGCACCAGAAATTGAAGGTGAATCATAACGAATCATTTGATCAGCACGACCACGACCAGCTCCAAATCCACTGTGTTGACTAGATTGAGTTTTAATCAATCCGCGACCTTCCGCAGAAGTAGTAAACAAAGCATCTGTCGCTTTACCCATTTGCTTGTAATGGGTAGCCATAGTTCCTACACGCACAGTACCCATAGACTTGCTTGATAAACCAGCCCAAGTGTCACGCTCTTGGTCAAAACCTGTTTTCCCGCCAACAACCATACCTGCTTCAATTTGGTAAACGGCCTTAAAGTCAGCAATATTGGTATCCATACTGCCTTTCATACCAATTTTATTGGCTTTACGAGCACTACCATTTACCATCATTCCTGATTCATCAGGTCGATCAACTGAAATATGAACTTGACCATACGCCTTATGCTTACCACCGGCATTTGCCGCTAAAGGCATTGCCATTACACCTGCTACTGCTACTACTAATAACTTCTTGTTCATCCCTCTCTCCTCTAGGACAAAATTTCGAAAAAACACGGTAACTATCTCGTTATATAGCACTTTTCCACTACAGTGCAACTAAAATTCACTATTTTTTAGCAATTTAGCCCTTTTTTTAGAATATATTTAAGGTTTGTTTAATAATTGCACGAAAAACCAGCTTTTTCAAACTATTTTTTAATTTAAATAAATAGCTCAACATCCGGTTTTTATTACAGTTGTATTGATGAAAAAGTAAAGAATTATTGGGACAAAAAAGGCAAAAATAGAAGGAAACAAAAAGCCCCGTAAAACGGGGCTTGATAGGATTTTATCGTTTTGAGAACTGAGTTGCTCTACGTGCTTTGTGCAGACCCACTTTCTTACGCTCAACTTCACGAGAATCCCGAGTTACATAACCCGCTTTTCGTAATGTAGGTCGTAAAGTTTCATCATATTGCATAAGCGCACGAGTAATACCATGGCGAATCGCACCTGCTTGACCAGAAATGCCACCACCTTTTACGGTACAATAAATATCAAACTGACCAATCGCTTCTACACGTTCCATTGGTTGATTAACAACCATGCGCGCTGTCTCACGACCAAAGTATTCTTCTAAAGAACGATTATTAATTTTAACTTGTCCTGTGCCTTTAGTTAAAAATACTCTTGCAGTTGAGCTTTTGCGACGCCCGGTACCATAAAATTGTTGATCTGCCATGTTATTCTGCTCTATATAATATTTAAAATGTTAGATATCTAATGCTTGTGGTTGTTGAGCCGCATGTCCATGCTCAGAACCCGAGTAAACTTTGAGTTTACGAAACATTGCTCTACCAAGCGGATTTTTTGGCAACATGCCTTTAACCGCTTTTTCTAAAATACGCTCTGGTGCACGGCCACGCATCTTCTCCAACGTCGTAGATTTTAATCCACCAGGGTAACCCGTATGACGATGGTACACTTTGTCTGTTTCTTTAGCGCCAGTTACACCAATGTTCTCTGCGTTGATGACAACAATATAATCACCTGTATCAACGTGTGGCGTATATTCTGGTTTATGTTTGCCACGTAAACGAAGGGCAATTTCACTGGCCAATCGACCTAAAGTTTTATTTGTGGCATCTACCACGTACCAGTCACGCTTAACGGTTTCTGGCTTTGCATTAAAGGTTTTCATTCTTAGTCCTACTGTAAGGGCTGCCTTAAAAATTAATTCACTTTTCTGGCTTCCCACTCACTCATTTTGGCTGCGTTGTTCGTCATTCAAATAGCTAAAACTATCCATCTTCTTCTCGCCTTACTAAACTAAAATGGCGATTGAAAATCCACAAATGCAAACTAATTTCTAAAGCAGCCCTACGACGCGCTTGAAAAGGCCGGCAATACTATTGAATCTTCCGTATATTGTCAATAGTTTATCCCCCTGTATAAGAATATTTATCAGCCGAATATCAATATTTCAAAAACATTAATATTATCTTAAAGAATTCAACAAGTTATATTCCCTCAGAAATACCAAAATCAAACATTTACTTTGGTTAATAATCACTCTCCTGCAAGCTGTAAACGCTTAACCACTTCTCCTTGGACTAAATGCTTCTCGACAATTTCATCGATATCTTCAAAATCCACATAGTTATACCAGGTACCTTCAGGATAGATCACTACAACCGGGCCTTCTTTACACCGATTTAAGCAACCTGCACCATTAATTCTCACACCACCAGGTATCGCGAGACCTGCAGCTTTGACCTTATCTTTAGCATAAGCGCGATTGGCAAGCGCATTATAATCCTGACAACATTGAGAACCATTTTCGCGCTGATTAGTGCAAAAAAACACATGATATTTATAATAAGGTTTCCCCATTCGCTTCAACTCCATATACTAGCTAATTTTGGAAGTTTAACCCGGATAATGCGCGATATCTCTGCTTTAAAGCAAAAAATTCTAAATTTGGCTGATCACTGCGTCAAATGCGGGCTCTGCTCGACTCAATGCCCTACTTACATTCTTAAGCAGGATGAAAATGAATCTCCTCGAGGGAGAATATCTCTTGCTCAGGCGATAGCCAGTGACGCAATGGCAGCAAATAATAAAATTTCAACACATCTAAATAATTGCTTACAATGCAGACGATGTGAAGCAGCTTGCCCTTCACAAGTGCAATATGGCGAGCTAATCAATGCCACAAGTGAACTTCTAAACCTGGAAAGTCAGCAAACTAGTCGCTTGCAAACAATAGTAATATCTAAAGTCTCTAATTTTTCCCATATAAACTGGTTAAAAATAGCCAAAGTCTATCACTTCCTCTCAAACATGGGACTAATGCATCTTTTACGGCTTAACGAAAGGGGCAGACGAGCACTCAACTATATTCCCAGCAATTCACACCCAAAAATAAGAGCTCGAAAAACACCCATGACAAACCAAACAAAAAATGATGTTCTCCTATTTGCCGGATGCTTAAGCCATGTTCTAGATGAACGAACACTACACATTAGCGCTGAACTACTTAAAATTTGCGGATATACAGTAACTATCCCATCCAGCCAAACTTGCTGTGGAGCAATATCGGCTCGCCAAGGATTGTCAGACATTGAACAACAATGTCATCTCAATAACCAAATGGCATTCAGCGACACAAAATATTCGCCCATTGTGTTCTTTACAACAGGATGCGGAGCAAAATTAAAGGAGTATCAAGAACAACTCCCCTCTGCAGTGAAATTTTCGGACCGGGTTTCTGACATCACAACATTTCTAGAAAACAGTGAATTATTTGCCAAACTCAAATTCACCCCCCTCAAAAAGAAAGTGCTAGTTTTCAATCCATGCAGCGAACGCAATATGCTTAAGCAAGATGGTGTTGTTGAAAAATTACTTACACACATCTCAGGCATTCAGCTTCTTAAACTTTCCAAATCCACAGGGTGTTGCGGTGCAAGCGGTTCTCACTTGATCACTCATCAACATCAGGCAAATCAAATCCGTTTGCCAATTATGGAGCAAATCATCTCTATGTCGCCTGATATTATCGTCAGCCCAAACTACCCCTGTAATTTACATATACAGACAGGACTAAAAGAAAAAGGGTTGGACATACCCATGATTCATCCGATAGAGTTACTCTACAAACAAATGATTTTGGAACAAACATGAACAAACGTCATCTATCACCCATTGATAATCTGATCATCAACTTTGATCAAGGCCTCCGAACTATTTTCGGAAAACCTGATATTACTGAGCGCCCAGATCCTGCACAAAATATTGATGAAAATGAAATGACTGAGGCAGATAGAAAACTTTCTGCAGGCTTAATGCGAATTAATCATGCAGGAGAAGTAGCAGCTCAAGCCCTTTATCAAGGACAAGCACTCACTGCTCGTAATAATCAAGTTAAAGAACAAATGCAACGCTCAGCCCAAGAAGAATATGATCATTTGGACTGGTGTGAAAAGCGCGTCAAAGCTCTGGGTAGCCATACCAGCCACCTTAATCCACTTTGGTACACCGGCTCATTGGCTATCGGCGCACTTGCAGGCTCTATCGGTGACAAGTGGAGCTTAGGATTTGTTGTAGAAACCGAAAAACAGGTAGGGAGACATTTACAAGAACACTTGAAGCAACTACCAGAATCCGACAATAAAAGTCGCGCAGTGTTAGAACAAATGGATATTGATGAAGCCGAACATGCAGAAAAGGCAAACAATGCTGGCGCAGCTAATTTACCTCAACCTGTAAAAGCCGCCATGCAACTGACTTCGAAGATAATGACAAAAACTGCCTTTCATCTTTAGACAATGTTTCTACCTGAAAATATTTCCTGCATCTCCTGACTTAACTTTGCCCTAACTTCTTCTGCCTCATCATCATCAAAATCAGATTCTGAGATACCATACAAATAATCATCTAAAGAAAAATCTTTTAAAATCATTTTAGTGTGAAAAATATTTTCTTGATAAACATTCACATCCATCATCTGATAACGTCGCTGAGTATCTTCAGACATAAAGTTTTGAATCGAATTAATCGAGTGATCGATATAATGCTTATTGCCATCGACATCACGCGTAAAACCTCTTACTCGATAATCAGCAATAACAATATCAGAATCAAAACTGTGAATTAAAAAATTCAAAGCACGCAATGGTGATATTAACCCGCAAGTAGCCACATCTATGTCAGCACGAAACGTACTAATTCCATCATCGGGGTGACTTTCCGGATAGGTATGAACAGTAATATGACTTTTGTCTAAATGACCCACAATTGCATCGGGCAAAGGACCCGGTTCTTCTTGTGTATTCTCTTCAATTTGCTCTTCAGACAATACTGGCTCTTCAGCAATTAGCATTGTGACACTTGCACCTTGAGGATCGTAATCCTGATGGGCAATATTCAATACATTAGCACCAATGATCGACGCCACTTCTCTTAAAATACCTGTTAACCGTGTTGCATTATATTCCTCATCAATATATTCAAGATATTCTCGCTGCTGCTTAATACTCCGAGTATAGCTAATATCATAGATATTAAAACTTAATGATTTTGTTAAATTGTTAAACCCATGAAGCTTTATTTTATCTTTCATAATTGACTTACTCTAACTTATCGGTGGATGATAAATAATTTGAACAACGATTCCATCCGGGTCATAACAATAAAAACTTCGGGCGCCATCTCGATGAGTTCTTGGCGCGTTGCGAATCTCCACATCATTTTCTTTTAGGAATTCGAACCATTCATCTACTTGCTCAGGAGATTTAATAATAAACCCAATATGATCCAATTTTTGGAAACCAGAAGTGTCAGCATCAGGAGCAGCTCGATGTAATGCCAAATTATCATTCCCACCACATAAATATACATTATCATTATCAGGGCGCCACTCAACACTCATCCCTAATAAGTCCACATAAAAGTTCTCACAAGCTTCAAATTCTTTTACAAAAAAGGCGACATGACGCATACCGCTTGTTGGTTCAGGTCTATTCATATAAAAAATTACTCTACTCTTAATTCAAAAGAATGTGTCATTTCTACTGAGTGTGCAAGCATAATAGAGGCTGAGCAATATTTTTCCGCCGATAATTTTACCGCCCGCTCAACCTGGGATTCTTTAATGCCTTGCTTCCCCACCACAATAAAATGCATATTTATTTTAGTAAAAACTTTTGGCACCGTATCTGCGCGTTCTGCATTTAATTCAACTTCACAATCTATCACTGGTTGTCGGGATTTTTTTAAAATCGCAACTACATCAAACGCTGAACAACCACCAACCCCTAGCAACAACATTTCCATAGGGCGCAAACCAAGGTTTTGCCCACCATTCTCAGGCGGACCATCCATAACTACGGAATGACCACTACCGGATTGACCCAAAAACATGGCATTTTCAACCCACTTCACACGACCTTGCATACTATACCTATCCACATTTTAAGCAGGATATTTCATTCAATTTATCGAACACCTAACTTAGCTTAATGATAAAAACTGTAATAAACCTTTAATTTACTACTACCCAAACAGTGACAGAGATCAAACATTCAAACTTAAGGGACCTCGAAATGTTCCGATATATTAGCATAGAGAAGTCGTTGAATGACGGCTAATTAATATGCCACATGCGCAGATACTTTTATTGCAATATCAAGGAAACACCATGTCTCAAGCCATGCCCGCACAAAACAATTTTGATTCTAATCAAGGTGATACGAATCAAGACTCACAAACAATTGATCGTTTTTTGAGTCACTGCCATAAGCGGCGCTATCCAGCAAAAACACTTATTATCTTTGCCGGAGACAAACCAGATGCACTTTATTATATCAATGAAGGTTCAGTAACTGTTTTGATGAATGACGACAATGGGCATGAAATTGTTCTAGCGTATTTGAACCCAGGCGATTTTTTTGGCGAAATGGGCTTATTTGATGAGTCCAGTGGGCGCAGTGCATGGATCAAAGCCCGCACGGAATGTTCTTTGTCTGAAATGAGTTACAGCAAGTTTCGCCAACTCTCTCAATCTGAACCTGATTTACTTTATGCCCTAGCAGGACAAATGGCCTCTCGCCTACGCAAAACTAGCCGCAAAGTTGGTGATTTAGCATTCATGGACGTCACAGGTCGTATCGCTCGCGCCTTACTTGAGCTTGCCAAAGAGCCTGACGCCCTAACCCACCCAGACGGCATGCAGATTCGCATTACCCGCCAAGAAATCGGCAAAATAGTCGGCTGCTCTCGAGAAATGGCTGGACGGGTATTAAAAGAACTAGAAGACCGGCATTTGATTTCAGCAGCAGGTAAAACTATTGTGGTATTTGGTACTCGCTAAGAAAAAAACAAGTCCCGGCAAATCATTTAAAGAATAGCTTACTTAGCTCTTCGCCGGGCTTTTCAACTCTCATAAATGCCTCACCCACTAAGAATGAATAGACCGCATTATCATTCATCAGCTTCACATCTTCAACGGTATGAATACCACTTTCTGTCACTACAATTCGATCACTGGGGATTTGAGATAACAAATCAATTGTCGTATTCAAACTTGTTTCAAATGTTCTCAAATTACGATTATTTATTCCTATCAGCTTAGTATTTAATTTTAACGCACGATGTAACTCACCTTCGTCATGCACTTCAATCAAAACATCAAGGCTGAGACTGGCAGCAAGATTTACTAAATCTGACAACTGATCATCCGTTAAAGCTGAGACAATTAACAAAATACAATCAGCACCCATCGCTTTCGCTTCATACACCTGATAATCGTCAATCATAAAATCTTTACGCAATACTGGTAGATCACAAGATATTCGAGCTTGCTTTAAATATTCATCAGCCCCTTGAAAAAAATCAACATCCGTTAATACCGACAAGCAAGTAGCACCACCATTAGCATAGGACTTGGCAATTTCGGAAGGAATAAAGTTTTCCCGCATAATGCCCTTACTCGGTGAGGCTTTTTTAATTTCCGCAATTACTGCGTTTCGATTAGCTTTTAATGAATTCTCTATCGCCTTTACAAATCCACGCGGCTGACCTGAAGCACCTGCTAAATCAATTTGTGATTCCAAACTAATTTTTCTGGATCGATCTGCGATTTCTTCGGCTTTGCGTCCTAAGATTTTTTGTAAAATATCTGGCGTACTACCCATCATTTTTCCATTATAAACTTGTTGTGTAATTAATTAATTGATCAAATTTTTCATTGGCTGCACCGCTTGCAATAACTTGCTGCGCTTTTTCTACACCATCCTCTAAAGATGCAGATAAGCCGGAAACATAAATTGCCGCCCCCGCATTCAGCACCACAATATCTCTCGCTGCACCAGCATCATTATTCAACACAGAACGTATCACCGACAAACTTTGCTCAGCACCATCAACCGCAAGGTCTTTTATATCTTGCTTTTGCAATCCAAATTGCTCAGGCTCAATAGAATAAACTTTTACCTCGCCATTTTTTAGTTCAGCCACTAAGGTTTTCGCGCTAATACTAATTTCATCCATACCATCTTCTGCATGAACCACCATAACGTGCTCACTACCGAGTCGTTTTAATACATGAGCTAAAGACTTGACCCAAGCTGAATCAAAAACGCCAATCACTTGGTTAGGCGCCGCAGCAGGGTTTGTTAAAGGACCTAGAACATTAAAAATTGTTCGCACCCCCATTTCGCGACGAGGACCAATAGCATGCTTCATCGCACCATGATGCTTAGGTGCAAACATAAAACCCACACCAACTTTATTAATACAATCAGCAACCTGATTTACATCCAATTCCAAATTGACACCTGCCGCCTCGAGCACATCTGCACTTCCCGACTTACTCGAAATTGAGCGATTACCATGTTTTGCCACTTTTGCTCCAGCTGCTGCCGCAACCATTGCACAACAGGTTGAAATATTAAAAGTATTAGCGCCATCACCACCAGTGCCACAAGTGTCGACTAAATGAGGACCTTGCACATCAACTTTTTCCGCTAAAAATCGCATTACTTTTGCCGCAGCAGTTATTTCATCAACTGATTCACCTTTCATACGTAAACCAATGAGAAAACCACCAATTTGTGCATGCGTCGCTTCACCCGTCATTATCAATCGCATGACTTCTGACATTTCGGTTTCGTTTAAATCACGTTTATCGATTACAGCAGCAATAGCTTGTTGTAAATTCATTTGATTTCCATTTCCAGAAAGTTTTTTAATAATTCATGACCAAATTGAGACAATATTGACTCGGGATGGAATTGCACACCCTCAATAGGCAATACTTTATGCCGCACACCCATTATTTCATCCATATCTCCATTTTCTTTTTCGGTCCAGGCAGTAACCTCAAGGCAATCCGGTAGTTTGTCCTTATTGATAACTAATGAATGGTATCGGGTCGCCTCAAAAGGTCTAGTCAAACCTTTAAAAACTCCTTGATCGCGATGAAACATCATAGAAGTTTTACCGTGCATTATTTTATTTGCATGAATAATTTCACCACCATAAGCCTGCCCAATACTTTGATGACCGAGACATACTCCCAATATTGGCACCACGCCGGCAAACTGCTTTATGGTCGCGATGGAAACACCAGCCTCATTTGGCGTACACGGCCCCGGAGAAATCATTATTCGCTCAGGCTTTAAAGACTGAATTTCACCCAATGAGATCTGGTCATTTCGATAAACAGCCACATCCGCACCTAACTCACCCAAATACTGCACGAGGTTGTAGGTAAAGGAATCATAATTATCAATCATTAATAACATGGGTTGTTCTACACCAAAAAAACAAGAAGTTTAGCATATTTCACAAATCATAGTAGGGCCAAGCTCAATGCTTGGTGTTATCTCCAGCATCAGGTAAAATGACCGACCAAACAACTACATAGCTATCGATACTCCATGAAAATCAAAAACTTAATAATATCTATAATCATTTCAGGCTTTTTACTTGGCTGCACTGGTGACCTATATACTCAACTACAATTGGCCGCATCACGCGGTGAAATTGAACTAATCAAAGAAATTCTAAATAAGGGTGCGGACATAAACGAGAAAAATAAACATGGTAAAACTGCCTTAATGTTGGCCGCAGGTAACGGTAGAGTGGAAGCCACTCAGCTCCTATTAAAGCGAAATGCAGCTATCGATACTCAAGAGATTGACGGTATGACCGCACTAATGATGGCGGCATCAGATGGCAAAACTGAAACTGTAAAGTTGCTCGTAGATAGCGGAGCGAACGTCAACATAACTAACAATTATGGCGCAACCGCTATGACAAATGCTGCTTTTTTTAATCATGCTGAATCCGTAAAAGCAATACTCAGCAGTAAACAAAAAGTCAATGTTGATACAAATGAGAATGCACTTCTCATCGCTGCAGGTCTTGGTTTAGCTGATATTATTCAATTGCTGGTGGACTATGGCGTGGATGTCAATGCACGCGGTAAAAATGGACGCACACCGCTTATGGCAGCCGTTGAATTTAATCACGTCAACGCCGCCAAAGTATTATTAAAAAATAAAGCCAACTCAAAAGCCCAAGATAGTGAAGGCGAATCGATCATGAGCATAGCGAAAGACAAAGGCAACAGTGAGATTATTGCTTTACTTAACAAAGACTCTCAATAAAATAATATGGTCATTCGTTTTAATATTAAAACATCTTCTCAAGGGTTGCTTAATATTACTCGCGAAGTAAACAAACAATTTAAAACGCAACAGCCAACAGAAGGCTTATGTACCCTATTTATCAGACATACGTCAGCTAGTTTGATCATTCAAGAAAATGCTGATCCGTCAGCCAAACGAGATTTAGAAGTATGGCTTAACCAACTTGTCAAAGAAAATGACCCACTTTATACCCATACGTTTGAAGGACCTGATGACATGCCTGCACACATCAAATCTATCCTGACGGCAACCAGCTTATCAATTCCCTACTCTCAGGGTGAACTAGCATTAGGTACTTGGCAAGGTATCTACTTGTGGGAGCATCGCCATCATGGCGGATTTCGTGAAATTGTTATGCACATGGGCTAGTATAATCAAATTACTCAGACTTATATTCTGCCTTTAATCGCTCTTTCTCGGCATCACTCGCAGGCCATGGGACATTAGGATCTGTAAACCACACTTCTGGTGAATCTTTATGAGCCACACTATGACATCTTTCACAAGTCCATAACGGAAAAGCAACTTTGTCATGACATCGTCCACAATACTGACCTGCAATAATAGCATCCATACCAATCTCTGGATTTCCACCTTTTTGCGGGATAAAAATCGCAGGATGACAATTGGAACAATCCAACCAGCGAGTATGCGCTAAATGTGGAAACCTTACCCAAGGCATCTGCCCGGTATCTTTAAATAGAATATCCATATCCATAATATTCATATTATTTTCGCCGGTCCGGCTCATACGAGGATTAATAGTGCCATCAGCTAACGCCTTCACCCAATTAATACTACCGCGGCGATCGATGGGAAAATCTTTCATAGAGACTTCGGGCTCTTGAAGCGAACCTAAAGCATCGTTTTCTAGGTCATGAAGACCATCACGACGCAAGGAAACAATTGCGGGTTTATTGACAAAAACACGCGCATCAGTTTCCTCATAAACACTTGTGTTACCAATAACAGTATAGTCTGCACCTTGACGTGAAGTACATGCAGCGCTTAACGCAAGCATCAATATCAATGTCACCCTGTAATACGACTTCAAGAACCTCATTGCACCCTCCCGTGCTTTGATTTTCTACTTTGAACTTTCTAATTTGTATTCGAAGAAATTCTAATTTTTAAACCATATTCAATTTTACTAAGGCCGAGCACCCGCATCCTGTAAGACGATTAATATATCATTATTATTTTCTGTGATAGCAATTAAAATCGCGGAACGACCATCCTTAGATAAATGATTTACATTTATCCCATCAACCTTAACCAAATACTTCACCGTTGATAATTTTTTACGCAACGTAGCCCACATTAATGCTGTCCAACCGTCAGTCGTAACCGCATTTACATCAGCTCCATTTTCAACCAGGAATTTAACCATATCAGTATGGCCCTTTTGTGCCGCACGTATTAACGGCGTCCAACCAACATCATCTACCGTATCAATTTGTGCACCTTTTTCAATCAATAGCTTTGCTGTTTCTACTTGACCACTTCGAGCTGCATGGTTAAGTGCTGTCCAACCGTAATTATTTTCTTCATTGACATCAGCACCACTCGCTAAAAAATTTAATACTTGCTCATTATTACCGTCAGCACTTGCATTCATTAAAGGCGTATTGCCATCACAAGCCGATAAAAACAACACTACCATTAAAATTAAAACACTTCTCATGATATAAAACACCAAATCTATACATTTAAAACCGAGGGAAAATATAACACGCTATGCTTCATATTACATGGATATGATACTAAAATTTGACCACTAAACTATACTTTCAGCTCCACCAACAAAAAACGCGCATAAAATGCGCGCCATATTAAACTAAATACATTATTAACTCAGATCATTAATCTAACGCAACTCGCTCCGGGGAACCTGACGTTGGCTTAACATGTTTGATATGCTCTAAAACCTCAAACAATTCACCTTTTACTCGAGCAAGCAATTCGGCATCGCCTGTTTTCTTATATTCCTTGATCAACAAATAAGATGTAGCTGGATGAATTACCGAATCCATTAAACTCATGGTTGGACCGAAGTGATCAATATTTTCTGGATCTATACCCTGACCCTTCAAATAATTGCCTGCATGCCATAAATCTTCAATTTCGTCCAAAGATAGTTCCTTCATTTTTTCAGCATTTTCAATAACAAGAATTAAAGCTCGTGCGTCTTTAGGTCCTTCCTGTAAAAATTCAACGCCACCTTCCACACCCAAAACCATCAATTGCTCTTGCATTGCGATGAGCGTATCAATATCACCAACGACACCAGAATTCATCTGCTTAATAGTATCGTTTGCAATTTTATTGAAAGACTCCACATCTAGTGCAGACACATTAAATGCTGCTAGTAATAGACATAACCCCACACTATTTTTTATAGATTTTATTATTTTCATTTGTACTACTCCACACATCTTTATTGCAATATATTTGTTGTTTCCACTACGACTGAATTAACGGTTACACGTGCACCAATTTCAACCAATCCAGCAGCATAATCTGCGTCAAAAATCGCCTTTTCAGCTGGTGTCATGGAATTAACAATATCATTTACATCACTAGTCACAGACACCATCAAAGCAGAATCTCCTATAGCATCTTCAGCTAACAAAAGTTTCGATTCATAATTTGCAATTGCTAAATCATATCGACCCTGCCAAGTATCAACTTGCGCTTGTGCAGCATCTATATCAGCTTGCACACCAGAAGCCTGCGCTTCTTCAAGTAAATCTTCCCAAGCGGTTAAAGCCTTTAAGGCATCATCCATTTGCCTTTTCGCAAAGTTAACACCAACGGTATCGACGTACCATTGGTTTCGATCTAAATTGTGAGGTCCACCAAAAGATAAAACATCTAATGGGTTTTCGAAAGTGAACTTCCCGCGGAAATTTTCACTATCCATTGTCAATTCGACTTTTCGAAGCTTTGATACATCAAAATTAAACACATTAGACTTAAATTCTTTTCGCGCGGCTCTATCATCGCCTTGCCAAATTTGTAAAGAAAAAGCACCTGATCCACTCACCGCCATAAGAAACAAAGGGTAAGATTTCCAAAGATTTCTATCTGCATTGGAAACAACACCAAATTTTACCCATTGAGAAGCGGTTCTACTTTGCCCCAAGGCTTGAATATTTATCCCATCAAAAGTAAATGTTAATTCGCGATTAAAAAAATCAAATTCACCGTTAGTAGAAGGAGCCAATATTCCAGAATTTATATCTTCCGTATGGATCGTCAGCACACCTTCGCCTGCTGTGACATCCGTTTTCCGAAAAGAGAGATTTGTGTAAGTGGCGTACCAATCTTTATCAAAATCTAAATTTGATTCTCGACGAGGCCAAAAAGGAATCGTTTCAACAGTTACTGGATTACCATCAGCATCAATAAGATTTCGATCAAAATTATCCTGATATATCACCTCCGCATTTGGTGATGCACAAAAACCGCCGACCAAAAGCAAAGCAAGCATCCATCTTCTCTTATTATTTAGGCCCATATCCCCTCCAGGTAGTTATTTTGACACATCAAGCGGTATAAAAAGATCAGTCAATTTTATGATTATGGCGGACTAATCCTTATTTCAGCATTAATCGTAGTAAATACATCAACATCCAATACCTCAGCATATTGAATATCACGACAAACATCAAGCATACGGTAAAAATATAAGTGCCTGATTATAATATGATAAATATAACTTATCAGGGAAACAAAGAAGCCATCTCGAGCTTCCAAGTGTCATAACGCGCTACCAAGGGTTTGTTTTTAGAAGGGAAAAATGATTTTTTATCTAACTTGTTTGAATGACCCACAGCACCAGACAACAAAAAGTACACACCTAGCGCTGTCGTTTCCACAGCCGGATTTCGAATTATGGTAAATCCCGATAAATCACTGAGCTTTTGACAAAGCGCATCACTTTTAGACAAACCACCCGATATAAAAACATTTTCAGCTTTTTCCCTTATTTTTTGAAAGGCTAATAGATTCTCATAGATCAAAAATACAACACTTTCTAACACCGCGACGAATTTGTCTTCAATGGCTGCATCGCTCAAAAATCGACTATTAATATTAGGAAGCCAAAATGGCGAACCTACTCCTGAAACACCATTGAGAAAGACTGGCGGCTGCGTGATTGATTCGGACCAAGCTTCCAAATAATCCACATAATTCATCCCTCCCTGTCTTTCAGCCAACCAATCCAATGCTCTTGCTGCTCCATTTACAGTACCTTCTAGCACATAGGATTTTTCAGCTTTAGTGCTACAAACAATACTTACTAAAAGTTTTTCCTCACCCAAAGAAGGCAACTTATCACAATACTGCTGAATAAAAGCACCAGTACCAACATTGATAAACAAACTTTTTGTATCTGGCACACCTCGAAAGAAAATAGCCGCTGACTGATCGCCTGTACAAACAGACAACGGAACAGTATGACCTTTATACTTAATAGCACCATATTCTGATTTTGTATCAACAATTTTTGGCAAGGGTTCCATTAATATATCGAAAATATTTAGTAATTTTTCATCCCACATTAAGGAATTATTGTTCATCAATAAAGTTCTCGATGCATTTGCCGGGTCTACTTTAAAAGGTTGGCCACTTAGCAAATGAAATAAAATAAAACTTGCCAAAGGAGCAATGCACAAATTACCCATTTGTTGCTGATTAATTAAAGAATCATCATGACTTAAACACCATTGAATTTTTGTCGCCCCATAATGCGGATTTAAATAAAGCCCCGTTTTTTCATGAATCAATTCTTTTTCATGACGATATCTATCAATGTCATCAACTGTACGACGATCCTGCCAACTAATAATTGGCGTCAATGCTTGACCAGTTCTTTTATTCCAACAAACAAAGCTACTGCGCTGAGTTGCAATACCCGCATCAACAATCTGATTAAACCTTTCACCCAAATAATCATAAATATCACCAAGCACGTTAAACACTGATTCAATCATTTGATCTGGATCATGCTCAACCATCAAATTTCCTTTTTGAATCGTGATAATTTCCGACTCAGCATGGCAAATAATTTTACCCAGCTCATCAAACACCAAAGCACGCGTTGCGTGACCGCCTTGATCAAATACCAAATACAATTTTTCTTTTGGTTGAAAAATGGTTAATATCTCCGGATGTTAAATTCAATACTACATAGCAGCGTCATTGTTGCCAGCACAGAAGCGTCCCTAGATTTTTATCATCAAATTCTTGGGCTGGAAATTGATCATTCCCGGCCTGACCTTGGATACCCAGGCGCATGGCTAAATGTCGGAAATCAACAAATCCATTTAATCGAGCTTCCAAATCCTGATCCTACAGAAAATCGCCCAAAGCACGGCGGACGAGATCGTCACGTTGCATTAGCAACAAATCAATTTGACGAATTAGTCAACAAATTGGAAATCAATAACATCGACTTTACTTTAAGCCGCTCTGGCAGAAAAGCCTTGTTTTTTCGTGACCCTGATGCAAATACGATAGAAGTCATACAAAATTAGCTTCACCAAAAAACTAAGCTTTTGAAGCTATAAGAGCATTAGAAACTGTTGTCCGCAAGGATGCGGACGTCAAGCGCCCATGGATGGGTTCTCCGTGCATTTCTAAGGTTCATATAGCTTCAAAGGCGATCGAAACCCAGCATACATCAATCATCATTAAGCGCCAGTAAACTCGCATTTCCACCAACCGCAGCAGTATTCACTGAAATCGTTTTTTCCGTACAAAATCGCTGTAAATAATTCGGCCCACCCGCTTTCGGCCCAGTTCCCGACAAACCTTCACCACCAAAAGGTTGTACTCCAACCACAGCACCAACCATATTTCGGTTCACATATAAATTACCCACATTCACATTTGTCGTTATGTAATCAATTGTTTCATTGATGCGACTATGTACTCCCAAAGTCAATCCATAACCTAATTCATTTAAATCATGAACAATATCAGTCAGTTCTTCTGAATCAAATGACATAACATGTAAAATTGGGCCAAATTGCTCTTCACCGAGCTCAGATAAATTTTCAATTTTGAATATTGCAGGGCTAACAAAATGCCCACTATTATCAACTTCCGAATCGAGATTCATCTCATAAATCAAGTTACCTTCATTGGATAGGCGCAGTTTATATTTATTCAGTTTGTTTTTAGCATTTGCATCGATAACAGGTGGAATATCTGTCCTCATTTTAGAAGGATCACCGATAACTAATTCATTCAATGCTTCAATTAACAATGAAAGCATATTGTCATATATATCTTTTTGTAAAATCAAAATTCGTAATGCTGAACAACGCTGCCCCGCACTATTAAATGCGGAGGTTATTACATCCTTCACCACTTGCTCAGGCAATGCAGAACTATCCACAATCATTGCATTCAAGCCCCCAGTTTCCGCTATCAATGGGACAATATGCGAAGCTCTCGACACAAGTGTTTTATTTATATTCAAAGCCACTTCAAACGAACCGGTAAACACGACACCATCTACACCATCATCATGCAACACTACGTCATTCAAGACTGAACCAGAACAAGGTAAATAATAAAGCACTTCTTTGGGAATTCCTGCCTGATGTAATAAATCAATAATTCTAGAGGCAACTAATGATGTATTCGTAGAGGGCTTCGCAAGAACCACATTACCTGATAACAATGCAGCAACGACTTGCCCAGTAAAGATTGCGACTGGAAAATTCCAAGGACTGATACAGACAAATACGCCTCGTCCATGAAGCTGATAAATGTTTTTCTCGCCGGTTGGACCTGGAAGCACATCCTCCACACTGAACAATTGATCAGCCTGAGAAGCATAATAATAACAAAAATCAATCGCTTCTCTTAATTCACTAACAGCATCTTTCAAGGTTTTCCCTGCTTCATAGATTGCTAAAGCATATAATTCATGTGCGCTCTGTTGCATTAAGTCTGCAAATTTTAATATATAATTTATTCGATCTTCTACAGCGGTTTTTTTCCAATTTTCCCGATATTTAATTGCCAATAACAGCGTCTGTTTTGCTATTTTCTCATCAGCAAAATTAACTTTGCCAACAATATGATTTTTATTTGCCGGATTAATCACATCAAAGACTAGAGCTGATTTGTTAGATAGCAGCTCTGTTGACCATTGATACTCTCTAAAGCTTTCTATCCTATCCAACAAATCATCAACTACTTCACTATCAGAAAAATTAATCCCTATAGAGTTTTCCCTTTGGCCTTGAAATAATTCAGCTGGAATTGGAATGTACTGATTTGGAATGACGTCAAACGCTTCCACTTTATCCACAGGATTCTCAATAATATGATCTACCGATAGTGTTTCATCTTCAATTCGATTTACAAAAGATGAATTAGCACCATTTTCTAACAAACGACGAACGAGATAAGGCAATAGATCTTCATAACTACCTACAGGAGCGTACACACGACATCTCACCTGCTCAATTAAACTTGAGTATAAACTCTCGCCCATGCCGTGCAATCGCTGAAACTCATATCGCTGATTGTTTTTTGCCAATTCAAACACTGCGGCCAAAGTGTGCGCATTGTGGGTTGCAAATTGAGGATAAAAGCTATCCTCGTGCTGCAGTAACAATTTTGCACAAGCTAAATATGATACATCAGTACAAGCTTTACGAGTAAATACAGGATATGAATCAAGCCCGAGTTCTTGTGCTCGTTTAATTTCTGTATCCCAATAAGCGCCCTTAACTAATCGAACCGGAATTTTACTATCACTTAAGCTTGAAATTTCCCTCAAATATTCCAACACAGAATAAGCACGCTTTTGGTAAGCTTGTACAGCCAAACCAAAACCATCCCATTCTCGAATTTTCTCGCTAAATTTAACCGCCTGGTATATATCTAATGACAGATCTAATCGATCTGCTTCTTCAGCGTCCAAGGTCAGAGCAATTTGTTGAGATCGTGCTAACTCAGCAAGCGCTAAAACTTTTGGGATTAGTTCGCTTAATACTCTTTCTTTTTGCGAAAACTCATAACGCGGATGTAAAGCAGATAGTTTGATGGAAATACTCGACGCTTCGAACAGTGAGTCATCTTTTTTCCGCTGTGAACCCAAATATAAAATAGCTTGCTCATATGCTTGAAAATAAACTGCAGCGTCTTTATTCGACAATGCGGCCTCACCTAACATATCAAATGAAAAACTCATATTTTCATGAAAACTACTTTCACTACGTTCAACTGCAGATTCAATGGTCGTACCCATCACATATTGTGAGCCCATTAATTTCATCGCCTGACGTATCACAGTTCTCACAACTGGCTCGCCAACTCGTGAAACTAATCCTGAAAATACATCAATATTCTCCGACGAAGCCCTACCCAAACTTACTAGTCGACCCGTTAACATCAACCCCCAAGTAGAAGCATTTACAAACAAAGATCGACTAACCCCTTTATGCTTATGCCAATCAGCCGGCGCAATTTTATCGCGAATTAACCGGTCAGCCGTTTTTGAGTCAGGTATGCGCAACAAAGCTTCTGCCAAACACATTAACACTACACCTTCTTCGCTCGACAAACTGTATTCTCTGATGAAAGCTTCAACGGTATCTTGTTTCTTAATATTATCACGTACATGATCAACGAGATCTCTTGCCCGAAAATCTATACTATGATCTAGGAGATGATCGTTTTTCGCCAACCTGAGCAAGGAGCCAACACATTTAGTTTCATCCTGCAAGAATACGTTATTTATGCTTTGACGTAAGTCCTGCAAAACTTCAAAATCACATTGTTTCAAGTCTCTATTTTTGATATTCATTTCTCAATCAAGCTCTATTAACAATTGGTCGATATAACTAGATATTACTTTATTTTTGAATATTCATATGAATCATAACTCAGAAAAAATTAACATTATTGGTGTTGCATCATGTTACGGCGCGCAAGATATGCGTTGTGCTGGCGCTCCCAACATACTCAAAAAACTACGGTTAAAAGAAGCATTGGAAAACCAGGGTTATAACATCTGCTGGAATAAAAATATTTATCCTGAAAACCTTCCTGTTGACCAAGCTTCGAACACCGCACTTGTACTTGATATCTGCAAACAATTAGCCAGACAGGTTCATAATTCTGTTTCACTTAAAGAACGATTTGTTGTTGTGGGCGGTGACCACTCTTGTGCTATTGGCACATGGAGCGGAGTATATAGCGGCTTAAATGATCAAAATGAATTCGGATTGATTTGGATAGATGCACATATGGACAGCCATACACCAGAAACTTCGCCTAGCGGCGCAATTCACGGTATGCCATTAGCGTCATTATTAGGTTATGGTAGCGAAGATTTTTATAATATCGAGAAGAATGGACAAAAGCTCAAACCTCAGAATCTTTGCTTAATCGGTATACGCAGTTTTGAACAAGGCGAAGCTGATTTGCTCAACAAGCTTGGTGTTAAAGTATTCTACATGAAGGATGTTCGCGAACTAGGCCTTAAAAAAGTATTAAACTTGGCAAAGGAACACGTTTGTAAACAATCCTCGGCTTTTGGAATATCAATTGATCTTGACGCTATTGATCCTCAACAAGCACCGGGGGTCGGATCTCCTGAGCAAGACGGCTTAAACGGGCAAGAATTGTCCGATTGTTTAGCTAAAATGAATTTATCTGAACATTTTCTAGGAATTGAGATTGCAGAGCTCAACTCCGACAAGGATTATGACGATAAAACAGCGAAGTTAGCCATCAGCATTATTCAAGCGGCATTAAAGTGAGAACACATGAGCATAATCGAACAAGAAGATCAGTATTGCGCCCATAATTACCACCCACTCCCAATCGTATTAGCGCGAGGACGAGGTGTTTTTGTTTGGGATGATTCAGGCAAACGATATTTTGACATGATGAGTGCCTATTCTGCCGTTAGTCACGGTCACTTACACCCCCGATTAGTGAGCGCATTAAATACACAACTCACACAACTTGCAGTTGTCTCACGCGCGTTTTACACAGACAAACTAGGCCCATTTCTTCAACGAGCTTGTGAACTAACCGGTCAAGATAAAGCTTTGCCCATGAATACAGGCGCAGAAGCCGTAGAAACTGCAATCAAAGCAGCTAGGAAATGGGCATATAGCGTAAAAGGTGTCGAAGTAAACAAAGCGGAGATAATCACCTGCAACGGCAACTTCCATGGCCGCACTATCAGCATTGTGGCCTTTTCTACAGAAAATCAATATAAAGAAGGGTTTGGTCCATTCCCAGAAGGTTTTAAAAACATTCCCTACGGTGATGCAACGGAATTAGAAAAAGCAATTACACCGAATACTGCAGCTTTTTTAGTCGAACCCATACAAGGTGAAGGCGGCATAATTGTCCCACCAGAAGGCTATTTACGCGAATGCGCTAACATCTGTCGTCGTCACAATGTACTTCTAATTTGCGATGAAATTCAAACTGGCTTAGGCCGAACAGGTAAATTATTAGCCTGCGATCATGACGAAGTCGTTCCCGATGGTTTAATCCTTGGAAAAGCATTGGGTGGCGGTTTATTACCAGTGTCTATGTTTCTCAGCCGCAAAGAAGTCATGGACGTTTTTAAGCCAGGTGATCATGGTAGTACTTTTGGTGGTAACCCCTTAGCAAGTGCTGTTGGCTTGGAAGCATTAAACATGACGGTAGAGAAAACTTTGCCAGAAATCTCAGACAAATTAGGCAAACATTTCATGAATGAGCTAAAAGGATTTAATAGCCCATTAATAAAAGAAATTCGAGGAAAAGGTTTACTCATTGGTGTAGAAATTGACGAAAAACGCACTAGTGCTCGTGATGTTTGTGAAGCATTAATGAAGAATGGTTTATTAACTAAAGAAACACATGAAACAGTTGTTCGTTTTGCTCCGCCGTTAGTCATCACTCAAAACGAACTGGATGATGCGATTGCAATAATTAAAACGACGTTAGAGTCCTTAAGTTAAATTCGCCAATATTAATTTGAACCAAATAAGCTTTTTAAATTAAACGATGATTTATACTCTACTTTTATGGCTTGCAAAATATTACTCTTTATCAAAGCTAAGTAGCCCGTCATTTTATGATTCTCTAAATTTTCCTGATTAGGCACAGCCGTCAAAAAATCACCACTTCGCAGCATACTGCTAACACCCTCAAGCTCGGCATATTCGTTATTTTCCATTAGTATAATTTCATTGCCTAAATGCCAATAAATATCGAGACTTTTTATATCAAGCGGATCCATTGGAGGAACAATTGGCACTAAGTCTTTAGATCGCACAATACGAACAACTTTTAAAACCTTAAATTTATTTGCACCCTCAATATTGGTGACTTTCGGTTGCCCAAAAGTAAACACATTGCTCACATTAAAACCATCCGACTTTAATTGCATAGCAAGAATAACTGCAACAGCACCTCCGAGGCTATGACCGGTGGTAATAATTTCATAACTTTTATTTAAATCTGACTGCAATTTATGAAAGATAGTAGTAGACGCTTCTAAGAAACCCTGGTGTAAACGTACTCCAGTTTGTTTATCGTCAACTAACTTGATATTCATATCAACCATGGCATTTTCAACGTTAGCAGTACCACGCACAACAACAATATGTTGTTTTTTCATTGAATCTGTCAAAAGCGCGTAAGAAACCTCAACCCCAACAATATTACTAAGTTGATTTACTTCCAACTTGTGTCGCTTAGTCACATCCTTTAAAACATGTTCCTCTTCATATATTGCGTTTGCAAATTCAGCAAACGGCAAAGCTTGAGAAAAAATAGAAGAAGGCGCTTCCTCGCTAGCATTACTCAACGAGAACGAAACTAAAAAAATATTAAACATTAGTATTAAACGAAACATATAGCCTTCAGCCCTTTCCAGTTTTTTGTATCATTCTGACTTTTCCAAATGAACAGTCATATTATCAAATGGAATATTCCAATGATTAGTTGTGCAAATATTAACACTGGCTTTTTGCAAGAACCGGTCAATAACAAAATACTCACTAGCTGCCTCACCCCCAAATTGGGTTATGATAAACAAATCTAGAGAAGACGAAGACGCTGTTTTAAATTCCACTGCCAAATGTTTCAAATGTTTAGCAAACGCGTAGTTCTCGGCTTCTGCTTTAAGCAATGTTTCCAATTGTCGCGGAATTTCTTGAGTTATTTCTGATTGCAAATTGTAATCAAGCCCAAAAGTAACAAATACACCAAAACCTTGTGAAATATTCCGTGGATTTAAACTCAAAAAGTTTTCAGTTGAATATGTTTTAATTGATTGATCACATTCAAGACCCGTTAATTGTACAATCTCTGGAGTTTGTTTTAACACTGAACCAAACAATCCATCATCTAAAAAAACGTAATCGCCTGGCATACAAGGAAACCAACCTTCCACTTCTTCATATTCTCGAGACCTCAATGTAACAATGTCATCAACAGGTAAGCGAATACTACCACCAATGAGTGCAGGATTAGTTAACGTCGAATACATATTTAGCGAAGTTACTTTCCAGGGCAGACCATTATAAATCACACGTTCACTTTCTCTCACTGGCCCCATATTCAACAAAAGCTTAATCTCTCGAATATATTTTGGTGCAGATGTACGCAACCCCCAACCAACACCAATCAAAATCAATAAAATAAAACCTAGAATCAGCCAATCATTTCTTAGATATAAAACCAACATAGCTGATGACAACGATAGTATGATGGTTAAAAATTTCAAAACTATTTGTATTGCCCTACGAAAAAATTGTTTTTGGTTTTCTTTTTTACGCGTTATCTGCCTTTCGACAATACGTCCCATATAAGCAAACGCTAAAAAAACCACAATAAATGTAGACAATGCTAAAACTATGGTTAAACCTCTACCTTTAGAAAAAGCGATGAATTTACCTAAAACAGTTGTTGATTTTGCACCGGGAGGATTAAGTTTTTCCTCTAATTGGAAGTTAAGCAGAGCAAGTTGATTCGTCAAGTCGTCTTGACGTGCTTTCCAATCACCCCCTAATTTTGACAATAGCTCTATATTAGCTACACCTTCGCTTTTATCTTTGATCAAATTAATTCGCTCAACAGCTTTTTGAGCAACAGGTAAAAAACCTTCTACAGCCAATATTTCTTCGCGCAACTTATCGATAGCCCGAGCATCTTTAGTCAGCATTTTCAACTCAGTAATCATTGGCTTAAAAATCTCTAAAACTTCAGACTGCCAATCAAAAGGTACTTTCTCTTGGGTTTTTTCATAGTCTGAAATTCTCACACCACCAGTTATTGCCGCTTCAAATTGTAGAATCAAACCATCCAGCTTTTTAAGCAAACTTTCTTTTTTTGCACTGAGTTTTTTCTTAGCCGCCTCATTTTTAGCAAGCGTTATTTTTTGCTCAACAGACGACAACTCTTTTCTAGCTGAATTAATGGAATCTTCGATGACATCAAGTTGCTTTTTGATGTTTTTTTGTTGAGTTTGCTCTAACTCATTCGCGTCCGTAACATTGCCATCAGCATTAACAAAAGGCGTTAACATAAAAAATAAAGCAACAATCAACAAACTCATTAATAAATTATTTTTTTTCATAAAACACCTCATACCTGACCCAATCGTTATTAACTCTCAAAATTAAATTCCCACATAACAACTTTTAACTGACATAGAACCCTTGTCTCGAACAGCCTTATATTTTTTATAAAATGCCCTATCAATTTTCCTAAGCTTCCCAGAAATATTTTTCTTTCGGTATCGAGTGTATTGGGACGGCCCACCGTTATATCCAGAATAGGTGGCCCTCGCCAAATTTTCCATTTTACCCGTTTTAATATGTTCCTTATTTTTCATGACATATCGAGTCATGTAATGCATTAATATTTCTGCGCCTGCATTTGCATTGTAAACAATATCCCACTTCAACTGATGTATATTGTAAAACCCCCGCCAAACCCGTGGGTTAATCTGCATCACACCCACATCGCCTGAATAAGAATTCACCGGTCTTCTAAAACCTTTTATATTCGCAAACTGTTTCCAACAACTTTCCTGCCATGCTGTCGCATACACCAAATTACGGTAAATCTTCCTTACCTCAAAATCTAATTTTTGCTTATCCAATTGAGTCTGACTTACAGCTGCTAGTACTTTTTTTACCATGGGTAGATAGCGGTTTAATTCCTTCTTTTTAGGAACCCAGTTATTCAACTTCTCTTTTAGATTTTCAGGGAGTTTTGTTGTCGCTGTAGCTGGCTTAATGAAATAATCCAACCAACTTTCATTCCATTCATTTTCTGACTCTTGAAGCACTTGACTTAAACCAAGTGATTCACGCAATTGAGGATCTTCATTTTCATCACGTTCAATAGGATCAATACTTATATCACTGTTTAATAATCTGGCCAATCTGCGTAATCCATTAACCGACACATCCAAACCTAACTCAGGCCCATACTGATCTAAAGATGCCAATGCATCGCTGGCAGTTACGAAGGAAAGTACTCGCAACGCTAATACTTGATCATTACTTTGACTTGATATTTGACGTAAAATGGGAGAGATTTTCCCCCATGTCGACAGGAAAAGACGACGAACTGGATCAGATTCATGAGATTCAGAAACAGCAAGTATTCTTACGATTTCATAACGCAAGTCAAACAAAACACTCAACAGCGATATTCGAATGTTTTCTGATAATGAAGGTTGTAAAAATTGCTTTAGTGTAAAAGTTGTAAAAGCATCAATGGCATCCAATTTCTGCTCAAGCATCATGAGCTCAGTATCACTAAGCTTGTGAGCTGGCGTCTTAGCAACAGGAACAAGCTTTGGTATATTGACTTGCATACCCAGTAAAACACCATAATTCTCTATATTAACGGTAGTAACAACAATGGAGTCAATTGCTTTTTGAAAAACCTGACTGTTTTCTTGAGCGACAACATATGGCAATACATTTTTTAAATTGTCGATTGGATCTTGCAAATCAATAATTAATGATTGAAGCTTTGGATACAACTGAGCTTTTATGCCTTGCCAAATTGTATCTGCCAAATTATCACGCTTCAATTGCTGCGTTAACACTTCAGACTTTTTAACAATAATTTTTATTTTTTTGCCATCAGAAGAGATAGCTGCATCATGATATAGATCGATAAAACCATTCCATTTTACCAAAAATATACATTGTTGATTTCCAACTAACCGACCCACTCTAATTTTTGTTTTTAACCTGACTTTCAGACTCTTATTAATCGTTTTAACTTTGGGCTTAGAAAGTTCAATAAATTGACAACCGCTACCATCATCATTTAGTCGAAGTGAAGCATTTTTACCCGGAAATATTTGCGCCCTAACAACTTGCTCTATAAAGCCACTTTCCAATTTCAACGGTATGTTTAACGTTTTTGCCAGAACTGGCCCGGACACAATCAACAAAGAAATATTGAGCACATGAAGCAACAATTTCATATTCAAACTTCACCCTCATACTTTGCAATATTATGATTAAAGTATGGAAAAAGTATTAGTCTTTGAAAAGTAAAAACAAATTCCAGTTACAAAGTTAACTCAACAGCTGGCTTAGCAATTTTATCTTCTTTGTCCTTCGTAATTTTACCGTTACAAGTCAGCAAACGCTTCGGTGAAATTTTATGCGCATCAACAAAATATTTTTTAACCAGCTTAGTACGATCATTAGCAAGCTTCAATAAAATTTGATCTCGCGAGTCAACAGCTTTTACTTCTTTTTTACCAGCTTCAGGCTTTTCCGTATTTTTTGTTTCTGAAGATTTCTTTTTACTTATCTGAATCGCCTTCCAATCGGTTTCTGTTGCATTACCACATACCGTAAACCTTATTTTATCTTTTTCCTGTAATATTTTAGCCAAATTAGCGATATGCTTCTGATTATCCTTCGATATCTCTGAAGACCCTGCTGTAAATATCAAGGGGTCAAACTTAGGCGCCATCGCTTTCCCAGCAAGCTTACTGGCTGAAATAATCAAACCTAAGGGCTGAACAGCCTGCATCAGATAATGAGTCGCTGCAAATTTCATCGCCTTAGCCATAGCTTTGTTATAAACATCCTGTAAACGGAAGTCTGGATTTTTAACATCACCCTTTACAGGTATGTCCAATTTAATCACGTTGTTTTTATCTCGAAGCACATCCAACGTTAAATCCAAAGGCATGGGCATATCTTTAAAAGCATTATCGCTGACTTCACTGTCATCAGATTCAACCGTTAACTGATTCATGTAGAATGTATTTTTTACATCCAAAATATCATCTTTCACTTTAATATCCGCATCAATATCCAAAGTACCACGCTTGATATTAATGCCTGCAAATTTTCCTGCATAAGACGATAAAGGCACCAACTCTAAGGCATCTAAATTCGCCTTAAGATCTGCATGAACTTTTTCTGAAAAAGGTCGTACATTTCCTTTAATAATAAATTCAGCATACTCATCAATTTTAACTCCAAAATCGATACTCGCAGGTTTCTTTGTATTTACCGAGTCAACATTCGCAACTTCGAGCTTTAAATCATGTAACTTTGTATCAAAAACAGGCGTTACCGATTTATCGATAAAACGTATATTACTGTTTGAATTTACGGTTATTTCATTCAACACAATATCAAAAGTCTCTTTTTGAACTTCTTCGTTCTTTTTAGAGACTTCTGGTGTCACTGGCTCTTCAGCAGGCTTAGTCGGTTTTTCAAGCTTTGCTTCATCATGTCCAGCTTGTTTTGATGAAATAAATTCAAGTGCAGGAATATTGCCTTGTTTATCCAAGCGAACATCAGCATTTAGGTGACGAAAATCAATTTTAGCCACTTCAACTTTATTCGTTTGGTAGTGAATATCGCTAATGGTAAATTTTTCAAGTTTAGCAACTGGAGGCAATTTTTCATTTGTTAAATCATTAAGAAAAAGCAAATCATTTAATTCTGAACTACCAACCACTACATCATCAATATTCTTTACCTCGATTTTTTTGATTTGCCAATTATCAAATGACATTAGCTTTGCTTTTTCATCTAAAGAATTGACATCCAATTGATCAAGCCTTAACGCAGCAGTTGCTATAACACCGGGTTTTTCAGCACTTTCATCAAGTTTTATTTCATACTGACCTACTAACTCCATTTTCTTCTGTAATACATGGGCATTATTATCAGAATCTATAACATCAACATTCTCAATTGCGAGCAAACCATCAAGATTAATCGTTTTTGCACCCTGTTTTGGTAATATGACATTTTGAGTACCATCCCAAAATAATTTATCAAGCTTGATCTCGCGAGACTTATCTTTTAAATAAATATCCCTTAACCCATAATTACCATTAAGCCCTACTTGAATCTGTTCTTTTTTTGATACAACTTCCAAATTAAAATCAGAAAACACTGCCACATTCGTTTCTTCAAAAGGCAGGTCTTTTAACGATTTTAAAAATGGCTTCAGTTGAATATCATTGATTTTCACTTTTGTTTTTAAAACAGGTTCATTCATAAATGGAGCGACATCGCCGCTGATTATAAATGCATCGCCATTAATATTTAGATCCACTTCTAATTCCGAAGCACTCGCAGGATACCAAGACAAAAGATCTTTAATTTTCAGCTTATTTAAAATGAAATTACTATCAGTATACTGGCTTGAAACATCAACTTTTATATTAGAAAAAGCAATAGATCTTACGCCATAACCCCAATCAAAAGGTTCTGAATCTTGTTGATGCTTTTCTGGCTCTACGGTTTCATCAGCAGTTAGCGGAATATGCATACCACCCACATTCCAAGCTTGATCCAACTCAGTAACATTGGCCCTAAAATCATGAAAATTTATCGATTCGACTAATATGTTTTTATTAATCAATTCCATAACACTTAAATCAAGTAATAACTGCCCTAGATGTAATTCCCCTAATTCTGGGCCATAAAGATGCACGCCCTGCAAACCAATTTTTCCGGTGAATATATTAAAACTTACATCTCCAATATTCGCCCTAATATTTTTCTCAGTTTCTAAATAATAAACTGCTCCATGTTTAACCGCGTAAGGTAAAATAATAAGCAATAGAGCAAGAAACAAAAAAAGAATTTTAAATGTGTTTTTAAAGATGCGCATGGATTTTATACTATATTATGAAATGGATTTATTATTATTTTATACACTCGAAATGATATCAAACAAAATACACAATTGATATATGCTTAACATTTATTGACAACAATAAATCAAATATTTCTAGGACTAATTAACTCAAAGAATATTGTTTCAAAACTTTATATTCCACACCATGAGGTACTTGAACTGACTCCATTAAATAAAAAAAGTCACTACACCAATCGATGGCCTCAAATTTCGGCTTCAGTATATTATTATTTACTTTTTTAGCTAATGTAATATGCGGACGAAACTTAAGGCTATTGTGCTTCAACCCACAAGACTTAAGTTTTACACTCAAAGACCTATTCAAATCATTTAGAGGGATACTTGTGCCACTCAACCCCAGCCACAGTATATTGGCTTTTTCAAAATCACCAATGACATCTAAAATTAAATGTATTTTTTCACCATTGAGCTTCTCTGCAGTTTCACCAATACATTTAAGTTCCGATTCATCAACACAACCTATGAAACATAAAGTTAAATGAATATTTTGAGCAGCAACCCATTTTTCCGAAACTTTCTGAAATTTACTTTGAAGCAACAGAATTGCATCCAATGTTTTTTTTTGGGCAATAAGGCAAAAAATACTTTTCGCTCAACAGGCATATTATTTTAAGCTGAAACTACTGCATATAAATCATGTTCGCTGGAATCAAATATATTCACCTCAACAAAATCCCCTGCCTTAAACTGATCTTTAGTTTCAACAATCACCACGCCATCGATACCAGGAGCATCAGACTTACTACGCGCCACAAAACCAAAATCAGTAATTTCATCAATTAATACTTGCTCTTGCTTACCAATTCGTTGTTTTAGTTTTTCTGTACTAATCTCAGCCTGTAGCTCCATAAACGCTTGTAGACGTTCTTGTTTAATTTCTTCAGAAACAGGATTTGGCAAATCGTTGGCTTTTGCACCTTCAACTGCCGAGTAAGCAAAACATCCCACACGATCAAGTTGAGCCTCTCTTAAGAACTCCAACAAAATTTCAAAGTCTTTATCAGTCTCACCAGGGAAGCCCGTTATAAATGTACTTCTAATGGTCAAGTCTGGCATAACCGAACGCCACTTTTCAATACGTCTTAAATTATTTTCACTGCTAGCTGGGCGTCGCATAGACTTTAGTATTTGAGGGCTAGCATGTTGAAACGGCACATCTAGATAAGGCAACACATTACCGTCCTGCATCAATGAAATAACTTCATCAACATGCGGGTAAGGATAGACATAATGAAGTCGCACCCAAATACCCAAACTATTTAAGTGCTTAGTCAAATCATAAAAACGCGTTTTTATGGGCTTGCCATTCCAAAAGTCTAATTGATACTTAGTATCAATTCCATAAGCAGATGTGTCTTGAGAAATCACTAATAATTCTTTTACGCCAGCTTTCGCTAAATTTTCTGCTTCAGTTAATACCTCACCGACAGGTCGACTAACTAAGTCTCCTCGCAAGTCTGGAATAATGCAAAAGCGACACCTATGGTTACAACCCTCTGATATTTTTAAATAAGCATAATGGCGAGGCGTTAATTTAATCCCTGTTTCTGGAATCAAACTCGTATATGGATCATGTGCTGGGGGCAAATGCGCATGCACAGCTTCCATGACCTCTTGCCTAGCATGTGGGCCAGTCACAGCTAGCACATTTGGGAAATTTTCCTCAACAATCTTTCCTTTGGCACCCAAGCAACCCGTAACAATAACTTTCCCATTTTGATCCATTGCCTCACCAATGGCATCAAGAGATTCGTCAATGGCATCATCTACAAACCCACAGGTGTTTACCACGACAAGATCAGCCCCATTATAATCAGGGGAAATTTCATAACCCTCTGCCCGTAATTGGGTGATAATCTGCTCAGAGTCCACTAAAGCTTTAGGACACCCCAAACTCACAAAACCGACTTTTGATGCTGCTTTATTCATAACAAAAATAATATCCACAAGAATTGACCAACAGTTAGTCAATTATAACGCGAACTACATAATTTTTCTTTGTTTACGCCACATCGTGGATAAATTAGAATGTTACTGATTCAAAAAATAATGGGAATCCATTTTGATCTCTGACCTAACACGATTACTAGTAGTATTATTATTTTGTGCATTTTTAGTAAGTTGTGGTGGCTCCGATGGCGACGGTGGCGCCCCAGCAACTACTCAAGAAGCCGCAGACAAACTACCACAGCGTATTGAAGTCGCTGAAAAATCGCTATCTCAACTGGAAAGCGCAATAGATAGCGGGCAGGTGCGTAACGCCTTAATGATCAAGGAATATGCACGTATTCTTGGTGAGCAAAAACCCGAATTAAAATCATTGACGAAGAACCTGAGCCAAGACTCGAGCAAGAACGGCGCAATCTTTAGCTCACTTAGAAACCGCCTAGATACACTAAAAAACAATCCAGACGTATTTGAGTCACCATTAATGCAATACCAAGAAGCCAATGCGCTCATTGCCGCTAGCCAACCCCATACATACAACCTAGCTTTGACCGATGTAGTAAATGTCTTAGCTGACATGTCTAACGGAAGCTTGCCTCGCATCGAAGCTCTTGCCAAATCCGATAGCTTGACAAGCAATAATGCACAAGATATGGGGGCTGGCAGCCAATTAATTGGTAATCCAGCATATGGTCAGTGGAGCAATCAAGGCGGTACATCTATTTGGGCATGGTATGGTATGTACGCGATGTTTAGAGACCTCACCGGCGGCCGTAGTTACGGATATAACCAATGGAATCAAAATCGCGATTACAGTTACTACAACGATGTTGGAAGAAATCGTTACGGTAATGCTCGAACAAAAACAGCTAATGCGCCAAAAACCAAACGTTACGGGAGCGCTCGCGATTACGGCACTAGCAAGAAAAGTTATGGAAGCAAAAGCGCGGAACGTCGCTCGAGCAGTTACGGAAAGTCAAAAAACCAATCCAGTAGTTTTTCTAAAAAATCATCAAACGTTGGTGGTAGTTTTCGTAATAAAAGTACTTATTCGCGCAGTCGTTTTGGAGGCAAGTAGTGTTAAACAAATACAAAAAAGAGGCAATACATGGATAATTCTCCGCTCATCAATTTTTACCCCGATCTTCTTGCGGTTTTATTTGTAGACTTGCTCATAGCCGTTGCACTACTTACCGCATTCAGAAAACTCGCTGGTCTCATTAGCAATGTGAGTTCAACAGAAGAACTAGCCGAAAAAGATAACTTTGCTTTTGGGTTTGTTTTCGCTGGCGGCATGATTGCTTTAGCTATCGTTCTAACAGGCGCCATTTCCGGCGATCCTGGCAGTAGTTTATTTAACGAAATCGTCCTTGTCGTTACCTATGGCGTGTTAGGAATCGCGCTTATGGCCTTAACACGTAAAATTCTCGATAATTTCGCTTTACCAGATATCAATATCCACCAACAAGTAATGAAAGGCAATATGGCGGCTGCAATAGTCGATGTCGGTAACCTCATTGCTACAGCAGTTATCGTGCGAGCGGTTATGGTCTGGATCGATGACACCAGTCTTTTTGGTCTAGTTGCCGTCATTATCGGATTTGTAGTCTCTCAAGTGGTTCTAATTTTAGTCACTCAATATCGTACCCGTGTTTATGCAAGACGTCACAATGGTGAAAGCTTGCAAAATGCTTTCGAACAAGGCAATCAAGCACTAGCGATTCGATACCTTGGACACAAAATCGGCGTCGCTTTAGCCGTCACAGCTGCATCGGGCTTTGTCCCTTATAACGACGACAGAATATTTATGGCCTGCCTAGTCTGGGGAGTGTTTTCAATCATCTTAACCATTGCTTTATCGTTAATTGCCATGGGGGCAAGACAAGTAATATTAGCAAAAATCGATGTCGTTGAAGAAGTTGATAAACAAAGAAATATGGGCATTGCATTTATTGAAGCCATGATTTATATCTCAATTGGTTTTATTTTATCAGGCATAATTGCGTAATTTAATGACCTGAAATTCAGGAATGTCACACAACAAGCCTTCTCTATTTTTAAAACATAAAATCCGACTTGATGATGCCTTAATTATTGGCATCATGGCCGTGCTTGCTGGCTGCGGCCTCATCTATGAGTATCTTCTGTCTCATTATGCAGCACGTGTATTAGGCGCTGTTGAAAATACAATTTTTGCCATGATAGGCGTAATGATTGTGTCTATGGGCTTGGGCGCATTTGCAGCAAAAAAACTGAAAGATCCTTTTAGTAGTTTCGCTTGGCTAGAACTGGCCATCGCTTTACTTGGCTTAAGCTCAGTATTTTTAATTGCACTTATATTTTCTCTTGCAAACACTTTTCCCCTAATTATCGCGGAAACCTATGGTTTACCTCCAGATTTGCAACCGCAAGGTGGCATATTAAAAATCTTTGAAGTCATTGCCACATATTCACCGTACTTCATTGGTTTTCTACTTGGCATGCTCATTGGCATAGAAATCCCTTTAATTGCAAAAATTCGAGAAGATATCTATCAAGCACATATTGCAAACAATGCAGGCACAGTTTATGGGGCAGACTATATCGGCGCAGGAATCGGCGCTGCCATTTGGGTTTTGTTTATGTTATCCATGGAGATTAGCACAGCAGCTGCGGCAACGGCTTCGGCTAATCTTGTTGCTGGTCTTTTATTTTATTTTCGGTACCACAAAAAAATACGTTACAGCCAATTTTATCTTTTGTGTCAGTTAATATTGATGGCAGCCACACTGGTCGTTTTTCAAAACGGACATGAGTGGGAGCTCACTCTTGAAAACACCTTATATAAAGACAAAGTTATTTATAGCATCCATACAAAATATCAACATGTTACCGTCACACAACGTGTAATGGACCCTAACAAAACACCTGTCTATTCCCTTTTCATCAATGGGCGAACTCAATTTTCCAGTATCGATGAAGCAATTTACCACGAGATGCTGGTTCACCCTGCCATGGCCGCATCTGCAAATCACAACAACATACTAATTGTTGGCGGAGGTGATGGCCTCGCCGCGCGAGAGGTTTTAAAGTGGAATCCTGAATCCGTTACTCTCCTAGACTTAGATAATTCCGTTATCAAGTTTTTTAGTGAAGAACAATTTGACGAAGAGCTGGGTATTATGATTAACGCACCGTTATTGAAACTTAATCAACGGGCCTTAACTGATTCGCGACTTGAAATTAAAATCGGAGATGCCTTTAACAAAATTGATGACTTACTTAAAAAAAGTTTGCTATATGACACCATCATTGTAGATTTACCCGATCCCAGCCACCCCGATTTAAATAAACTTTATTCAGATCGTTTTTATCAAAAACTCTCCTTATTACTAACTGGTGATGGCACCATGACTGTCCAGTCGACTTCACCCTATCACGCCAAAGACGCATTCTTATCAATTGGAAAAACAATAAAAGCGGCAGGGCTGTTACATGTCGAACAATATCACACCAATGTACCCAGTTTCGGCGAATGGGGTTGGACCATTGCCACAAAAACAGGCCAATCTGCCTTAACACGCTTGAAATCCCAAGAAACACTCCCAATAAAAACACAGTGGCTTTCATTAGAGCTGGCTAAAGCAGCATTTCATTTTCCAAGCAATTATTTTACAAATTTGGAAAACATAAAAATAAATACCTTAGGTAGCCACACTTTATATAATTATCATCAAGAAGCATGGCAACAAGAACAAGGAATATACAAAATCGATGAAAATAATCCTTAATTTGCGTTTTCACACGCAATTTAAAGATTCGCATTTAAATAAGCTATTGTAATTAATAAGAAAAGTAGACATATACAAATATAAGCAATAAACGACATAATATGTCTTGACATATTATGTCACACCGACTAAAGTTACAGACATAATATGTCAGAGGGAAAAATGAAAATTAAACAAATTGCTGAAGCCTTGGAAAAATTGGACTCTGAAGCACGAGAAGGTTTTGATTTTGAATATCAAATTATTCCTGGCGATGAAGAAGTTTTACAAATTAGCTTGCAAGGTAGGGAAGAAATTCCTGTCTATCTAACTGAAACAGATACTCAGCTTTTATGTATTTCATACCTATGGGGTGAAAACGAAATAAAAGCCGATACGAAAACTGAAATGACTGAAATGATGCTGGATATGAATATACCAATGCCATTGTCATCATTTTCTCGGATTGGTGACAAATACGCAGTGTTTGGTGCTTTGTCTTTAAATTCAAGCGCTGAAGACATTGCGCACGAAATTGTCACATTAAGCGACAATACGATTGACGCCATTGACGTAATGTCAGATTTTTTACAGTAATACGGAACAAAAAGGATAAAACATGAGCTTAATGAAGAAAATTTTTACTGCATTTCGAGGCGGCGCAAGAGAAGCCGGTGAAGCCATTGTTGATGCAAATAGCATCCGTATTCTTGAACAAGAAATTAAAGATGCAGAAAACCATATCAGCAAAGCCAAACAAGATTTAACAACTGTTATGGCAAAAGAAATGCAAAGTAATCGAGAGATCGATCGTTTAAAAAAACAAATCGATGAATATGAAGGTTTTGCCATGGAAGCATTAAATAAAGGCGACGAAGCTTTGGCAACCGAAATTGCAGAAAAAATTGCTTCACTAGAACCTGAATTAAGCCTTCAAGAAGAGACTAAATCCAGTTTTTCTGCTCACGCAAGTCGCTTAAAAGATTTAGTTAAAAAAACCGAACGACAACTTGGTGAGTATAAAAGACAACTTGTTATGGTAAAGACTACCGATAGTGTGCAGAAAGCAACGTCTGCCATTAGCGACAACTTTACGAATAGCAATTCAAAAATGATGAGCGCCACTGAATCGTTAGAACGAATCAAGAAAAAGCAAAAGGATTTTGATGACAAATTAAAAGCTGCAGAAATACTCGATGCAGAGAATTCCGACACTTCATTAGAAGCAAAAATGAAACAAGCCGGAATTGGCGAACAAGCCAGCTCAGCAAGCAGTGTTTTAGACCGAATAAAAGCAAAAAAAGGAGCGTAAACCTGAGATCCCTCCCTTGAAATCAGATTTACAAGGCTCCAACCTCCCAGATCGCCGTGGCAACCCTCCCTCCCTGCCACGGCATTTTTTTTGCTCAAAGAAAATCAACCCGGACAGAATATGAAAAACTTATTTAAAGCCGTCTTCAGTAAAACTGATAAAACTGAAACAAGAGTGCTAAATCACCCGCGAGACTTAAATACTGGAGATATTATTAAATTTCAATATCTCCCTCAAAGTGATTTGAGTAATAGTCAATTTGAAGTAAGCAATGTCAATACATATGATTTTGAAGACAGAAAATTAACAGAATTTTCCTTAAAAGGTGGGACAAAAGCCAATATCCACCTTATCGTCGATGAAACAGGAGACGATCCATTTTTATCAGTATCAAAAAAGCTCCAGCGCCCAGATGTAGAACAGTTATTTGATCTTGATGAATTTGCGGAATTGTTTGACAGCGAAGATCACAGTATACTTAATAGACTCAAGGAGCCTGAGAACTTAGCTGGTTGGACAACAAAACAATATCGGCAGGAAATTTATGCTGAAGGTGGTTATTACCATAAAGGTGATTACCGTAATAAAAACGTCCCGGAAGCTGAGAACGAAGGTGATGATTTTGAATATTATCTAGCTATTAGTGATGATCGTAAATATGTCATTGAAGCTGAAGTCTATGATGGCGGCGAAACAGATATCATAATTACACTTCGCCTCCCTCTGGATTGCATTGAAGAAATGTGGCCAAACGCAGGATAACTATGGCAAAAAAACAGAAAGAACTTCCAAAAAAATGGCAAGCATCTAATAAAGCAATGCGCGCAGTTCAAGTTGCTTTTTATGTTGATGAAACAATTCAAACAAAAATACGCCAAGATGCTTGCTTACAAGGCATGAGCCCGTCAGACTTAATTCGACAGATTACCCAACTTCCTGTTTCTGCTCCACCCAAACGCCCTAGATTAACCGCCTCCTTAAATGCTGAAGATTATGAATTACTTGCATTAAGGTATGATTTGAAAACTGAAGATACTTTGGAAATAAAACGACGTGTCATGCAAGAACTTATTGAATATGCACAGGTTTGTAAAGACAAAAAGTCAATATGAAATTATCTAAACAAATGCATACCGTGGATGAGTTTGGCGTCCAAAACTACAGCGGAAAATTTCTTGCGCTTATCGCAGTTGGTACTCTCTACGGAACAATCACTTTATTCGCATTTCTATTACTCTATTTCGAGCAACAGACCGGCAAATCCAATATAACCAATTATGCAGATGCTTTCTGGACATTACAAATGAGCGCTAGCACCATTGGTTTTGGAGATCATTACCCCATATCTATCGGCGGGCGTATTATTGTTGCCATGATGTTTTATATCGGAGTTGGTTTAGTCGGCTTTATTGGCGCATTGGTCGCTGATAAAATTGTGGGATTCGCTAACACTAATGTTCGAAATCGTGAATTACGTAAACAAAATGATGAATTGTTAAAGCATAATAAATTACTAGAAGGCAAAATTGACACCTTGCTTCGACACATGGAAAAATTTAATAACAAAAATTCCCCCCAATAAAACAACCACAATCCACGATCAATCTTTCTAGAGAAACCCTTTCCAGACCCCGCTTAACTCCCATATAATATATAAAAATTGACCCATTGAGGCAGGCTCATGCAAAATTGGTATATGTTAACGATTATAGGGGAAGATAAACCAGGAATAGTTGCTAAAATAACTCAAGCTTTATTCGACGCAAATTGCCATTTAGGTGAAGCTTCTATGATTCGCCTAGGTTGTAGCTTTACCATCATGCTAATGTTATCCACAGACTCTGACCGAGAATACCTTGAAAACACCCTTTACCCTGCTTGTGATAAAATAAACTTACGGTTTCACTTAGATGAAATTGAGGGGAAATTACATGACCATCATATTCCCGATATTCACATCACTGTTAGTGGTGCTGACAGAGCAGGTATCGTCGCTCAAGTAACGAATGCTTTATTTGACGCTGGTTTAGATATTCTCGACCTGACGTCTGATGTTGCTGGCACAAAAGAAAACCCAATTTACATCATGCAAATTGAAGGTATGGCAACTAAAGGTATTGATACATTAAAAAATGCAATGACACCGTTACAATCGAATGGCATTGATATACAAGTTAGTTCAATTGACACACTAGTCGGTTGATACCACCGTATAATGGCTAAGAAAAATATACTCCTTTACCCTGATATACGTTTGAAAGAAATCTCCACTAATGTAGAGCATTTTGATGACGACTTACGATCTTTTATTCAAGATTTAGAAGATACAATGGGCGAAGGCCCTGGAGCAGTTGGTATTGCAGCCCCACAAATTGGCAAAACTATACGAGTCATTATTGTAGATGTATCAAGTAGAAAAAAAATCAAACATCACGGGCATTTAGTTTTGGTTAATCCTGAAATCACTGAGTGGGAAGGATTGAAAGTGGGACGTGAAGGTTGCTTATCGGTACCAGATTTTACCGGCAACGTCGTACGTGCTGAGTACATCGCTTTGTCGGCTTTCGATCAACACGGCGAAAAACTTTCTTTTGAAATGGATGGCTACGAAGCACGAGCAGTCCAACATGAATTAGACCACCTAGATGGCTTATTATTTTTAGATAGACTAGTGAGTCGTCGAAATGACTTATTCACTCGCAAAAACTATAAATAGAATTGCAAACACAACAACCAAAGTGGTTATAAAAATATAAGGTTAGAAGAACAATGAACACAAACACCAAATGTCCTTGCGGCTCACAGAAAGAATACGACAGTTGTTGCGGCTTATACATATCTGGGCAAGCAAACGCACCCACTGCAGAGGCACTAATGCGCTCAAGATATAGTGCTTATGTTAAGCAAGCTTTTCCCTATGTATACGATACCTACCATAGCACCACCAAACAACATTTTACTTTAGCTGCTATTGAAGCTCAATCTGAACAAATTGAATGGTTAGGATTAAAAATTATAGAAACTGAGGCTGGACTAGAAAATGACAAAGAAGGCACAGTCAAATTTTCCGCAAGTCATCGTTTAAACGAAAAGAATCATTACTTAAATGAACGCAGTTTTTTTTCTCGGGAAAATGGTTTATGGCGCTATGTCAACGGAGAAACTCAACTAACCACCACCGCAGCTAACGGGGTTAAGGTCGGTCGCAACGAACCCTGCCCCTGCAATAGCGGCTTAAAGTACAAAAAATGCTGCGGTAAAGTGTAAATACGAAATTAAGTTATTTTAAATTGAGTCAGGTCAATTTTACCTGAGCCTAGGTCAGTAAATAACTCTGATTGTAGAATCGAAAGCAATTTGAACATTTTTTTCAATTCAGCATCTTCCATAAACTGCTGATTAGGTGACTCCATTAACGATTGAACTAGCAAACTTACCTGGTCGACATCAATATCAACTAAGTCTATTCCGCCTTGATCGTTCATTTCTATTTTCATGAATCCAAAATCCTATTTATGACTCATTGATAAATATAGGATAAATACTACAAACTGCAAGAAAATAAGCCAAAAATACGAATCATAATTCGCAAACCATCAAATTACCCTTCATCTTGCTCTTTTGCTTCTGCATAAATTCGCCATAGTTTAAAAAGGCGTTTCGGCATTTTAGAAGGAGGATGAAGGATAGCAACAATTTTATACTGACCTGTAAGATCAAATTCAGTAAAAAACTTTGTCACATCTTCTCCAACTTTAGTCACAATAGGGCTTGACTGGTCTTCCGAGTTTCCAATAACAATCCCAATTTTTTGATCCTTCAACTTTACAAAAGTACCCGGAGGAATAATACCAAAACGTTGTATAATATCAGCAATAATGGAAGCATCTAGTCGTTTCCCATATTGCTTATACAAACGCTTAAATGCAGATGGAGGATCAATCGCTTGCTGCATAATTTGCTTAGGCATAATCATTGTCACATAAATATCTGCCAAGGCAACCACTCTTGCTGTTATTGGAATATCGTCAGCCTCCATACCTTTAGGAAAGCCGCTACTATCAAGATATTCATGATGCATTAAAACTATGTCTAGCCACTCTTCATCTCTAACACCGGCTCGAGTTAACAACGTCAATGAATTAAATGGATGACCTTCAAACTCCGTAGTTTGATCTACAGTCATCGGACCTTTCTGTTTACATAAATTCTCCATTAACTTAACAATACTGCTATTCGCTGTTAATGCAGCAGAAATAGCGATTTTTTTTTGCTCTTCCGTCATATCAAGTATTTGACATATCAATCCCGACAAAACACTTTTCGCAATTGCATGCAAGACTACGTATTTACCTTGAGCTACAAACATATTGATTGTTGCCAGGCTTTCATCGGGATGTTTTTCACAAACATCCATAATGACATCAACTACAGAATCAATTTGCTGGGTTAAATTTCGTTTATCTTTGTGAAATGCATCTGCTTTAAAAACATCAAAAATGTAATTTAAAGGTAATTGAATTTCCGTTAGTGCATCAAATACCGTATCGTAAATATAGACTTTCTTAACTTTAACTGTTTCAGGTAAAACGTCTAAAGATTCTGAAACTTTGGAGCCAGTATTCGAAGGAACCCACTCTTGCAGATCTGAACGAAAACCATCTTTTACGAGCTTATTGGCTTGCTGCTCTGTTTTTATTTCTGCTCCAGCTGCCCACAGCAGCACACCCTTATCATTGTAAATATCACAGGAAAGGCGCATACCGACTTCAACTTGAGAGGCATAAATCTTTTTCATGTCAGTATATTCTGAATATTATCCTTAATAATCTATTCCATTCAGCATAAAAGGTCATTTCTCGACTTAAAATAATTACAGCGGTCTAAGTCATTTAATTCAGGAAAGCGTCTCAGAATAGAGTTTTTCGGAAAGGGGGCAATTTTACTGTACATATTTCAATCGAAATAAGAGGCTAGATGATAAATCATACCAATTAGATCGAAAAATGTACGTAAAATAAAGCTCACACAGCTGGGACTCTATTCTTGGACAAGCTCCTAAACTTATCGGTAGCATTTGGAAAAATATTAATAGCTACAAGAAATTAGCGAGTTTTGAGGTTAATTTTACTTACGAACTTCAAATTCAAATGAAACTGAGTCACCGGACGCTAACTCAATCTTGATGGGAACTTTTAAACCTGCAGTAATAGGTTGTTTTGGTTTAATCAGCATAAAATGCTTGCCACCAGGCTCGAAGTAAACCGATTCTCCAGAAAAGAGCTTTAAGGTTTTTACTTGCTCCATTCGCATCATGCCATTATCAAAACTTGTCACATGCATCTCGATTTTTTCAAATATTGGGCTACTCATAGAAACAATCATTAATGAATCATTACCAATGTTTTGTACTTGAGCATAACCCGCAAGATTTTTTGCCATCGGCGGCGCCTCTCTAACCCAAGCATCTTTTAATGATAGTTTACCTGCAGAAAAACAAGGCGTACTCGATAAAATCAAGACTATTGCAACAAGTATTTTTTTCATCATTTCTTATATCTCACTAATTATAATGACTATGTATCAATTGATATGCCTCAGACACTTGCTGAAGACTGTGGGGCGGCAATATATATGCTCGTTGCTTACCATTTGGATCAATTAAATAAATCGCAGCAAAATGATTAACAATATATTCATCCGAAGATGTATCACCTTCATAATCATAAACCACACCTAATGGCTCCTTAAATTTATCAATTTCTTTCCGAGGCCCAGTAACGCCAACGAAATCATCACTGAAATAAGTGACATACTCTTTCAGCACCTCAGCAGTATCGCGCTTAGGATCCACCGAGACAAAAATGTATTGTGTGTCTTTTGGTGTGGCCTTATCTCGCTTAAGCTTTTCCATAACTGCCATTGTTGTTGGACAAACATCAGGACAACTCGTATACCCAAAAAACACCAGTGACCACTTACCAATAAACATACTATTGGTAACGGGGTTTCCATTGTGGTCCGTCATAGAAAACTTAGGCAATTCCACTGACGGTGAATCAACAAACACACCTTTCAGCGTCTGAGGAAGAGTCGGCAGTTCTGGCTCATCATCTAAAAAAAGTGTTGGCAATAAGATCAACGCCCCCAAAATAGCCAACAGTAGAGGGAAATTTTTTTTATTCATTTAGATACCCATCAATATATCGAGTTAAGTTTCTTCAATTTACTTGATTCAACTTTATGCGCAAAAACTTTTAAAGGATCTTTCGAATTAATTTTCTGCAACATGGTTACCATTTCTGTCGTTATTCCGTTTTCATGCTTAAAGGAATATTGAAACATATAAAAACGTCCGCTAAAACGATCGTCAACCAAACTTCGAGATAATTTCATTGACTTTATAGGCCCCATTATTTCTTTAATTTTGTCATAATATTCAACACGTCTATCCTTTGGGAATCTATCAAAAAAACCATCAGACACCAAAGCAAAAGCCTCTTCATACTTACCATCGTTTACAGCCGTAACATATTTAAGCGCTAGTGCTTCGCCCTCTTCATTAGAAGCCACTTTCCCCTGACAAGCCTGAAGAACAACTGCCAATACCAACAACACACATATTCTTATTAAATTTTTCATAACCTACCCTTTTACTTTCATCAATAATGATGGAATTTTATTTTGTTTTAACGTCGATGCAATTTCATTTATTTTTGCTAAACTCTCATAAGGCCCCACCTGAACCCGATACATCGTTTTATTAGCTCGAGATATTGCATGTATTTTTGAAACAACCCCCATAAAGGCCAAATTTGCTTTTCGCTTATCTGCGTCTTTAAACCGGCTAAATGATCCGACCTGCAAAACATACAAGCGATTTTCCTGCAGCTTCTTAACAGGCTTATCCTTATTTACTACAGGTTGATTGTTTTTTGTCGCTTCTTTTTTTACTGCTTCCTTACTTACAACTTCTTTTTCAACTTCTTCAGGCTCGACAGGCACCTCAACATTTCTTTTTGGCAAAATTGAATAAAATTCAAATCGGTTTTTTTCTTCTTCTGGCTGTTCAACTTTCTTTTCTACTGGCTTCGCTGGAGCTGGCACACTCTTTTCTTGAACAACCTTAGAATCTTTATCTACAACATCAACATTCAGTTTTAGATATACTAAAAAAGAAACAAAAGCGCCTATAACCACACCAGAGGTCAACCAAAACCAAATAGGCAAACCTGTAGCTTCTTTAGTTTTATTTTGTTTTTTTCCAGTCTTTTTTATTTTTGGTTTAGCTTTTGATTCAGAAATATTCTTATAGTCTCGCGTCACCTACATTGCCTCCGGCGCGCTCACACCAATAATTGACAAACCATTTTTTATTGCTTGTCGAACAGCACTAATCAAACACATCCTTGCATTTCTCAATTTATCATCATCTACAATAAATTTATGGGCATTGTAATAAGTGTGAAAATCATTTGCCAGTTCACGTAAATAATGAGGCAAAAGGTGTGGTTCATAATTTAATGCTGCCGCCTCAACCACATCAGGATATCGAGCCAATGTACTTAACAATGTTTTTTCATGTGAATTATCCAACAATGCAATAGAATCCAGGCCAACACTTTCATCAAATGCAAAACCCTTTTCATTCAATTCGCGAAATACACTACATACCCTAGCATGAGCATATTGAATATAATAAACAGGATTTTCGTTACTTTTTGACTTCGCTAAATCCAAATCAAAATCTAAATGTTGCTCACATTTTCGCATTACATAAAAATATCGTGCAGCATCATTACCCACGTCTTCTCGTAATTCACGTAAAGTTACAAACTGACCACTGCGTGTGGACATCTGCATCTTCTTACCACCACTGTACAACACAGCAAATTGGACTAGCAATACATCTAGGCGATCAGGGTTTTCCCCCATTGCCTTAATAGACGCATTTACTCTAGGCACATAGCCATGGTGATCTGCCCCCCATACATCCAAACATTTATCAAAACCACGATCAAATTTATTCAAGTGATAGGCAATATCTGATGCAAAATAAGTTGTCTGTCCATTATCTCTTATCACAACTCGATCTTTTTCATCACCAAAATCAGTGGAACGAAACCACAGTGCTCCATCCTGCTCGTACACATAATTATTTTCTTTTAATTTTGACATGGCTTTTTCGATTGCGTTGCTTTCCATCAAACTACGCTCAGAAAACCACTCATCAAACACCACACCAAATTCAGCCAGATCTTCTCGAATATCTTTTAAAATGCCATTTAGACCAACCCCAAAAACGGACCGGTAATGCGCTTGACCTAGTAAATCTTTGGCATTATTAATTAAACCATCAATATGCGCTTCTTTATCACCACCTTCCAAGCCTTCATCTTTAGGCACATTATTAACAACATCTGCAAATGCTCGATGAAATTCTGCTGCATGATTCTTATGAATTTGCTCAGCAATATCGATGACGTAATCACCTTTATAACCGTTGGAAGGAAAAACAACCTTCTCACCACACAATTCCAAATACCTTAACCAGACACTCGTTGCCAATATGTCCATTTGACGCCCAGCATCATTTACATAATATTCTTTGCTAACTTCAAAGCCGACTTCTTTTAAAAGATTGGAAACTACAGCGCCATAAGCTGCACCACGACCATGACCTACATGCAACGGACCCGTAGGATTTGCCGACACAAATTCGACCTGAACTTTTTTGCCTGCGCCAACATCACTACTTCCAAATTTATCACCATCATTTAAAACTTGCTTCACTAAGGACTGAAAAGCAGAATCTGCTAAAGTAAAATTAATAAATCCTGGGCCCGCAATATCAATTTTAGTAATCAAAGAAGACTCACCAATTTGATTTACCAATAATTCAGCTAAGTCACGCGGCTTGCGCTTAGCGATTTTTGCCAAACGCATTGCAATATTACAAGCAAAATCTCCATGACTTTTATCTCGTGTTCTTTCAATAACAATTTCGCCCGTTACATCTGAAGCCAATTGGCCTTGCGCCTTTAGCTGCTCTAAAGCATCAGAAATGATTTGTTTAATTTGCGTTTTCAATACTTCTTCCTAAATTTGTGTCTAATAAAAATGAACAAGTGATTTTGTAGTTTCAATTAGTCTTTTCCTGATATTTTACCTTCTTTACCTTGCAACAAATCCTGTATATTTGACTTATGTCGATATACTAAAACAACTGCGAGTAACGCTGCCGTATAAGTATATATTTCAACATCTTGAATAAAAGCAAAATATACCGGTGAAAGAGCAGCAGCAAGTAATGCAGAAACTGAAGATATTTTTGTTGTTTTAGCAATTAATATCCAAGTGAACAGAACCATAAAACCAATTGGCAGTGAAAAGCCAATGAACACACCACCAGCGGTTGCAACACCTTTTCCACCTTTAAACCCAAAAAAAACCGGGAATAAATGACCAACAAAAGCAGCTACCCCGGTCAGTGCAATGACATTCACATCATCGGTAACTAATTTTGCCACTAATACAGGAACTACCCCTTTTAACATGTCGCCTAGTAAGGTAATAGCGGCTGCTTTCTTGTTGCCTACCCGTAATACATTCGTTGCTCCAGGATTTCCTGAGCCTAAAGTTCTGGGATCAGGCAATCCCATTAATTTGCATACTATGACTGCAGATGATATGGAACCTGCCAAATAGGCAGAAATAATTAATGCACTGCTTAAAATCATAAATCTTTGATGTTTTCTTGGTAAATAGGAGATTATAATGTCTGATTTTCATTAAGTCGCGTACAACATGGATATTATTTACTTATCTGATCTCAAAATCGAAACAATTATCGGAATCTATGATTGGGAAAGGGAAACCAAGCAAATCATCAGTATTGACCTAGAAATGGCCACTGATATTCGCAAGGCTGCTGAACATGATCATATCGATTACACTCTCAACTACAAGAATGTTGCAAAACGGCTTATTCAATTTATTGAAGAGTCAAGCTTCCAATTGGTAGAAACCATGGCCGAGCAGATTACTCAAATTATCATTGAGGAATTCAACGTTCCTTGGGTTCGCTTAAAACTCTCAAAACCAGGGGCAATTCGAGGTGCAACGGATGTAGGAATTATTATCGAACGAAGCCAGAAGTCCTAAACATGGCTAATGTTTACCTCAGTATTGGCAGCAATATTCAAAGAAATACTCATATTACTTCAGGTATCGATGCACTAAAAAGTCGTTATAAATCTATCACTTGCTCGCCAATATATGAAAGTATCGCTATTGGCTTTGAAGGTGACAACTTCTACAATTTGGTGACTTACTTTTCGACTTCAGACTCTATTGAAACTTTGAGCAAATTCCTTACAAAAGTTGAAGATGAAAATGGACGTGATCGAAACGGGCCCAAATTTGGGCCCAGAACACTTGATCTTGACTTATTACTTTATGACGACCAAATTATTGAATCCGATACACTCATTTTACCTCGACCCGAAATCTACACAAATGCATTTGTATTGAGGCCCCTAGCTGATATTGCTGGTAATTTAACTGACCCGATCAAAAAACAATCTTATCAGGAGCTTTGGTTGTCATTTGATCAAGAAAAGCAAAAACTTTGGCCAATAAACCTTAAGCCATCTCATTAGTTTAAAAAGTCTACTATCAAACCTTTCTTCATTTCGCCACCCTTCCTGATCATAAATCAACCGTAATATTCTAGCTTATAAAAATCAATCAATTATCTATTTTTGGAGTTCAGTCAACAATTGAATTTACGATATAACATCTACATCAATACTTTATTAAAAGAACTTCATATTAGTGATTGTAAAAAGCAACACCAAATTCGTTATATTTATAAGCTTCTCAATTGTCTTATTACTCCTAGTAGCATTAATTGCAATTGCCATCAAAAGCATTTCTGACAACCAACAACAAGTATTAAGCTTAAAAAATCATAGTGAAACAGAAAGCCTTGTGTATGATATGCGAGACACGGCACATACCCGCACTCTACTTATATACCGCATGGCCTCAATGGACGACCCATTTGATCGAGATGAATTATGGATGGAATTTAAAGGCATCGCACAGAATTTTATTGTCGCTAAGGAAACTCTCGAAGCTAAAAATATTAAGCCAACTATTAGAGAACATTTTGAAACAGCATTAGAATCTTCTGGCCCTGGAGCAAAGGCACAAAATGAAACCTTAAGACTACTATTTGATGAAGATGACCAAGCGAGTGCAAATGAGGTATTAAATGAAAAGGTTATGCCATTACAAAAAACGGTCATCGCCACATTTAGTCAACTACTCGAAAACGTACGCGAAAATATCAGCATATCTATAAACGAGTTGTCTTCCGAAAATATGCGCTCAATTATGCTTATCACGATACTAGGCGGGATTGCAGTACTACTAGGTACGATTATCGCCATATATGTCATTAAACATACTATGCGTTCCGAACGAGCCTTTATTGAACAAAAAGAACTTGCTGAACAAGCGAATAACGCAAAAAGTATGTTCCTTGCCAATATGAGTCATGAAATTCGTTCCCCTTTAACTGCAATTATTGGATTTTCAGATTCAATTTTGCATCGAAACCTGAATGAAAACAAAAAGAAGTTACTAACTCAAAGCATCGCTAGAAATAGCAAACATTTACACCAAATAATAAACGACATACTGGATCTTTCAAAAATCGAAGCGGGGCAGTTGGATATTGAAAAAGTTACAACTCCAATCAACATCTTATTTACAGAACTAAATAGCATGGTTAGTTTGCAAACCACAAAAAAGGGTTTAACCTTTAATATAAACTACGATTTTCCATTGCCCGAACAAATCGATACTGATCCAACGCGCCTAAAACAAATCCTTGTTAATTTGACGAATAATGCAACTAAGTTCACCAGCAAAGGCGGTATTACAATACACGTTTCATACGATTCAAAAACCGATAAAATTCATTTTTCAGTCGCTGATACAGGTATCGGCATGACTGAAGAACAAGCTAACAACATCTTTTTTGCTTTTTCTCAAGCAGACTCTAGTACCACTCGAAAATTTGGAGGTACAGGGTTAGGCTTAAGTATATCCAAGCAACTCACAGAAAACCTAGGTGGAACAATCAACTGCCAAAGCCATCTAGGAAAAGGGAGTACATTTAGCTTTTACGTAAATGCGGGTGTGCAAGAAGGCGCCACAATGCTTCACAACATCAAAGAGCTTGAAATAGAATCTACTGCTCTACAGCCTCATCTATCCGATAAATTAATTGGTCATGTGTTACTTGCTGAGGATACCAAAGATAACCAAGACTTAATTGAAATGTATGTTGAAGACACCGGTGCAAAAATTACAATTGTCGAAAATGGAGAATTAGCGGTAGAACAATGTCGAACAAATAGTTTCAACTTAATTTTAATGGATATGCAAATGCCTGTCATGGATGGTGTCGAAGCCATTACAAAAATTCGATCCTTAGGCATTAAAACACCAATAATATCGCTTACAGCAAATGCGATGAGATCTGACGTGGAGAAATGCTTCAATGCAGGTGCAGATAAGTTTCTAACTAAACCAATCGACGTTAGTCGGTTCAATCAGGCACTTTCCAAATATTTGAAGCGCGACGAAAATCAGTTAGAAAAAACGACAAGCAGGGCAAAAAAGGAAAAAACTCTAACTAATAAAATGGAAAAGTTTATTCATCGATTCATTAATGACTTACCACGTCGACTGGAACTTATTGATGAATCTAAAAATAAACAAGATTGGCAAAAAGTAAATATAGAAACCCACAAATTAAAAGGCTTAGGAACAACCATGGGCTTTCCGGAAATCACAAATATATGCGCAGAAATCAGCCAACACTGCAATGATGAAACCTACGACCCAGTCCCAGAACTCGTTACCAAATTAAATGACTATTCAAAATCAATATTATAAATTTAAACTTCGACCACCATCAATCGCCATTACTTGCCCTGTCATGTATTCAGCATCATAAACCAAATACGACACCGCTTTTGCGATATCATGAGGATTGCCTCTACGCTTTAATGCCGTCCGCTCCATAATTTCACTTTTAATTTCAGCCTCCATACCCTCAGGCCACAATATCGCACCAGGTGCAACTGCATTAACCCGAATATCAGGACCTAGCTCCTTGGCGAGGGCTTTTGTCATCATCACCAAACCCGCCTTCGCCATGCAATAAATTGGATGACCTTTCAAAGGCTTATCTGCGTGAATGTCCACAATATTCACAATACAGCCCTGATTTTTTGCCAGATAAGGAGTTGCTGCCTGGGAAAGAAAAAAGGGCGCCTTTAAATTACTGGACATCAGATCATCCCACTGATCTAGCGTCGCCTCCGGCACTGGAGTAGGGTAAAAGCTTGATGCATTATTGATCAAAACATCCAATCCACCAAAACAATCAACTGCATTTTCAATTAAATCAGAGTAAGAGTGTGTGTCACTCAAATCAGCAGCTAACAACACAACAGATCCTTCACGTTGAGCATTCAGTTCATCGGCGATTTTTTGCGCAGCCATTTTGGAACTACGATAATGCAAAACCACATTCGCTCCTTGTTCATGAAGTAATTTAACAATTGACGCACCCACACGGTGCGCTGCACCTGTCACTAACACTGACCTTGATTTCATAAACACTCCAAAACTACTTCAATAACAACATGTTAGAAGGTGAAATAATGATTTTTAAATTTCAAAAAACTAGACCTTCACATTGATATATAATTATACCAATCGATTTTTTCAAATTAAACATGGACTTAAAGTAATCCATTCACTTTGTCGACAAATAACTAACTATGAAATTACAAAATGCAGTATTGCAGCTACCTTCACCCAGTACAGAAGAGCTGCAAAAAATTCAACCTTTGTTGAATCAAATATGTACCGAAATTGATAAACATAACGGAAAACTAGATTTTACACGATTTATGGAAATGGCACTTTATACACCTGACCTCGGATACTATGCTTCCAATAAAGCAATTTTTGGTGAACAAGGTGATTTTGTTACTGCACCAGAATTATCGCCATTGTTTTCTCGCTGTTTGGCAAAACAAGCCGAGGAAGTATTAACAAATCTAAATTGCGAGGGTGATATCTTAGAATTTGGCGCAGGCGCTGGCACCATGGCTTGTGATATTTTAATGGAACTTGATACGCTCAACTGCCTGCCAAAAAATTATTTAATCTCAGAACTAAGCGACACGCTACGTAAACGTCAACAATCACGTATAGCAACGTATGCCCCTCATTTACTTGATCGCGTATCATGGATTGACGAACTGCCCGAATCTTTTACTGGCGTTATGCTCGGCAACGAAATTCTTGACGCCATTCCTACACACCGAGTTCGATTCAATCAAAATGGCGAACATGAGCAACTTTTTGTTGGCTACGAAAATAGTCAACTCACTTGGATTGGATGCAATCCAGACGATGAGTTCTTGATGTCCGAAATAAACAATATTTTCAATAAATTCGGACAAGGCATGCCGGATCATTACGAAACAGAAATCAACATTAATAGCATTCAATGGATTAAAAAAATTAGTCAAACACTCGATCAAGGCTTAGCTTTATTTATCGATTATGGATTTACTGAAAGTGAGTTTTTCCGACCAGAACGAAGCGAAGGAACGTTGATGTGTCATTACAAACACTGCGCACATTCCAACCCTTTAACACATGTAGGCTTGCAAGATATTACTTCCCATGTAAATTTCACTAGTATCGCTGAAGTTGCATTTGAAAACGATATGACAATTTCTGGCTTTACAAATCAAACCTATTTTTTAGTGGGCTGTGGTCTAGAAAGCTTATTAAATGAAATCGATATTAACGACACCAAACAATTTATTACAGAAACACAACCCGTTAAGGTACTCATATTACCTGACGAAATGGGAGAACTCTTTAAGGTGATTGGCTTAACAAAAAATTACGACCATGACTTAATGGGTTTTCGTACTAAAAATATGTTGGAGAGGTTGTGAGCTAACATGTTAGGAAACAAATATGTTCCTCTCTCAAAATCTGCTATTCAGGCGGATCAACCTTTGCTTTTCCCAGTATACAATCAACAGGGAACCTTATTGGCAGAGAAGGGCATTACATTAACAAGCGCGCAAATTCAAACACTACTTGATTCGTCAGAAATTTACACCTTACATCGCTCACTTCGCTCTGCCGTAACCTCAGGAAACAAAGGTGATGAAAACGAGGGTATTTTAAGACTACCGCCGCCGTTAAAACGATTGACAGACATAGAAAGAATTTTACACAGCGTTTACAAAAACCCTAACAGCAGTGCTACGTTATCCAAAGTATTAACCATCATTAATCGTCTTCAAAGTATTTGTGAAAAATCACCTGATGCGGCAATAGCAAAAATAATCACTGACAGTAATGATAACTATGCTGTTAGACATGCATTGCACACCGCCATTTTGTGTGAACTTACTGCTACCCATCTTGAGTGGTCATTAGAAAAAAAACGTAACTTACTGGGCGCAGCTCTAACGATGAATATATCTCTTGGCTTTATGCAAGATCAATTATTAGATCAACCACAGCCTTTAAGCCTTGAGCAACAAAAAATCATTCAAAACCACCCAACCAAATCAGTTGATATGTTACGGCATATTGGCGTACAAAATATCAATTGGCTGGACTTTGTCAGTAAACATCACGAATTAATAGACGGCTCAGGATACCCAAATGGCTGGCACCAACAAAATATCCCATTAGGTGCGCTTTTAATTAGCTTAAGCGATGTATATTGCGCCAAAGTATCCGGACGAAATTACCGAGAGCCTATTTATGCAAATGTCGCAACTCGGGATATTTTTCTAGAAAAAGACAATACGGAAAAGGGCACACTGATTGAGATATTTGTGAAAATACTGGGCCTATATCCTCCTGGCTGTTTCGTAAGATTAAAAAGCCATGAGCTTGGCATAGTCATTAGTCGTGGGGAACGAATTGATACACCAATCGTTAAAATCGTTTCTGAAAATAGCAAGCACCCGTTTGAACGAAAAATTAAACGGCATACTAGCGATAAAAACTATGCGGTACAGGAAATTGTTCCTGGCAATACACTAGAGATTGAAATTGAACACAATGAAGCCTGGCCATTTTAATGCTTAATCAATAATTTAATGCAATTTTTATCACTTCTAGCGATGTCAAAGGCTTTATTGATATCGTTAATTTCATAACAACCCGAAATATAATCTGAAATAACTTCTGAAAACAACCGCGAATTATCCGCAATTAACTTTATTGCATGTGAAAATTTTCCACAGCGACTAGTGCGCAAATCTAAATTATTTTCAAAAAACTTAACCCAGGGAAGGGGAGCTTGCGCTAATTCACTGTACCAAAAAATATCACCTCTGGCACGTATCAAACTCCCTACGTCAGAAAAATCCATTACTTTATTTAAATGATCCACACTTGAAACTAGCGCTACATCGAATTTTTGAAACCTCTCAATTGGTAATATCTGATCAATTTCTTTATCTTCTATACTCTCCAGATCTACCACTACAACTCTTTTGTTGGGAAAATTATCCTCGATCCAATTTTTAATAATTTCAGGGATAAACGCGTCTAACAAAATCACTTGCTTACTTTTATCTAACAAGGTTGACTTCAAATTTTCCAAGTTTTTTTTCATTAACGGCATTAATGAAAGCTCATCAATCACCAGCCTTGTCAGCTGAGTGAACCCACCCACTTCCATTCCATGAGTAGACTTTACGTGCAATGTTTTTTTAGCAACTGACATAGACAATTGAAAGCCACTTGCTGAACCCGAAGTATCATAAACCACATCAAACTCACGATTACCGAGTTCATCCAGCGATAACACTTCATCTGCCCCAAATAACATACAAGTTTCCGACAATTTATCATGCCGAATCACTGCACTAATCGTAAAATTCAATTTTGACGCTTTACGATAACGACTTAGCGCAAATATCAATAATAATCCCAAACGTTTAGGACCGACTATAGCCACCTGCATACCATTTTTAATTTGTGAAGTTTCTACCGCATGCAAGGCGGCAGAAAATGGTTCTATGATTGCACTTTTTGCTAAATCAAAACTCTCAGGCAGCGCGTATATGGCATTCTGAGGCACGAGAAGATAAGGTGCAAAACCACCAGGCAAACGATCAATTCCCAAAGTTAAGCGATCAGGACAATGTTCACCCATTTCTTGCTCGCAATAATAACAATCAAAATTTTCAATACCCCTCGCCAAATGAGAGGCATTAATTTCGACTGCAACAGGCTTACCTTCATGAAGCGCTATAACTTCATGCCCAGTAATCTGAGGCAAAGGAAAGGGCAGTTTGGCTCGCGCAATATCGGTAGAACATATTCCACAATAAAGAGATTCTATTAAAACATAACCAAAACCAAGTGATTCTATTAATTCATCATTGCGGAATATTTTCCAGCCCATTTCACATGAACCTTTGTAACAATATTCCGCTTTATGAAAAACTTCATCTTGCTGATATTCATATGTTTTAAAAGAGATTTCCATAAATAAAAACGGCTTACTTACGAAACAACCAAAACAAAAGTGTAAGAATGAAGCTGACAATAATGGACGTGACTATTGGAAAATAGAAACGCATGTTTTCTTTCTCAACCACTATATCACCAGGTAAACGTCCTACATTTAATTTCTGGATCCAGGGCCATAACACGCCAATAATCACCAACAAAAATCCAATAATTATTAGCGTGCGTGACATTTTATTTTATGGTCTTAATACCGTCTTCGCAGCCCATTAATAATACATTGGCACCTCGGTGAGCAAACAATCCATTGGTAACCACACCAACAATTTGATTTAATTCGGTTTCCAAATTCTTTGGATCAACGATTGACAAGTTATGAACATCTAAAATTTGGTTGCCATTATCAGTAACAAAACCTTCTCGATAAACTGGCTGACCACCTATTTGAACAATTTTTCGCGCCACATAACTGCGTGCCATGGGTATAACTTCAATAGGCAAGGGAAACTTACCCATAACATCAACTAGCTTAGTGTCATCAACAATGCATATGAACTTTTCAGCAACGGCTGCAACAATTTTTTCTCGAGTTAATGCACCGCCGCCACCTTTAACCATGGAAAGATGTTGCGTAATTTCATCGGCACCATCCACATAAACAGATAAATTGCTCGCATCGTTCAAATTAAACACACTAATTCCATGAGATTTTAAACGTTCAGTAGAGGCCTCAGAGGATGAAACTGCGCCATCAATTCTATGTTTTATAGTTGCTAAAGCATCGATAAAATAATTTACTGTCGAACCTGTCCCAACTCCCACGATGTCACCCGCTTTAATATATTCCAACGCAGCTTCAGCAGCAGCCTTTTTTTTGTCATCTTGTGTCATTTACTTCTCCCAAATACACTATCACGAAAGATTTGCTATATTTTACTCAATTCTCGCGATAAAATTAGTTAAACTTAGTTGATTTTACCTTAATTGACCTACTTTTAACGAATTTTCCACTCATTTAATAGAAACTGCCGCAAAAACAGAATGAAACCATACCCCTATCTTGAAAAAATAAATAACGCCCATGTCTATGATGTAGCCATGAAAAGCCCCTTGGAACACGCCCCAGGCTTGTCTAAACGGCTAAACAATACAATTTTTCTGAAACGCGAGGATTTACAACCTGTTTTTTCTTTTAAATTGCGTGGTGCATACAATAAGATTATACAGCTGGATGAAACTTCTCGAACTGCTGGTGTAATCACAGCGTCTGCGGGCAATCACGCCCAGGGTGTTGCCCTGTCTGCTCAACGATTAAATATTAACTCCGTTATCGTTATGCCTAAAACTACACCGCAAATCAAAGTCAAATCCGTAAAAAGTTATGGCGCGGACGTGGTATTACACGGCAATACTTATGATGATGCCTATGCACATGCGAAAAAACTAGCATCTCAAAATGGCATGACCTACGTGCATCCATACGATGATCCCGATGTTATTGCAGGACAAGGTACAGTCGCAAAAGAAATACTCGATCAACACGCTGGTCCCATTGACGCGATTTTTGTGCCTGTAGGTGGAGGTGGTTTAATTGCTGGTGTTGCTACATATGTAAAACAAATGCGGCCCGAAACGAAAATAATCGGCGTTGAACCCGCAGATGCGGCTTGCTTATATGAAGCAATGAAAGCCGGAGAGCGTGTCACCTTAGAATCCGTTGGCATATTTGCTGATGGTGTAGCTGTGCGACAAATTGGTGAAAACACATTTCCCATTTGTCAGCAATACGTCGATGATGTCATTTTAGTTGGCACCGATGAAATTTGCGCAGCAATAAAAGACATATTTGATGATACTCGAGCCATCACGGAACCTGCTGGTGCGTTAGCTATCGCTGCACTGAAAAAATATGTTTCTCAAAATAATATTTCTAATCAAAATTTGGTCGCGATCAACAGTGGCGCAAATATGAATTTTGACCGCTTACGTTATGTATCAGAACGAGCCGAGCTTGGCGAAAATCGTGAAACACTTTTAGCCGTGACGATTCCTGAATCACCAGGCAGTTTTCAAACTTTTTGCCACGCAATTGGTCAACGTAATATCACTGAATTTAACTATCGATATTCAGACCATGACAAAGCACATGTTTTTGCTGGCATACAATTAAAGCCAACTGCTACTGAAAAAGATGACTTAATTAAGCGTTTACATAAAAAGAATTATCGTGTTTTGGATTTAAGCGACAATGAAATGGCCAAATCACATATTCGATATATGGTCGGCGGACATGCTTCCCAGGTAGAAAACGAGCATGTTTATCGGTTTATCTTTCCTGAACGGCCCGGCGCTTTACTGCGCTTTTTAACTCACATGAGTGAACGCTGGAATATTAGCATGTTCCACTATCGAAACCATGGTGCAGCGTATGGAAGAATTCTGGTAGGTGTTCAAGTACCCGATGAAGAGATGAAGGAGTTTGAAAGCTTTCTCGTTAAGCTGGAATATCCTTTCTGGGAAGAAACAAATAATCCAGCTTATCAGGTTTTTCTTGGTTAGCTTATTAGGTCTTATTTAATAAGACTCAACAATTCTTTTTATTAGACATGCTGAGTTTTATTAACTAATCTGCTATTGCATATAATTTTCGCTCATCCATATTTTTCTGCATAACATTATCATCTTCCAACCAATTGATTAATGGCGCCCACTCGAATTTGTCTTGCGCCAACTGCGGATGATTTAGCTCTAATACACCTAATCCACGCTCTGCTGCCTCAAGGTATTTTTCGTTATACGATAGACTTGCAACAACATTCATTCCCAAATTTTTGAACGTTGAACGCATTGCATGATAAGCACATGATTCAATATTGACACGATTGGCGACAATACCAATTTTTGCACTACATGGGTAAAGTTTAGTAAATGCATTCCAAGCCTCGATAAACTTAACCGTTGCTCGAACTTCAACAAATGATGAAGAAACTGGAATCAATATTTTATCAACCGATTTTAAGGTCGTCACAAAACGTTTCAAATCAACAACTGCTGGTGTATCAATAATCACTTGACTGGTATTTTTTGGCAAACGCATTTGCCAAGCTCTAGTCATATATTGAGATGATGGCTTGAATGCTGTCAAACCATGTATTACAGGTAATGAGTGACTCCGACCTTCTAGCCATTCTGTACTAGAACCCTGTGGATCATAATCTTTAATAACTGTTGTTTGTGCTTGCGACGCATAATATCCCGCAATATTTGTGACCAATGTGGTTTTACCACTACCGCCTTTGGCATTTAACACCATAATTGTGCGCATTTTAATCCCTCGTTCTTTTATTAATATCCGCTACTAGAACTAAAGATCGACAGAATTTCTAAAGGCTTTAGGGAAATTAAAAATATTTATTTAGTTGCTTGTTTTTTAATGGATAATCTGTAAATGTAGAATAAATTTGATTCAAATGAGGACGATTTATGTGTGGCATAGCCATGATATTTCACACCGACGGGAAACCTGTACAAAAGCATAGCATTGTTCAAATGCGAAAATGCTTAACTCACCGTGGCCCAGATCAATTCGGCGAATTTATTAGCAATAATCTTGGCCTGGCACATACTCGCCTCAGTATTGTTGATATAAATAGCGGCGCCCAACCAATGCATTCCTCATGCGAGCGATATTGCATCGTTTTTAATGGTGAAATTTATAACTATTTAGACCTAAGAGAGAGCTTGCAAAAGCAAGGCGCAAAATTTCGCACTAAGTCAGATACAGAAGTTATTCTTGAACTATACCGGCGCCATGGGAAAGATTGTCTAGAAAAATTACGCGGCATGTTCAGCTTTGCGATTTACGACAATCACAGACAACACTTATTTATCGCACGTGACCGTTTGGGTATTAAACCGTTGTATTACTATTGGGACGGTAAGTCGTTTATCGCTGCGTCAGAGATCAAAGGCATACTTGCCTCCAATCTAGTTGAAACCAGCTTGAACAAAGACTCTATTCAAAACCATTTTAACTACCAGTTTTCCATTTGCCCACATACAATATTTAACCAAATTTTCGAACTACCACCGGGTCATTTTGCAGAAATCACCAATGATCAGCAATTTAATATTAAACAATATTGGGATTTAGAATTTCCAGAAGATAATGAATATGAAACTGATGATATAAACTACTGGCAGCAACAATTCGAAAATGCCTTACACGATGCGGCAACCTCCCATTTAATTGGCGAAGTACCCATTGGTGCATACTTATCCGGGGGGCTTGATTCATCAACTACAGCTTATTTATTAAAGCAACATTACCCTAAAGATCCTGAAACATATTCTATACATTTCACTAATCCAAATTCCGATGAATCCTATGCCTATAAGCCGGTTGCAGAACACCTTGGACTAAGCAATCTTGAATTGACAATGGATGACAACAGAGCATCGGGCTACTTCGGATTACTCAAAGAATGTCTTTACCATTTAGAGCAGCCTCAACGTATGGCTGTTGATATACCACATTATCTGCTTTCCGGTTTTGTCAGAAAACAAAACTGCAAAGTTGTCTATACCGGTGATGGTGCCGATGAAATTCTCGCTGGTTATGATTGTTTTCGACAAGATAGTATACGTATTCAAGGTAATTTGCAGGAATCAGAAGAAGGGCGTGAAGCTTTATATTTTTCAGAATACACGCAATACTTTTCTGAGCCGTATATGCAATTGTTACTGGGCTTACATCATCCAGATAATCAAGCATCTGTTATGGGACAATACGGCTGTTATCCGGTCTGGTTTGATATGTGGCAAGTGTTAAATGAAAGACTTGATAATCTATTTATTAAAAGTGATACACAAGAGCAAAACCTTCAAATGCCCCAGTTGATGGATCAAATTCGGCCTAAAATCAAAAACCGACATGCATTAAACCAATCTTTATATATAGAAACAAAAACTCGCTTACCTGGATGGATCTTATGGAAAAGTGACCGCTTAAGCATGGCACACGGCGTTGAAGCTCGAGTCCCCTTTCTTGACCATCCGCTCGTCGAACTCGCTGCCCAGCTACCCCCTCATCTAAAACTCAACAATATGGATGAAAAACATATACTCAAAAACGCTGTAAGTGCACACCTACCCGATGTTCCAGGTCACTACAAGAAAAGAGGTTTCTACACGCCCATAAAAGAATGGTTTTTTTCAGAACATCATGCTGATGAATTAAATTATCACCTTTCTAGACAAAAAATTGAGGAAGCAAATATATTCAATCCAGACACAGTTCAAAGCTACATCAACGAGCTAATACAGATGCCAAACGCTACTAATTTGAACGATTATTATCGAACAATGCAACTGGAATGGGTACTTATGCTCACTCTTAGCACTCAAATGCTACATCAATTATATATAGCTAAAGAAGCACCCTGTTTTCACGATATAAAAGACAACAACTAAATAGAATTTATAGTATTTCCAGAATAATCAACAATTTTACCAAACCTGGCAATATGGTTGCTTAATACATATTAATCGATACTTTTTCTGGTTAAAGGTTTTATAGTGAAAACAAGCAGTAACAAATTGGTTTTGGGAATTGTGCCCTTGCTCGCGATTACGCTATCTTATATCGGCATGCCTTATGTTTCTCGCTTTCCCACTGATATCATAGAAAAACTTCCTTACATACCCTACTTAGTTTTCACTGGCGCCATCTTCATGGGTATTTTCTTCAAACGCCATCGAATTACATTAATCGCAACATCGCTTTCCATAGCTTACATCGTTTTGCATAATGCTATTGTGTCACCAGAGATAACAAACTTACACCTAGTCAGTTTGTGTATGGTTAATATTTTATTACCACTTAACCTGGTGTTATTAACAGGAAGTCGAGATCATCAAATTCTTTCTATCCATGGTTTCGTTGCAAGTGGTGTCATTTTATTCCAGATAGTTGGTTGCTATTGGTTAACTCAAAATTATTTACCAACTTTAAGCGAGTATCTCCTCTTCACACCTGTTGCTTTGATGCAAATTCTTCCTATCACATTGCCATTGCCTGTATTAATCACATATGGCCTTAGCCTTATTGCCATGGTCGTATATTTAGTTAAAAAAGGCTCCGTATTTGAAATTGCATTTCTTGGTGCATTAATAGCGAGTATGTTTTCGTTCCAAGCCGGTCTTGGCGAATCAGGAAATTCCATTTATATGTTACTTTCAGGTTTAATTTTAATCTGGGGCCTAATACATAATTCTTATCTTATCGCTTACATTGACGAATTAACTGAACTACCTGGAAGACGGGCGATGAATGAAGAAATATCGCGCTTACGCGGTAACTATGCTATCGCTATGCTGGATATTGATCACTTCAAGAAGTTTAACGATACCTACGGCCATGATGTTGGGGATCAGGTATTGCGTATGGTTGCCAGTAAAATTGGTGATGTACATGGTGGCGGTAAACCGTTTCGTTATGGCGGTGAAGAATTTGCAATTCTTTTTCATGGTAAAGATAGTAAAGCTTCATTTCCATTTCTCTCTAATCTCAGAGAAACGATAGACTCCACCAGACTTATTTTGCGCAATCAAGATCGCCCCACAAATAAACCAGAAAATATCCCACCAAGAAAAATCCCTTGGCAAGAAGTTCACGTCACAATAAGTATTGGTGTCGCAAACAACAGTGAAGAGCTTGTGACCACACAGGACGTATTAAAAGCAGCAGATGAAGCCTTATATCGATCCAAAGAAAAAGGCAGAAACTGTATTAGTCAACACAGCACTAAAAATTACGATCCAGATTTAGACGACGCTGCTGTCGAGTAATTCAAGGGGAACTTAAGCACAGTCTCCTTCATTTCTTTCTTCTTTTCTTTTTCTTCTGCTGATTGCTTTTGCTTTATATGAACATATAGGACATCAGTGGCTGGATCACTCACCATCATAGCTCGACGATAAGCACCAGTATGCCCATCCTGAATTGCTTGAATCCATCGACCCGTAGGCCCCATACGATAGTAAACAATTAAATTCCAGCCACGGTGCTGCTGTTCAAAATTTGCAATTGTTATAAACTCCACCATACCTTTTTCAATAACCGGCGGACGAGACTCTAAACGAAAAGTGTAATCTTCCCATTTTTGTACAGGTGTAGTCGGTATATCCGTGGTACAAGCACTTAAAAATAGGACGCCAATTAATAGAAGATAATTTTTTTTCATATTTTATTTCACAGAGTGTTTTTTTAAGTAAGTAACCAGAATGTCTTTCTCTGATTCATTTAAAGGATTGTATGCCTTTTTAATTCGATGTGTTTGCATACGCTCCACAATATTTAACCATTCATCAGCTTTATGAGATGAAATTCGAGGCGGAGCATGACACGCACTACAAAACTTCTCAAATATCTTAGCACCTTCAGATGAAGGATCAGGTAATTTCTGCTTTTCAACTTTCGTATTTTCACAAGCTGATATGAAAATAATGAGTGCGCTTAATATTATAAACTTATATCTCTTTGTTATTTTTTGCATCTTCTTCCGCTTTCTGTTTTTTTGCTTCTTTTTTCTTAGCCAGAATATGACGCAAATCAACAAAATAATAAATAATTAAACTCATACTCACAACCCAAGCAACACCTAGCGGAATTCCACTATCATACCAGGGCCGTTCATAGCCAGGTCGATTTCCCCAAAACGGAAAAGTCAAACCGACCGCAACAATTAACAACACCACAAACAAGGCGATAAACCAGTATGGAATAGAAACTTCGGATTTTTCCATGGAGGTCACCATTTCCCAATCCTCCAAACCACGCTTATCCCTGCGCTCTTGATCAGATTTGTAACCAAAGTTATCCGCTGAGCCTTCACCCCAATCAGTTTCTTTTACCGTCCCTGGATTATCACTATTATTTGATTCTTTATTATTTTCACTCATATTATTAACCACCTGTTACAAAATGCTGTAATCGCACATGATCTTTCCACCCATCTTTTGATTCTACATGTACGATAAAACTATGAAGCCCTGCTTCAAGCGCTGAATTAACATTAACAAAAACATCTCCTCGCCCCACATCATCAAAAGATATTTTGTTACTACTTAATTGAAATTCTTCTGGCTTTAAACCATCGACAGAAATTGAAACTTCTCCCGGACCATATATTTTATTTGCCACATTCACGCGATATTCATGAATCTGGTCGCCTTGGTGTTTATCTGATTTATAAACCGCCAAATGATATGGTTCATACTGTACCAAACCATACACAAACAAAAACAAACCTAAAGCCATAACAGACAGTACCCATCGACTGCGCTGTTTTAAAGTTGAAATTGAATGTTGTGCAATAATTTCTTTGTTTCGACGTCGGCCAAATTTAAATTTCAATAAGCCTAGTTCGTTTTTCTTTTCGTGCAATTCATCACATGCACTAATACACGCACCACAGTTTGTGCAGCTATCAAAAGTTGCCGTACTACGAGGATCAATATCAACCATACATGCTTTGACACAATAATTACATTTCTCACAATCTTGCTTACGTGTTTCGTCATAATCAATATGTAAGGCATCTGAAGTTTTAAATAAGTATTGCCACATACGATAAATACACATAAATCGACAAACATAGTGCCGCACTACAGCCAAATTTACCGCTGCAAGCGATACGAATACAGCATAAATCCAATATAATGAATTACTAAAGCTTTCTGTGGGTGAAAATGTGACAAATGCCCAAATGGCATCTGGCGGAATGAAATACATTAAAGGAAGAAAAGACACGAGCATTGCCGTCAAAAAAACACCAATAATTAATACTAACCAATTAACTAGTTTATTTTTTTTACCTGCTACTTTGGATGTTAGATTTTCCCAATCAACTACCGCACGTTTACCTAGCATTTTTTTTGTTAAGTCATCCATCAAACTTGAAAAAGTACTTTGCGGACATACCCAACCACAAAATGCGGTCCCCACGATGGAATAAAACATTATCGCGCAGCATGCAAACGCTAACCAGAACCCAAAAACGATATAAAAATCTGAAAACCAAATTTGGCGGTCAAGTACAACAAAACCAGATGAAACGTCAATTCGGAAAATACCCAAAACTGGTATGAGTATTAAAACGACTAAAAGACCATATTTCGATAAAAACCTCAGACGCTCAAGACCGTGGCCCCGAAATGGACTAGAATGACTAACTACTATGGGTATTTTGGCTAAAGATTCATTTGCTTTCATGCAGACATATTAACATATTGACATATAAAACTCACTGAAAAGGCTTGTCTTTTAAGGACTGGTTAGTTATAGTCAGCTGTACGCTTTCTGGGAAACATAAGCATTCTGGATATTGCAAAGAATCAACAATAGCATATCTATTTTTTATACAAATAATCTGAGGGAGATTAAAGAATGGTTACTGAATTAGGAATTAACATACTAGTACCAATTATGGTTTTTGGTTTCATTATCGTTGGCGCATATATGATGGCTAACGCTGCATTTACTGACGTAATTGCTCGTAGAGATAACAACGACTAAACTCGTTATTTCTATAGCAAAAAAAGCCCGAGAGGGCTTTTTTTGTGCCTATCATATACTGCCTTAAATCCCTACTTTATTACTCAGCTATTGTGGCTAACTCTCTATCTAAAGGCGCCAACAATTTCATTTGATTTTTTATTCGCTTGGCTACCTTGGTATTTCCAGCCTCTTGATTAATGTGCATAGTACGCCTGAGTGCTTCTAAATGATCAGAACGAATACTTAATATTTTGTTAAGAATTATTTTTTCGTCATAACCTTGACTCACACCATCAGCCAATGAGCCGAACATTGCATCAGCTAACCCAAAACCAATCCATTGGTCATCAGGGTTTGTCGCATAAGCCATGGAAAGCAATTTTTGACTTTCTTGCTGATTACCAGAAAAATAAGCCATCCAACTTTGCATATACATTTCACTAGAAATATACACCTGATTAAAATATGGCAGGTCATCTTTGGCGACACCCAGCTCCGTTGCCGCAGCAACTTGGTTGGGACGATTTTTCATCATAAATCCAAGTAACGCACTCAAATCAATTTGACGATTAAATTTAGCTTTTGGTAATTGAAATTCTATAACCGGTGCCCATTCATCCTGAACTCCAGAATTAATAGATGGCGGTATTTTACCCCAATAACGACCTAACCAGGTCCAGATACCTTCACCACCGGTAATGTCTTTTTTGCCTTCCACACTAAGTAAACTTATATTTTTCTTTACCCCCTCCGCACCATAAAACTGACCATTAAAACCCACAAGCGCCAAACGAAAACCATCCATAAAAATAACCGCCCCTGGAAAAGCCGTTTGAAATGTCTGCAAAACAACTTTCAACGTATTCAAATCAAATTGATTTAAGGCGATCCATTGCACAAAAATACCATCCTTGTTCAATCTTTTTTTCGCACGTTCAAATTGCTGCAAAGACAATAGGGCGCTACGACCTACCATATCCGGATGAAACAAATCACCCACTATGACATCATAATTTTGTTTCGATATTTTAAGAAATCTTCTTGCATCATCCTGCACAATCTGTAATTTCTTAACCACTGATTGATTACTTTGAGAAAAATATGTATCAGCTGCATTTATAGCACCACGAGATAGCTCAACTGCTGTTCGCTTCATATTAGGATAGGGCAATGAACCTGACGCAGTAATGCCTGTCCCTAGACCTAGAAATAAAACTTTCTCTGGATTCGGATGTAACAATATCGCTAAACGAGCTTGATTTTTTTGAACAGTAACCGCAGTTGGATCTGTAGATGCGTCCATTCGCTGTAAATCTGACAGTAACAATCGCTGCCCACTTTTTTCTTCCACTACTTGAGTTAAAGAAATTGCATCTTCATAGAAACTTAGGTCTCGTGATTGAGCTTGAGACGAAGGTAGTAAAACATTTACCTCCGGAAAAGACATTACTGGTAAAAAAAGTAAAACAAATAATACCGGTGTATATCGAAACCACCGTTGCTCCACCCACATTAAACTGGAAACTAGTACGAGTACAATCGCAACCAATATAGCAAAAGTCGAACCCAAAAAAGGCAAAATAATAAAACCAATTGACAAGCCGCCCAAAGCAGCACCAATGGAATTAGCACCATAAAGATATGCTGTCATCTGAGAATCATTTTTATATTGAGATGCCAATAATGGAAACCAAGCACCAAAAGCCAAAGTGGCGGGCAGGGTGCAAAGCGCAATTACCGCCGCTTGAATTACCATGGAATCAAATAATGAAGCATATGATGCTGACTCTGCCCAAGCAGAGACCCATGGCAACGCATATAAACTTAAAATCGCACATGTCGAAATAAGCAAAGGCAAAACTAGCAAACTATATTTATACTTTAACTTTATTGCTATCAAACTGCCTAAACCGATACCAATGAGAAAAGTGCCTAAAATCACCGCCATTACATATTCAGTTCGCAACATCAGCATGCCATACAAGCGAGTCCAGGCGATTTGCAACATAATGGCACTTGCACCAATACCAGCATAAGCGAACAATGGCGCAACATTTATTTTACTTGAAAATGATTGCACTTTATTTTGCCAATTCATTTTTCGACTAGCGACTAAATGCACAACCAAAACAGCGACAGCCAGAAGCATGCCCAATACTGCAAACAATCTATCTGATACTATCCAGCCTGCAATCGGCAAAAGAAACAGCGGCAATATGGCACCAAATACTCCACCTAGCGTATTAACACCATAAATCAAGGCCACCGGGATTTTGCTAGTTCGCAATGCACTTAAAATCATAGGAAAGCCCAGACCAAGAACGAAAGCAGGTAACATCATTAAAATAAAAGTCGTAAGACTTTGATAAAAAAACCAAACAGAGAAATTTGATTCTACTGTCAATGAGCTAACTTGAGAGTCCAATATAGATAGGAGCAATGGTAGATTAAATGCAAACAATGCAACTATCAGCTCGACCGCAGCAAAAAATAATAAGGGTGAACGAATTTTATGCTGGATCTTACCGCCAACTAAGCTACCGATACCTAAACCTGCCATAAAAGCAGAAACTGTAATAACAACGCCGAATATACTTACACCAAAAAGTGTAGACAACATACGCGCCCACAAAACTTCGTAACCAAGTGCAGTTACACCAGTTAAAAAGTAAATTACGCATATGACCCACGGCCAATACAAAATTGATTTGGAATTTGTGTCAGACATTCTATTTAATTGTCTGAAGGAGGCTAAAAAAAGCTAGAAAGGAAAAAACCACACCACTGCCACAACCGCATGAGCAATGGATAGAAAAACTGTAATTCCTGCGCACACCATATGTTGAACAAAGACTTCTTTACCTAACATTGCCATTGAAACACCAAAACCTGCCGTTAACAGGACAAACAATAGTAAAGTCACGCCCATATAAAATAATATTTTATGCTGCTCACGGCGCTCGTCGAAAGATTCCACAAGTTCACCGCGGTCTTTACCAATAAAAGTAGATAAAACCGCACCACGATGATCACTTGAAGATTCTGCAACACCCGTGTTTGATCCCGAATTAACATCAGTGTCAGCAAAAGCAACGTTCATTGAGAAAGTACTAATTGAAAGTAATGCTATAACAAAAAACTGAATAAAATATTTATTTAACAACGCCAAAATCCCTTTATTAATCACTCTTATTTGCAGCAGGTGTCTTTTTACCTGAAAATCGCCAATACAAAATTGCCATTAAAATAGCTGGAAGCAATACCATCGGTAAGAGAAAAATAAAAATAGCCCAAGGTGTATCTATTGTGACATGTAACCAACGATAACTGTCTGCTGCAGCAAATGCTTCACTAGAAAAAACAGCAATTAATGGTAAAAGTATAAACCTAGCTATTTGTATAATCATATTGAACACCTCATATATTCTTAGGTTGTACATCCCTAGCACATCTAAACCCGAAAAAGTCTGATGTTGAATTAGGCCATGCATAACCACGATGATAAGAAGAGGCAGAGAAAGGATCTCCTTTCCATGAACCACCCCTCATTACTTTGTACTTTTTATCTGTATTTATAAAGCTTCCCATTTTCGCCTTACGGTCTTCTTTGTCTTTTGATGGGACTACTTTCTTAGCCGAAAAAATTACAGAGGGCGCATCTGAATCTTTATATTTTTCAAAACTATCAAAAACCCATTCTTGAACATTACCTGCCATATCATAGACACCATATGGGCTTACGCCATTGTCATAGGTAAAGACTGATGTGGTTTTTCCAACGTTATAATAATTATTCAAACGTTTTGTGTCCATCACATCACCCCATGGCCAACGTCGACCATCATTTCCGCGTGCAGCTTTTTCCCATTCGGCCTCGGTAGGCAAACGCTTACCTGCCCATTCGCAATAAGCCTTTGCATCAAACCAGGTAACCATTGTAACCGGATGCAATACTTTATCAGGCTTGAATTTACCCTCTACCCAGTTTAGTGGAACCCTACGATCTGTTTGTGCTACAAACTGAGCATACTGAGCATTTGTAGTCGGATATTTATCAATATAAAACTCTGGTACGTAAACTGTGTGTGCAGGACGATTTTGAGCGTCTGTCTTGAGATTGTCAGTACCCATATCAAACTCACCTGCAGGTACAGTTACAGCTTCTTCGAGTACAGCCCACTGCTTACTTGGCAAAAGTGCAGCTGCCTCATCAAGGGTATAGGTTATTTTATGAGTAGCCTTATGTTCATGCTGCTGATTCCTGAATAAATCTTCACCTGCGGCACGAATATTTTTCGTTGGATCTTCACGATCATAACCACCACTTGCCTTCAACTCAGCCATTCTATTAGCGCCAAGCTGCACTACGTGTATAGTCCCACCTACTAAGGCTAAAACTACGCAGGTAACGAAAGTAGCACCGATATACCTTTTTCTTACTGCAATTTCTTCCTTTGATAGGGAAGAAGATGGAATTCTTTTTGTTTTCATATTATTCATTTCTAGACGCTAATCAGCTTTTTCTAATTCTTTATCTTGGTATCGTTTATGAATTAAATGCTTAGGACGCCTACCATAAGTTCGTTTTATGACAACTTCACCAACAAAACCACCCGCTGAAGCAGCTTCCACACTAACTATCACTATTAGAATCCAAAACCCTAACGGTAATATAGCAACATGCTCGGGTAAAGATGCAGGATCAAGCATGTTATATTCAATTACACGGACTATAAGTGGTGAAAAATGTGCGAGTATTTTGCCGCCTAATCCATACACAAATGAAACGGCCAAACCAGCAATAAAAGGCACGAGAATTAAATCTAGAATCCACAATGGGCTATACGTACCCATACCAACATAAACTTCTAAGCTTACCCCTAAAAGTCGATCACCTATATAGACAATTACAGCACCTAATAGTACAGCAGCAGACCCCCACATCAAATCTTGAGGCGTTATCTTAATTCTTAGCTTCATCGCTCTCGTACTCTTTACCCGTTAATTTTTCATATCGAGCTTTTTTGGTTTCTTCGAAATACCAGTCTTCCACTTTCAAGCTTGCAACATAGCTTGCCAAATCCCGTCGCTCTTGCTCTGTAGCGGAACTTAAAGACGGCATACGATATTCAGCCTTCAATCGTGAAGGAAGGATTTCTTGTGGATTTTCAGAAGTAAAATACTCATAAAGCCACTCTTCAGACCGAAACATTCCCATACCATCTAATGATGGCGCGGGTACCGATTGAGTAAAATCCCGAACACCCCAAATACTATGGCATTTTTTGCAATTGAAAAGATGCATAGTTTTCGCTGCTGACTTTTCTACTACTGGTGTTGCAGTTGAATAAAATGGAATACCTGGGTCTTCCCCTTCATCTTGACTATGCTTATTAACCTTAACGACAGCCAACACCACTACCGAGGCAAACATTGCCCCAAATATAATCTTTTCACCTTTACGCATGCTTAAAGCCTAATTGCCTGATTTTTTTAAACGTTTTTGTTTATCACGTTCCTTTTTTTCTTCTACGTGGCGCTCTCTTGATTCATATTGTTCTTTCATCGTTTCCTGATACTTCTCAAACTCATCATCAGACATTTTGTCTTTATCATCTTCGTCGAAAACAACATATTTAATATCTTCATCAAATTGATCATTTTTCGCAGCCCAACGCAGCATAAAACCTGCAAGTATTAAAATCCCAGCTGCAACCACTAACCAAACATAAATCGTCCAACCATCCGGTAAATTTTCTACAAACTCTCCCATATAACCCCCTTTACAGCAAATAGCCATCTATCAATTGAACGTAACCCATAATTACAGCGAGGATAACCCCCATTATGATTGCGCCAAACATGATTTTTTCACCCGTTTTTAGGTGACTTAGCTTCTTTGGTAAATATAAATAAATTATAAAACAAAATAAAATTAACGACATGATTAAAAACCAGAATATATACTCACTAAAGCCCTTCGACCTCAAGCTTTCTATACTCATATCAATGCCAATTACACTATTTTCGTTGGACAACAACTGATAGGTTTTGTTGTTAAACAAAACAATAAATTGATCCAATAAATAGAATAGATACGTCGCCATCCAACCCTCATCTTTATTATTATGTCGCGCAAAGCATTATAATATGGCTTAAAATGCCTAAATATTCAACCAGTATTATTTAATGACAATAAAAAAAGCCGCTCGTTCAGAGCGGCTTTTTTAACTAACAACTATTTAAAATTAATTAAATGCGTCATCAGCTTCTTCAGACTGGTGTTTTTCCCAATACGCATCAACAAAGAATGCACCATAAATAATCGGCATTCCAGCTGCTACTACAATCCAAAGGGCAAAGACTCCAGGTCCATAATCAATATCAATCATAACTAGACTCCTATTTTAGTCCTTACTTCATATCAGGCTTACGCGTAAAATGAGGAAGCTGCTTAATGACGATTACCATAAGGATACAAAAATACGCTACATAAAATACATCAATCGTATAGCCTTTATCCCAGTATGGCTGTTTTCTTTCACGAAAACCATTATCCATGAAGTTACCTTCAAAGTTAGCCAACGCAACTTTATCACCAACAATATTATAATTGTCTAAAGCATAACGAGCAGTACCACTTTGAGCTTGAAGCTCTTTAATTTGCGGCGCTATGTTTACTAAGTCTTCCCATTCAAGCGGATGTCTTTCCAAATCACCCACAGTACGTCCAGTTGCCTTAGCAAGACCTGCGGCCATAGCCGCTTTGGCCTTAGCTGCATTTGTTGTTTGGCGCTGAACTTCAGGTGATTCCATGGCAGCTATAACATCAACATAAATTGCTGCATTAGGACGCTGCCCCCAAATAGGTTTAGTAATCATAAATGCTGTTAAAATTATCAAACCAATTAGCATTACAATTGGCATAGGCAATCTGTTATTTGCCATCCACAATCCACCATGCTTTTCTTTTGCCCAGAGCTCAAGGATTTCTTTTTGCTCTTGTTCATCAGAAAGACAATGAAATGGTTGATCAAATTTCCAACCCATAATAATACTCCTATCTTAAACTCGTTAGAACCCAGTCAATCAATGCTCGAACTTCAGAATCCCTAGCAGGTTCTGGCACTTCTGGTGGGTAAATTCTCTCGCCATTTGCATAAGCCGTGTACTCTGTACGCCACTTATCATAATCAATGGCATTACCATTTATATCATTCTTGCCAAACAAGTAATCGAAGCGTGGCATGATTGAATTTGGTTGAACCAAACGAGGGTTAAAGAAATGCATTGTCATCCATTCACGTGAAGAGTTACGTGCAGCTACGTGCAAGATATCTGGACCTTTACGGTCAGAACCAAATGCAGTAGGCATTTCACCATTCATGTCACCCAAAAATGGGGGTGTACCGAATGCCTGCCAATCCTGAGTTTCTTCAGGAAGTAATGTATGACACCACCAGCAACCTTCAGTAACGTAGATAGTTTTACCTTCACCAACATAGCGCATGTTCTCATCGCCTGCTGACTTAAGCACTTGCTCAGGTGTCCAGCCATTTACAGCAGAAGCGTTAATGATGTAATTAACTTCTTCTCCATCGAACTCGCCTTGAGCAATGGTAAATACTGCACCAGTACTAATATTAGCTTGTAAGATTTTGCCTGTACCTTCGCTCAACTCCTGCACACCGGGGCCTAACATCTCGGGATGGTTAACGCCTGGTGAAAATTTTGTGCCTGCCTTGTAAACATAAGCACGTTGTGGCGGATCAATGGCCGCACCAGTTTTTGGATCTTTGTCCAAAATAACTGTGATTGGCTTACCTGCTCCGACAACCAAAGGATCTTCATAACTGAAACCAATTACTCGGCCAAGTGATAATTGCTTATCTAAACCTACCCAAGTAGAAATGCCAGAACGAAAATCGTTTGATGGACCAAACAAAGTAATACACATTGAGAAGCCATACATTAAACCGACGCCTGCTGCGCCAAATCTATATTTTTGAAAACCCACTTTGTAATCCTCCTCCCTAACTTTCAGGAACCTCTTGAGGTGAGGAACTCACCCCAAGAGCAAAGTCAATTAAAGCGAAACAAACTTATCGTTCGTACGCCAACTCATGTGCATAGCGGCCAGCTGGAACTACTGTTCCTTCGCGAGCTGTCATCCACATGTTGTATAACCAAATGACGTTACCAGTGAAAACCATAGTACCACCAGCCCATCGAGCAATCATGTATGGATGCTCAGCAACCACAACGTCGATGTAAGGTACTTCAAAGATTTTACCAGAACCTTGCATCAAACCAGCAATTGTCATAGAGATCCAGTAAATACAGAATCCAATGATAAAGAACCAGTAATGCAAATTGCCTAAGGTCAAGGAATATAATTTTCTACGAAGCATTGCTTGTAAACCGAAATAAACAGCTGCCGCTTCTAAGAAACTAGACATACCTAATAGTGCCAAGTGAGCATGAGCAACAATCCAACCTGTACCATGTACATACCAGTTAATTGCTCGAGTTTGTTGGAAACCACCTTGCATGTTCAATGGAATAGCTAGTAATACACCCGTGATAGAGAACTTAGTTTCTAAGTTTTCTACAAACAAGCTCCACTTGCCTTTCATTGTTAACAAAATGTTAGCAACAAATGCCACCGCTGGAATCAGAATCAATACGCCTTCTACAGATGCAAATGATTTCAACCACTCTGGTAGAGGAGCAGACATCAAGTGATGAGAAGCAGGTGTTGAATAGAAAGCAACGATCGACCAAAAATGCAAATGACCAATACGATGTGAATATAATGGATTACCAGTTAACTTAGGAATTGTATAATACGCGATACCCGCAGCAACTGGAGTAATCCAGAGACCAAGAACATTATGCGCAAACCAGAACGTCAAATACGCTTCTGTTAACCCTGTTAAGTTAAATAACTCTGGTGAATTACCTACCAAGAATACAATGATAGTCATCCAAATACATGCACCAAAGAACCAGTTGGTAATATAGATACCTTGAGTTCTACGATGAGCAATTGTCATCCATACGTTGATACCTAGTGGAACAAGTACACCAAAAATAACTACCAAATCGATAGGCCAAATCAAATCGCTATATTCACGACCTGAAGTAATACCCATCCATAATAGAATCAAACCTAAGCTTAAGCCCACATTCCAAAGGAATACGTTCCAAAGACCAAGTTTTTCAGACCATAATTTGGTGTTACCCAATGCTGGCGTCATGTACATCATAGTCATACCAAATGCCATTGAGATCCAACCCAAGATAACAGCTAGTACGTGTACTTGGCGCATGTGACCAAATGCAAACAATTCAGTACCGGTTACCCAGTCTGGAAATGCTAGTTTTGCAGCGTTAAAAGAACCAAGACCTGTTCCTACTACAAACCAAAAAATTGAAGAAAAGCCAAAAAAGATAGTCGCCGAACCAGCCGGAATATCTTCGTTTTTGGCGAAGAGATATTTCATCAGCATGAAACTTCACCTCCCAGTTTAAAATTAACCCCAGAAAAAATTAAAGACATTTATCATTCTTTCATCTTATTCATTAGGTACCAAGAAAACCACATACTCGAGAATGCTAGTAAAATACCGCAAGCTCCTGCAAATGTAGCCATAAATTCCCCCTTGTAATAATGTCAACTCAACCCAAATTTACCAGGCTGTGTTATCACCTCTAGATTCTAGTTCTCCGTGTTTGCTCATAGCCAAGCCAGTAATAATGGCAAACGCTAAACCAAATGCAAGCATTACACTGTCAACAAAACCTGAAAAAGTTGACGGATCATAGGATTCCATACCCCATCCTCCCCAACCAGCTTCTTCATAAGGACCACGACCCAGAGCACACATTACTGCAGCCCCAAACACGCTCCCGTTTCCCATTCCAGTTGTAAATGCAGCTATAACTAAAACCCAAAACGTTTTACCGATAGTAAGTTTATTTTTCATATAATTTCCCTCCAAAGCGAGTACAAAACTCACAACCCTTATAGTTTCTTCTCTATGTGCCTCTGTTGTTTACATAAACTAGAGAGGCATTTAGAAACCATGAAAGAGTGACATACGAGAAAGTTAAGGTCAAGGTAATTCTAGAAAATATTGGGGTGCAATATTTAAAATTTAAATGTCAATACCAAAACTCTAAGGGTAACGCTAAACAATTGATAAATACAGGAATACATTAGTATTTTGGTTGGTCTTTGATTTTATTTTAAACACCGAAAATAAAGACTCGCTTGAAGAAGTGATTCGATTAAATTATGCTAATAAAATCTAAAGTAAATTGATAAAAAGTAAAAAAATGAAACGAGAAATTGCAATATATTTACTGATAGCGACTAGCTCACTTTTAATGATCTCATTTATGCCTCACATGTTTTTAGACGGCCTAGTAAGTCAAGAAACTGAAGACACCGTGCAGATAATAGTTACGATTGTCTGGGCACTAGGATTATGCGGACTGGGCGTAGATATAGTTAGAAAAAGAAGGGGCATGTAGAGCTAGGATTAGCACCAACCAACCCCAGCTCATGGCTAATACAAACCAAATATAACTATTTAAACATTCGTAGCTGTGCTTTTGATCCATCAAATTCAACGGTGTCAGAAAACTGACCCTTGTGAAACACAAACTGATGCTTGGAACCAGCTAAATCAACACCAACTAGACCCATACTTTTACCAGCCATATCAGCAAAAAAACGCAAGTCTTTTACCAAATCGATAGTATTTCCGTTTTTCAAAGTAAGAGTCACACCTTTTTTTGAAACAGAAAATGCAACTGGCGCTGTGGGTAATACCATAAGTCTAGTTTTAGCAATTCGATTGAAGGCAATAAAGAAAATAAAAGTCGTCATAAATACAATCAAATAGGTAAACCCTTGATTGCCACTAAACCACAGCTTGGAAGCTAAAATAATAAGAAATATCATGACGGGAATATACAAAACTAAATCCCACATCGCTCCCTTTTTATCCTGAACCAAATTATATTCTGTCTTTTTCCCCATAAGATCAGCCTTTCTTATTTATTATCTTATCCAAATGATGATCCAATTCACCATACAATATACGCCCAGCCTGCTTAAACTTAACAATGCCCGTATCATCTAAAATGAACGTCCATGGGTCACCTTTAACTCTAAACGCCTTAAAAGCTTGCGGATTTTTATATTGATCCATGTGAAGAAACACCACATCTTCTCCGTATTTAGAAATCATAGCTTTTAACATCTGAAGCTGCTTATCACATACTGTACAATGACCCGGCGTAGCAAATTCAACTAGAATAGTTTTATTTAGCGATAAAGCATCATCAATAGAATATTGGTACATGCGCTCATCTGGATAACGATAAGATGTTAATTGAGACATATCTCCATCGACATCTTTCAACGTACGCGTCACAACACTTGGCGCTTTCAAACCAACTTTGAGCATCCCTTCGGGCGGCTCCCACCCGCAACCGCTAAACGTAAAAACAAATGTCAAAATTAATAAAATCATTAACTTATTTATCAAAATTTTTCTCCCATCCTGAACATGTTCGAACTAAGTTGTATGCCCAGATGCAATTAGCCAACAAAACTAACGTACCAAATATTCCCATCGTAGCTAAAAGCGGCTTTACAATTAACTCAACTTCCTCCGGCGTAGAGTGAACACTCGCCATACCACCCATAATCCCAGCCATCACAAAGAATACGACCATTCCGATTAAGCCAACATTATGTATCCAAAAATGAACGATAACTAACTTTAAACTGTAAATTGGCCTATTAACCAATCGAGGAATAATGTAATAAACAGCACCAAAAATTGCCATTTCAACCCAACCTAAAAGGTTTATATGCGTATGACCACGCACTATCAAATTTCCATGCAATCGATGATCAACAAAATGTCTTAATTCTGACATGCCGCCCATAATAGCACCCCAAGAAAAACCAATTAAGCTATAAATTATGCACGCATAGATAAACCATAAAGTATACTTTCTATAAATTAATTCATTTTCATGCCGCCAGGCTTGATTAGTATCCAAACTCATTATTTTTCCAAACCTTCTTCTATGTTTGCTTTTTCAGATTCTTCTGCTTTAACACGATCACGTATATCTACGTATTTCTCCTTCCACTCATCCGGTGCAAACATTTTCACCATATTATCAATAAAGGCAGAATGCTCTGGAGGTGGAACTTTAGCCACGGAAGAACCGGCATCAGCACGCAACTCAGATAAAAATACAGCAATTAAATGTCGATCTTCTTTTGGGATTTCCGCAGTGTATGCAGCTTCCTTTGGAGGCAAACCGTGATCGAGTGTTTTACCATACATGGTTTCTGGGTCGGCTAAAAATTTTTCAAGCCACTCAACCGAACGCTTTGAACCTATACCATCCAGGGACAATCCCATACTAGTCCCGGCACGCAAAGCACGATGACATGAATTACAGCGAGCTTTACGATAAATCGCCGAACCCAACTTACCTTTTTCACTAAAATCAAAAAAAGTTGTCGGTTTAAACATTGGTTCATCGGCGGTTAAACGTATGGATTCCAGGGCAACATAAGCAATTGCTGCTAATATAAAAAATACCCCAAAAACAATAAATAAAATCTTTTCACCCGACTTCAATGGCTGTGATTTTTTCATTTTTTAATAGCACCATTAATTAGAATATAAACTGAAGACTCATTATACAGAATTTCATTTGGAAGTTTAGAAATACATACAATTAACTAACGAGAACAACACATAAACTCTCGCAATCAAAAGACATGAGATATGTAAACACCAAGACCAATATACAAAAAATTACATTATCTATAGACAATAAAAAAGGCGGGAAAATCCCGCCTTTTTTATTTTTTCACATTAATACTCAGATTAGTAATCTGTGTACGGCGTGTAAAAGTTTCCTGGAGAAAAATCAGATGCATTTGTTAAATACGCAGCTGCATTATTGATATCTTCGTCCGTCATTTTCTTAGCAATCGCTTGCATTTGACCCATCGGATCGTTTGCACGCGTTCCATCTCTCCATTTTTTCAACTGGTTAACGAGATAAACATATCGTTGACCGCCAATTCGTGGATAGATTGGTGGAGCACCGCGACCATTGTAACCGTGACATGAACGACAAGCTGTTAAAGTTCTAGCGTCACCTGGACTACCTTCACCCCACTCAACAAGACTCTTACCTTTACTTGTTGCGCCAACTGTTGTTCCGTTAGCTGCCAATTCTTTCAAGTTAGAACCACCAAAAGCCATTTTGCCCTTAGATGCCCAAGGTGAAATTGACTCAAGATATGTTGAAACATCTTTACGATCTTGTGAACTCAAGCCTTTTGCATTGTCATTCATTACAAACATAGTGGTATCTTTACGTTTGTCAGTTGCAAAATCTTCCAATTGTTTTTCTAAAAATACAGCAAATTGACCTGCAATTCGTGGTGTTCCCATGTTGTCATCACCGTTGCCATCAGCACCGTGACAAGACGAACATGCTGGCACAGCACCTTTGCCGTTTTCAAATATTGCTTTGCCATTAGAAATGTTGCCCTTGCCTTTTGAATACATAGGCGAAGCAGATGCGATTGATGGCACAACCACACTAGCTATAAAAGCAGCCGCAGATACGGCAGTAATAAGACGTCGCATATTAAGAAGCCCTCCCAATTAATTAGCCCCCTCAGATTCCCAGAAGCTCCGAGTTTTCACACTATAAATAGTAGTTTAACTCGAAAACCCATATAAAATTCTCAACTTAAGAATTTAGTTTAAGCATTGCCCACGCTAAAACAAAAGCGCCAACAAACCAAATAGTGTATAACGTTGCTACCGATGCAGTATCTAACACGGCTATCTCCCTCTCTTGTTATTTAAAAAAGCCGAATAAAGTCAGCGAATAAAATCACTACTTATCGCGTCATTCAACCACTATTGAAAATAGCTGTCAACTTGTAATCCAACTTTTCACAATATTAATTTAAGATTATTTTTTCGCGAAATTTGATCATATCTAGATATTTAAGCCGTGTCACCAAGTATTCGTATTTTTCAGTTAAATAGCTGAGTAACCAAGTGTTTTAATAAGGTACTCCTATAAAAATGATGATATTTTTTTCGCCTAGGACTTGTAATCTTAGCAATACCTATAGAAAATCAGCCTTCGCATAAACACAACCGGATAATCATTAAGAAACAATGGATCAAATAAAAACAATATTCGAAAAATACTGGGGATTCTTCGCACTTTTCGCCTGGATTGGACTTTCCATTTCACTTGGGCTAGTCAGATCCAGCCCGTTTGGACTTGACGAAGAAGCAGCCAGAGGCATACTTTTTACGTGGACGATTGCTGATAACGTTGTCAATCCTATTATCATTTTTGGGGTTCCCGATTTCCGCGCGCTTCTTTATGCGCCCATAGGCGCCTATTGGTCTGGAAACTTACTCGTTGCAAAAATCATGAGCCTCGTCATTGCTTTTCTTGCAATCACTATGTTGTATCGATGGGCCAGAAGAACATGTAATAGTGAAACAGCGCTCATTGCCTCAGCATTACTAATTATTTCCCCATCAATGATATCGCAAGTTGACTCACTCAGTGCAGGACCATACATACTGCTTGGATTCGCACTTGGTGCTTGGCTTGACGGCGCTTACCGCAAAACCGATAAGGTTTTTGGCGGCTGGTACTTCTTGCAGATGATATGGGTGGCAATACTAAGCACAATACATCCCATCGCTTTAGCATATCCACTCGCCATAGCTTGGTCATGGTACAAAAATCCTCACGATAAGAAAAAAAGTAGACATGTTTATGTTGGATTAGCAATCGCAACAATATTGGCAATCTTAATACATGGGATTTGGAGGGACGTTAGTTTTTTTGGAAATCCCATAGAAACTCTCGCCATCGCTCTACAAGGATCAATCATTTGGAGTACCGAAGATATCGCCATGACGCCTGGCATTATTGCCGCTGCTATTCTAGCGATCTTAGTCAGCATTGATTTTAAATCATTTAAAACAAACCTTTTAGGACAAATACTGCTATTAAGTATTTTACTTGGCTTGATTATGCCGGATAAAAACTGGGCCATAATTAGCATTACGTTTATATTGTATCGCGGCGTTCATCACCTTATCCACTACAATCAAAGAAGCCACAAAAACGGTTTTATTGGTCAACAAGGTCTTATTCTCGGCGTATCTTTGATCATTTCAACCTTTTTCATGCTACAAGATAAAAATCATGCACTAACGATTAAACACGCGATTCTTAATCCTGTTGATGCATTACTACAAAGCCTGATGGTAGAATCTGCAGACACATCAAAACCATTTATTGTGGCAACACAGTGGCCAGGAAGAACAATGATTGCCACAAAACGTGACGCATTCCCTCTACCGCCTGGCTTCGATGATTCTGAAAAAATGCTCAAGGCCTTGAAAAGTGTAACCCACTTGGCATTTGATCCTTTCGCAGAAAAGAACAAACCTTTAGCCGACGCAATCGGTAATTTGGGTGGCGAAACTGAGACCTTAGCTTTATTGAAAGGAGGCGCAATTGTCTCTGTACGTAATCATAATGTAGAGCTAACAACGCAACAACGCCTCGCATTGCAAGAAAAAGAAAACCAAACGCCACCTGAAAAACACGAGACACCAGCAAACCAGAAATGAACTTGAGAATACGCATAACACCTTATTTAGCTTGACTCTAGATAGCTCAAGTTATAGTTTAACGTGTCTGCAAGGGAGGAGGGTTTCGTTGTGTCGCAACTCTTTGCGGGCGTATATTGGTTATAAATTCCACACGCGCTTATAGAAACAATTAAACTAAAGTGAATGACGCATTGTGATTTTTATACCTTTGAGAAAGCTACGCGGTGCCACGAAAATCTCGTGAAAGCTACGCTCGCCTAACTTTCTTCCCTAGCAAATATTCTAATTAGGGAATAAATTAATGAACAGTGCTTACCGCACCTTTGTTTTGTGGCTGGTCTGGGGCTCAGCGGCAACGACTATATACCTTAGCCTCTATCTCGACACTGACATTCTCGACTTTTTAAGCAATGATGACAGTAAGATTACCTGGATTATCATTGGCCTATTTATGGTCGGCGTCTTAGGTAGTTTTTTACTTACCGCAAACATTACCAGCGAATTTGTCGAAGCCGTAAACCAACAAGAACTGGCGGCAGAAAAAGGCCTAATGGGCCTCGAAAAGACCGGGAAAAAACCGCGAACAGTTAATCAATTTTACCAATCTCTAAAAATAGTCGCGACAAATAACGACGCCCCAAACATTGAGGCACTTTTAGAAATGGAATACTCCACACTTTCGCGCCGAAGTCATGCCATTGAAATACTAGGAAATTTGCTAATCACCCTTGGTTTAATCGGTACTGTAATGGGATTGACACTCACGCTTTCCGGCCTAACTTCTTCACTAGATGCCCTAGGGACAGACCAAGACATGTTACTCGCCGGCTTACGAAAGGCCATGGGCGGCATGGGAACCGCATTCTATACAACATTACTTGGTGCTGTTTTAGGTGGGGTATTGCTTAGGATATTTGCTTTAATTACTGAAAATGGTATTGGTGGCTTACAAGATTACATCACTAAAACCTGCATGGTTCATCTTTCACCTGATTTTAAACCAACAGTTGAACGTGATGTACGCTTTCTCAATGTAGAAATTGATGCTTTGGGTGACAAAGTTGCAAGCTTACGTCTCGCCTTTGATGACTCAAAAGAATCCATAAATGATTTTCATGAAGCAATCAAGAAACTTCACACAGAAACTGAAAGCCCTGAAGAAGGTGTTTATACACTGCGTGAAACATTGCGTATGCAAAAATATTATCGAGTCCTGATTAGACAAGAATTAACCTTAATGAACAAACTTAATCGCTCTTGGTGGGCTAGATTAAAATATTCAATGGTCAATGAAACCGAAAAAGACCAATAGCTAATGGCTAGAAAACGTCGAGCCTCTTACAATAATGTTTACGAAAGTTTTTCGGACGTTTCTTTATTGATGCTGGCTACCTTTATTTTCTTGATGGTGACGATACTCATCACTTCTAGAATGGCGCAAGAATATGAAGTTCCTCGCCTTAAAAAAGAGATTCAGGAACTTAAAAACGAACTTGCATCAGCAACATTGGATAAACAAAGAATTGCAGGACATATGGAGGAACTATCCATGATGTCTGAAAGCAATCCTATGCAGCGCATTATCGAAAGCGCTACATTTGGCAGAAAAGACTTTGATGTATTTATTAAAGATCTTAAGAAATTACCCGGTAAAGATCTACATTTAGTCATTGATGCCTCTGGTTCAATGCACGGCCTTACGTCTTTTCTTATTCCAGTTTTACGTACTATAGTAGTTCGCTCAGGAAAAAGGCTGTCCGCATTAACTTGGTATTCTGATGGTGACGCAGAAACTTACACTGGCACTATGGGCTCGATGTTTGACAATTTAATGTCTGGCGCACCCTTTAGTGGTAACTTGGAAACTATTGGACAAGCGTTTCGTGCAGCAAAACGCAACGCCCCAGCACCTGGTGCTTATTTACTTGTAGGCGATGAACCTTCAAATGATCGAGTTGGCTATTCTGATATTCCCAGCCCAGTATTCACGCTTCCACTAGGTCAATCTGACTTTGAAACAAATCGAAATTATCAAGAAATTGCAGACAAAACGGGCGGGCGAATGCTGCATCTAGATTTTAAATAATTTATTACGATTATTTATTTCACATCCTGGCAATCTGAACACATCCCATAAATTGTCAGATTATGATCTGTAATTTCAAACCCATTTTCCTTAGCTAAATCTTCTTGACGCTGCTCCACGATTTCATCAACAAACTCAACAACTTTTGAACACTTAACACAAATAAGGTGATCATGATGAGGGCCCGAACATAATTCAAAAACAGAGCTATCGTTATCAAATCGGTGACGACTCACAATGCCTGAAGCTTCGAATTGAGTTAATACTCGATATACTGTTGCAACGCCAATATGCTCACCCCGATCCATAAACAACTTATAAATATCTTCTGCTGTCATATGCTTACTATCATTACTTTCCAAAATTTCTAATATTTTTAATCTTGGTAAAGTAACTTTTAGACCAGCTTTTTTTAATTCACTTTCTGACATTTAAATCTCAACTTTAGTTTAAACGCACCCGTAAACATTCATTCCACAAACCCGATTAAATGCTCCACTGACAACCTGAACCCGATTACATCACCAACTGAATAATCAAAATGGCCTGAGAAAAGCGCTAACACTTCGTTACCAGATTCTAACTTTAAGGTATACATAATCGACGCACCTCTAAAAGCACGATACACAACTTCACCACGCAATTTACTATCTGGATCAGGCACAATATCATCAGGGCGCAATAATACGTCCACTTTTGTACCAATTTCCCATGAGTATGAACAACTGCCTTGTATAACACCCATTTCGGTCAGCACGCTTTTTGGTGTTAATAATTCGCCTTCAAGAAAAACACCCTGACCGACAAAACCCGCAACACTTTTATTAACAGGCTCATGATAAAGATTATATGGCGTATCCCATTGCATAATCTTTCCCTCCTGCATAACTCCAACGATATCTGCTAAAGCGAAAGCTTCACTTTGATCGTGTGTTACCATAATAGCTGAAGTGCCAACTTCTTTTAAAATTTCACGCACGTCTACGCCAAGTCTTTCTCTTAGCTCAACATCCAAATTGGAAAAAGGTTCATCCATTAAAATCAAGTCCGGCTTTACAGCAAGTGCGCGAGCCAAAGCAATGCGTTGCTGTTGACCACCAGACAACTCATGAGCAAACCGTTCACCCATATCGCTCAAACCAACCATATTTAGCATTTCAGAAGAAACATTTCGTTTTTCAGATTTTGTAGCACCCCGTAAACCAAAACAAATATTATCTGTTACGTTCATATGAGGGAAAAGTGCATAATCTTGAAACACCATACCCAATCCACGCTTTTCCGGTGGTAACATAAAATTCGAATTTGAAACAATTGTATTTCGTAATTTTATACTACCTTCAATAACAGGCTCGAATCCTGCGATGGCACGAAGAACCGTCGTTTTACCACACCCACTTAATCCCAGGAGACAAACAATCTGTCCAGCACATACTTCCAGATTAAAATCGTTTAAAACGACGCGATCATCATACGCACATGCCACATCTTTTAAACTCAATAACGAATCAGTCATTACTACTAAAACCTCAACATAAATTACTAGTTAATTTTTTCACTCTGACGCATTAACCAAATTGCTGGAATAGTGCCAATAACCAACATTAATCCCGCCGGAGCGGCTAACTCCAACATTTCCTCGCTTGCCTCGATCCAAATCCGTATAGGTAAAGTATCAAAACCAGTAGGTCGAAGAATCAAAGTCGCAGGTAACTCTTTCAACACATCAATAAAAACAAGTACCCAAGCTGTAGCCATACCACTTCGAACAATTGGTAATATTACACGGCGCAAATTTTCAATTGGACCTGCGCCAAACAATCGACCGGCTTCTTCAATTGAAGGAGTTAACTGTTGTAATGCAGCATCCTGCGCTTGAACGGCAAGTGGTAGAAAACGTATCACCATTGCAAAAACCAGCGCAATAATAGTCCCATAAATAATGGGCAACTGCGCTAGCACCAATGTCAAAACACCCAAAGCCAATACAGGGCCTGGCAATGCAAAACCTAAACTGGCTGACTGCAAATAACCCTGACTTAACTTCGATTGTTTTCGCGCATTGTAAAAAGCAACAGGAAACGCAACTATCAAAGCCAATGTAGCTGCAATAAAAGATACCAAACCAGAATTTAAACTATATCGCCAAAAATCACTATCAATGAAACCCTGCATCCAAGAATCCCAACTGAAATAGATCATCCAGGAAACCGGCAAAATAAAACTAAATAATGTTATCAGCCCAAGCCAAGTCCATATTATTACCTGCTCTCTTAAAGATGCCTTTTTACGTTGTACTACCTTAGCTTGGGAGCTTACAAAAAATCGTTGTTTTTTTCGAAAAAAGCGCTCAACTACTAGAAATGACAAGCTTAATAAGATTAAAACAAAACTCAAGCCAGCTGCAGCTTGATAATCCATTCGTCCACTCATCTGATTGTAGATACTCAAAGTAAATGTCTGATAACGCAACATACTTACTGCGCCAAAATCTGATAACACGTGTAATACAACAACCGCCAAACCCGCTGCAATAGCGGGCCGCATTAAACGTAAATTCACTCGTGTAAAGACTTGAAAGGGATTTAGCCCTTGAATTCTAGCGGCTTCTTCAAGATTTTGTGTTGACTGATTTAATGATGCACGCACTAAAAGAAAAATATACGAAAAGCTCGCGAGTGCCAAAATAAATGCAACGCCAAATACACTGGATAAATCAGGTGGCAATGTATCTTCACCAAAAATACCTAACCATAAAGAACCCAACCAACCGTCCTCTTCCAACATCACCGTATAAATATGGGCAAAAACATAAGTTGGAATTGTAAGCGGCAATAACAATAACCAAATCGCTACTTTACGCCCAACAAATTCTTTACGTGCGACAATCCACGCACTGGATATACCAAATGTTAAACTAAATATCGCTACGATAATCGCAAGAAGAATCGTATTCCACAACAAACCTGGAATTCGAGTTGACCATAAAGACAACCATTGATCAGAAGTAAGACTTAACCCATATCCAACAACATAAAGTAATGGCAAAACCGCAATGAAAGCAACAAATGCGGTTATCCATGCTAGCGAGCCAAACTTAATCAGCTTGCTAGGTACTAGCAATGTATGAGTTACCATAAAGTTTTTTAATGAAGCCCTGATTTTTCAATCAAATCAATTGTCGCATTACGATTTTGACCTAATTTTGCCATGGGTACGTCTGATACTTTCATCGTATTTAGCGCCGGAATTTCTGCAGCTGTTTTTACATCCGGTAATGTAGGGTATTCTTTATTAACTTCAGAAAACATTTGCTGACCTTTCTCTGAAACTAAAAATTCAACAAATTTTAAAGCCGAATCTGTTTTTTTCGAATGTTTGGAGAGAGCGACCCCTGCCACATTCCAGGCCACACCCATTCCTTCTCCCTGATCAGGCATAAGAATTTCGATTGGTGCATCTGGATGTTCAGCTAAATGACGATATATGTAATAATGATTTACCAAACCAACATCAGCTTTTCCACTCGCTACAGCTTTAACAATTTTGCTGTGTTTGTTATATACATTTCTACCAGCGTTTTCATTCAGACCTTTCATCCAATCTAAGGTAAGGTCATTGCCTTTTTTCAACATATAAACAGTCACACCGGCAATAAAACTCCCATTGGCGCTATGTGTAATGGCTATTCTATTTTTCAATTTCGAATCAGCAAGATCAAATACCGAATGTATTTGGCCAGCAATATCACTTTTAGTATTAACAACGAGAACTCGCGCTCTAGCCGATAAACCCAACCATGATCCATCACTTGCGCGATAATTTTCAGGAATTTTTTGACTCAACGTAGAGGGCAAAGGCTGAAACAGTCCAAGCTCAGAACCATTTTGCAAACTTCCAGCGTCATTACTTATGTAGAGATCTGCATCAGTTCGCTCACCTTCCAGTTTCAACTTATTGAGCAATGCCGTTGAATCTGCTGTATGCAACAAAACCTTGATTCCCGTTTGCCGAGTAAATTCTTTAGCAACTGGCTTAATGAACTTATCTTTGCGGCCTGAAAATACAACTAACTCCTCCGCAACTACAAGCACAGGAGAGAATATCGCTAACATTATGAAATATATAATTATTTTTTTCATTTTACACCTCAATCAAAATTTATAACTAAATACCATTTAAATAGTAATGTCTGTTAATGATAATAGTTCTCATTACAGTTTGCAACCATAAATATTTATAACTGCGTTAATTTTGAACTAAAAATAAGCGCATATAATGAGAAAGATTAAAATTAGTACTAAATCATAATTTGTTAATTGCCTAAATACGGACATATCATTTAGAATATTAGAAAAAAGAGATAAACATGATTCGCATTCCAAAAAACTCAACTATTATTGGTGAATTACGCTGCGACGGCGCTACGCGCGTTGATGCCCGCGTAGAAGGTGAAGGAAATATAAACGGTGTGTTACTCATCTCGCAAAGTTGCGTTTGGGTTGGTAAAATTACCGCAGATAAAATAATCGTTGAAGGTACTGTAGAAGGCCAAATCATCGCCCGCCAGAAACTTCAATTGGCATCAAAAGCAAAAGTTAGTGGAAAAATATCAGCACCTGAAATGCATATTTCGCCTGGAGCAATAGTGAATTGTGACGTGTCGGTCGCCAGAGTAAGCATCCCTGTTGGATTACTTAAAACCAAACCGACTCAAGATTCTCAGCCAGAGCTTATCGATGAATTAGCGAGCAGAAGAAAATCAATTCAAAAAGCAAGCTAGTTTACAAATAGATCTAGCAACAAAAGACAAGCAACCACAACTGCACCCAAACTTGTCACCAGTACCGCACCTGCAGCAACATCTTTTATATTTTTAATTCTTTCATCGTTTTCCGGCTGGATAAAATCACATATACCTTCAATAGCCGTGTTAAATATTTCCGCAGCAAGTACCATAGCGATAACAATAATAACTATTGCCCACCAATAAAGCGCCGGCTGCAAGACAACTAACAAAACACTAGCAGCAATTGCAGCTATCAATTGAAATCGAAGACTTTTCTCTCGGCCAATGGCATAACGCAAACCTGATAGCGCAAAACCTACTCGAATAAACAAATGTTTATTTTTCACCGGACCTCCCATTACTTATTAAAAGCACGTTATTCGCTTCAGTTTGTTCAATAATATAGTTATGTTCACGTAAACTCTTTTCAAATGATTTTATTTCAACCTCTCTAATTGGTTGAACTTGTAAATATGCCAGCCATTTAGCTTTTTCAGATATAAACTGACGTGTAATTGAGCCAATCCATAGTGGCTCATTGTTTTCTTTAATTGTGAAACCACTTGGCCATAATTGCAAAACTTTCGCTGAAGTTTTATCTTCATCGAATTTTAACATCGTTATTACTTCCTGCTTACCCAAGTGTGTTTGAGGGATTCGAGGTAATTCATACAAACTCACTTCAGGTTTTAACCAAAACAATACAGAACGATAATCAACTTCTATTGGCATACTCCAACCAAGTATTTTCAACGATTGTTTAATCGAACCAGGACTTCCCGTCCATTGTAAATTCAAAACCTGTTTTTTTAAGCCAAACATATCTTCACGTTGAGCAGGCAACCGTAAAGACGTACTATCTAACCAATGCTGATATGGCACAATAACTTGCTTACTTTTAATCTCAAATGACTGATAATCTTTTTCATAATTAAGACTAGCCCAAAGACTGCCACTTAAAGCAAAAGCGCTAATCAAACTAATAATCATTATCGGTAATTTTTCTTTTGCCAAGGGAACAGAATGACGGCGATAAGCAGTTGTAACCAGAAGCACCCAGAGATAAGCAACTGATATTGACGCCACGAGCTCACTGACATTAATTTTTCCAAAATATAATTCAGCTAAGACCAGTAATAAAATAGAAAAACTAAAAATAGAAAAAATAAACCAACGTTTAACAAAGCTTTGTTGAATCCCCACAAACAAAGCAATAAATGTAAGGAATGAAGTAAACATCAATATTTTCATATTAACAAATACAACACTATTTTCTAATACGGATCCGCTAACTAAGTTGAGAATAAATCCCGACGAACAAGTCAAAATAAAAAGTAACGCCAAATGTCGCATTGCTACTTTCTGATTATAAATAAACAAAAATATATAATAACAAAAAATCGTTAAACTCAGTGACAACCAAGAATAAAACTCCAAAATTGCAAGCATTAGCTGATCACCCAAACTGCTCCGAATTAGGATGACAAAGTTTTCTACAGTCTCATTTACCATTAACAATAATGACGATGAAAATTGCCCAATAAACAAGGTAAAAATAGTTAAACTTAGAAAAATCAGAAAAGAAAAGTAAAATAAGCCACGTCGTTCAGCGGTTTCTGGGTCGATTATGGCTTTTACTGCCGTACCAAATAAAGAGTTCACAACTGCTACGCGATAACATTTCAAATAGAATGATTCGACTCGAGGAGCAACAAAAGCCATCATTTTTCGAATTATCCAAACGAGTAAAAATGTACTAACAATCAACCCGAGTAACATAATCACTAATCGAGTTCCAACTATTGAAGCTAAACCAATTGATGTGCCAAATACAATGCCGGGAATTAAATAAAAAGGCGCCCAAACTGCTGCAGATATGACATTAATGGTAAAAAAATATTTCTTGGGCATACCCATCATTCCAGCAACTGCCGGGATTATCGGGCGCACAGGCCCAAAGAATCTACCAAAAAAAATGCTTTTGCCACCATGTTTTTTAAAATAGCGCTTACCGCGATTGAGATAGTCCGGATTATTTTTTAAAGGCCAAATATTTGATAACTGTTGATGATATCGTGCGCCTATCCAATAACTAAGACCGTCACCTAACACAGCTCCAAGAAAAGCAACCAAGAGTGTTTCTTGAATATCTAACACGCCGGTACCAACCAGAGTCCCTACACCAAACATCAAAATAGTGCCTGGAACAATTAATCCAACAATGAGTAATGATTCAGAAAACGCAATAAGAAAAACAAATACACCTGACCAAGCGGGATGCTCGGATAACCAGGTAAAAATTGGCTGAATGGATTGCCAATCCATAGATTCTTTTTAAACCTAAAAATTAAGCCGGAAGCGAGTGCTTCCGGCTAAAACACAATTACAGCGAGGCAAAAACTTCTCCTGCCGCTTTAATAGTTGCATCTATATCTTCATCCGTATGCGTGGAAGAGACAAAGCCTGCTTCGTAAGCTGATGGTGCTAAATAAATGCCTTTGTCTAACATGGCGTGATAGAACTTCTTAAATCGCTCAATATCACACTCAGTGACTTGTTGAAAGCTTGACACTTTTTCTGCATCTGTAAAAAAGAACCCAAACATTCCACCAACTTGATTTGTGGTTAATGGAATATCATTCGCTTTCGCAACTTCTTTAAGTCCAGCACATAAACGTGATGCTTTAACTGCAAGGCCATCATGAAAACCAGGTTCACAGGCTAAAGTAAGCGTCGCTAGACCTGCTGACATGGAAACCGGATTACCTGACAAAGTACCCGCCTGGTAAACGGGTCCTAAAGGTGCAATTTTTTCCATAATTTCACGCTTACCACCAAAGGCACCCACGGGCATACCACCACCAATCACTTTTCCTAACGTTGTCAGATCAGGTGTAACGCCAAAATGCGCTTGCGCACCACCTAATGCAACACGAAACCCAGTCATCACTTCATCAAAAATCAATACTGCACCATACTGATCACAAACTTCACGCAAACCTTCAAGAAATCCAGGCTCTGGTGGAATGCAATTCATATTACCTGCAACTGGCTCGACAATAATACACGCAATTTCTTCACCGACTTCAGCAAAGGCCTGCTTTACATTTTCAATATCGTTATACGTAAGCGTAATTGTATGATCTGCTAGCGCAGCTGGCACTCCAGGCGATGTAGGCACACCCATAGTCAACGCACCAGAACCTGCTTTTACCAACAAGGAATCTGAGTGACCATGATAACAACCTTCAAATTTTACAATTTTATCGCGACCTGTATAACCGCGTGCTAGGCGTATAGCCGTCATGGTTGCTTCAGTGCCTGAACTGACCATACGAACCATATCAATAGAATCCACAATCTCGCAGACTTTGTCTGCCATCACTGTTTCTATTTGAGTAGGTGCACCAAATCCTAAACTATTAGCAACGGTATCCTGCACTGCAGAAATGACGTCTGGATGTGCATGGCCAGCAATCATTGGCCCCCAAGATGCCACATAATCGATATAGCGATTGCCATCTTCATCCCATAAATAAGGACCTGCACCTTTTTTAAAAAATACAGGATCACCGCCTACACCGTTAAACGCTCGAACTGGCGAATTTACACCACCTGGAATATGCTGCTGCGCAGCAACAAATAAATCATGAGAATGTGTCATGTATAAACCTTCAATTATCTAAATAGTTTCGAAAATTCTTCTGCTGTTTTTTTTATATTTTGTTGATTAAACAACCCATCAATCACGGCTACGGAACTTGCGCCAGCCTGAATTAATAATTTGGCATTTTCGGTGGTAATTCCACCAATTGCAACAATCGGCAAAGATAACATTGCCTTAGCTTCTTGCAATAAACTCGTTTCTGCAGGTACAGCCCCTGGTTTCGTTACGGAAGGGAAAAAACGACCAAATGCAACATAATCAGCTCCCTGCTGCTCAGCTTCAAGTGCTAATTCCAGTTTATTGTAGCAAGAAACACCGATAATTTTATCGCCAATTTTTTCGCGTGCTGCTTTAACATCTAGGTCATCCCTACCCAGATGAACACCATCCGCATTTGTGGCCAACGCTAAATCAAGATCATCATTGATAATGAGCACTGCATCATATTCATGACACAATTCGACTAATCTTTCAGCTATTTTTTCGCGATCTGGCAAATATGATTTATCTCGATATTGAATTATATTCGCGCCACCCTTTAGGGCAGCCTGTACGCGAGCTTGAATATCCAGATCATTATCAATTGTAATGCCATACAATCCTGAAATTTTACTCATCATCCTCCGACTCAGACTCTTCTAATTGTGCCCAAAAGAATCGGTTAGGCATTAGCTGGCCCATACCCAAACGGCTAGCAAATTTTAAAGACTTCCACGTATATTCTTGCGCTTCAAGTACAGCTGACAATGGATCTATCCCATGAGCTAGTAAACCTGCAATACCTGAAGCCAAAGTACAACCTGAACCATGATATGAACCTGGTAAACGCTCCCATTCGAATGAATCTAATAAGCGATTGTTACCATAGAACATGTTCTGCACTTTTTCTGTTGGCTCATGGCTTCCGGTAATCATGACATATTCACAACCTGCATCCATTATTTCCTGAGCACAGGCTTCCAACACATCTGCTTCTTTGGCAAGCACGCGTGCCTCATCGCTATTAGGAACAATAATCGTAGTAATGGGCAGCAGTAATTTGTTCATAGCATCAATCATTTCACTATCCGCTAAAGCAGTACCACCACCTGCGGCAAAAACAGGATCTAATACAACAGGTAAATCAGGATAATCAATTAACACACTGTGTACTGCCTCCAATGCTTCGACACTACCTAACATACCGATTTTAAATGCAGCAACTGGCATATCTTCCAAAACAGCGCGTGCTTGTTCAATTATCATGGAAGCATCTAGTGGATAATAGCCCTTTACATTTCTCGTATCTTGAACCGTCAGTGATGTTATAACCGGTGCAGCATGGCAACCCATACCAGAAAGCGTTTCTATGTCAGCCTGTATTCCAGCACCACCAGTTGGGTCGTTGCCGGAAAAACACATAACAACAGGTATCGAATAATTTTCAGTCACATTTATCTCTCTAAGCTACGGATATACAACATAGTGTACACATTTTATGTGCATGTTAGGATATAACTTGCACATTAATCAGGAAGAATAGCATCAGTGACCACTGTACCAATCCCCTTTGAACAAATCGATACCATCCTATTGGATATGGATGGCACCTTGTTAGATTTACATTACGATGATCATTTCTGGCAGGAACACGTCCCTCAACGTTATGCAGAAGTAAATCGATTATCCATAAAAAATGCCAAGGAAATTCTAGTGCCAAAATTTCGAGAAATGGAAGGCACTTTAGAATGGTATTGTGTCGATTTCTGGAGTAAAGAATTGCAGATGAATATTCCAGAGTTAAAAGCTGAAGTTGCTCATTTAATAGGCATTCATGATGGCGTTATCCATTTTTTAGATACCATGCACAAATTAGAGAAAAGTGTTTATCTTGTCACCAATGCTCACGAAAAAGTCTTGAGTTTAAAAATGGAAAAAACCCAGTTAGATAAGAAATTTGACCGCTTAATAAGCTCTCACGAATTTGGCATGCCCAAAGAGAATCCGGAATTCTGGCATAAACTGGTGGATACCCATTATTTTGACCCTGACAAAACTATCTTTATTGACGACAGCTTACCCGTGTTGTATTCGGCTCAACAATTCGGCATTAAATACCTCTACACCATTCAAAAACCGTCAAGTCATAAACCTTCTCGTAACATTACCGAGTTTCCAATGATTCATTCGTTTTATGAAATCACACCGAGAGAGCCAAAACTATAAATTAATTCACGATTCAGTCGATACTCTTACTGTTAGAACAACATGTTTTAGCTGCGCATCAAATATAACCAACACGGAAGTAGAAGTCATGGCCAAACTTTTTTCAGAAGCAAAAAGACGCTTAAAACTAGCAGCTACTCACATTAAAGTTGATCCAGATGTTATGGAAAAACTCAAATACCCAAAAGAAACTCTTTCTGCGAGTTTATTAGTCCGTATGGACGATGGCTCTCGTCGTTCTTTTAAAGCTTGGCGCTGTCGTTATGATGACACACGTGGCCCAACCAAGGGTGGAATTCGCTTTCATCCTAGTGTACGTCTTGATGAAGTAATGACTTTAGCTTTCTGGATGACGTTTAAATGCGCTGTTGCAAATTTACCCTATGGTGGAGCCAAGGGTGGGGTTGCTGTAGATGCCAACAAACTTTCAAAAGCAGAATTGGAACGACTCTCGCGCGCTTATGTGAAAGCCTTTAGTCATTTCATTGGACCAGAAAGAGATATTCCTGCCCCAGATATGTATACCAACCCCATGGTCATGGGTTGGATGGCAGATGAATATAGCTCCATTCTAGGGCAACCAACACCAGCAGTTATTACTGGCAAACCTATAGAGCTCGGTGGCTCAGCAGGAAGAACAGATGCAACAGGTAGAGGAGGGTATTTAATCATCCGAAATTTGGAACAAGAGTTTGGTTTAGATCCAGAGAATACTCGCGTCATCATTCAAGGCTTCGGAAATGTAGGATATTATTGTGCCAAATTATTACATGATGATGGTTATAAAATCGTTGGTGTCTCTGACTCAAAGATTGGAATTTATGACCCAGATGGAATGGACCCCATTGCCGTACTCGAACATAAAAATAAAAACGGAACTTTGGAAGGCGCACCATCTCATAGCAAGCTTAAAGTCATCAGTAATGCAGAATTGCTTGTAGAAGAATGCGATCTTTTAATTCCGGCCGCGTTAGAAAATCAAATCACTGACAAAAATGCTGGAGATATTAAAGCAAAAATCATTTGCGAATTGGCCAATGGTCCCATCAATCCTGCTGCAGATAAAATACTAAACGAAAATAATCAAATTGTAATTCCTGATATATTAGCGAATTCAGGCGGCGTAATAGTCTCTTATTTTGAATGGGTTCAGAATAAAGCTGGCTTTTACTGGGACGTAGCAAAAATACACAGTCGTCTAAAAGAAAAAATTGAGCCAGAAGCACGTCGTGTTTGGGATTTATCAATGGAGAAAAACATTGATATGCGAACTGCGGCTTATGTTCTGGCTTTACAGCGTTTAAGCACAGCGGTGACATCACACGGAACAAAAGCTTACTTCTCGTCCTAAGTTTTATCCGCCTATCACGCCCATAAAACCGCCAATCAGCAGCAATACATAAATTGCTGCGATGGTGAATAGCCCCACTGCTAACAATTGTTGATTCTTTTGCTTTGCTTGAAACCCAAACCACAACAGCAAAGGCAGTACAACAAGAGTTATTAGTGAGACTTTTAACATTTTTATCCTTCAGTCTTTAGTAAATCTTCGAGCTTTTTCTGAAAAGAAGTCGCTTTAGAACTCGAAATTTCATACACCCATAACGCAAACTTAGCATTTAAATCACCAGACTCTTTTAAAACAGATTCATCGCTGGATGTCGTCTTTGTATCAAGCCAGAGATAATTTTTTTCGTCTTTTGAGATCAACTGCGCATTCAATTGTAAACCATTAAATGTTTTAAAAATTACTTGTGTAATTTCTGCATTATCTGTTTGAAATTTACCTCGATTCAATACTTCATCAAATGACAAATTTTGTAGAACACTAGCAATAGAATTTGCCACACTTTCAGACTTTAATTCCGCTTTTTCTGGAAGATTACTCACGCTGTAGTTTTTATCTGCTTTATCCTTTTTACTAATAAGCAATTGACTATCATCAGGATGCTGAATTTCTACGGACTGAATTCTAGACGCATTAAGGTTGATGATGTTTTTATTCAACCAATCTACTTGCGAGTTGGGAATATTAATCTTTCCGTTCACCAACCAACTTTTTGCTTCGTTAAAACGCCTAACATAAATCGATGAAGTGCCAGGAACACTTGAGCCTTTACTTTTACCGACAATCAAATTAGCCATAACATTGTCGGCTTTATCAAGTAACTGAATTTGACGAGAATCCACATCGCCATCATCACCTACATTTTGAACACCCAAACGACCGTAGTTTTCAGGTTTTGACGTTTTGGACTCAATTGTTTTTAAATCGGCCAAGCCTAATAAAAGTTCTTTTACTTTAGAAAACTCTGCGTCATATCCCGCCTTCTCCTGAACAATCCAGCGGTCATCTTTTAACATCAAATGTGTCGACGTTTGTTTTTCTGTCACTGCCACTTGAGCAACTTGATTAATTTTACTCAATAAACCTGGCAGAAAAACAACACCACCCTCAGTGTCCTCTACCTTTTCCATTTCCTGGCCTGAAAAATAAAATGCTGCACCAGCAATAAGCAGGGTAAGTAATAATATTGTTGCTATTTTATCAAACTTCATAAAGCACCCTAAACCATAGATTGTTTCAAACGACTAGTACGACGCATCGCAACAAAAATTGCAAATACGATAACTATTAAAGGCATTAAGCCAATATTGATTACTTTTAATGTCGTGCCAAGACTCTCAATACTCTTTACTAATTCATGCTGTACGTTACGCAAAGCTTTTCGAGTTTCTAACTGTTCTTGGCGAAATTTGGCAATTTCTTTCTTTTGCTCTGCGGTCAAAATCATACTACTTTGACCATCTTGCTTACGCTGCAATTCTGCCAATTTTCGTTCAGCTTGTTGCAATTTATCTTGTAGTTCTTTTTCTTGATCTTGAAAGCGTTTTTCTGCCTCTCGTTTAAGCTCTTCAACTTTAGAAAAAGGACGAGCTGACTTACTACGACTACGTAGACTAATGAGATCGTTACTGCCACTAAGATTTTCAATCGCATTCAAAATAAAGACATCATTGTTTGCAAGGGGCATCGCTATTTGATTACCAAAAAAGTTTTGCACTCTCACCCAATGTTTGTCTTCTAACATATCCGTATCTGCAACAATGATAATATTTACTGCGTCTTTTGACTCTGACAATACATCTTTAATTGCATCCGCATCTTTTACGCCTTCAGGATAAGCTGATTTCACCTTACCAGTAATTCTACCTGCTAAAATCAATTTTTCTCCACCTGGCGCATATTGACGTAACAAATTCGTGGGATTTGCACCGAACTGAAATTGCATACTATTAATCGCCATAGCTTCATTACTAGACTCTATTAATGAACTTAACTCAGTTTCTGAACCATCCAACTTCTTAATATAACCCGCCGTCGCCATTCCAACTTTTTCTAAGTCACGTGTAATAAAGTCTGCTTCATTGAAATTTTTATCTGCTAAGGATAACCAAGCAACATAATCCACTGCCTGAACTTTGCGACCCATTTGTGCTTGAACTCGCTGAGCATTTAAACGGTCACCAACAACTTTGCCAGCAACCAATTCTACACCCCAAGCTTTAAACAAGGGATCAAGGCTAGAGTTTCGAGGGGCTTGCATCGCCGCCATAGGGTTTTGTGGATCACTCACTGGTTGATCAACCTCTGAAAACGGATCAACAAATGCCATTAATCGACCGCCGTGCAATACAAATTGATCAATGGCAAATAATGTTTTCTCACTAAGGCTTTTAGGATGCACCACCATTAAAACATCAATGTCATTTGGAATAGCTTCAATACCGGATTCTAAACTTTTAACATCAAAACTTTGTTTTAATTGCTTTAAGATATACCAAGCTTGTCCACCACCGGCAGGAGGAGCAAAGGGATTCATTTGAGGAGCACCTTCCATAGGTAAATTGCTAATTAAGCCCACTACACGTTGTTTTGGATTTGCTAACTTATACACCAAACGAGTTACATCGTATTCCAGCGACTCTTCTTTATCTGGTTGAAAAAAGGCAATCACTTCTTCATCATCAGTGGCGTTGGTGCCAGCTAAACCAAAGTAGGCCTGATTACCCGTTGCATCAACCGGCACACCTTGCAAACCATACTGCACAGCCTGGTCTTCAGTTTCAGAAAAAGGCTCGGGATCTGCAATGATTAGTTTCAATTTGCCACCCGACAATGAAACATATTCTTCTAGAAGATCACGCACTCGCTGACCATAGGTCATTACACCAGGTAAACCCGTAAAAAACTTCTCCGAGAAAAATAAACGCAAAGTTACTGGTTCATCAATCTTAGACAGGATATTTTTTGTACCATCAGATAAGGTGTAAAGCTGGTTGTCAGTTAAATCCACTCTAGTTGACTTAAATACTTGCCCAGCAAACAAATTTATTGCTAGTAACAACCCCGCAACAATCAGTAAACCCGTAGTGGACAATAATTTATTTGTTTTCATATAACCCCCACTAATCCGATTTTTTCATGTCGACAATAATGACATTTGCCATTAACCAACAAACAATAAAAGAAACAAAATAAATCACATCACGCAAATCAATAACACCTTTCATAATCGAGTTAAAATGTGTCAAAAAACTCATTGAGCTAATAGCATTTACCACAATCTGTGGCACCCAATCTTTAAAGAAGTCTAAAACCAACGGAAAACCACTTAGGATAAAACCAAAACTTACGACAACGGCAATCACAAATGCAATAACTTGATTTCGAGTAATCGCTGAAATACACGAACCGATCGCGAGGTAAGCACCAGCCATTAAAAATGCACCTATGTATCCTGATAAGATAACAGGATTATCAGGCTCACCTAGATAATTTACTGTCAACCACAATGGAAATGTAAGTACTAGAGCAATGCCAGTAAATAACCAAACTGCTAAGAATTTTCCAATCACTGCATGTGATATAGAAATTGGCAAGGTCATTAATAATTCAATAGAGCCAGATTTTCGCTCTTCAGCCCACAAACGCATAGATAGAGCAGGGATTAAAAATAAATATAACCATGGCAAATAATTGAAAAAAGCCTGCAAGTCTGCTTGACCACGCTCATACAAGCCGCCAAGGTAAAAAGTAAAAACACCTGCCAACATAAGAAATATTACAATAAAGACATAGGCAACTGGTGTTGAAAAGTAACTACCCAATTCTCGTTTATAAATGGCCATTATACTATTCATGATTTTTGCCCTTCCATTTCACCTAATGTTAGCTGGCGAAATACATCCTCCAAACGACCTTTTTCTATCACTAATTCATCAACCAACCATTCTTGTTCCTGGGCAAGATGACTAATTTGCTTTACTGCTTCATCTGGGTTTTCAGTAAATATCTGATAACTGGTTTTTTCATCGCCACCACTTTCAAATTCCACACGATTCACAGTGGACAATTCTCCCAATATCTTTTCAGCATTTAATGATGGATAGCCATCCAACGTTAAACGGATAGCATTATGATAATCTGACATAGCCTCTAATTCTTTTGGTGTTCCATCAAACTTAACTTTGCCTTCCGCTATAATGATTGCACGATCACAAATTGCATCCACTTCTTCTAATATATGCGTAGATATGACAATGGCCTTTTCTTTTGCCATTTCTTTAATAAGCAAACGAACTTCATGTTTTTGATTTGGATCTAACCCATCCGTTGGTTCATCCATAATTAATACCGGTGGATCATGTAATATGGCTTGCGCTAAACCAACACGTCGCTTGAAGCCTTTGGATAATGTTTCAATGGTTTTGTGGATAACACTTTCCAAGTTAGCCTTTTGTACCGCATTTTCAATACGCTTTGTTTTTTCTGCGCCATGATATCCGCGAATATTTGCAATAAATCGCAAAAAACTATCTACAGTCATATCATCGTAAGCGGGAGCGCCTTCTGGTAAATAACCAATGCTCTTCTTTACGGCTAAGGGAGATTTAACAACATCTTCACCGCACACACGTACAGAACCACCAGTCGGACTAAGGAAACCGGTGATCATTTTCATGGTAGTCGATTTACCTGCGCCATTAGGGCCAAGAAAACCTAAGACTTCACCTTTTTTGACTTTAAATGAAATATCATCAACTGCAGTAAAAACACCGAATTGTTTGCGTAATTTTTGAACTTCAATCATTAAATTTACCACTTATAATTGTGTTTGAGTTTCACTTTTGGGCATAATTATCAATAAAATTTTTATTCTGTCAACACTTAGGTAACACGTAAAGAATAGTAAAAAATCGTATTTTCTATCCCTTTTATACATACTGACATCGATTGCCAATCCTGGATATAATTCAGTTAGTTAGCAACTTATCGCATACCCTCTAAAAGAGTCTGAGATAATTTTCCTGCTTGGATAATTTGATCTGCAGAAAGTTCATTTGCCACACGTTCCCGATGTCTGACCGCATTTGCATCACCCAGTTCCACCGCAATATTAAACCAAGCATAGGCTAATGCATCATCTCGGCTAACACCTTTCCCCATTGCATATAGAATTGCCAAGTTATTAGCTGCTAAAACGTGCTTTTTTTCAGCTGATTTTTTATACCAAATAAAAGCTTTCTCATAGTCCTGAGTCACACCATCACCATCTGCATATGATTTTGCTAAATTATATGCCGCATCAACGTGCCCATGTTTTGCTGCCGCATCAAACCAACGTACGGCTTCATTTTTGTTTACCGATCCACCCTGACCACTCAGTAACATCAATGCAAGGTTAAACTGCGCTTCCGGGTAATTATTTTCAGCAGCCTTTCGAAACCAAAACAATGACTCCCAATCATTTTTAGTAACACAATCACCCGCGTCATATAAAACACCCAAGTTAAACTGAGAACGCACATCACCCGCTTCGGCAAGTTCCGTCCAGATTTTTATTGCGATTAAGCAATCACCCGACTCATATGCACTGATTGCATCATTAAATGTCTTCATTTTGCATTCCACCTGTATGAAGCGCCACTATTGTTGTTCCTTGCTCAAAAAAATCATTTTTAATTAGGTCAAATAAACCATAGAACATTTTTCCACTATATATTCGCTCGATATTAATATTAAATTCTTGATTAAAATTAGAAATAAAGCGCATTAATTCCGGGGTTTTCTTCGCATAACCATCAAAATGATAATTTAGGTTTATTTTCCAAGATTTATTTTTATCGACGAATTCACTTTCACTCAGCAGATGATTGATATTTTCGTGCAAAAATTTCGCACCTTTTAATACAGCTATACCCAATAAGTTCTTCTTAGTACCTGACGAAATCAAACCTGCCAAAGTTCCCGCAGTACCACAGGGCAAACATACAGTGTCATATTGTCCACTGAGTTGTGCATCCAACTCCTCAATGATTTCAGCACAACCTGGCAATGCCAACTCATTGCTACCACCCTCCGGTATTAATGTAAACTCACCGAACTGGGACTTTAAGCTTTCAATAAACTTTGAAGTTTCCTTTAAACGATAGTCCTTACGCGACACATAATGTAATTGCATGCCTACTTTTTTCGCATAGGCCAATGTTGGATTCAAAGGTTCACAGGATTCACCACGAATAATACCAATAGTATTTAAACCAAATAGTTGGCCCACACCTGCTAAAGCATAAATATGATTCGAATACGCACCACCAAAACTTAGTATTGTTTTTGCTTTACTTCGTTGCAGTTCAATAATATTGTATTTTAATTTTCGCCACTTATTTCCACCAATAATGGGATGAATTAGATCTTCGCGCTTCACATATAACTTTATTTTCTTAGCATCTAACAATGGCGAATTTAACAATTGAATGGGTGATGGAAAAACTAAATTCGTTGCTTCAGGAAATTCTAGTAAATTCAATTTTCGTTCTTAACAAACATCAAAAAAGGCGTATTTCGTCATAATCATTTTGCTATTTATTCAATTAATTACTATTAAACCGCAGCCACAATATAGGCTAACCAGGATTCTTGTTGATCAACACAAGTAACTTCTCGATAATTACCGGTACCTTCCATAAACTCATTCTTAGGATTTTTATCTTCGATAAATTCTTCCCAGTAAATATGCACACTGGAAAAACCTGCCTCAAGCAATATTTCTTGCAATTCAGGCAAAGACCATAAACGCCATTCATAAATAAAAGCCTTATCCATTCGGCTACCATCATCAAATTCAAAATGAATATAACATTTTATATCACTATTAATGGGATTGTATGATTCATGCTCCCATATATACATTGCCTGACTTTCTTCTAGGTATTTATATTCCTCATTGAGGTCAATGGTTGCTGTTCCACCCATAAGATCCAAAAAAAATAAACCATCACTTTTTAAACCTTGGAGGACATTTTTAAAATAGTTCCGCAAAAGATCTCTAGATTTGAACACGCAATAACTAAAATTCATTGCGCAGGTAAAATCAACTTTTTCAGTAACTACTTCCAGCACATTGTCATTGAGCAATGTCACTCGACGATCAACGGAAGCACCTGCTGGTTTAATAATATTTTCCACACCCCACTTTAAGGTATCAGAACAAAGATCTACCCCAATCGCCCGACGCTTTGAGTTAGATTTACACCAATCAGCTGCAAACATAGCAGTCCCACAAAAGTCTTCACGCATAATCATTGGTTTGCGTCGTTTACCACGCAAATCTCGAAAGCGCTCTTCATAAAACTCAATTTCGAATTCTGTACACTGAACTGCCTCTTGATAGAGCACGTGTCTATCAGCAAGTTGAGCCATTGTGGGCTGTTTTTTTCTCTTACTTTTTGCCATATTTCAATCATCGTCCATGGAATTAATGAATTATAACCCAAACGTGATAAAATTTAACAAACTACTTATATCATTTACAATGAAAACTCTCACAGACATAGATATCGAAATCCTCAGCCAAATACTAAGCAATTTTGGTATCGAAGTATGCCATATCGATTTACATGCAGAAATTCCTGGTAGCTATTGGGGGGCACCTGAAGCCGGCATTATTAAAAATCAGTTATTTGTACGGCCTGACACACCTGTTCACTCGGCGTTACATGAGTCCTGTCACTATGTTTGCATGGATGAAACCCGTAGAAATAATCTTCATACCGATACTGGCGGAGATTATGATGAGGAAAATGCCGTCTGTTATTTACAAATTGTACTCGCTAACCATATACCTGGCCTTACTCAAATGATGTTGTGCGAGGACATGGATGAGTGGGGTTATACTTTTCGACTTGGCTCAGCTAAACGCTGGTTTTTAGAAGATTCAAATGATGCTTTCGACTGGCTAAAGCATGCGAATATACTAACAACACAAAAACAACCCACTTGGAGTTTACGATACTAATGGATTTCTACATTATTCAATTCATTAAATCCCTGATATTGCCGCCTGGCAATATCTTTTTCTTACTCTTAATTACTATTTTTGTCTTTAAATCTAGTACTCATTATGCGCGTCTATTACTGATCTGTAGTTGCACACTTTTCTATATAATGAGCACACCATTGGTTGCAACTGCTCTCATCGATTCTCTTGAAGATTACCCCGCCGTCAGTCAAGACAATATTGAAAATAGTAATGCTCAAGCCATCGTTATTTTGGGCGGAGGGAGAGAGCGTGATGCTGCAGAATTTGGAAAAGATATCGTGTCACTTGGCACTTTTGAACGTTTACGATATGGCGCATATTTACATTCGAAAACTAATTTGCCCATATTAGTTACGGGTGGCTTTATAAACCCAGAAGACACACCAGAAGGGCTACTCATGGCTCAAAGTTTAGAACAAGACTTTAAAATCAGTGCCAGATGGCAAGAAAACAGAAGCCGCAATACTGCCGAAAATGCAATTTATACCCGTGAAATGCTTAAAACTGAAAATATTGATAAAATATTTCTTGTCACTAAGGCTTGGCATCTATCACGCGCAGTAAGTATTTTTGAACAACAAGGATTTACTGTTATCCCTGCACCAACAGGTTTTAGCGGATTTAATCCCAACCAAAGTGGTTTAAGCTTTTATGACTTTATGCCTGCAGGCTACGCAATACAAACCTCTGCCCATGCTATACACGAACTTTTTGGCAGAGCTTGGTATTTTATTCGATACTAAACGACAAGGAAAGCCTATCCAGTTTTCTGTACTGCTCGTTGATTAACTGCCGCTTGAATGGCTCGCTGAACATTTTGGACAACGTTGTTCGTATTAAATGGTTTAACTATATAACCGGACGCACCACGTTTAATTGCAGTCTGTACATCTTCACTGCTAGATGAGCCACTTATCATCACAACTTTTATGTCACTAAACTCTTTTAATATTTCTTCTAAAACGTCTAATCCACTGGTTCCCGGCATGCTGATATCAAGCAAAATTATTCCAGGTTTTGTTTTTAGAATTTTTTTATTTAACTCCATCCCGCTTGATGCTTCACCCACAACTTCAAAATCTTCCGCTCGCAAAAGCAATTTGAGCATTTGTCGAATATCCGCATCATCATCTACAATCAAAATACGCTTTAACTTATGGTCAGGCACAGACTTTCCCTCAAAACTAAAAAATGAATAATTCCTACTAATCAACAATATTATCGGAAAAAGGCGCCTAGATATTTAGGGTAAATTGAATAAATAAATTGGGAGATTTACTGAGGATTGAAAGCGAATATTTCTTGATCGGCTGTACGTGAATGTTTACACTTGAAATATATCTTAAGATAGTTAGACTTTTATAAAATTTGCACTAATTTCAACAACAAGGCCACTAAGTAAACTTTTTATGCGGCACCGAAGTACCGCATAAAAATCTAGGCGTAAAATCTATACTTCTGTATAGATTTCAACACCTTGCTCTAGAAATTCTTTGGACTTTGCTTCCATCCCTTTCTCAACTACTACATCAACACCAATGCCTTGTTTGGCCGCATAATCCCTCACATCCTGGGTTATTTTCATAGAACAAAAATTTGGACCACACATAGAACAAAAGTGAGCAACTTTATGAGCATCTTTGGGCAACGTTTCGTCATGATATGACCTTGCACGATCAGGGTCTAACCCAATATTAAATTGGTCTTCCCATCGAAATTCAAATCGTGCTTTTGACATGGCATTATCACGAATCTGAGCCCCAGGATGTCCTTTTGCCAAATCAGCTGCGTGCGCTGAAATTTTGTAAGTAATAATGCCTTCTTTCACATCATCACGATTTGGCAACCCTAAATGCTCTTTTGGTGTGACATAACACAACATAGCACAACCAAACCAACCAATCATTGCTGCACCAATACCCGAAGTAATGTGATCGTAACCTGGCGCAATATCCGTCGTTAATGGACCAAGTGTATAAAAGGGCGCTTCATCACACTCTTTCAATTGCTTATCCATATTTTCTTTAATCATGTGCATAGGTACATGACCAGGTCCTTCAATCATGGTTTGAATGTCATGTTTCCAGGCAATTTTTGTTAATTCACCAAGCGCTTCCAACTCGCCAAATTGTGCTTCATCATTCGCATCGGCAATAGAACCTGGTCGTAAACCATCACCCAATGAGAAACTCACATCATAAGCCTTCATGATTTCGCATATATCTTCAAAATGAGTATACAGAAAATTTTCTTTATGATGCGACAAACACCATTTAGCCATGATAGACCCACCACGAGAAACAATACCCGTTAAACGTTTTGCTGTAAGTGGTACGTGACGCAGTAAAACACCCGCATGAATTGTAAAATAATCCACACCTTGCTCAGCTTGTTCGATTAACGTATCACGAAAAATTTCCCAGGTGAGATCTTCCGCTTTACCATTCACTTTTTCCAAGGCTTGGTAAATTGGGACTGTACCAATAGGAACTGGTGAATTACGAATTATCCACTCCCGAGTTTCATGAATATTTTTACCGGTGGATAAATCCATAATAGTGTCAGAACCCCAGCGTATACCCCAAGTCATTTTATCGACTTCTTCTTCAATGGAAGAACTCACCGCTGAATTTCCTAAATTACCATTGATTTTTACCAAGAAATTACGACCAATGATCATCGGCTCAACTTCAGGATGATTTATATTTGCCGGAATAATGGCTCGACCACGTGCAATTTCTTCTCGAACAAACTCCGCTGTAATGGCATCAGGTAAATTTGCACCCCAAGAGTTTCCTGAATGTTGGTCCTGCATTGCTGACTTATATTCTTCTAAACGCAAGTTTTCGCGAATAGCAACATATTCCATTTCCGGAGTAATAATACCTTGACGCGCATAATGCATTTGACTGACGTTTTTATCGGCTTTTGCTTTACGTGGTTTATGATGAAGATCAAATCGCAAATGATCTAACGATTGATCATCAGCCCTCATACTCCCATATTTTGAGCTTAATTCAGTTAATTCTTCTGTATCATTCCGATCAAGAATCCATTGCTTTCGAACATCCTGTAAACCTTTACGTATATCAATTGCTACTGTCGGATCTGTATAAGGGCCAGAAGTATCATAAACCGTTATTGCTGAATTTTTTTCGGGCGTACCATTAGTTTGCGTATCAGCAAGACTAATTTCACGCATAGGTACACGAATATCGTCTCGACTACCTTGTACATAAATTTTACGAGAATTTGGAAATGGCTGAATTGAAGCGTCGTTAACTTTTGCTTTTTGACTTAAAAAATCTTCAGGTACTGCACTCATCGCTGGTAATCCTTGATTTTGGGGGGCATCGATAGAGTACATTATTGCTGTTCCCTACGTCGGAATTGCCCGGACAGGTTCAAAGGGTAATTCTCAGCCGTAGTATAACTACAACACCCCCACATATATGTGCAGAAAAGTAACACATTTCTCTCGTTCTCGATAGGAAAACCGTAAATTTGTCTGAGATGTTTTATCAAATGATAAAATACTGTTAGTATTTCCGATCCGTGTTACTAACATAAAAGCAAACTAACTCATACCGCGATAAAACAATGGGGTACAGGACACTACAATGAATGATATGAATTATAACGAAGCTCGACATAATATGGTTGAGCAACAAATCCGCACCTGGACTGTTTTAGACACCCGTGTTTTAGATGCCATCGAACAATTACCACGCGAAAATTTTGTACCAGTAAAATATAAAAAGATGGCCTATACCGATGTTGCAATTCCTTTGGAGCATGATCAAGAGATGATGCATCCCAAAGTGGAGGCCCATGCATTACAAGCTCTGGAAATCACACCAGAAAGCAGAATTCTTGAAATTGGCACTGGTTCGGGATATTTAACCGCTCTTTTAGCGACGTTAGGCGCACATGTCGACAGCGTTGATATTTACTCTGCGTTTCAAAAAACCGCCAGTGAGAAACTAAAAAATATTGGCATTAACAACTTCACCATGATTGAAGGTGATGCTTCTAACGGCTGGGGTCAAAATGACCAATACGATGCAATTGTTATTACTGGCTCTCTGACAGAATTACCAGAGCAATTCAGCCGATCATTGGCTATTGGGGGACACTTGTTCGCCATTATTGGCGAAGGAAAAACCATGCAAGCCATCACTATCCATCGCTCACATGGTGACAAATGGGAACAACAAAGCTTATTTGAAACAGCATTGCCTATTTTAGTAAACGCTGAAAAACCACAATCATTTGTTTTCTAAAAAAGCAATTTATTTAAATAAGCCCATTCAGGTTATTACTGCTTAATTTCATAATAACGAAATAACACGCTGCAATCATAACGCTCTTTGTAAATGAATATTTTTTGCACCATTTAACATCAAGTAGAGCAGCATGAATAGGTATATAAAGTATGTTGCACTTCACACCGCTACAATTAACTGAACATCTTGCAAATAACGAGAAAAAACTTACGTTATTGGATGTCAGGGAGCCCTGGGAGTTTGATATCTGTCATATCAATGATTCGATTCTCATTCCCATGGGGCAAATTCAAAACAATTTAGATCAGTTGAGCAAAAAACAACCTATCGTGGTAATTTGTCATCACGGGATTCGTAGTCGCAGAGTAGCCATGTACCTAGAACAACAAGGCTTCACTGAGGTAATTAATTTGACTGGCGGAGTTGATGCCTGGGCAATCGAAATTGATCTAAATATGGCGAAATATTAGCCACATACGAGAAATACAAATGCGAACTATTCAAAAGATGCCAATAGCTCTTTTGGCGCTACTGGGAATTATCCTACCAAGCATTTCAGTTGCAGAAAATCTGGTCGATGCATTTCAGCTATCCCTTGCCAATGACCCCGATTTAAAAGCCGCTAAGTTTGCCAAAATAGCTGAACAAGAAGCTCGACCTCAAGCAATGGCTAAATTATTTCCTACCATCAAGATTTCTTCTCATGCAGGTAAAGCCACTCAAGATGTGCGTAAAACTTGGACAACTACTGATGATGATAACGACGGAATAAATGATGACTTAGGCCTTACCGTCTACAATGAGGCCAATTTATCCCTTAATTTAAAACAACCTATTTTTAATATGACACATTTAAGAAATCTCAAAGTGTCTAACATTAAACTTATCCAAGCAGAACTCAAATATCGCATAGCCCAGCAAGACTTACTCATGCGCGTTGCCGAGCGTTATTTTGGTGTACTGTCCGCCAGCGATTCACTAGCATTTGCTCGAGCAGAAAAAAATGCTATTGCAAGACAACTGCAACAAACAAAAAATCGCTTTCAAGTTGGCTTAACCGCAGTAACGGACGTCCACGAGTCTCAAGCTCGACATGACTTAGCCGTTGCACATGAAATTAAAGCTGAAACCGCTTTGGCAAATCAAAAAGAAGCCTTAAGGCGCATTACGGGTAAACTTAAAGGCAACCTAATGACGCTTAAAGACGATACCCCATTAATTCCACCTTCTCCTACCAGCATGAAGGATTGGACAGAAGCAGCTAAAGGCTCCAATTTGGAGATTGCCGAAATTAAACTTCAAGCAGATATTTTACGCTTAGAAATGGATGTTATTCGCGCTGGCAATTACCCCACACTCGATTTTAAGGTTTTCTACGGTTATAACGAGTATGGCGGTGCTTACCAACAAAAAACGCTTGATGGATTAGCATCTCTTGAACTCAATATGACAATTTTTGAAGGAAATTTGTCTTCAAGTAAAATTAAACAAAAACGAAATCGTTTCGAGGAAACTTTGCAACTCATAGAAGCAAAAGAAAGAGAAGTATCACAACAAACACGAAATGCATATCTAGGTGTGTTAGCAGGAATGAGCTATGTAAAAGCACTGTCGCAAGCGCTTAAATCAAGCAGCCAGGCCTTACAATCTACAACGGCAGGTTTTGAAGTAAGCACACGTACAGCCGTTGAAGTGTTAAATGCACAACAAGATTTATTCAGGAGCCAAAGAGATTATGCGCTAGCACGTTACGAATATATTCTGAACATGTTTAAATTAAAAATTGCTGTCGGGCTTTTATCAATTGATGACTTAGAACAAATCAACAATTGGTTACATTAAAAAGCAATAAGCTATTTTCTAAAAAATAAACCCGGACACTGTTTCCGGGTTTATACATTCTTTTTTACAAATTAAGATTTACTTTCTTTCTCAACTAAAAAATTAATCACTTTTAACATTTCAGCATTACTGCCCGCTGTTCTTGCAGACACTCGATATTTACCATTAACAATTATTGCAGGTACTCCGTCAATACCGTAACGATTGGTCATCGTTTTTGCTCTACGTAATCGAGTTTCAACTGCAAATGATTTATATGTTTTAATAAATTCTTTTTTATCAACACCTTGCTCAGCAAAAAAATCCCGCATAGCATCTTCAGTATTTATTTTTCGTTTTTCTAAATGCAAAGCATTGAATAGTGGCTTATGAATCTCTTCATGCTTACCTAGCAATTCTGCTGTGTAATAAGCTCTTGCACCAGCCTCCCAACTCGGACGAAATACACCAGGCAAACGGACAAATTGTGCATTTTCAGGCTTTTTCTTTAACCAGCGCTCAACGTAAGGCTCTAAACGAAAGCAATGTGGACAGCCATACCAGAATATTTCAAGCACTTCGACCTTATTGACGGTCGCAGTGGGCTGGGGAGGAACAACTCGCTCATAATGAACACCCTCTTCATAAGCATCTGCAGCAAAAGCTTGAGAGCAAACTAGCAGAGTTACGGCCATGACCGTAGATATTTTATATAAAGCATTAAACATTTCTGTCTCCTTTGTTTTGCACAGAGATTAACGAAATTCGTATAACATAACAATTAAAGTTTGTTATTATCTATCCCTAGATAAAAAAACGAATATAAACAGTATCAGGGAGCAAATCTGAATGACGTCTGAACAAATTAATTTAGTACAATTTATAAACCAACAAAAGCTATCAGAAGCCCTGACAGTTAAAGAAGTTCAACTTTTTTTGGATTACACAGAAATTGTTACCTTTAATAGCAATGATATTATTGCGGATATTGGTGAAGTAGGGGAAGCACTCTACTTCGTCATTCAAGGAGCAACAGCTTTATTCCATGAAGATTCCGGCAGTGAAACTGAAGTCGGTCGCGGTAATAGTGGCGAACTGATGGGAGAAATGTCCTTTTTCGACCGCGAACCACGCTCAGTACGTATCAAAGCCGTTGAAAATAATACTAAACTGTTAAAATTATCAAGGACTATGTATAAGCGTATGCGAATTGAGCACCCATTTATTGCTGTTAATTTGCTCGAGCATGCTATCGTTAGTCTTGATCATTTATTCCGACGCGTTAGCTCAGATGTAGCTACTTTCTCGCAATACTTATATGGTAAAGGTAAACACTAATCCAATCATTCATGAATCCTGCATATCGAAAAGCCAAGTTTTTGCTGGCCGTTCAACATTTAAAGCAATTACCAAACAACATCCAATATGAAGTAGGATTTGCCGGACGTTCAAACGCCGGCAAATCAAGCGCGATTAACACCATTACGGGCATCCATTCCTTAGCTCGCACCAGTAAAACACCGGGCAGAACTCAGCAAATTGTCTACTTTACTCTTGATGAAGAACACTCATTAGTTGACCTACCAGGTTACGGATTTGCAAAAGTCCCTATGCAAGTAAAAAAACACTGGCACACACTAATGGAAGGGTATTTTAAGGAACGACAAGCACTTAAGGGCTTAGTTTTAGTCATGGATATCCGCCATCCTATGCGTGAGTTTGACGAACAAATGTTAGAATGGTGTCATCACAACAACACACCAGTGCATATCCTACTAACCAAAGCCGACAAGCTATCAAATGGTGCAGCAAGTAGCGTAATGCTCAAAATTAAAAGAACACTTAAAGACCAGGAGTACCACAATTTTTCTGTACAAACCTTTTCATCATTAAAACGCACCGGCTCAGAAACCGTCATGCAAAAAATGGATGAATGGTTCGAATACGACCAGAACGAACAAAAGTGAGTTCAGAAAGTACTTAATGAAACCCGCAGGGGTTCTAAGTGCGACCAGAGCGAAACGAAGTAAGCTCAGGAAGTACTTAATGAAGCTCGAAGAGATTCTAAGTGCGACCAGAACGAACAAAAATAAGTTCAGGAAGTACTTAATGAAGCTCGAAGAGATTCTAAGTGCGACCAGAACGAACAAAAATAAGTTCAGGAAGTACTTAATGAAACCCGCAGAGGTTCTAAGTGCGACGAGAACAGTCGTGCCAAAGAAATATATAAAATAGTTAATAGTTCGACTTTAAAGTCAGCCCTCTCGAATTACGCTGAATTCCATCCTAACTACATAAAAACCGAAAGAATTCAAAGCACCACTAGAAAAAAGTTTAGTACTTGAAACAATTTCCGAAGCCTGGAATTCTCGGGCTTTGATTCGCAATTAGCGTTATATATTGGCTAATACTACATCGAAATTATTCTTAATCAACTCATACCAGGCGTGTTTAAATTTTGTTTCAGACACATCTTTATTCCGCACGAAATGAAGGAACATATAATAATAAGTGACCGATTGAGTACGACCAGAACGAACAAAAGTAAGTTCGGGAAGTACTTAATGAAACCCGAAGGGATTCTAAATGCGTAATAAAATCGTGTCTAGAGCAAAAGATGAATGCGCGACACCAAGAAATAAAAAACCCCAGGCAGACTGCCCAGGGTTAAAGTCTTATCCCGACTCTGGGGAATCGGGCTGTACGATACCCACTCAGGGAGGGAGAGCGGGCTGAGCAAGTTAACTCACTCACATACATAGACATGAGGTTAAAACAAAAGTTCGATAATTAAAAGTCAAAAGTACATTGAAACGCTAAATTTAAGATATATCTTACAAATATAGTAGCGTATGTCTTAAGGAAAACTCACGCTTTGACTACAAATTACACTTTACTTTTAATGTGCTTCATCCCAGTTATTACCGATACCGATATCTACAATTAATGGCACATCCAGTTTAGCTGCAGACTCCATATTACTTCTAATGTTATTTTTCACCTCTTCGATCATGTCACATGGCACCTCAAATACTAATTCATCATGCACCTGCATAATCATTTTGATTTGCGGTGTTTCCGCCTCCAACCATTGATCCACAGATATCATAGCCAACTTTATGATATCTGCTGCAGTTCCCTGCATGGGTGCATTAATTGCCGTTCGTTCAGCATACTGTCTACGCATTGCATTTTTCGCATTAATTTCTGGTAGATATAAACGCCGTCCAAAAAGCGTCTCTACATAGCCTTGCTCTCTCGCAATTTCTCTAGTCTCTTCCATGTAACGCTTAACCCCAGGATAACGCTTAAAATATTCATCCATATACTCCTGTGCTTCGTTTCGACCAACTCCCAGTTGCCGTGCCAAACCAAAAGCAGACATACCATAGATTAATCCAAAATTTATTGCTTTTGCATGACGTCTTTGTTCATTACTCACATCTTCCAGATTCTCAGCAAAAATATCGGCAGCAGTTGCTCGATGAATATCTTTTCCCTCCTTAAATGCGGACAATAAGCCTTCATCATTTGACAAATGGGCCATTATTCGTAATTCGATTTGAGAATAATCCGCGGCAATTAATTGATAACCTTCAGGCGCAATAAATGCCTGCCGAATACGTCGGCCCTCGTGGCTGCGAATAGGGATATTTTGCAAGTTTGGATTAGATGATGACAAACGCCCAGTCGCAGCAACCGCTTGATGATATGAAGTATGAATTCGACCAGTTGTTGGATTAATCTGGTCTGGCAATTTATCTGTATAGGTTGACTTCAATTTATTTAAACCACGATGTTCTAAAATAATTCTTGGCAGCTCATAGTCTTCTGCCAACTCCTGCAAAACTGCCTCAGCTGTTGAAGGCTGGCCTTTAGGGGTTTTTTTAATGACAGGCAATTCTAGTTTTTCAAAAAATATTTTTTGTATTTGCTTAGGCGAACTTAAATTAAACTCTTCACCAGCCTCTTCATATGCTTGCGACTCTAGCTTATCTAGGGTTTTCGTAATCTCACTCGTTTGCTGAATTAACAAATCAGCATCAATTAACACTCCATTTCGTTCAACTTTTGATAATACAGGCAATAGAGGCATTTCAATATTATTGAAAACTTCCTGTTGCTGTATTGAGTTCGATAATTTAGACCATAAAACTTGATGTAATTGTAAAGTAACATCTGCATCTTCAGCGGCATAAGGCCCAGCAATATCCAATTCAATTTCATCAAATGTTTTTTGTTTTGCACCTTTACCTGCAACGTCTTCAAAATGTATCGTTGTCCGGTTTAAATATTTTAATGCTAATGAATCCATATCATGTCGAGTCGCAACACTATCTAATACGTATGATTCCAGCATAGTGTCAAATGCAATACCTTGCATATGTATATCGTAACGCTTGAGCACACTCATATCATATTTTAAGTTTTGCCCAAGTTTTGCCTTAGTTTTATCTTCGAGCAGAGGTTTTAATTTATGTAAAACAAATTCTCTAGATAATTGCTGTGGTGCTTCTGGGTAATCATGCCCCATGGGAACATATGCTGCTTCTCCAGCAGTCACTGAAAATGAAACACCAACAATTTTTGCGTTGATATAATCAAGGCTATCAGTTTCAGTATCAAATGAAAAAAGTTCAGCTTGTTTCAGTTTATCAAGCCAGACATAAAAAACAGATTCTTCTAGAACAATATCGTAATTTGCAATCTCTTCTTGAGGCTTATCCAACTCAGACTCAGCAATTGAATCCAATTCACCTTCGGCTATCTGTCGCAACCAAGTTTTAAATTCGTATTGTGTAAATAACTCAATTAACGTTTGGCGATCTACTGACTTCATTGCCAGGTCTTCCAAAGAATTATCAAGCTCTACATCACATTTAATCGTAGCCAATTCATACGACAAGGGTAATTGCGCCAAAGTAGCACGCAAATTTTCTCCCACCTTACCTTTGATTTCATCTGCATGGTCTATAACGCCTTGCATCGAACCATATAAATTCAACCATTTTACTGCGGTTTTTGGGCCTACTTTTGGCACACCGGGAATGTTGTCTGACTTATCACCCATTAAAGCAAGGTAATCAATAATGCGATTTGGCGGCACACCAAATTTTTCCAACACACCCTCTTCATCAGAAAACGATTCTGTCATTGTATTAACCAATGACACATGCTCATTAACGAGCTGCGCCATGTCTTTATCACCAGTTGATATCACCGTTTCAATTTCAGCTTGTGTTGCTTGTGCAGCAAGAGTACCAATAACATCATCCGCTTCAACACCCGGAACTACTAAAAGTGGGAAACCCATGGCGAGTAATACGTCATGTAAAGGCGCAATCTGTGAGGCTAGATCTTCAGGCATTGGCGGACGATTCGCTTTGTATTCTGAATATAAATCGTTTCGAAAAGTTTTTCCTTTCGCATCAAATACAAGCACTATCAAACTACCTACAAAGTCTTGCTGCAAACGTTTAATCATATTAATGACGCCATAAATTGCACCGCAAGGCTCACCTTTAGAGTTACTAAATTCAGGCATAGCATGATATGCGCGAAACAAGTATGAAGAGCCATCGACCAATATTAATTTCTGATTTTTATTCATTACGTTTTAACTCACCAATTATTAGTTCTTTCTGTATAACACCCTAATTAAGAACTTTGAAAAAATCATCGCATTATAAACTAACGAAAGAAATTGCCCGAGTGTTATCTGATGAAAGTGTTTATGTTGTGACGAACGATTATCACCAAATGATTTTTGATTTTCCAATAGACAACAGAAAAATCACTAACACCAATAGTCTCAATTTAATGAAAGACTAATCGGAATTACAATCATAGTTGAAGCTCATTTAATCAAGACAAAGAATTGCTGATTTAAATTATATAAAAAATTTATACTTGTTAAGTACTTTACTAGGCAATTACTTATCAGAGGTTATATAATGAGGGTATGAAACGAAAAATAATCGCCTTGTGCATCCTCACCTTTACTTTACCCGTGTTGGCTGAAAGCGAATTAGACCACGCTCGTAGTGACCTTGGCCCTGATGTACAGATATTACAAGGGAAAAGTGCCAATATTGAAGAGTTTCGTTCAAACGGTAAAGTGTACATGATCAAAGTAAAACCCAAAAAAGGGCCTGCATATTACCTCGTCGATGCTGATGGAGATGGAGACTTTGACACCCGGCGTAATGATCTTCAACCCAATTTGTTAATTCCATCCTGGGTTTTATTTTCCTGGTAATCTTATTGCGTTGTTTTTAAATTTTTCCAGCAAGTCTTTGTTTTCAGACATAAAAAAAGCCAGTCAAAAGACTGGCTTTTTTGTAAGCTCTCGCTTATTCGTTAAAAACGAACATATTACTTATTAAGATCGTCCACTATGAAAGCAACTAATGCTTCGATATCAGCGTCTTTTACGCGAGGTGAATATGGAGGCATTGGAACGCCTTTAGTAACTTCAGTCCAGTTACCTTTACCACCTTTCATAACTTTCTCAACTAATTTCTTTCTTCCTTCTGCATCAACACCTTTATAACGCGTGGCAACGTCTTTCCAAGCTGGACCAACAACTTTTTTGTCAACAGCGTGACAAGCTGTGCAACCGCTTTTCTTAGCTAGAGGTGGCATGTCCGCCGCGTTAGAAGCAGTTGAAATACCCATAGCTAACATTGCTGCAGCAGGTAATACTAATAATTTTTTCATTAATTATCCTCCCGAATAAATTTTTTAATCGTATTCTCAACCATCGTTGTTGTCGTTTTAAAAACGTGAAGGTTGAGCAAAAATAAACCAATTTGACTTAAATTTTAGTCCCAGCCAAAGGGATGGCCTTTTATGCCATGGTCGATAAACCATGTCAAGCTTCTGGCCATGTTTCTGACACATTTTGAGAGGTTTAGGCGAACAATTAATTAGCAGTTTATTGTTGGCGTAGCTTTAAGCTATTGTTTATACGCCTGTTTATCAAAGCGATAAATTTATTTTTCAATTTAAAAAAATATTAATGGCAAAGATTCTATAAACGGTTGATTAAATACGAAAAAAGTGTCTGGGAAATGAGACAAAGTACAATATTAAAAATAGAAGCCAGTTATAATTCTACAGCTGCAGACCCACAAATTAAAAAGCCTAAGAGATAATTCTCTTAGGCTTTCCGATGTTTTAAGATTTTATGGCCTTAGGGGATCCAGATTTGTTGCTCACCACCTAAATCAAAATAATAAGCTGCTACGTCATTTCCCTCATCATCTTTAGTCACCGTTGGCTTAACAATAACCGGCTCAATCACTCCTGCTACTTCAACGTTCATTAACATCGTATACTCATCAATTTGCTCCCAAGTTCCCTCTAACTCTAAAGGTTCACCTGATTCGCTAGCGAAATCACCATCAGCAATAGAAGCATCAATTGTCATAGTGCCGCTAGTTGCATCAGTTACTGTATCTCCATTTTCATCCACTGACACAAATGAAATACCCACACTGTCACCACTCTCACCCATTTCTAGGGTGTTTCCCGCAAAGCCATCTTCATTGACGTCACCGCCTCCAGCACCTGTCAATCCAGATACTGAACCTGAGTCACCAAACAATTCAGCAAAACTCTGACGACTATCATAATTTGCATCTGCTGCCGTAATATTCCCCACATTGCCTGTAGCGACAAATTTAGCTTTCAAACCAGTCACGTCCGTTTTAGGGCTTTTTAAATTGGTGAGATAAGTGGCATCACTGGCTAATGTTTCTGCGTTTGTAATTGCCGCTGCATCAGCACCAGAGCGTATTAAGGATGCCATGATATCTATGGCTCTAATTCGCGCTTTTGCGTCATCAGCCAACGTATAATCTTGAACCTCACCGTCGGTATCTGTATAAGAGCCAGCAGCGGTTAACGAAGTACCAAATACGGAACCAACCACTACAGCCAAACGAAGTGAGTCCGTAGCAATCGGAGTAAAATCTGGATCTGAAGGAATCGTATAAACGTCTGAAGGATTTTTAATATTGTAATCATTCACAACCGTTTTCATCGCAATCCAAGCATTAGAGATAACACGCTCCATGATGGTTTGATCTTCCAAAAAAGCACTCACACCAGTGGTTGCAGTAATTTCATTAGCCATTGCACGATAAACATATATTGATGCGTCTGTTGGCATCCCTTCCTTAATACCAAACAAATTATCATCAGTGCCCTGTGCTAAATTCGCGTCTAAAATCCCTGCTATGGAGTCTGCAACTTTATGAATTTTTAAAGCAAGCCTGAGCAAAACTAGACGATCAGCTTCGGTCATCAAATCAGCAGTTTTAAAATCGAGAAAATCTAACTTTGCCAGATCTACATCAACGTCTGTTTCTGTTGCATAGAAATTGGTTTTTTGTTCCGTTGTCATTTCCGCCAACAACCCTGTAATTGGCGTACCTACCATCACTTGATCAATAGTACTCTCATTTGAACTCACCATCATTGACAATGTGCCCGTAAACGGATCCAAAGTAGTCAAATCTAATCCTTGAGTCATGCGCACCATCACTTCATCATAACCCGCCGGAATTTTCAGACAATAAGTATAGTCAGCATGGTCTGTTGCAAGTTCACAGTAGTTTACCGCTGCAACCGCATTTCCATTTTTATCTTCATAAGCCGGGCTATAAGTAAAATACCCTCGACTATCGGTTAGAGCACGCGTTTCCCAAACATCTAATTTGTTATTTTGGTTAGTATCAACATATACAACAGCACGTGCAACATAACCATCTATGGCCACTCCACTGATAGCACCTGCACCTGCTTCACCTGTTCCATTATCTTGCGAAGTTACTCCGCAACCCATCAATGCCAACACTGCACTATAGACAGAAAGGCTTAAAATATTTTGTTTAAATTTCATGTCTTATCCTTAACAATCTTAGAACAGTAAATTAACGCCAACATTTAACTGCACCATTCTAGGTGCGGCATTGCCGTCCACATCAATCGTTTCCAATCCATACGCAGCATCAAGATGGACCGTCTTAAACAAGGTCACACCTGCAGTGACTGCACTAAGCTGAGAACCCGCCAAATTTTTTCGGTAACCAGCTCTTATACCTGGAATAATCCAACTTGTTGTTGCATAACCTGCACTGACCGTAGCCCATTGCAATTGATTACCCACTGGATCATTAACAGGAGAAGTATCAGCAGAAAAAGACATGACGAAGTTTCGACTGTCGTTATAAACTGCACCTTCAACACTAATCTGGGCATCCATCACATAATTCTCTTCAAGATCTATTTCATTTGCAAAAGACTTTGCAATGTAACAACCGTTTTGCTCTTCCTCTGTCGCAAAAAGCGCAGGATCGTCACAATTTCTACCAATTACAGCATATTTGAAACTTGGTGAATTTGCGTTTTTAACCCAGGAACCCAAGCGATAGTTTCGAGAAGTCCATAACACACCAAAATCTACACCTATTCCAGATTGAACATCAGTATCTCTGGCATTATCTAGCTCATCATTTAAAACATCTTCGGTGCCATCTTGCATTTCCGACAGACCAACCAAAGTTTTACTTAAGCCAACTTGATAATATTTGCCACGAACACCCACATGCAAAGTACCTTCATCCAGCGCAATAACTGGACGACTATATCCTAATGACGCTTCCCCAACTGCACCCACTTTTATATAAGCTGCAGTATTGGTTTGAAGAATGTTTGTGCCTTGCTCAAGTGGGTTATATTCTATAGGACGATCTAAAATACTAAGCTGAGCAAGTGCAGCAATATTGGCATCCAAAACAAGACTGCCACCAAGCGTACCTCGCGAACTCCAGACAATTGGAAATAATGGCACAGTTAGCGCTGTATTAATTTGAGCACTCCCACTATCTCCAGCCTCTAATAAAAAGCTGTCAAACTCAGATTTAATGGCTTCTACAGCATCAATAGATTCACCCGTAAATTCATCTATTTGTGTCACCAGTGAATCAACTTGTTCCGTAAAATTATCCACAGGCCCCACTTCAGCGCCAATACCAAAAGATGTCACCACCCCAAAACCAAAATACCAATCATCTTTATCAAGCGCACTTGAACCTACAGCTGGATTATTAGTATATGAAATTAGACTTTGGTGATTTCCAGTTGAGCCGTATGTGAGGTTTTCTCCTGCAGGATGAAATGCCTGATCAGCGTATACAGAAAAACTGGCGCTAAGTATGCTGAGAGCTAGCAGCGAACGCTTCATGTGTTTACTTCCTTTTATGACGTATGCATTTTTTATGGTTAGCAATGGACCACTTAAGATCGAACACCTTCAATTCACTCATGATTCGGCCACTTAACTTATGTACTTTAGCGACTACGTTTAAAAATGGGGGATTTCTCTCATCTTTCTATTTTTCACCTCCCAAAAGATACCTAATGGGTAAAATTTCCGCTATTTCAGCACCTTAGGAGAAGAAAACGAGAGGCATGTTTTTAAAGCGGATTTGCGTTAGAATTAACATCAAAACAATATGCAGGACTAATCAATGCTTAAAACAGAATGCCCAAGCTGTAATAAAGAAACAATTACTCTCAAACAAAAACTATTAGCCAACAAATGGGTAGATATCTATTGTTCAGAGTGTGGTGCCCGATTTTGTGCTCAACCTATCGCACTAGCATTGATGTCTTTCATATTGACTTGGAATATTATCTATTTTGGTTATCTAACCTATAAAGAACCAAGTGTTACTTTTTTTGTTATGTTTGTTCTTGGATGGGCATTGATTGAGTTTTTCATGTATTACATTCCTTTATCAAGATTAAGAACAAAGCCCAACACCGATACATCTTCTGATTAAAAATGTCTTTCCGAGTTCTCGGCGTCGGTGTTGTCACTCTTGATATTGTTAATCATGTTGACCATTATCCCAACGAGGACGAAGAATTACGGGCTGATTCACAACAAATACGTCGCGGTGGAAATACAGCAAATACATTAAGCGTACTTTCACAATTTGAACACAATTGCTATTGGACGGGCACCCTTGCAAAAGATGCTAATACTCAATTAATTCTTGATGATTTTTCTCAAAATAAAGTAGATTTTTCTTTTTCTAATAAATTAAATTTTGGAAAACAGCCAACTTCTTATATCACTTTAAACAAGTCCACTGGCTCTCGCACCATTGTTCATTATCGTGATTTACCTGAATTAGACTTCGAATATTTTAAGACTATTCCACTTAAACAATTTGACTGGATTCATTTCGAAGCGCGGACAATAGAAGAAACCACACCTATGGTTCAATTCATTAAATCACATTTCAAGAAAATTAGAATTTCAATTGAAGTTGAAAAAACACGTGACAATATTGAAAAACTATTTGATCTTGCGGATCTATATTTGTTTTCCAAAGCTTATGCGAATCAAACAGGCTTTAAGAGTGTGAAAGAATTTTTAATCGAACAAAAAAGGCATTCTCCAAAAAGCGACCTGATATGTAGTTGGGGAAATCAAGGCGCATACGCACTGTTATCAAACAATAAATTCTTATCTTCCAGCGCTTTTCCACCCAGTAAAGTGTTAGATACTATTGGCGCAGGAGATACCTTTAACGCGGCAATCATCCATAGTCGACTATCAAATAATAGCTGGCAAGATTCGCTAACTTTTGCTTGTAAAGTTGCAGGAAAAAAATGTGGTCAATTGGGATTTAAAAACCTAAGAGCTATTTAAATTCAATAGAAGTTAAAATTAATAATTAGTGAGTGTTTTATCCACTGATATCAATATGCTGCAACACATCGTCCAAACGTTCAAGACGCTGCAGTGGATCACACAATTGTAAAAAGTATTGTTTTTGTGATAAACGAAGTGGCAAAAGTTCTGCTAAACGAAAGCCCACCCAAGATGCATCTTTGAAATACGTTTTTTTATTTTCAAATCGTGAACTTAATTGAGACAAACGATCCTTTAGTATGTCTACCAAACCTTCATATTCAAGTGGAATTGAGTTTTGTGCTTCATCTTCAAAAAATTCAACCTCAGCAAACATCAACTTATTCTCTTCAATATTTTGCTTTAATACATGAAATCGTTTTTCACCTTTTGCCACAATACCTAACAGACCATCTCGGCGCATATGCCAATCTTGAATAGATGCTAACGTTCCCACCTGATGAGTTGATGCGGAACCACCGACTTCTTTACCTTCCGTAATTAAACAAACACCAAAGCCAATATTAGCTTTCAAACATTGACTAATCATATCAGTGTAACGCGTTTCAAATATACGTAAGGGAAGGGGAGCGCCTGGAAATAAAACGGTATGCAGAGGAAAAATAGGAATACGAGTCACACTCATTTCAATCCCCCCAACGGGGCGCGAGATGCTGCTCAACTCCTAAATGATCTAGAATTCTAGCCACAACAAAATCCACTAAATCAGAAACATTTTCAGGCTTATGATAGAAAGCAGGGCTTGCAGGTAAAATTGTTACTCCTAAACGAGCTAATTTCAGCATGTTCTCTAGATGAATCACTGAGTAAGGCGTTTCTCGGGGCACTAGAATCAATTGTCGTTGCTCTTTTAAAATCACATCGGCAGCACGTTCAATTAAGGAACGACTGGTTCCGCATGAAATTGCAGAAAGTGTGCCGGTAGAACAAGGACAAACCACCATAGCTTGAGGTGCATTTGAGCCGCTTGCCACAGGTGCCATCCATTGATCTTTGCTAAAGATTTGTAAGTTATCAGGATTTGTTGAAAAACGATCAGAAAAATACTGAATGAGATCTTCTTTTCGACTAGGTAATTTCAATTCAGTTTCTGTCGCAATCACAACTTTTGCTGGAGAGGAAATCATTAAGTAAACATGAATGTCAGCTTTTAACAAACACTCTAACAATCGCAGTCCGTAATTTGCGCCTGAAGCGCCCGTAATTGCCAAAGATATGACTTTATTCTTTTGCATACTTACTCATTAATGCTTCTAAAAATCGCTCATGAATATTTTCAAACCCACCATTGCTCATAATTAAGACGTAATCACCTGGCTTAACATTTTCGATTAATGAATCTATAATTTTACTCACTTCATCGATAATAGTCAGTTTATCACCTAAATTCGCCAAACTATCTTGCAAAGACCATTGCATACCAACCGGCTCGTACATAATAATTTGGTCAGCTCCAACTAATGATGTAGATAATTCATTTTTATGAATTCCGAGTTTCATGGTATTCGACCTAGGCTCCAATACAGCAAATATTTTTGATGACCCCACTTTATTTCTCAACCCTTGCAGAGTGCTGGAAATTGCTGTTGGATGATGAGCAAAATCATCATAAACCGTAATTTTATTTACCTCACCTCGAACTTCCAAACGTCGTTTAGTATTGATGTACTCAGCTAACGCTGAGATAGCGTGGGGTGGCGCGACACCAACATGACGAGAGGCTGCAATTGCTGCTACTGCATTGCTAACATTATGATTACCAATTAAATTCCATTTAACTGTTCCAAAACACTCTGCTTTAAAACCAACTTCAAATTCACTGCCATCCAGCGATTTTAGATTCACCCACCAACCTTGATGATCACTGAAATCAATTTTTTCTTGCTCAGACCAGCAACCCATTTCGAGAACATCATTAATGTTAGTTTCGTCTACAGATGAAATTATTTTTCCATTGCCAGGAACAATTCTTAAAAGATGATGGAATTGACGTTTAATATCGTCCAAACTGTTAAAAATATCCGCATGATCAAACTCCAGATTATTTAAAACCAGCGTCCGAGGGTGGTAATGTACAAATTTAGAGCGCTTATCAAAAAATGCGGTATCGTATTCGTCCGCTTCAATAACAAAAAATGGCGTTTTCCCCATACGAGCAGAAATACCAAAGTTTTGAGGGATACCTCCGATTAAAAATCCCGGAGTTAGTTTTGCGTATTCGAGAATCCAAGCAAGCATACTACTAGTAGTTGTTTTACCATGCGTACCAGCAACAGCAAGCACCCAATGATTTTTTAAAATATGCTCTGAAATAAATTCAGGACCAGAACAATAATTGATTTGCTGATTTAATACATATTCAACAGATTCATTACCACGAGACATGGCATTTCCAATTACGACAATATCCGGTTTGTAATGTTTTATGTATTCAGCATCATAACCTTCAATGAGGTCTATACCTTCTGCTTCAAGCTGAGTACTCATTGGTGGATATACGCCGGCGTCTGCTCCGGAAACTTTCATTCCCAACTCTCTCGCCAACAAAGCAACACCACCCATGAACGTGCCACAAATACCTAATATATGAATATGCATTTTATAAAACCGAAACTTGATTCAATTCCAAGAAAAATTAATAGAATAGCGCTATAAGGGTGCTGCAATAATCTTAAGAAGACGTAAGGTTATCGCAAAAGAAAGATACATATAAATGAGTGAAATACCCAAGCCACCTGGCAATGATATATCCATCGAATGACGAAAAATATGACCTACCACTACGGTTTCCCAAAAAATCAACACAACCCACATCAAAGACGCAAAACCTTCGCCATCTGCACCTGCGTTAGTCATTAAAATAATTACCGGTAATGCAGCTAATCCAATAATGGCACCACTTAAGGTGAGAGCTGACATAGTTTGCTCATAACGTTCTGGTGTTTTTCTTACCCATAGTAATAAATTAGTTAAGAAAATGAGAATAGCGGTCTGTATAGCCGACATGACCAATGATACAACTATGGTCTGTGTAAACGTGGTGATAATAACGCCGACGACATAATAAGCCGCAATACCAAAATAGAATAACGATTTGGAGTAGGGCGCATCTTGAGGCGCTTCTTTTAAAAAGCACAATTGAACATAAAATTGCAGCCAGCGTAACATTTAGCTTATTTGCTCCAATATAACGTTGTATGAAATATTAATATATTGAGACAGTTAACATTTTAATAAATTCTTTGTAACATCAGCACATTAATCAATGCTCCAAAAAACGTGCCGTTATATTCTACTCAACTGTAACGGATTTGGCTAAATTCCTAGGCTGATCCACATCTGTCCCTTTCAACACTGCGACATAGTATGACAGTAATTGCAATGGAATGGTAAATAAAATCGGAGCGACCCATTCGTGAGCTGATAAAATTTCTATCACTTCGATACCTTCAGATGCTTTAACATGAGAAGCAGGATCAGCAAAAACAATCAGCTGACCTCCTCGAGCATAAACTTCATGCATGTTAGATTTTAATTTTTCCAGCAGTTCATCATTCGGCGCAATAACAATGACGGGCATATCAGCATCAACCAATGCTAAAGGACCATGCTTTAATTCGCCGGCAGGATAAGCTTCTGCATGAATATAGGAAATTTCCTTGAGCTTTAAAGCACCTTCCATCGCAATGGGGTACATTGTTCCTCGTCCAAGAAAAAGTGCATTAAACGTATCATTAAAACCTTCAGAAAGTTCTTTAATTACTCCGTCCGTAGAATTTAGAATTTCCTCAATTCTACCGGGTATCTTAATGAGCTCATCAACTATTTTAACCTCATCAGTCTCTGAAAGTGCCTTTCGCCTACCCAACACGACAACTAATAACATTAACGCAATTAATTGCGTTGTAAACGCCTTGGTCGACGCCACACCAACTTCGGGGCCTGCGCGTGTCATTAAACATAAATCTGATGCACGAACTAGGGCACTTTCTGGCACATTACAGATACTCAAACTATGACCAAATCCTAAGCGTTTGGCTTCCTCTAAAGCCGCTAAAGTATCAGCTGTTTCACCTGATTGAGATAAGGTAACAACCAAACTATTTTTTCTTACAACAGGTTTACGATAGCGAAACTCACTAGCAATTTCGACGCTGCAAGGAATACCTGCGATACTTTCCATCCAGTACTTTGCCACCATTCCAGAATGGAAACTTGTACCACAAGCAATGATATGCACACCTCCAACTTGATCAAAAATCTCCTTGGCATTAAGGCCGAATGAGGCTTCCACCACCTTGTGATCTGAGATACGACCTTCCAATGTATCCGCAACTGCTTGAGGTTGCTCAAAGATTTCTTTGAGCATGTAATGACGATAAGGACCTTTTTCTGATGAATCAGCTGTTAGCTTTGAATGTTTGATTTCTCGGGCAACTTGTCCACCATCTTTACCAAAGATTTTTAATTCTTTACGCGAAATATCTGCTACATCGCCATCTTCCAAATAGATAAACCGATTGGTAACAGGTAACAACGCAGCTACATCAGAAGCAATAAAATGCTCTCCAATACCAATACCAATCACTAAAGGACTACCACGACGCGTTACAATTAAACGCTCTGGCTCATCTTTATGCGCAACAGCTAATGCAAATGCACCTTCTAAAACAGTAATTGTGTTCAGAACAGCTTTATATATATCTTTTTCAATTTCATACTGATGATAAACTTCGTGAACTACTGTTTCCGTATCGGTTTCAGAGGTAAAAGCATAACCTTGCTGCATTTGTTTTTTACGTAAGGCTTCATGATTTTCAATGATCCCGTTATGCACTAACGTAACCGCGCCATTACAAATGTGAGGATGTGCATTTGCTTCACTAGGTTTTCCATGGGTAGCCCAGCGAGTATGCGCAATTCCTAAACTGCCTTTCAAACCTGTCTCAGCCAATAAAGGTTCAAGTTCCTTAACTTTACCAATCGCTCGAACTCGACCAATTTCATTTTGTTGATTTACAGTGGCAATTCCAGCAGAATCATAACCTCGATACTCCAGCCGACGTAAACCTTCCAATAAAATAGGCACTACATCTCGCTCTGCAACAGCACCAACTATTCCACACATACTCGTATCCTTAAATAATTTCTTACTTGGTTTTTTTAACTGGTCGAGTCCAGCTAGAAATTGTCGTTTGTTTTGCTCTACTCAGTGCCAACTCTGGACCAAGTACATCTTTGGTAATTGTTGAACCAGCGCCAATGGTTGCACCGTCGGCTATCTTAACCGGTGCAATTAGTTGGGAATTCGAACCTACGAATACATTATCACCAATTTCGGTAAGCGATTTATTTGCACCATCGTAATTACAGGTAATTGTCCCAGCACCTATATTCACATCTTTGCCCATATTGGTATCGCCAATATAACTAAGGTGATTTACTTTCGAACCATTAGCAATAATGGATTTCTTGATTTCTACAAAGTTTCCAATCTTTACATAATCTGCTAAGCAAGTGTCTGGCCGGATACGTGCGAATGGCCCAATGTCACAATGATTGCCAATAGTTGCGCTGTCAACAATTGAATTGGGTAAGATATTCACATTATCGCCGATTTTCGTATCTTTTATGATACAATTAGCCCCAATATTAACATTGTTGCCCAAGCTAACATCACCTTCAAACAGGGTATTAATGTCTAAAATAACATCTTGACCAGTACTCAACGAACCCCTGACATCAATACGCGATGGATCGCGTAACATAACACCATCTTCCATTAATTTATTTGCAATATTGCGCTGATATTGGCGTTCAAGTCCAGCAAGTTGCTGTTTGTTATTCACCCCATCAATTTCCCAATGACTAGATGCACTAACAGTCTCAACCGTAAGACCATCACTAACCGCCATTTCTATCACATCCGTTAAATAAAATTCACCCTGTGCATTTTCATTTTCGAGTTGAGTTAACCAATTTCGTAACTGCTCCGCACCCGCACATAGAATTCCAGAATTTATCTCATTAATTTCTTTTTGAGCTTCAGAGGCATCTTTTTGTTCAACAATTTTCTGCACAACTCCTAAGCTATCACGCACAATTCGACCATACCCTGTAGGGTCTGGTAAACGTGCGGTTAATAAACCCATGCACTTTTCCTTAGATCCCACTTCCAACAAATGTTTCAAAGTATCAACACTGGTTAATGGCACATCTCCATATAAAACCAAAACCATGCCAGCCTGCTTTATATTCATCATGCCTTGTTCAACCGCATGACCCGTACCCAATTGCTCAGCCTGTTCAGACCACTCCACATTTAAATGCTTTAATGTTTCAGGAACAATTTCTCCACCATGACCATATACGACCACAATTTGTTCTGGTGAAAGCGCTTGGGCAGCGTTAATTACATGCTCAACAAGCGGCTTATGAGCAAGCTTGTGGAGCACTTTAGGAAGGTTTGATCGCATTCGGGTACCTTTACCCGCCGCTAAGATAACTACTTTAAGATTCATTGCCTTTAATCCTTTGAAAGACAGGGTAACTAACCCTAATATTTTCACGAATTCACGAAATAATCACGTCGAGATTTGAGTTTGTAGGAAATTATCTGATTGAGTGCCGTATTAATTTATACGATCGTTTGAAGATAATTTTCTACAAATTCAAAAATCAAGTTAGAAGTCGTACGATTTGTGAATTATTCGGGTTTTATATTGTAAAACACAAAAAGGGCCCGAAAGCCCTTTTTTTTTAGCGGAATAAAATAAAAAGCCTTGAGCTAATGGTGCCCCTTGTTTTTCATTTTCTTCAACAAATGCAATTGTGCTACAGCTTCTGCAAGCTGTGATTCTGCCAAAGCATAATCAATTTCTGCAGATTTATCTTTCAATGCAGCTTCAGCACGTTCTTTCGCTTCCAATGCAGCTGCTTCGTCAATGTCTTTCGCACGAACTGCTGTATCAGATAAAACAGTCACAACATGTGGTTGAACTTCTAACATACCACCAGAAACATAAATGTGTTGTTCTTCACCGTTTTCTAGCTTTAGTCGTAATTCACCTGGCTTCAAGCTGGTTAACAATGGCGCATGTCGCGCCATGATACCGAGTTCACCCATTTCACCGGGGGCAAATAACATCTCCACCAAACCCGAATAGATTTCCTCTTCAGCACTCACAATATCAACATGAAATGTCATAGCCATAATAAATGCCTCGCTTAGTTCATGCTCTTAGCTTTTTCGATTGCTTCGTCAATAGAACCAACCATATAGAAAGCCATTTCTGGAATTGCATCATGCTCACCAGCCAAAATGCCTTTAAAACCAGCAATGGTATCTGCTAATGAAACATACTTTCCTGGAGAACCAGTAAATACTTCAGCAACAAAGAAAGGCTGAGACAAGAATCGAGAAATCTTACGAGCGCGGGTTACAATCAATTTATCTTCTTCTGATAACTCGTCCATACCTAGAATTGCGATAATATCTTTCAATTCTTTGTAACGTTGTAATGTACCCTGTACGCCACGAGCCACTTCATAATGCTCATTACCGATAACCAAAGGATCTAATTGACGTGAAGTCGAATCCAAAGGATCGATCGCAGGATAAATACCTTGTTCTGCAATTGAACGAGAAAGTACGACGGTTGCATCTAAGTGAGCAAATGTTGTTGCTGGCGATGGATCAGTTAAATCATCCGCAGGTACATAAACCGCTTGAATCGAAGTGATCGAACCAGTTTTAGTTGATGTAATACGTTCTTGAAGTACACCCATTTCTTCAGCAAGTGTAGGCTGATAACCAACCGCTGAAGGCATACGACCTAACAATGCTGATACTTCGGTACCTGCTAATGTATAACGATAAATGTTATCAACAAAAAACAGTACATCACGACCTTCGTCACGGAAATATTCCGCCATGGTCAAACCTGTTAGGGCAACTCGTAATCTATTTCCTGGGGGCTCATTCATCTGGCCGTAAACAAGAGATACTTTATCGATTACGTTTGAGTCCGTCATTTCGTGATAGAAATCATTTCCTTCACGAGTTCGCTCACCAACTCCAGCAAATACTGAATAACCACTGTGCTCAATCGCGATGTTACGAATCAATTCCATCATGTTTACAGTTTTACCAACACCAGCACCACCAAACAAACCAACTTTACCACCCTTAGCAAACGGGCAAACCAAATCGATTACTTTGATACCTGTTTCTAGCAATTCCGTCGATGGAGCAAGTTCGTCATACGCCGGTGCTTTACGATGGATTTCCCAACGCGCTTCTTCGCCGATATCACCTTTCTCATCAATTGGGTCGCCCAAAACGTCCATAATACGACCCAGTGTTTGTGTTCCTACTGGAACAGAAATCGCTTTGCCTGTATTTGATACACTTAATCCGCGTTTTAGGCCATCACTGGTACCCATCGCTACACAACGTACAATTCCGTCACCTAATTGCTGTTGAACTTCCATCGTAAGATTGAGCTCACCAACATTTAAGGCGTTATAAACTTTAGGTACATCAGCTCGTGGGAATTCCACGTCAACTACCGCGCCGATGACTTGAACAACTTTACCTGTGCTCATGTCTATTTCCTCTTAACTATAAATATTTTATGCTAAACCGCTGCTGCGCCAGCTACAATCTCAGAAATTTCCTGAGTAATCGCCGCTTGACGTGCTTTGTTATAAACCAATTGCAGATCACTAATAAGATCACCCGCATTATCGGATGCACTTTTCATAGCAACCATTCGTGCAGCTTGCTCACTTGCGATGTTTTCAACAACACCTTGATATACTAAAGACTCTATATAACGCATCATCAACTTATCCAATACGGGCTTAGCTTCTGGCTCGTATAAATAATCCCAATGATGAGTTATTTCTTTTTCAGGTTCTTCAATCGCTATTGGTAATAACTGATCTACCTGAGGTGTTTGAGTCATGGTGTTAATAAATTCATTGTTTACTAAATATAAACGATCAATTTCACCATTATCAAAAGCATCCAGCATAACTTTTACTGTGCCAATTAAATCATTAACACCTGGTGCATCACCTAAGTGAGAAACTGATGATTTAATATTCGCGCCAATGCGATTCATGAAACTCGCACCTTTTGATCCAATGACACAAACATCAGCTTTAATACCTTTGTCGTCATTTTCTCGCATGCTAATCACAGCAGCTTTCAGCAAATTGGTGTTCAAGCCACCGCACAAACCGCGGTCGGATGTAATGACAATATATCCAACTTTTTTCACATCTCTATCTTCAAGGTAGGGATGTTTGTATTCAGTATGTGCGTGAGCTAAATGAGCAATAACATTACGCATTTTTGCAGCATAAGGTTTAGATGCTTGCATACGAGCTTGTGCTTTACGCATTTTACTCGCAGCAACCATTTCCATCGCACGCGTGATTTTTTGCGTGTTCTGGATACTCTTTATTTGAGTACGTATCTCTTTTCCGACTGCCATCTCAAATCTCCTCTTTCGTGCCTACTAATTAAATTAGCTAACTAACTATTAATAAGTACTCGTTGATTTGAATTTTTCGATAGTACCGCGTAATTTACCTGCGATATCGTCGCTGAAGCCGCCCGTATCATTGATCTCTTTCATCAAGTCAGCAGAATCTGAATTAGCGAAGGAATGCAACGCTTCTTCAAAATCAACAATCTTCTCGACTGGAACGTCATCTAAGAAACCTTCATTGGCAGCAAACAAAGATATACCCATCTCAGCAATACTAAGCGGAGAATATTGTTTTTGCTTCATCAATTCAGTTACACGTTGACCTCGTTCAATCTGCTTACGAGTAGACTCATCAAGATCAGATGCGAACTGAGCAAATGCTGCTAATTCACGATATTGCGCCAAATCAAGACGAACACCACCACCCAATTTCTTGATGATCTTAGTCTGAGCAGCACCACCAACACGAGATACCGATAGACCCGCGTTAATCGCAGGACGGATACCCGAGTTGAACAAATCAGTTTCTAAAAAGATCTGACCGTCAGTAATCGAAATTACATTGGTTGGTACGAAAGCAGAAACGTCACCGCCCTGAGTTTCGATGATTGGTAATGCAGTCAAAGAGCCTGTTTTGCCTTTCACTTTACCATCTGTAAAGTTTTCTACGTAATCCGCATTTACACGAGATGCTCTTTCAAGCAATCGGGAATGCAAATAGAAAACGTCACCGGGATATGCTTCACGACCTGGAGGACGACGTAATAACAAAGAAACCTGACGATAAGCCCAAGCTTGTTTTGTTAAGTCATCATATACAATCAAAGCGTCTTCACCGCGATCACGAAAGTATTCACCCATGGTACAACCCGCATAAGGTGCGATAAATTGCATTGCTGCCGATTCAGAAGCCGCAGCCGATACGATGATGGTGTGATCCAAAGCGCCATGCTCTTCCAATTTACGAACAACGGCCGCAACAGAAGATGCTTTCTGACCAATCGCAACGTAAATACATTTAACGCCTTTACCTTTTTGATTGATGATGGCATCGATAGCAACGGCAGTTTTACCTGTTTGACGATCGCCGATAATTAACTCACGCTGACCACGACCAATTGGGACCATGGCATCAATCGCTTTCAAACCTGTTTGAACTGGCTCGTCTACTGATTGACGTGCAATAACGCCTGGTGCGATTTTTTCAATGGCCGAAGTCATTGTCGTTTTAATCGGGCCTTTACCGTCTAGTGGGTTACCCAAAGAGTCAACAACACGACCCATCAATTCAGGACCTACTGGTACTTCTAAAATACGACCGGTACACTTAACACTGTCGCCTTCTGTTATACCTTGGTAATCACCAAGAATAACCGCGCCAACAGAGTCACGCTCTAAGTTCAATGCTAAGCCGTAAACGTCACCAGGAAATTCCAACATTTCACCGGACATTACGTCGGACAAGCCATGAACGCGTGCTATACCGTCTGTTAAACTAACTACAGTACCTTCAGTACGAGCCTCTGTAGTTGCATCAAAATTTTGAATTTTTTGCTTAATCAGTTCACTGATTTCTGCAGGATTCAGTTGCATAGGGTTTTCCTCTTAAAAACCGATCAGTGAGATAACTCACTAGTCAAACGATCGAGTTGAGCTGTGACTGAGCCATCGATGATCATGTCGCCAGCGCGAATAATTGCACCACCAATAATAGATTCATCAACACGACTGGAAATTTCTACTTCACATCCCAGACGTTTTTTAAGCGCAGCTTGTAATTTAGATTTTTGATCATCTTTCAATTCATAAGCTGAAACAACTTCTGCTTGCACAGTTTTTTCTGCTTCATCTTTCAGATCTTCAAAAATCGTTGCAATTTCGCTAATCACATTCAATCGATCATTCTCAGCAAGAACTTTTACAAAATTCTTACCTTCTTGATCCAGATTATCCTTCGCAATGCTAGTGAGTAAATCGACTAACTGATCCGACTCAACACTTGGATTGGTAATTAAGCTACCAATCTGGTTTTCACTAACAATCGCCGATAATGCTTCTAGCTGTTTAGACCACTCAGATAATTTCTTCGAGCCTGTCGCTAGATCAAAAACAGCTTGTGCATAAGGACGTGCTATTGTGGATGCTTCTGCCATAGAATCACCCCTTTATATTTGTGCCGCAAGGTCATTGAGTAGCGCGTTGTGTGCTTTAGCATCAACTTCTTTCTTGAGAACTTTGCTTGCGCCAGCTAATGCAATTGTAGAAACTTCTTTACGCAATTTTTCTTTTGCGCGATTCACTTCCTGCTCAATTTCTGCATTTGCTGCAACCAGAATTCGATCGGCTTCATCACGTGCTGTATTTTTTGCTTCATCCACAATCTCGTTACTACGTTTTTGTGCTTGAGCAACAATTTCAGACGCTTGAGCTTTCGCTTCGCTGATTTTTTGCATCGCATTTTTCTCTGCCAAGGCTTGCTCTTCTTTGCCTTTTTCTGCAGCCGCCAAACCGTCAGCAATTCGTTTTTGACGGGCTTCCAACATCTCAGACATTGGCCCCCACAGCACTTTATTTACAAAATAAATAAGTACAACGAATGCAGCCATTTGAGCGAATAGGGTCAGAGTAATATTCATTACTTATTTCCTCTTAATAGGTTTTAAACAGTCTTCGGAAAAATTAACCGCCGATAGCAGACTGCGCAGCACCTATGAAAGGATTCGCAAACAAGAACCACATTGAGAATGCAAGAATGATAAATGGGAAAGATTCCATCAAACCAGCAAAAATGAACATGTTAGTCATCAAAGCAGGCTTCATTTCTGGTTGGCGAGAAATGCCTTCCAACGTTTTCGCACAAATCAAACCCCAGCCGATAGCTGAACCCAAACCAGCTGCTGCTAAAATTACACCTACACCTACTGCTGTGTATGCATAAATTGTAGCTATCATATCAGGTGTCATATATATCTCCTTAAACGATTAAAATTATAAAACTTAAAAAACCAAAAAAACAACAAAACTCTAGTGATCTTCAGCTTCTGTATGAGCCATGCCAAGATACACAATTGTTAACACCATAAAGATAAAAGCTTGAAGAGTGATAACGAGTAAGTGAAATATTAACCAGCCCAAATCTAGCAATATTTGTAGAGGCAAGATAAAAAATAATCCAGCACCTATCGCAGCAGATCCGCCAATTAACGCAATAAGTAAAAATACCAATTCCCCAGCAAACAGATTACCAAATAAACGTAAACCAAGACTTAGCGGTTTAGCCAATTCTTCGATGGCTGTCATCACAATGTTTACTGGCATGAAGAACTTGCCAAACGGATGGAATAAAAACATCTTTCCGTATCCAACTGGACCTTTAATTTTAAAACTGTAATAAAGTATTAACCCAAATACAGTCAATGACATAGCCATCGTCGTATTCAAATCTGTTGTTGGGACTACTTTTAAGTAATCAATACCAAATAAACTACCAATAACTGGCAATAAATCTACTGGAATCAAATCCATGAAGTTCATCAACCAAACCCAAAGGAATATTGTTAGGGCTAATGGTGCAATCAATGGATTGTGTCCAGGAAAGGTGTCTCGTACCTGCTGTGCAACAAAATCAACAATCATTTCTACAAAATTTTGAAAACCGCCAGGTTTATCTGTATTTAGGTTTTTGCCCAATCGCATTGCAACAAAAATAATCAAAGCTGCTAATAAATACGCAAAAAATATACTATCAAGATGCAGTGACCAAAATCCCATGGCCTTGTGAGTAACTGGGTCACAATCGCCAACACAAAGATTGGTTAAATGATGTTGAATGTATTCAACTGTACCGCCACCTGATGAGTTTGCTGACTCGCTCAAGATGATTCTCCTAAAAAGCTAAATTAAATTCTTTTCTAACCTGTCATCAGGTTTCGTCACGCAACTTTTGCTTGATGCTTTAAATTAATTGCATAAGCTAGTTGTGTTAAGCCAAACGTCATGGCCATTGCCAAGGGGTCTAGCTTTAGTACTGCCAGGCCGAACATAAAAAGGCCGAGTACTAATATAAATCTTTGTACGGCGCCAAAATAAATTATGCCCATACTGCGTTGTGGATTTGTCGTGGCAATTCGATTAGCACGGATTACGCCATACCCAAGAACTGCTGCAATCGTTAGCGCCGAGAACATACCAAACAAAGCTGATAACCCGGCCCATTCACCACTTTTAAACCAAAACAAAGCTACTAATATCAATCCGATAACTAACTGATTTATCATCAATCGTCTAGTGTTTTGGACGACTTCGCTGTTCGGCTTTTTCACTTTTATTATCCGGGACGTTTATCAATAATCGATGAGCTTTCATAATCCCACCCAGCACGCCAAGAAAGCCGAACAACAGTAAAAAAATTGGCAGAGTATCAAGATAGCTATCAGTAACATAGCCAAGCAAGAAACCTGCGACTGCCATCGAACTCAATATTGTGCCTACTCCCACTTGAAGTAGCTGGAGAGGCTCTTTTTCGCGTCGCTTCATTTCGCCCCCTAAAAAAGGCGCTGAATTATAGCCTGCGCAATGTTAACGCCGCAAGCAATTAATGTAGTAGATTACTACGATCGGCAAAAAGAAATAACTGGATTTATAAACGAAATTTTGCTTAGAGGAGTAAATATCACCAAAGGGATATCACAAAACTGATCATTTAATATGCGCTAGAATACCATCTAACTCATCTAAACTGTTGTATTGGATTTCTAAACGGCCATTTCCTTTGTCTTTATGTGAAATTTTGACTTTTGCACCCAACTTTTCAGATAAATTATCTTGCAATTTAAGTACGTCAGGATTAATCGCTGGAGATTTAGGCGTTTCTACATCTCCTTGTAACACTCTTTTAACTAATCTCTCAGTTTCACGAACAGATAAACCTTTGCTAGCGACTTGATGAGCAGTTTTAATTTGCATACCACCATCCAAAACAAGCAAGGCCCGAGCGTGACCCATTTCCAAATCACCGTTACCTAACATTCGTTTCACATCATCAGTTAATAACAACAATCTCAATAAATTACTCACAGCAACACGTGATCGACCAACTGCTTCTGCTGCTTGCAAATGCGTTAATTCGAATTCTTCAATTAATCGCTGCAACGCCACTGCTTCTTCCATGGGGTTTAATTCTTCGCGCTGAATATTCTCAATTAGCGCCATGGCTACTGCATCTTCATCAGGCACATCTCGAATAATTGCAGGAATTGTTTCTAAACCCGCTAATTGTGTTGCCCGCCAGCGGCGTTCTCCTGCAATTATTTCATAGCGACCATCACTAATTGGCCGAATAACAATAGGTTGCACAATACCTTGCGCTTTAATCGAGTTTGCCAAATCCTCTAAAGCTTCTTGGTTCATATCGATTCGTGGCTGATATTTGCCACGCTGAATTAAATCTACGGGCAACTCTTTGAAATTCCCATTTTCAACTTCATTTGCAATAACGGGTGATGAAGCTGTCGCAACCGGAGCACTTCCTAACAGGGCATCCAAACCACGCCCAAGTCCTCTCATTTTTTTACTCATTTGATTTCCCTTTAAAAATGATTATGCCGGTTCAGCTATCTTAGATTCTTCTTCAGTTCTCTCTCGACGCAATACTTCGCCTGCCAATGCTAAATAAGCTTGCGCACCTTTTGACATTTTGTCGTAATTTAACACAGGAATTCCATAACTTGGCGCTTCCGCTAGTCGGATATTACGCGGAATAACCGTTCGATAAACTTTTTCACCAAAATATTTATGCAATTGCTCAGTTACTTGTTGAGACAACTTATTGCGAGGATCATACATTGTACGCAACAAACCTTCGATAACTAGGTTAGGATTAAGCACAGAGCGAATCTTATTGATTGTATCCATTAAAGCAGACAGACCTTCAAGCGCATAATATTCACATTGCATAGGAATTAACACTGACTCAGCTGCAACCAAGGCATTGATTGTTAACATATTTAAAGAAGGAGGGCAGTCAATAAGCACATAATCATAGTCATTGCTAACGGCTGACACAGCGTTTTTTAGTACCTGCTCACGATTTTCTTGCTGTAATAAATGCACTTCGGCACCGGTTAAATCTATATTACTGGCAATAATATGATAACCAATTTCATCAGGCTTTTGTGCCGCTTCAGCAAGTGACATGCCTTCCACTAAAACATCATAAATGCTTGATTCTACTTCATTTTTATTAACACCACTGCCCATGCTGGCGTTACCCTGAGGATCTAGGTCGATCAATAAAACACGTCGTTTAGTTGCTGCCAATGATGCCGCTAGATTCACTGTAGTAGTCGTTTTGCCGACGCCACCTTTCTGATTTGCAACTGCTATAACACGCAACATCTTATGAATCCTTTTTGGTAAATTCGGCTTGTAAACTTCCGAATTAGCGGGACAATACTACCAGGCGTCGATTTGCTTCGATACCAGGCACAGATAATTCTATGATTTCATGAGTAAAATTTGATTCAGTCTGGTTTAGCTCAGACTCAGCTGTATTGGATTTCATAAACAACAAACGCGATTGTTTTGCCAATAAATGCTCAACCAGTTTTAACGTTTCCGCTATGGTAGCAAATGCACGTGTTGTTATGCAGTCAAACAAGACATCTGGTTGATATTTTTCTACTCTATTGTGCACAACTTGTATATTGCTCAATTTTAAATCGATTATCGCTTGTTGAATAAAACGTGTTTTCTTTACATTGCTATCCAACAATACAAATTGTTGCTCAGGTCGAAAGATTGCTAGGGGTATCCCTGGCAAACCGGCACCACTACCTACATCTAACAAGCGATCAAAATTTTCCAAATGAATTAACAAACTCAAACTATCCAGTAGATGCAAACTCACCATATCCTCAGGTTTGCGCACTGCAGTCAGGTTATAAACTTTATTCCACTTTATTAATAAGTCGATAAATTGTAATAGTTTATCAAGCTGTTCTTGGGTAAAACTAATCTCCAGCTGTTCTAAGCCAGATTCTAATTCATTTTTCATAGTAAGTACTTGCCAACTTAAGAAGGAATATTATGCAGACTTTTTGGAACCCTGACCGGATCTTCTTCGCTTAATATATACCATCAATAGGGAAATCGCCGCTGGTGTGACCCCAGGAATTCTCGCTGCTTGACCAAGACTTTCTGGTCGAGTCTGATTTAATTTTTGGACAATTTCATTCGATAGTCCTGAGATATTTTCGTAGTTGAAATCTTCGGGAATTTTCACATCCTCCTGATGCTTTGCCTTAGCAATCTCTGTCATTTGACGTTCAATATAGCCAGAATACTTAACTTTGATTTCCAATTGCTCCGCGACTTTTTCATCAACAACCCCCGGACCAATACCCTCAATACTCATTAAGTTTTCATAGGTCACTTCAGGTCGTCGCATTAAATCAAGTAAATTAGCTTCACGATTTAATAATTGACCAAACACTTGTTGGGATTCTTTATCAGTCAATTTCCCAGGTTGCAGCCATGTGGATTTCAAACGTTGCTCTTCTAGTGCGATAGCTTCCTGTTTTTCACAGAAACATTTCCACCTATCATCATCCACCAAACCGAACTGTCGACCAATTTCTGTCAAACGCGCATCGGCATTATCTTCTCTCAACAACAAACGATACTCGGCTCGACTAGTGAACATACGATAGGGTTCTAATGTGCCACGCGTAATCAAATCATCAATTAAAACGCCAACATAAGCTTGATCTCGGCCAATTGTCCAAGATTCCAACTCTTGAACCTGGCGTGCCGCGTTCAATCCACCAATTAAACCTTGAGCTGCTGCTTCTTCATAACCAGTCGTGCCGTTGATTTGTCCAGCGAAGAACAAACCATTGATAAATTTAGTTTCTAATGAAGACTTTAAATCTCTTGGATCGAAAAAATCATACTCAATGGCATAACCTGGACGAATAATATGCGCGTTCTCAAAACCAATAATACTTTGTACAAAATCATGCTGCACATCAAAAGGTAAACTGGTAGAAATGCCATTAGGATAAATTTCGTTGGTATTTAAACCTTCGGGTTCTACAAAAATCTGATGTGAGTTTTTCTCTGCAAAACGGACTATCTTGTCTTCAATTGATGGGCAATAACGCGGTCCAACGCCTTCAATCACACCCGTATACATTGGGGAACGAGATAAGCCTTCTCGAATGATGTCGTGCGTTTTTTCGGTAGTATCCGTAATATAGCAACTAATTTGGGCAGGATGGTCGCTTTTAGAGCCCATAAAGGAAAAAACCGGCAGGGGATTATCGCCTGGCTGTTCCGTTAATTTTGAATAATCGATTGTTCGACCATCAATTCTAGGTGGAGTACCTGTTTTTAAACGATCAACATTAAACGGCAACTCTCTTAATCGCTGTGAAAGGGCATTGGCTGGTGGATCACCCGCGCGACCACCTTGATAATTGGATAAACCAATATGAATTCGACCACCAAGAAAAGTACCGACGGTTAAAACAACGGTCTTGCATCGAAATTTCAATCCCATTTCTGTTATTACGCCTGTCACAGTGTCTTGCTCAACAATCAAATCATTAACAGCTTGTTGAAATAGGGTGAGATTTCGCTGATTTTCTAAAACTTCTCGAATAGCGTTCTTATAAAGTACTCGATCACATTGTGCTCTTGTGGCACGCACTGCTGGACCTTTCCGGGAATTCAAGATTCGAAATTGAATACCAGCGCGATCGGTGGCTTTTGCCATAACGCCGCCTAAAGCATCCACTTCTTTGACTAAATGACCTTTGCCAATTCCACCAACTGCTGGATTACAACTCATTTGACCCAAAGTATCGATATTATGGGTAAGCAATAAAGTTTTTACACCCATCCGCGCAGCAGCGAGTGCCGCTTCGGTACCTGCGTGTCCACCGCCTATTACTATTACGTCAAATTTGTCTTGATAGAACATTGTTTATTCGTTGTTTTCTTGTGTAATTTTAGTCCGCGTTTCACTTGCGGTTGGAGCCCTTTTTCAAAGACACATAAACCATCCATGGTGTTTGACGTTGACACCCTTGTCAACGAAGCTTCCGCGTCCTTGCTCACGCCCCTTACCAACATCCGTATTGGCAACACTTTGAAAATGGACTCCAACCACATATAAATCGCTATGTGCAAATTAGCTTGCTAAAAATAAAAAGGATTTTAACTCAATACCGACCTTTTTGCTTTAATTTTACACAACATATAGAAGATAAATTTATCACAAAGTATTTGGTGTTATATAGGTATCAGAAACCATTGTCCGCAAGGAAGCGCACATTGAGCATCCACGAATGGATTCACAGCGTGTTTCTGAGGCCTATATAATGCCATACACAATTCGAAGCCTCCCAACACCAAAAAACCACTTACTTTCCAATACAAAAACTAGAAAAAATCTCACCCAGCAAATCTTCATTATCAAAATCGCCAGTGATTTCATTCAAAGCCAATTGGGCTTGGCGAAGATCTTCTGCCAGTAATTCTCCAGCTTGATGAATTTTGATTTGCTCAAAACCCGTTTCTACGGAATTTTTCGCTCGCTCCAATGCATCAAGATGTCGACGACGAGAAATGAATAAACCTTCTGATTCTCCTTGGTATCCCATGACAGATTTTAAGTGATCTAATAATAGATCCATTCCAATGTTATTTTTTGCCGAAAGAAATATTTCTGTTCGATTATGTTTTACAAATAATCTTGGAGACTTGTTTTCTACATCAATTTTATTATGGATAATCGTCAGCGGTAAATGGGAAGGAAACTGCAATAAAATATCATCGTCTTTTTGAGAGTGACCTTTTACATCATCAATAATTAATAAAATATGATCCGCATTTTCAATTTCTTTCCAGGCTCGTTTAATTCCTTCTTGTTCTACAACATCCGCATTATCTCGCAAACCTGCCGTATCAATAATATGTAGTGGCATTCCATCGATATGTATACTTTCTTTTAATACATCTCGAGTTGTGCCAGCAATGTTCGTAACAATTGCAGCATCAAATCCCGCCAATCGATTTAATAAACTGGATTTTCCTGCATTAGGTTGTCCCACAATAACAACCGACATCCCTTCGTTTAGAACGTAGCCTTGTTTTGCGGTGTTAAAAACTCTTTGGATGTTTGCTAATACCTCTTCGAGTTTTTTCATCAATGCGGCGTCGGCTAAAAAATCTATTTCCTCTTCAGGAAAATCAATCGCTGATTCAACATACATTCGAGCATGAATGAGTTCTTCCAATAACTTTGTGATTTCATCAGAAAAAACACCTTTCAAAGATCGAATAGCAGATCGCGCTGCGGCTTCCGTTGTACTGTTAATTAAATCTGCAACCGCTTCAGCTTGTGACAAATCCATTTTGTCATTCATAAAAGCACGATACGAAAATTCACCTGGCTCGGCTAATCTTGCTCCACATGTAATAACACGCTTCAACAAAATATCCATAATCACCTGACCACCATGACCATGAAGCTCCAATACATCTTCACCTGTAAATGAATTTGGACCAGGAAAATAAATAGCCAATCCAATATCAATCGTTTCCAGATTTTCATCCAAAAAAGGTAAATATTCTGCCAGACGGGGCGAGGGGAGTTTATTTAAAAGTTGCTTTGAAATATTTTCTAATGAAGAACCAGAGATTCTTAAAATGCCAACGCCCCCCTTACCGGGGGGCGTTGCCTGGGCGACAATAATGTCTGTTTGCCCGCTATCCATTAGCTAAACGATAATTATTTATCAGCGTTCTCTATTTGCCGCGTGATATACCACTGCTGCAAAATAGATAGGACCGAGTTAACTACCCAATATAATACAAGACCTGCTGGGAACAGCATAAAGAAAAGCGTAAATATGATCGGTAAAAATTGCATAATTTTTTGCTGCATAGGATCCATGCCTGGATTATGGCTAAGCTTCTGTTGCACAAACATTGATGCGCCCATCAGCAAAGGTAAAATATAATAAGGATCCTTTGTGGATAAATCATCAATCCACAACATGAATGGTGCCTGACGTAATTCTACCGATTCAAGTAACATCCAATATAAAGCGATAAACACAGGTATCTGAACCAACATGGGCCAACAACCACTCATGGGATTTACTTTTTCTTTCTTATATAAATCCATCATGGCCTGAGACATTTTCTGTCGATCATCACCATAACGATCACGAATCATTTGAAACTTAGGCGCCATTTTTCGCATATTTGCCATAGAGCGATAACTTGCTGCAGACAAACGATAAAAAACCAATTTAATAATAAAGGTAACTAAAATAATTGCCACGCCCCAGTTACCAATAAAGCTATGTAACCATTGCAACAACCAAAACAAAGGCTGAGCTAAGAAAGTTAAAATTCCATAATCGACAGTTAAGTTTAAATTCTCAGCAATTTCTTCCAGTCGATCCTGATCTTTTGGACCAACATATAAATTTGATTTGAATGTCATTGCACTATTAGCGGCAATAGACTTTTCTTCACCAGACATGCCAACAATGTAGCGAGTATCACTGACAACACGAGTATAAAAGTGATTTAAATCTTCAACACCTGGAATCCAAGCAGTTACAAAATAATGTTGCAACATACCAACCCAACCGCCTTTGGTATAACTTTGGGTAGCTTTCCATTCCGCCATATCGGCAAATTCAACTTTTTCGTATTTCTCTTCTGGTGTTGAAATGGCTGCGCCGGTGAATGTATATAGCAAACGAGATTTTCCAGGTTCATCATATTCTGTACGTTGTAACTGTTGATAATAACGACCGCGCCACTCTTCATCAGCATCGTTTTGAACATCGTGAATGACCTCTACTAAATAATCACCACGCTTAAAAACATACGTTTTTGTTACTGTCGTTTTTCCGTCTTCACTTTGCCAAACTAACGGAACACGTAGTTCATCTGCACCTGGCGCTAAACGAAATTCAGAGCCTTCAACGAAATATACTGCATGATGATCCGGTGCTTCAGTATTTGACAACAGACCCGTTTGCGCAATAAATAATTGCGGCAAATTATCATCCATAAATGGAAATGGCTCATCAGGCTTATCAAGCGATACTGGATATTTCAATAAGAAAGCACGGCGCAAATCACCGCCAACAGTATCGATATCCATATCTAAAACATCAGTGACAACCCGAATACGTTTAGAATCTTTCAAGCCGGTAACTTTGCCGATTTTTGGCGCCGCAGCTTTAGCTGCTACTACTGGCGTATCTTGATTAATATTCTCAACTGGTTGCGCACTACTAACCTGACTTTCAGGTGTAACAACCTCTGAAGACTGGGGTTGAGTTTGAACAACTCGTTGCGATGGGGGATTAACTTTATCCTGCCAAGATTCCCACATAAACAAAATGACAATGGCCAAGGCCATAAACAGTATAACTCGTTGATTTTCCATTATTACTTTATCTTATTTTCTATGTTTAATTTTTCAGGAACAGGATCAACTCCGCCCTCATGCCATGGATGACAACGCGTAACGCGCTTAACTGCCAACCAGCCTCCCTTAACAGAACCATGTTTTTCAACAGATTCTAAAGCATATGCAGAACAAGTTGGATAATATCGACAGTTCGACCCCAAAAAAGGGCTGATAAAATACCGATAAGCCCAAATCGGGCCGGTAATCAATTTACGCATTAGTTTTCTAATCGTTTGCATATTGATTGGACTACCGCATGTAATTGCTGCCGTGAACTTTGACCCGCAGCAAACTTCGCTACAAAGATAATATCCCAGCCTACCAACTTATTCTGATTTACGCGAAAATTCTCGCGAATAATACGTTTTATTAAATTCCGAGTCACCGCTTTTTTTGCGCTTTTTTTAGAAATAGCCAAGCCTAATCGGGGACAATCCATGTTATTTGAGCGAATATAAACGCTAAATTCACTAAAATTTAGTTTTTTTGCCTGTTTGAATACTGTTGAAAAGTCTTCCGCTGTTTTCAAACGAACCGACTGGGGAAATGAAAATGAGCTTGGCATCACGCTGTCTTTATTTTTCTGGATTTCCTCAGGGCGCTTTTACCTAAAATAGCCAATTAAAACAGCGTGATAAATATAAGATTTATCAGGAAGATTTACGCAGTTAAGCGAGCTCGACCTTTTGCACGTCGCGCATTAATAATTTTTCGGCCTGATTTAGTGGCCATTCTAGCGCGAAAACCATGTACACGGGCACGTTTTAAAACACTGGGTTGAAAAGTTCTTTTCATTACATCACCGTTTATTAAATATTCAATTCTTGCATCGCAAGGGCGCATAACGATACGCATTTGCGCCTAACTTGTCAATAAAAACCCATCATCAAATATCCATAAAAAATGCTAAACGATAAACTTTAAATTTAGGCGATATATTAACCACTTAAAATTAAAAAAAATTATTTTCATTTAACAAGCTGTTGAGAACCCCCAGAGCAATATGTGCATAAGTTGTGGATAAAATCTAAAGGCTTTTTTAGCGCCAAACCACACACATGTTATCCACAGCAATATTGAGTTATAAACACAAGCTTATACCTTCAAAAAATATACTATAAGTTATTGAAAATAAATTAAAATTTTAATTCTATCCACAGCTAAGAGGGTGCCTAATAACAACAATAAATCTTTTTATATATAAATATATTTATATTATTTAATTAATGTTTGCCTGTGTAAAAAATTCGATTAAAAAGAAAAAATACCGCTTTGGGAAGTATTTGCCTTGATATATACTCCTTGCTCATTTTGATTGATTACGTAGTTATTGTTTGCAAATTAGCTACCGGATATGCGCTATGCAAAACACACTATCCAATATTAATCAGATAAATTCGCTTCAATACCTTGGTTAAATAACGTGCCCCAAACGCTTTGGAAGTCTTGTACCGAACAACTGGCTGATGAACTCACACCTCAGCAATTTAATACTTGGATTCGGCCCCTAAAAGCTGAAGAACTAGACAATAAGCTCAAAATTTTGGCGCCTAATAAATTTGTACTGGATTGGGTTACTAGTAAATTTCAAAATCGTATTGAAGAAATTTGCAGTGATTTACTACCTATTTCCCCTGTTATTTTGTTCGAGAGTATGGATATTGTTCCTGATTTTCAGCGCGATACGCCAAGCAAAACAAAAATAGTTTCTAAAGAAACTCCAGATAAATCAATAAGTAAACCAGATAAAACTCGTCGTCGAGAAGATGGTCCAAGTGTACTGGAGGATAGTCGGTTAAACCAAAATTTCACCTTTGATCGATTTGTAGAGGGCAAGTCAAATCAGCTTGCAAGAGCTGCAGCTATGCAAGTGGCAGAAAATCCAGGGCCAGCGTACAACCCTTTATTTATTTATGGTGGTGTAGGTTTGGGTAAAACCCATCTAATGCACGCGATTGGTAATTATGTTTTATCAGAAAACCCCAAAGCTAAAATTGCTTACTTACATTCACAAAAATTTGTACAAGACATGGTGAAAGCACTTCAGCACAATATGATTAATCGTTTTCAGTCTTACTACCGATCATTGAATGTTTTGCTTATAGATGATATACAATTCTTTGCGGGCAAAGAACGTTCGCAAGAAGAATTTTTTCATACATTTAACGCATTACTTGAAGGAAATCAACAAGTTGTTCTTACATGTGATCGCTATCCAAAAGAAGTGGATGGCTTAGAAGAGCGGCTTAAATCTCGTTTTGGGTGGGGTTTAACTGTAGCAGTTGAACCACCAGAATTGGAAACACGGGTTGCAATTCTGAAGAATAAATCAACGCAGTTTGGTGTTGATATACCCGATGACGTTGCATTTTTTATCGCCCAACGCATACGTTCGAACATTCGAGAATTGGAGGGGACGTTAAAGTTATTAAAAGCCAATTCTCAATTTAAAGGACAAGCAATTACTGTAGACTTTACCAAATCTACTCTAAAAGATTTACTTTCTGTCCAGGATAAGCTCGTTACCATCGATAATATTCAAAAAACCGTATGTGAATATTTCAAGTTGCGTATTTCTGATTTATTGTCAAAAAAACGATCAAGATCTATTGCTCGACCTAGACAATTTGCTATGGCCTTGTCTAAAAATCTCACAAACCATAGTTTACCAGAGATTGGCAATGCATTTGGTGGACGGGATCATACAACCGTTTTACATGCTTGTAAGAAGATACAAGAACTAAGAGATACAGATAATCGAATTGATGAGGATTTTAATAACTTATTACGTATTTTAACGACATAATATCTGTTTATCCTACTGATTTTATGTAAATAAAGTGGTATTAAACCGCAGTCCGGTTTAAAATATTTCATCCACAGCTTTTCCACAGGAGTCATAAAAATTATAATGCCTGTGTATAAATTAAGTTGTTGAAAATAATAAAAAAATACAAATAGGGAGTTGGTGAAAAAGCTTAGACAAGAAAAATGTTGAGTAACTTAGAGTGTGTAATGAGTTAGATAATTTTCGTTAATGTTAAGCGGTGTTTTTTTACAGCTACAGGAAGGTCAAAAATGAAGTTTGAGGTACAGAGGGAAACGATTCTTAAACCTTTACAAATGGTCAGCGGCATTGTTGAAAAAAAGCAAACGCAGCCCATACTTTCTAATATTTTATTAGATCTACAACCAAATCAACTTACGCTGACGGCAACGGATTTGGAGATGGAAGTGATAGCCCACATTCCCGTACTTACCAGTGATATATCATCTACAACAGTTCCTGTTCGAAAATTTTTGGATACATGTAAGACTCTAAATGAAGGTTCTGAAGTTAAATTTTCAGTGAACAAGGAAAAAGCAATATTAAACAGTAACAAAACGCGATTTAGTTTAACTACATTGCCAGCAAAAGACTTTCCCGTTATTGATGCAAAATCTCCCTTATTTAGTTTTAATATCCCGCAGAAAATGCTAAAGCAAATCATTGATAAAACTAGCTTTGCAATGGCATTACAAGATGTAAGGTATTATCTCAATGGCTTATTATTAGAGGTTAATACATCGTATTTGAGAGCAGTCTCTACGGATGGTCACAGATTAGCCATTTCAACTGCATTAGTCGAAACTGGTCAAACAGAATCGAAAAGTATTATTGTACCCAGAAAGGCTGTATTGGAAATCGCTAGGATATTAGAAGATACTGATAATAATGTCGAATTAGTCATTGGCGAAAATTACATACGCATCATTTTGGATGATGTGACTTTTACTTCTAAACTGGTGGATGGACAGTATCCTAATTATGAAAGTGTTATTCCTAAAAACTGTGATAAACAGCTTATTGTGGATAAAAACGACATAAGACAGTGTTTGGTGAGAACTTCAATTCTATCCAATGAGAAATATCGCGGTATCAAACTTGAAATAAATAAGGATTATTTGAAAGCATCTGCTAATAATCCAGATCAAGAAGAAGCAGAAGATGAAATTCCTATTAGTTATGATGGTGAACAAATTGAAATGGGCTTCAATGTCAATTATCTCATCGATGCTATCACTGCACTTGATTCAGAAAAAGTAGAATTAAATTTTACAGATTCCAATGGAAGTACATTAATCCAAGTACCTGGAGAAGATAGCTGTCTCTATGTGGTAATGCCTATGCGTTTATAGTAACGAGGCTATAAATAAGTCACGATTGTTTTAAGCTAGTTAATATTTAAACGATTTTTTATTAGCTTAAACTCAAGCAGATTTGTTCATAGGATCCCAGGATGTTTTTATAAAACATCGGCATAAGCAATGATACTCAAATATATACACATTAATGATGTTAGAAATATTTCAGAAGCAAAAATAGAGTTTGGAAAGCGCTTAAATATTCTTTATGGAGAAAATGGAAGTGGTAAGAGTAGTGTACTGGAATCTATTTATTTGTTGTCCAGTGGTAAATCATTTCGAAGCCGTCAAATCACTAAAATCATTAAAGAAAATAAGAATAAACTGACACTTTTTGGTAAACTAGAGTGTGCAGATAAAACCACATTATTAGGAATTGAGAAGTCTGGTTCCGGGCATAAAATTCATATCAATGGCGAGTCAGTGAATCAAGTATCCGCATTGGCTATGTGTTTGCCGGTGTTAGTGGTTACCCAGGATAGTCATAAATTATTAGAAGCAGGCCCTCAGTGGCGAAGACAATTTATCGACTGGGGACTGTTTCACGTGAAACATGAGTTTCACTCAATATGGACAAGTTATCGAAAATTACTGAAAAATAGGAATCAAGCGCTCGTTAATAATGCTTCTAAATCTGAAATAGAAGCTTGGAATGAAGGTTTAGCTTCTCACGGGGATAAGTATTCAATTTTTCGTCAAGAATACATCGAAGCGATTTTACCTTACTTTATTAAATTTACATCGATATTGCTTGGTGACGAAGATTGTAAAATCATTTACAAACGTGGCTGGCCAAAGGACATTGATTTATTGAAATGTCTGAATAACCAATATGACCGAGATAGAATGACGGGGCGTACTGCCTATGGCCCACATCGTAGTGATGTAACAGTTATAATGAAGGACAGGGATTCAAGAGATCATGCGTCACGTGGGCAACAGAAATTGTTGGTTTACGCTCTAAATTTGGCACAAATAGCTTATTTGAAAGAGATCTCTGGGAAAGAAACACTTTTATTGTTGGATGATTTGGGCGCAGAGTTAGATATATGTCATTCAAAAAAATTATTAAATTTAGTATCTGGTTGTTTTACACAAGTGTGTATTACGACTGCAAATTTGGAATCTTTACCATTAGAAGAGTTTCAAGATTATAAATTGTTTCACGTGGAACATGGAAGTATTAATCCGGCTTGATAATCTCATTATTAAGGCCTTTGATTTGAAAATTAGTGAATAATTCTTAGGAATTATTCACTAATTTAACATTTGGTGAGAAATATGTCAGAAAACGAATACGATTCGTCGAATATCAAAGTATTAAAAGGTCTGGATGCAGTAAGAAAACGTCCAGGCATGTATATCGGAGATACAGACGATGGTACTGGGTTACATCATATGGTTTTTGAAGTGGTGGATAATTCCATTGATGAAGCATTAGCTGGCCATTGTGATGATATATCCGTAACAATAGAAACAAATGGTAGTGTTTCGGTATCGGATAATGGTCGAGGTATTCCTATAGATATTCATGAAGAAGAGGGTGTATCTGCAGCAGAAGTTATTATGACTGTATTACATGCTGGTGGAAAATTTGATGATAATTCTTATAAAGTCTCTGGTGGATTACATGGTGTGGGCGTTTCAGTTGTTAATGCGCTATCAGAAAGCCTAGATATCACTATTTGTCGTGGTGGAAAGAAATATTATCAAGAATACAGTATGGGAGTACCTTTAGCACCGCTAAAAGAAATTGCTGATACCGATAAAACAGGTACGCAAATTCGGTTTAAACCGAGTACGGAAACATTTTCAGATGTTCAATTTCACTATGAGATATTAGCAAAACGTCTGCGAGAATTAAGTTTTTTAAATTCTGGTGTTCGAATTAATCTAAAAGAGAACGTTTCAGCGAAGCAAGATTTATTTGAATATGAAGGTGGCATAAAAGCTTTTGTAGAGCACTTAAATAAAGCAAAAACACCTTTGCATCAAAATGTGATCTATATAAACGCAGAAAAAGATGATGTTGGGGTAGAAATTGCCCTCCAATGGAACGATTCTTATCAAGAGAATATTTTTTGTTACACCAATAATATTCCACAGCGAGATGGTGGTAGCCATTTAGCTGGTTTTCGAAGTGCATTAACGCGTTCTTTAAATCAATATATTGAAAAAGAAGGTGCTGCTAAGAAAGCAAAGGTTAATGTATCGGGTGATGATTCTAGGGAAGGGTTAACCGCTGTACTGTCAGTAAAAGTACCTGATCCAAAGTTTAGCTCTCAGACAAAGGATAAATTGGTTTCTTCTGAAGTTAAAGGTTTGGTTGAATCTGTTATGTCAGAACATTTGCAAGCATTTCTTTTGGAGTTTCCACAGGATGCAAAAGCAGTAACAAATAAAATCATTGATGCAGCAAGAGCAAGAGAGGCTGCACGTAAAGCAAGAGAAATGACTCGTCGTAAAGGTGCATTAGATATAGCTGGATTGCCAGGTAAACTTGCAGATTGTCAGGAAAAAGATCCTGCTTTATCTGAGTTGTATTTAGTGGAAGGGGACTCAGCCGGTGGTTCTGCCAAACAAGGCAGGGACCGAAAGAATCAAGCAATTTTACCGCTTAAAGGTAAAATATTAAATGTAGAAAAGGCTCGCTTCGATAAGATGCTAAGCTCGGTAGAGGTGGGCACACTGATAACTGCATTAGGTTGTGGAATCGGCCGTGATGAATTTAATATAGATAAATTACGGTATCATCGCATCATTATTATGACTGATGCGGACGTGGATGGGTCTCACATTCGAACGTTATTATTAACCTTTTTTTATCGTCAAATGCCAGAGATTGTAGAACGTGGGCATATTTATATAGCTCAGCCACCTTTGTATAAAGTCAAAAAAGGTAAGCAAGAGTCTTATGTAAAAGATGATAATGAGTTGAATAGTTATTTATTGCAGCTTGCATTACAAAACGCTGTTTTGGTGATCGATGAAGATGCGCCACCAATTTCTGGTCAGGCACTAGAAACATTAGCATATGATTATCAGTCAGTTATGTCGACTATTAAGCGACTTTCAGCACGTTATAATTCGATGGCTTTAGAAAAATTGCTTAATATACAAGTTCTTACAGAAGATATTCGAGATAACGAAGAGAAATTTGGAGAGTGGTTGTCTCAGCTCGAATTGATGTTAAATGCTGGTAAAGATGTATCTACATATAAAGTATTTAAATCTGACGAGGAAAAAATATACTTTCGTATTGAAGTTACTAAACACAATTTAATGACTTCCAGTAATTTTGATGAAGATTTCTTCTCTTCGACAGAATATAAAAATTTGATTAAATTATCGTCAAGTTTGGATGGTTTGATTGTAGAAGGTTCTTATATTCAACGTGGTGAAAAGCAAGCACCAGTGAGCTTATTTAGCGATGTGTTAGAGTGGCTGTATGAAGAAGCCAAAAAAGGACAACATATACAACGCTACAAAGGCTTAGGGGAAATGAACCCTGATCAGTTATGGGAAACTACTATGAATGCTGATTCTCGAACCTTGTTACAAGTACGAATAGAAGATGCTATTTCTGCAGATGAAATATTTACAACATTAATGGGTGATCAGGTAGAGCCACGTCGTAACTTTATCGAACAACACGCGTCGTCTGTTAATAATTTGGATATTTAATCTGGGTTAATCGGTAGTTATCTAGAGTTTATTTATAATATAAAAGCCTCACTACATTAGTTTAGCGAGGCTTTTATATTGAATTAATTATCACTTGTATAGGCTTTTTTCAAAGCTTTGATTGTTGCGTTACCAAGTTTCCCGTTTGTTTCTAATTTATAATCTCTTTGAAAAGAACGTAGAGCGGCTTCCGTACGAAGTCCATTATATCCATCGGGCAAACCAGGATCATAGCCAATTTCTATGAGCATAATTTGAGTATGTTGAATCAAATTTCGGGCTTTGTTGTCTTTAACATTTTTGCTGAAGGTTAAGTTAGCTGCGTTAGCCGAGAGTGGTATTACAAATAAGATGCAGCATAGAAAAAACAATACAGGCTTTCTTACAGATAAATTCTTAAGATGAGTCATCGTTGTTCCTAATCAATAATTATTTATACACAGCATAGTAAACATAAGAATTGTTTTTACGCAAAATGTGTTTTAAATATAACTATTAACTAAGTCGGCATGTGAGATTGAGTTGAGAGAATAAAACTCGGCATCGCTAACAATTTAGTAAGCGATGTGTCATAAAATTTGTACGATATTTGGAAGGGAAACAGAATTTTATAAGGAAGTTGGTTTGACCGTTTTAAGCTTATTTAATAGAGTATTTAAAGCCTCGCTTTGTTTTTTAATTTTTTCTAGTTCACGAATAATCTCGATTTTCGCTAAATTCAATTTTTCTGGATAATTGGACGTTTCTTCTACATACCAATCCATTTCAAAATCTTTAAGAAGTTTCTCTTGGATAGCAGGGTAATGAATAATTTGTTTTGACCAAAAACTCACATCGGCGTTTATGATTTCTACTACGCCAATTTTTAGTGTTTGCCAATTGGCTCCAGGTTCACCAAATTCATTCGCAAAGTTTGAAAATTCCATTTCACGTTCTATTAAAGGTAAAGATTTATCTTTTATTATTTCAATCCGCTTTAAAATATCGTAATAGTTATTGTTTGCCTCAGTAATTCCAGGATCAACAGCAAAGCAGTTTAAAGAAAAGAAAAAAAGCGAAGATACAAAAAAAATTTTCATAGCGTTATCCATATTCCAATATAAAAAAACCCGGCACTTTGGCCGGGTTTTCTTATTCTACACATAAAAGAAGTTTTATTTGTGGTAAGAGATTACACGTTCAACTTCATTTTTTGAACCCAAAATTACAGGTACACGTTGGTGAATTTCTTGTGGAGCAATCTCCATAATACGTTCACGGCCTGTTGAGCTGATGCCACCGGCTTGTTCAACGATGAAAGACATAGGATTGGCTTCATACATTAAACGTAATTTACCAGGTTTATTTGGATCTTTGTTATCAAATGGGTACATGAAAATTCCGCCGCGAGTTAGAATTCGATACACTTCTGCAACCATTGAAGCTACCCAACGCATGTTGAAGTTTTTGTCTCTAGATCCAGTAATTCCTTCATTACATTCTTGAACGTACTTTTGTACTGGTGCTTCCCAAAAACGTTGATTAGACATATTGATGGCATATTCAGCAGTGTCTTCTGGAATAGTCATGTTTTGATGAGTTAATTTAAATTCATCGGTGTGTGGATCAAGGGTAAAACCTTGCACACCATCACCGATAGTTAAAACCATCATAGTTGATGGGCCATATAGGCAAAAACCACCGCATACTTGCTCAGTGCCTGGAATTAAGTAATCGTTGATTTTTGGATCAGTAACGCCTTCAGGGCATTTAACGATTGAGAAAATAGAACCTACAGACAAATTAACGTCAATGTTTGAAGAACCATCTAATGGATCGAAATACATTAAATATGGACCCTTAGGATATTCAGCAGGAATGCTATAAACATCATCTTCTTCTTCAGAAGCCATACCTGCTAGGTTTCCACTACGCTCGGTACGACGAATGAACATTTCGTTGGACATAATATCCAATTTCTTTTGAGTTTCGCCTTGTACATTTTCTATACCAGCAGAACCTAATACGCCAAGTAGCGCGCCGTTATTAACGGCATGATGAATTTCTTTACAAGCAGACTCAATATCTGTAAGTAAATCAACAAGATGGTGTTCAGTATGTTCACCTTCGTGAAGTATACTAACAAGATATTGTTTGAGGGTTACGGCATTTTCCATGGTTTTTCCTTATCTAAATATATAATTCTGTAAATTCTGTGGCGGATTTTACCCGAATGTGCTTTGAATTACACTTAGGTATAGCAAAATAGCAGTTTATTCTGTGCTTATTCTTTTTAATGTTGTGATTTGTTGCATTTCCTGTTCTACCGCATCTTGGGCTAAACGATTTATCTCAGTAGCAGATTTATTTTTCGGATCAATGGCAGGTAAGACTGAAATAGTGATTATACCTGCTTGTTTGGTGAAGCTATGCTTTGGCCAAAACTCCCCTGCATTATGTGCCACAGGTACCACAAGTTTTTGTGAGTGTTCAGCTAATCTAGCGCCGCCAGACATAAAGCGAGTAGGTACACCTGGTGCGATGCGTGTTCCTTCGGGAAACAAGACGACCCATCGACCATTATTTAGGCGTTCTTGTCCCTGATCTATAATCTGCTGCATTGCTTGTTTTTTGTCAGAGCGATTTATCGCTATTGGTTCTAACATAGCGAGACCCCAGCCAAAAAAGGGGACTTGTAACAGGGCTTTCTTCAGTACCCAAATTTGCGGCGGAAAAACGATTTGTAAGGCAAAGGTTTCCCAAGTGGACTGGTGCTTACACAATATGACCGAAGCTTCTTTCGGAATATTTTCTTTACCTTTAATAACACACTTGAGATTGCAGATTTTATCCAAGCTCCAGATGTTAAATCGCGCAAAAAGACGGATAAACGCATAACGTTTGTCAAACGGTAATGGATATGTCAGTACAGCAGGAATTGCGATGATGACAGCGGATAAAACCATTAAAGAGAAAAAAATGGCAGAACGAAATGATTGCATTGAATATAAAGTCTATCGAAAAAAGAGGTTTATTATAACTCGCAATAAATTATTTGCAGGTTGTTTTATCTCGACGTAATAGTAACAATAGTCCGATTAAAAATACAAGAATATACCAGTTCATCGCAGCAGGCCTCTCTACAAAATCAATTTCATCATTTGGATCACCTGTTGGGCAAACGTCACATTCGCTTAAAAATTGACCGTTTGCTAATGTAGAAACTTTATTGCCTAGATTGTAGGATTGAATTTCCTCAATTTTCCGTTTTCCAGTGCTGATATTGGTGGAGTCTTTTAGTTTGGTTACGTATATGCCTGTTTTATCGCTCCAAATCTGTTTTAGTACATATATGAAACCGTTGTCGTCTATATTAACAGCTAAGGGGTGAATGACAGCGCCCTGACTGTAAGTAGATAATTCGTTACTAAAAAATATTTCAGCGATACCACTGACTGTGTTGGTGGCAGAAATATCAGTTGTATCCAATAACACGATGTTGCCATTGCCAGTACCTTCCTGATCTTTGATGTAATTTAACACCACAAATAATTCAGTACCGTTTTTGTTCAGTTGTAAATCAATGGGATTTGCACCAAGCGTAAATTCTCGAACATTCAACAAATCCAGGTTTAATGCATTGGCATCGTCATAATTATTAACCGCTACCGATACGACTTTATCGGCATCACTCAGTGCAACGAATAGTTTCGGAGTAGTTTCATCATTGTTAAATAGGATTTCATTAGCGCCTTGCCCGGTGCCTAGTGAGTAATCGGCTATCTCTGTAAACGTGGCTATATCAACAACTGAAATGCCATCGTTGTTCGAATTATCAGTACCTATAACAAAAAGATATTTATCGTCATTTGAAATGGTTAAATTTAGACCTCGATAGGTTAAATCTAAATCGGTGCTCGTATTCATAATACCCGGTCGTTCAATTTTAGTAACACCATCTTCATGGGTAACAAATAAAGTATTATCATCTTGAGTAATTACTAGGCCGCGTGCATTTTCTCCTGAAACACGTATTGCACCGTTTGCTTCAACTTTATTACTTAGAGCATTAACAACATTAATGTAAGATTGATTTACATTTCGTTCTAGAATAACCGCACTAACAAAGATTTTTGTACCACTATGACTCACATAGACATTTCTGGGGCTACCAACTAAAACCGTACTTGTGACTAGTCTATTTAGCGTAGCATTGTAAACATGCAATAGTTTTTCAGATAAGTCAGGTGTATAAGTATAATAATCTGCTTTGACATTCATAAAAGGTATGAATGTCAAAGATAAAAGTATCAATTTTATTAAATTTAAGTGTTTCATGTATTTTTGAGTATTTGATTTAATAATTTTGACTTGTTTATTTGGAAAATGTGCCATTTATTATACGGCCTTTTTTACTGTGGTGTTGAGTCCCCAAGGGGAATTTTTTAACCAATCTATTAATTCATTGTTTGTCATAGGTTTGGCCATATAATAACCTTGCGCTAAATCACAAGTACGATTGCTTAACTCATTAAGGATGACACTATTTTCGACACCTTCAGCTATGACACGCAAGCCCATGTTGTGGGCTAGATCAATGGTGGATTGAACAATGATCGCATCATTTCCGTCGTGTTCCATATCCATGACAAAAGATCTATCAATTTTGATTTCATCTACTGGAAGTTGTTTTAAATAACTGAGTGAAGAATACCCAGTGCCAAAATCATCAATTGATATTCGCACTCCCATATCATAAAGTTGACGCATAACAATGATTGCGTGGCTTGGGTCTGACATGACAGCAGTTTCTGTTAATTCAAGATAAATACTTTCAGGAGCGACATTATATTTCTCCAATTGCTTTTTTACATTGGGTATTAGGTTTTCATCCAATAGATTTTTAGCAGATAAATTAATTGCCATTGTTAATTCAATGCCTTGTTCTTTCCATTGTGATTTTTGAAGTAGGGCCGTATTCAAAACCCAGTCTGTTACTTCATTGATTAAACTACTTTGTTCAGCTATTGGAATGAAATGGTCCGGAGGAATAAATCCATGTTCGTTATGTGTCCATCGTAATAAAGCTTCAACACCAACAATTTTATTTGTTCGCAAGTCAATCTTAGGTTGATAGGCAAGGTTTAATGAATTTTCGCTAATAGCTTTACGTAGATCGGTATCTAATGCTCGTAGTTTCCGGTTTTTACTATCTTGCTTTGAACTGAATACGGAATAGCCTTTTTGATTTTCTTTAGCTTGATACATTGCTACGTCTGCATATTGCATTAGATGTTCAGAGTTTGCCGCGTGAATAGGACATATAGCAATGCCAATAGAAACACCAACGTTAAAATCGATTTTATCAATAAAAAACGGTTTTTTCATAGCGAGAAGAACTTTCTGGGCAATATTTATTGCATCATCTTCATTACCCATTGCTGGCAATACTACGGCAAATTCGTCTCCTCCAAGACGAGCCAATACATCAGATTGAAATAATTCTACATCTAGTTCACTCACTATTGAAATATAATCGCTTTTGCGAAGTAAGTGTTTTAATCGATCACTAACTTGTTGTAACAATAAATCCCCAGCGTGATGACCCAAAGTATCGTTGACGGATTTGAATCGATCAAGATCCATCATGAATAAAGTAAAAGGCGTATTATTTCTTTGGTTTTCGGTGGTGTGAAAATCTAGTATTTCATGAAGTCTAGATCGGTTTGGTAAAGCGGTTAATTGATCGGTAAATGCCAGTAGTTCCAGTTTTTGATACATTTTAGCTAACTGGCTGGATAGACCATTAAAATTTTCTGTCAGAGAAATAATCTCAGGTCCACCTTCAAGTTTTAATTGATCTCCAAAGTTATCTTTGTTTGTTTTAATAATGGTAAATTGCTTAGCCAAGCGATTTAGTGGTTTTAACATGGACTTTTCAAATATAAACAAAAATAAAAATACAGCTATAATCGTTATACAACTAACGATTATAATAATTAAAGTTCGAGAACGCGAAAAAGATTTTCGCGTAGCACTAATATCTTTTTGCATTAAAATGTCAATCGCAGGATTACTTTCGATATCCGCGATAGCATGATCAATTGTTAAATATCCCTTGCTGGTAGATGTAATCCATTGGTTAGATTGATAGCTAACCTTTCCAATTGAAGATTTGATTTGTAAAGGCATGGAAAGTTTAGTTTCCATGGTTTGGAAAAAATTGGCTGGATTGCTAACAAGTTGCAAGTAACCTATTGGAGACAGTGTCCCAATCGGAACAATAATAGAATGCAGCGCATGTTCGTTGTAAAAGCAAAAACTATTAATAGTTTTTAATCGAGAAGCACCTGTACGTTTTTTTGCTTGAGTTGGCAATTGAGGGCATAATTGTTTTGTAGCAGAAAAATCTTCACCTTCTGTGGATTGTTCCAATAATTGAAAGTTCTTATTAAATGCGTAAATTTTATTAACGTTTAGTATTTTCGCAGTTATGTAATACTGAAAAAATTCGTCGTTTAATAAAATTTTTATTTGCTGTAAATCTTTATTCCTAATTGCTTTTCGAAATTCAGGTTTTTTTTGGATTCGTAAACCAAGCTCTTGCAATAATTCTATGTGTTTTTCAGTTTGAGTTATTGTTTCTTGTTTAACAAGTTCAAGAGTGGAGACACGTTGATCGTAAAGAATTTGGTCTACGAAAAGATTAACAATAAAAATTGAACATGTCAGTCCAATGCCGCCCATTATGGCGATCATTAGGCTAAGTTGGCCACGTATTGTTTGAGGTTTTAAAATCATGGATCAAATATAAATTGATTAATTACTATCAACACTTTAGCGGCAATTCTGAAACAAATCTTTAATTAGTGATCATCGATAGACTAAGTCTAGAATGTGTTTTAAATGGAGGCTCTTGTAAGTGCTATATACAAATGCTTACAGAGTTTTTTGGTATTAGGTAAAAGTGTTAGGTCGTGGGAAAGAGGTGTTGGATCTCTTCAATTTCTTTTCGTTGCTGGGTAAGGCTTTCTACACATTCTCTGTCTAATTTTTCGTCAGAAAGACTCAATAACATCTCTATAGCTTTATCGTTACTCCAAGCTTCCTTATAAGAGCGTCGAGAAGTTAAAGCATCGAAAACATCAGCAACAGCGACAATTCGCGCCTCTAAAGGAATATCGTTTTGGCTTTTTCCGTCTGGGTATCCTGAGCCGTTAACTGATTCGTGGTGAAATTCTGCTATATTCCGTAAAACATCAACGTTAGATATATTATCTAGGCCGAAATTCTCAATCATGCTATCAATCATTTCACGTCCTTTTTGGGTGTGAGTACGCATGATTTTTTGTTCGGCTTCGTTCAGCTTATCAGACTTTAATAATATGTTGTCGGGAATAGCAATCTTGCCAATATCATGTAAGGGCGCAAACATAAAAACATGTTCAATGTATTCATCATCCAAATCATGAGAATCTGCTAATTTTTTTGCAATAATTCGGCTATAACGCGACATTCTATCCAGATGACTTCCCGTTTCAGGGTCACGTACATGCACCATATTTGATGTTGTTTTTACTGCTGCATGCATAACATCAATCGTTGAGACTTCATTCACCATCATTAATGATATTAAGTGACCGTAAACATCCAAATCGTTGAGTACTTCTTCGTTAAATACATCATGTTCATAGGAGTTGAAAAATAAAAAACCAAAAAAAATGCCATTGTTAAACATAGGCATAGTATAACTTGCGGTATAACCCTGACGACCAATCCTCTTAGTGTGTTCATTTTTGCCGTTATCAAACGTCAGCATATTGTTTACTACACGAGGATGACCCCTTTGAAGAATCTGTTTTAAGGAGTGTGATTCATCTAATAAACTTTGATAATTTTGTATTGGGTTGTCTTCACCACTACTATGGACATAAGTTTTTATCACTTTTGTTTCTGGATCATATAAAGTAACAGCTATTCGAGCGATAAATTCGAATTTTATTTTTATATTTTCATGCGCAGACACCAGCTTTTCTTTTAAGCTACTGGATTCATTTAGCGAACTAAGGCCATCATAGTGTTCAAACATTGTATTTTCTTATAGTCGAGAGATATCCGCTATTCGAGCAAATTGTTTATACAAAGACGAAAGTAATGCCAATCTGTTATCTCGTATATTTTTATTGTCAGCCATTACCATTACATTATCGAAAAAACTGTCGATGGGTTCTTTGAGTTGTGAAAGTAACTTTAGTGCTGCACCATAGTTTTTAACATTAGCATAAGTATCAAAATCATTTTGTAAGGCACTTAGTTGATTATGTAATTCGGTTTCTTGCGATAATTCAAATAATTGAGCATTGATTTTATCGGGTATTGGGTCAGTGTGTTTTTTTAATATATTACTAATTCGCTTATTGGCCGCGGCTAAGCTTTCAGCAGCATCTTCATTTTCAAATAACGCGACAGACTTTATTCTGGAGTCAAAATCTGCTGGACTTGTTGGTTTTGTCGCTGAAACAGCCTCAAATACCTGTGGACGAAATCCCAATTCTAAGTAGTAACCTTTTAGTCGATCCATCATAAAATCAAAAACTGCATCGCTAGTATCAGACGTATTTGTTTTAAAATTCTTGCTTGCTGTCGTTAATAGTTCAGCAAGGTCTACTGGTAATTGTTTTTCTACAATAATTCGTACCACACCTAATGCAGCTCGACGTAATGCGAATGGGTCTTTATCACCAGTGGGAATTTGACCAATGGAAAATATGCCTACCAAGGTATCAATTTTATCTGAAATTGATATGACTTGCCCAATAGTTGATGGTGGAACTGCATCGCCAGCAAAGCGAGGCTGATAATGCTCTAAGACGGCTTCCGCGACCAACGGGTTTTCCTTATCATGCAAGGCATAATAACGACCCATTATGCCTTGTAAATCCGGGAACTCACCAACCATTTCCGTCATTAAATCACACTTTGACAACTCAGCGGCACGTCGGCACAAAGTTGCATCTGCACCTAGGATTTTTGCCAATGCTTCACTGAGTGATGCTACGCGCTGTGTTTTGTCATAAACACTACCAAGTTTATTTTGAAATACGACTGTTTTTAGTTTGTGTAATTCATTATGTAAGGAAGTTTTTCGGTCGGTGTTCCAAAAAAAGTCTGCATCGGCTAAGCGTGGTCTAATGACTCGCTCATTACCTTGTTGAACTGTTTGGATATTGGAACTATTAATATTCGATACGGTAATAAAGCTCGGTAATAATTTATTATCTTTAATAATATGAAAATATTTTTGATGACCTTTCATAGCAGAAATTAATGCTTCGGCAGGGATTTCTAGAAATTTTTTATCAAAATTACCTAAAACAGCAAGAGGCCATTCAACAAGTCCAGTAACTTCATTTAGTAAGTCCGGATCAATAACCGCAGTACCGTTTACTTTAAGTGCAGCTTGTTCTACTTGTGCTTTAATTGCAGTGAGACGTTTAGAAAAATCTGGAATTATATGACCTTCTGTTTCTAATAAACTTTCATAATCTGCTGGGTTTGGAATGTCAATATTGTCAGGGTGATGAAAGCGATGTCCTTTAGTTGATCTTCCCGCTTCATGTTCCATAATATTGCACTTAACAACATCATTGCCGAGTAACATAAGTAGCCAGTGAACTGGTCGAACGAATTGTGCTTGTCGATTACCCCAGCGCATACGTTTTGGAATGGGTAATTTTGATAAAGCTTCAGTGACCATTGCAGGCAATAAAGTTTTTGTTTCAGCGCCTTTTAATGTACTACGAAAGACTAGCCAATCACCTTTATCGGTTTCGGCTTTTTCAAGAGCATCTACGGATACGCCACAAGAACGTGCAAAACCCTCGGCAGCAGGAGTAGGGCAGCCATCCTCTTTAAAAGCGGCTTTTACTGCTGGACCTTTTCTTTCAATTGACTTGTCAGCTTGTTGTAATTGAAGTCCATTGACTTTAACCGCCAAACGTCGAGGTGTTGCAAACTGATCTATGCTGTCAAATGATAATGCTGCTTTTTTTAAACTTTGTTTCAAATTATCGGCGAATGAATCAGAAAGTTTTGCCAATGCTTTAGGTGGTAGTTCTTCTGTACCTAGTTCGACTAAAAAATCTTTTTGTTTGATCATTTTTGGCTCTCCGCTAAATTGGATTGTTCATTTAGCATGGGAAAGCCCAAGGCTTCGCGGCTATCGTAATAATTCTGTGCCACGGCGCGAGACAAAGTTCGTACACGACCAATAAATCGAGCGCGTTCTGTTACTGATATAGCGTGTCGTGCATCGAGCAAATTAAAAGTGTGTGATGCTTTGAGCACCATTTCATAAGCAGGTAGAGCAAGATTATTTTCGATCATGCGCTGGCTTTCGGTTTCACAGTTATCAAATTGCTTAAATAATATTTCGACATCAGCATGTTCAAAATTATAAGTCGACATTTCAACTTCATTCTGATGAAACACATCGCGGTAAGTTACTTTGCCATTGGGTCCGTTTGCCCAGGTGAGATCATAAACACTCGCAACACCTTGAATATACATGGCTAGTCTTTCCAATCCATAAGTGATTTCGCCAGTTACGGGTTTGCAATCTAAAGCGCCGACCTGCTGAAAATATGTGAATTGGGTAACTTCCATACCATTAAGCCATACTTCCCAACCTAATCCCCAAGCACCCAGTGTAGGTGATTCCCAATCGTCTTCTACAAAACGAATATCATGTTCCAGAGGGTCAAACCCAAGCATCTTTAAGGAGTCGAGATATAATTCTTGTATGTTGTCGGGAGACGGTTTCAAAGCAACTTGAAACTGATAATAGTGCTGTAAACGGTTTGGGTTTTCTCCGTATCGACCATCAGTGGGTCGTCGAGACGGCTGAACATAAGCGGCATTCCAAGGCTCTGGACCTATGGAGCGTAGAAATGTTGCAGGATGAAATGTACCTGCCCCTACCTCCATATCTAGAGGTTGAATAATGACACAGCCTTTAGAGGCCCAATAATGTTGAAGGGAGAGAATTAAACCCTGAAATGTGGAGATATCAATCTCTGGTACCGTTTGTTGCATGATTTTCCTGAAGATTCTGCGAAAAGGTAAGTATACCGGTGCAGAAACTCAAACACTATAATATATGGGCGGTTTACCACCTCAATAATGTTATTAATCACTTATGTTATATTTATCAATAAGATAGCCTGTAAAGTTATCTGTGTTAGCGGCCGACACAGTAGTAAGTAGGTATTTTGAGGTATTTATATGTCTCGCATCATTGTTGAATCGAGCAGTACAGCGCAGTGGCAAAATTTGGTGCTTGAAGCAGAAGCCGAATGTGATCTTCAATTAAATGAAGATATGGAAAGTTATTTGGTTTTCCTGCTCATGAGATTCCTTCAAAAACCAGAGTTCACCTCAAAAATTATGGCAATGGATTATTTACACAGTTTTGTTGCAAATGGTCAAGATCAACAAGAAAAATTACGTGATGTTGGCGATCATTGCTTATTGTTTTCTGGATTATTCCCTAAAATCGCCGAACGTAGGCAAGTTAAAATTAGTTATTACGTCGGTATGGGTAAAACAGCCTACTATCATTTGGGGGATACTTGTAAAACTCAACTTCATGACTTTTACCACCAACTTGCTGAATGTTTTGTACACTTAATGGATATTTTGCATGTAATTCGAGGAATTAGTCAAAATACTCAAATTTTGACGCCTTTAGAAGCATTGGAGTTATGGGGTGATACACAAAGTGAACAAGCTTTGAAGTCATTACAGTTTGCGACGGCCGCTAACCCTTTTATAGATCAATCAGGTAGTAAGCATTAGTTTTTTAATATTTGTTTGAAGAAGCGTTAACTCCATTATCGTGAATTTGAATTATCCTCTATAAGTCCCTCATAAAATAAAATTCAAAGCTGAATTCCAAATTAGCAAAAACAATAACCCCTAGTATAAATATGTTTTATGGATATCCATAAAATATTTGTGGTAAAAACTATTTATTTATTAACCTTCAAATGCTAAGGTTTATACGTTGGTTTAGTAATTTAATGAGTGAAGGAGAAGTAAAATGGGTAATCAAACGGTTGGCGTAATCTTTATTGCACTTGCTTTAAGTCTGTTTGTGCTGTTACCTCTAATGGCAAATTAGTTATAACTATTTGTTATTTAATAAATATATTTGACAAATTTTTTGTTTCATTTTTTATTGTGCCATGAGTAGTCATCTAAAAGAGGAGTTATGTGTATTTTATTAGAGAGATAAGAAAAGACAACTTTGCTGCTTAAGTAAACCATATATCCTGATGGCTTTAGTCAAGAATTACCTTATCATAAGTAAGGCTTATGTCTATCCCATAAAATTTTTGTGGTAGGTTCCTTGAGTGATATACCTTGGTAATGCTACTGTTTATACGCCAGTTCGGCATTCACAAACGAGGAGGGAGTTATGGGAAACCACGGACCAGCAGTAATCATGTTAGGCTTAATAATATTTCTATATGTTCTATTACCGCTAACTTCGGCGTAATTTGACAAATTCTGGGTAGCTTGTTGTGTAAAAGCAGCAGCTACCCTGAATATTTCCCATATTAATTCGCAATAGCTGAGCAATCAGCGTTAAAATGTCGCTTTTGTAGTAATTATTCTGAAAAGAGATATTCCTCGCGATGACAACCCAACCAAAAGCAGTTGCCCTTATTTCGGGTGGACTGGATAGTCTACTTGCCGCCAAAGTTTTGCTGGATCAAGGTATTCATGTTGAAGGCATTAATTTTTACACGGGATTTTGTGTAGAAGGGCACACCCATGCTATTCGTAAAAAAGACAAATCAAAACCCAAGCGTAATAATGCATTATGGTCAGCCGAGCAATTGGGCATTAAGTTGCACATAGTCGATGTCATTGATGAATATAAAGATGTTTTGATCAATCCCAAGCATGGTTATGGGGCGAATATGAATCCTTGTTTAGATTGCAAAGGATTTATGGTTAAAAAAGCCATGCAATGGATAGAAGAAAATGGTTTTGATTTTATTGTAACTGGTGAGGTAATTGGTCAACGACCCATGTCACAACGCAAAGATACTATGCCTGTTATCGCTCGGGAGTCTGGTGCTAATGATTTGTTATTACGCCCACTCTGCGCAAAATTCTTACCAGAGACAAAACCTGAGCGAGAGGGTTGGGTTGATCGGGAAAAGCTATATGATTTTAGTGGTCGTTCCCGTAAACCACAAATTGCATTAGCTAAAGAATTTGGATTTGTTGATTTTGCTCAACCCGCTGGTGGATGTTGCTTTTTGACAGACAAATCTTATTCAGATCGTTTGGTTGATATGTGGAAATCTCGTGATGATAATCGAGATTATGAAATGGATGACATTATGTTGTTAAAAGTCGGAAGACATATTCGTCCTCGTCCACATTTTAAAATGATTATTGGACGAGAAGATGGCGAGAATAAATATATGGAAGGGTATCGTCGTCAGTTTATTCATATGCATGCCTCTAGTTGTGTTGGACCGTTGGTATTAATAGATGGTCCAGTGGATGATGATGATTTGAAATTGGCCGCGGAAATTACGGGACGTTTTAGTAAAGATCGAATGGCAGACTCCGTGACTATTGAAGTGACAGATTTAAGTGGCGTTTCAAAATCCATGGAGGTGACTCCATTACGAGGACATGAAATACAAGAGGAATGGTTAATATGAGTGCTCATGAATTAGATGCGCGTCGCATGTTGTGCCCCATGCCTGTGATACGTACTCAAGATAAAATTAAAACATTACAACCCGGGGACACTCTAAAAGTTACCTGTACGGATCCTGGTGCCAAGGAGGATATACCGACTTGGTGTAGAATTAACGGCCATCGATTTATTGACATTCAAGAAATTGAAAATGAAATAGTTTTGAATATTGAAGTGGGTAAGGCTTAAAACCGAGTCATTCATGAACAATTCAATATTTTAAATATGTCTGAATCTGAAGCTCGTTATCAGCAAATAAAAAAGGTTACCTTGGTTGGTTTGGCAACCAATGTATTTTTAGCATTTTCAAAAGTGCTGTTAGGGTTCATTGGCCAATCTCAAGCGCTAATCGCTGATGGTGTACATTCCATGGCAGACTTGATTAGTGATTTGATTGTGCTTGTTGCAGCAAAACAAGCGAGTCGAAAAGCGGATGCTGAACATCCCTATGGACATGGTCGATTTGAAACCGTGGCTGAAGTTGCTTTAGGATCTTTTCTTGTGGCAGTTGCTGCAGGTATTTTAATTGACGCGCTAACTCGAGTATATGAACCAGAACGTTTGCTGTCTCCTACTTGGTTTGCGCTTATTGCAGCTGGTGTGTCGATTCTTGCCAATGAAGGTTTATTTCAATACACCATACGTGTTGCCAATAAAATAAAATCTAAGTTGTTAACAGCTAATGCCTGGCATCATCGTTCGGATGCTATATCCTCCATTATTGCCTTGGTGGGTATTGCAGGTGCGATGATGGGTTTTCCTGTATTAGATGCGATTGCTGCAATTGGCGTTAGTTTGTTGATCGCAAAAGTAGGCTGGGATATTACTTGGCGCAGTTTAAGAGAATTGGTTGATACTGCATTAGAACCGGCAAAAGTTGAAGAAATACGCAAAGTAATTCTTTCCATTGACGGTGTAAAAGCTGTGCATTCTTTGCGCACGCGTAGTGTGGGGTCAAATGCGCTTGTCGATGTTCATATATTAGTGGTAAATTCAAGGATAAGCGTCTCTGAAGGACATCAAATTAGTGAAAGGGTTATGCGTCAGTTAATATCGGATATTGAAGATGTGACTGATGTAACAGTGCATATTGATCCAGAAGATGATGAAATTAACGCGCCTTGTGGTCACTTGCCATTAAGAGGCGAGGTAGAAATCGCGTTAAACGAATTATTTAAAGATAACAAGTATTATAAGCAAGTAAACCAAATTGAATTGCATTATCTTGATGGAAAAGTTTTTGTTGATTTAATTTTACCGATGCCACTTGAGGTTAATAATCAAAAAGTTTCGGAAATGATCGAGTCCTTTTCAGATTTTGAAGATGTCGATTACATAGCGGAAGTTAGTATTAAATTCACGTAATGCTCTATTTTGGTGCACCGCTTGCTTGTTTCGCGCCATATTAGTGCGCATTAGTTTGTGTAAGCTGTGCTGAATATTCACATGACAAAAAAGTCGTTGATTTTGATGGGTTTTGTTTGGTGGCATACTACATGCTAAATGGGACTTTATAATAGATAATTATTTTTGTTTCCAATCGGAAACGTTTATTTTGATGAAAGAAAGGGTGAGGAAATGTCTTCTAACGTATTAGATATGATTAAAGAAAATGAAGTGAAATGGATTGATTTTCGCTTCACAGATACACGTGGTAAACAAATGCATTTAACTTTTCCAGCGTCTCAGATTGATGAAGACAGTCTTAGTGAAGGTGCCATGTTTGATGGTTCTTCAATTAATGGTTGGAAAGGCATTAATGAATCTGACATGATTTTAATGCCGGATCAATCAACGGCAACAATTGATCCTTTCACAGAAGAAAGCACACTTAATATTACTTGTAATATTGTTGAACCTGCAACAATGACTGGTTATGAGCGTGATCCACGTTCTGTTGCAAATCGAGCTGAGGAATATTTGAAATCCACCGGCATAGCTGACACGGCTTTCTTCGGACCTGAAAATGAATTTTTCGTACTTGATGATGTACGTTGGGGTTCAGATATGTCAGGTAGTTTTTGTAAAGTCGATTCAGAAGAAGCTGGATGGAACTCAGAAAAAGCTTATGAAGATGGCAATATGGGCCATCGCCCAGGCACCAAAGGTGGATACTTTCCTGTTCCACCAGTTGATTCACTTTTTGACATGCGTTGTGCAATGTGTGGCGCTATGGAAGATATGGGATTGGAAGTTGAAGTTCAGCATCATGAAGTAGCAACAGCAGGTCAATGTGAAATTGGTACTAAGTTTAATACCTTGGTGAAAAAAGCTGACGAAACACAAACTTTAAAATATGCTGTACACAATGTTGCACATGCTTATGGCAAAACTGCGACTTTTATGCCTAAGCCAATTGTTGGTGATAACGGTAATGGTATGCACGTTCATCAAAGTTTGGCGAAAGATGGAAAAAATCTTTTTTCAGGTGATGAATATGGTGGTTTATCTGAAACTGCACTTTATTATATTGGTGGAATCATTAAGCATGCGCGCGCAATCAATGCGTTTGCAAATGCCTCAACAAATAGTTACAAACGTTTAGTACCAGGTTTTGAAGCACCTGTTATGTTAGCCTACTCGGCACGTAACCGTTCTGCCTCTATACGTATTCCATATGTAACTAATCCTAAAGGTCGTCGTATCGAAGTACGTTTTCCTGATTCTACAGCTAATCCTTATTTAGCCTTTGCTTCAATGTTAATGGCTGGTCTCGATGGGATCCAAAATAAAATTCATCCTGGTGATGCAATGGATAAAGATTTGTATGATCTTCCTGCTGAAGAAGAAAAGGCAATTCCACAAGTATGTAATTCATTGGATCAAGCATTAGACGCTTTAGATCAAGATCGAGCTTTCTTAACTGCTGGTGGTGTTTTCACTGATGATATGATTGATGCGTATATTGACCTCAAAATGGAAGAAGTTACTCGTTTACGAATGACGACTCATCCTGTTGAGTTTGATATGTACTACAGTGTTTAATATATTTATGTATTAATTAAAAACGCCCCAATTGGGGCGTTTTTTTTACTTAAAAATATGCATTGCTAATGTTAATGGTTTAAACTTATTAGAATTATGGCTATGCCGGAGTTAAATAATGAGAGTGTTAACAGCCAGTCTTTTATTTTTAGTGTTGGTTTCTAATAGTTTTGCAGCTATTTATCAAACACTAGATGAAGATGGTAATATCATTTTTACAGATAGGTCTGAAGCTGGTGGCGACAAAAAAACATTAAGTCAACCTAGTGTTATTACTATTAAAAAAACAGAAAAAAATGTCTCAGATAAAAAACCGGTTGAAGGTATAGGAAAACTAAAAGTTGAAGAGAAAAAAGCAGTAGCTTACAAATTGTTTACGATTGTTGCGCCGGAACACGATAAATCTATCCGTAATAATATTGGTACCATTGAATTAAAGTTACAAATTGTTCCAGAATTGCAAACTAAATTTGGACATCAAATTAAAATTAAGTTTGATGATCAGATGCATAAATCCAGTTGGAAATCTTCATCAATACTCTTTAACAATATTGATCGGGGTAGTCATACTTTTCAAGCCTTCATTGTAGATAAGTCTGGTAAGCGTATAAAAAGTAGTCAGCCTGTGACATTTCATCTACATCGTTTTTCGCGTTTATTTAAATAATTTTTTGACCCCAATTACGCTATGCACTATATTGGTGCGTAGCTAGTCTTGATTTCACTAATATTCTTCGAATTATCTTTAAAGTCTATTTTAGTTTTTGTAAATCATTGTTTTTAAAGTAATTATAATTATTTTTCCCACTGCAATTTAGTGGTTTGTATTTTGCTAATAAGGGTTATGGTCTTGATTAAAAACAAATGTCAGTCAAGTGTTTCAATGCAGGGATTATTTGAAAACCTGGTTTCAGCAGTATTAGTTATCAATGAGGGTGGAGAGATAGTCTGTGCAAATCCAGCAGCTGAGAATTTATTGAGCAGCAGCGCAAGAAGGATTGAAGGTCAGATTGTGCGAGAGTTTTTTCAAGGTTCAGAAGAATTTTTAGATTGTATAGCGCAAGCGTTAGATTATCCATTAACCAAAAATGAAGTTGATTTATGCATACCTTCAATTCTCAAATCAGTAAAAGTTGATTGTTCGTTTTCTCCTATGGTTGATTCAGAGCAAGTATTAGTTGAAATGAGCCAAATTGATCAAAAGTTAAAAATAGCAAAAGAAGAAAATATTGTTGCACAACAAAATGTATTAAAAATGCTAGTTCGAGGTTTAGCTCATGAAGTAAAAAATCCATTGGGTGGAATCAGAGGTGCAGCTCAGTTACTTGAAAAAGAATTTGAAACTGATGATTTAAAAGAATATACAAATATCATTATTGGTGAAACTGATCGTTTACAAAAACTTGTCGATAATATGTTGGGACCAAATCGGCCCCTACGCAAAGAATTAATTAACATTCATAGTGTGTTGGAGAGAGTAAGGCAGCTTGTTAAAGCTGAGTCACCATCAGAGCTGGAAATCATTCGAGACTATGATCCGAGCTTACCAGAGTTTAATGCTGATCAAGATCAATTGATTCAAGCAGTTTTAAATATAGTTCGAAATGCAAAACAAGCATTACAGGGTAAAGGTAAAATTACCCTACGAACTCGACCAGAACGACAAGTCACAATCGGACATGTATATCATCGTTACCTATTACGATTGGATATCATTGATGATGGTCCAGGTATAGATGCAGATTTTATTGAACAAATATTTTATCCCATGGTAACTGGCCGTGCTGAAGGAACAGGTTTAGGTTTATCAATCGCACAAACTTTAGTAGCACAACATGGTGGATTGATTGAGTGTTATAGCAAACCGGGTGAAACAACATTTACGATGTTACTCCCGTTGTTAAACGAGGAAAACAATTAAAAAATGTCTAATAAAGAATATGTTTGGATAATTGATGATGATAGATCAATTCGTTGGGTATTGGAGCGCGCATTGACCAAGGCAGATATGCGTGTGGAATGTTTTGAGTCTGCTGTAGGTATTATGGATAAACTACGAAAGCAACAACCTGATGCAATAGTCTCTGATATTCGTATGCCCGAGATTGACGGTTTAAATTTACTAGCGGAAATTAATCAACAGTATCCTGAGTTACCAGTAATTATTATGACAGCTCATTCTGATATGGATAGCGCTGTTTCAGCATATGAAGGTGGTGCATTTGAATATTTACCTAAACCGTTTGACGTTGATGATGCGATTGATTTAGTTAGACGTGCTGTAGAGCATCGACGTCGATCTACATCTGCGCCAGTTGAAGTGCCTGTTGAAACCGCATCAACAGAAATTATTGGTGAAGCTCCAGCTATGCAAGAAGTGTTTCGGGGTATCGGGCGTTTGTCGCGCTCAAATATCACGGTAATGATTAATGGTGAATCGGGTACCGGTAAAGAGCTCGTTGCTAGTGCATTACACCGACATAGCCCTAGGGCAGATAAGCCGTTTATTGCATTAAACACAGCTGCTATTCCAAAAGATTTACTAGAATCAGAATTGTTTGGCCATGAGCGAGGTGCTTTTACAGGTGCTCAGTCTATGCGACGTGGAAGATTTGAACAAGCAGATGGAGGCACGTTATTTCTTGATGAAATTGGTGACATGCCCGCAGAATTACAAACTCGATTATTACGCGTACTTGCTTCTGGAGAATTTTATCGGGTAGGTGGGCATGATCCGGTGCAAGTTGATGTCCGGATTATAGCAGCCACTCACCAAGATTTGGAGCAACGAGTTAAGGAAGGAAAATTTAGAGAAGATCTATTTCATCGATTGAATGTGATTCGTATTCATTTACCACCAATGCGTGATCGAAAAGAAGATATTCCACTATTATTAAATCATTTTTTAAAGTCAGCAGCTAAAGAATTAAGTGTAGATGTTAAACAAATTCGAATTGAAGCTGAAGAATTTTTAAGTGGCTTAACATGGCCGGGAAATGTGCGCCAAATTGAAAATGTCTGCCGGTGGTTGACAGTAATGGCGCCTGGGCCGGAAATACATATAGATGATTTACCTCACGAACTAAAAGAGGAAAGTCAGTCAGTCAGTACAAACGATGATTGGGAGAGCTCTCTAACACGTTGGGTAAAAATGCGTTTGAATCAGGGTGAAATTGGAGTAATGGAAAAAGCGACACCCAAATTTGAAAAATTGATGATCGAGGTTGCGTTAAGTCATACTGCGGGAAGGCGCCAGGAAGCGGCTAAATTATTAGGATTGGGTCGAAATACTTTAACGCGAAAAATAAAAGAATTACAGATTACTGAAAAAATATAAATTAGTAATTTGTTAGGCATGACTAGCATTAAAACGAAAGCTGTTTAATAATGGCAATTATTTTTTAACAAGTCACTTATTTATGTTTAATGTTGTGTTATTTGAGCCAGAAATACCTCCAAATACTGGAAATATAATTAGATTGTGTGCAAATATCGGAGCGACACTGCATTTAATCAAACCACTCGGTTTTGATCTTGAAGATAAAAAACTGCGTCGAGCAGGCTTAGACTATCGCGAATTTGTTAATATAAATATTCACGACAATTACACTGCGTTTCTTTCGGAGATTAATTCTGTTCGTATTTTTGCCTGTTCAACAAGGGGAAAAAAATATTATTCAGATATTCAATTTCAGAAGGATGATATATTTTTATTTGGTCCAGAAACCCGTGGTTTACCCAAAAAAATATTAGATGATATGGAAAATGATCAAATTATTCGTTTACCCATGTTGCCCGAAAGTCGAAGCCTTAATCTATCAAATGCTACTGCGGCCATCTTATATGAGGCTTGGCGGCAAAATGATTTTGCTGGAGCTGAAAACGATACAAGATAGAATTCTCGCTTAGTCTATTTTTGCAAAATACACTTATACTTCTGGAATTATCTCTGCACTTCCGTCACCTGTTTTAAATCGAAAAGAATATTCAGCGGCGTCACTACCAGCAGCATTTTCTACACGAAGCGTAAATTTATATTCACCGGCTTTCAGTGGTATATTCGCGCCATGTGTTTGAAGAGTGGTAAATTCCTGTATAACACGTTGAAAAGGTTTCTCGATTTCTTCAACACCTGGATTTTGGAGATATAGACCGTTACCTGCAGTTGCAATAGCCTGTAAATCATCTATATTAATTTTTTCACCTAATCCTATGACATGAACTGATAAATTATCTTGGGCACCAATTGTTTCAACAAGATCTGTCAATTCTGTTGCCGCGTGTCCAATTTTTTCATATTCCGCGTCATTTTCTGTTGTTAAGCGTATGCTATCGTTGTCTTTATCTTTTTCGTAGTGACTAAAATTATCTTGCCCGTCAGAAAAAACTAACAAGATGTTTTGGTCTCTTGGCCCTAATTCTTCATCAGCTATTGCTTCTTTCATGCGTTCAATAGCATATTCAGTAGCCGAGAATAGACGTGTAAAGTCGCCAGACTGTGGCTGAGGTATAAAAGTGATATCTTCAGCAGTCCATTGTTGTATGGAAGTATTAACGCTTGAGTAGATTGATGTATTAAACCAAGTAGTATGGAATGAAAACTTTCCTTCTTGCTCACTCCAAATATCAATGCCTTTTTGAACACTGTTCTGGGCCGATTCTAGCATAGGTGTGAATGCTTCATTGTCTCCATGAGATACAAGCATGGAATAACTGCTATCGAGTACCAAACCAAAATTGACATTAAATGCGAGTTGTTGGGAGCTGCTTTGGATTTTTCCTTCAGGATCAATTTCCTGATCATCTAAAAATAGTGAAACTTTCACTTGTTCTGGCGTTAATGGGAAGTCGCTTTCGTTACGGGGAATAAATTGCAAAATAACTTCAGTTGTTTCAAAAGTTGGATCGACGTTAACTTCGGGCTCAGCGGTCAGGTCAATGAAAACCTTGTCTGAATAGATGCCTGTGGTGCTAGGAGCGGTGGAAACTTTAGAATCAGTGGGATTGTCATTACTATCATTATCTAGTTTACTCCCACCGCAAGCGATTAAAAAAGTACTTACTAATAAACAAAACAACACATAGAAAAAGTTTCGTGTTAAAACATATTTTTGCATATTAACCTCAGGTTTCAATCAATCAACATAAAAAAGGTAGGAGTTATCTATACAGTGTAATTTGTAATGCTTAAAAATCAAATATTACTGTTAAAATTTAGTCTTCAGATTTTGGTTCACGCCTTAGTAAATCTTCAACGGCTTGTGCTGGGCTTTTATTGTTGTAAATTACCTCATAAACTTGCTCAACAATCGGCATTTCTAAGTTTAAATCTTTTGCCAACAAATGGACTGTTTTAGCAGTGGGAACGCCTTCTGCGACTTGTCCAAGTTCTTCAAGTATTTGATCAATGGATTTACCTGCTGCTAAGCCAAGTCCTACACGTCTATTACGAGATTTGTCGTCTGTGCAAGTTAATATAAGGTCTCCTAGGCCAGCTAATCCCATAAAGGTTTCTGGTTTACCACCCAGCTTTGTACCTAGACGGGTCATTTCATGAAGACCTCGTGTAATTAATGCCGCACGGGTATTTGCACCAAACCCCATTCCATCTGCCGTACCTGCAGCAATTGCCATTACATTTTTTACGGTGCCACCAATTTCAGCACCGATAACGTCATTGCTGGTATAGACTCGAAAAATATCATTTTGTAAAAAAGCGCTAAACTCCTGAGCAAACGATTCATCGTTAGATGCAATTGTTACAGCCGTTGGTAATCTTCTAGCTACTTCAATAGCAAAAGTGGGTCCGGAAATGACAGAAAGAGGAACATTTTCACCCAATTCCGCATGTACAACTTCATGTAAAGGCCGCAAATTTTCAGGATCTAAGCCTTTGCTAGCTAAAATGATACGAGTATTGCTTTGAACGTATGGTTTAATTTGTTGGAGTGTATTTTGAATACCTTTGGCAGGAACAGCTAATAAAATATCGTTAACATTTTCTAACGTACTTTGTGCGTTAAATTGAATATGCAAAAGGTCAGGAAAAGGAATGTAAGGTAAATAGCGGTGATTACAGCGCTGCTTATGTATGATATGTAGCTGTGCATCATCCCAACCCCACAAATTAACGGTTTGATCGTTACTGGCTAAGAGCATAGCTAGAGCAGTACCCCAGGAGCCAGCACCGATAACTGCGATTGGTTTAGTTGACCGCATTGTTTCTATATTTTGTTATTAATGAGTAGTAGTACTAGCGGTTTCTTGTGCTTGCTGTTGCACATGTTGTTGGTATAAAGCGTCGAAGTTAACAGGCGCTAATAACATTTGAGGAAAACCCCCTTTAACAACTAAATCAGATACGACTTCACGAGCATAGGGAAAAAGTATATTCGGGCAATAGGACCCAGCCATTAATCCCATATCTTGTTCTGAATAACCCTTGATGGTAAAAATACCAGCTTGTTTAATTTCACAAAGATAAGCTGTTTCTTCACCAAGTTTAGCTGTTATCGTAACAGTTATTACAATTTCATGAACATCTGAGTCAAGAGTAATTGCAGAATTACCCAATTGAAGGCTGACTTCAGGTTTCCATTCTTTCTGAAAAATTGTTGGTGTATTCGGTGTCTCAAATGAGGCGTCTTTTAAATAAATTTTTTGGATAACAAATTCTTTGTTGTCTTCACCTTGAGCGGCAGCGTTTGTGTTACTTTCAGTCATTTTTAACCTTCCAAAATTATATGAGAGAGTAATTATTCACTTTATCTGAATAGTTACCTGTATTATTGGTTTATATTGTTACGTTATTTTTTTTAATGCATTATTAGTCCATTGAAGCAGTTGGTCTAAGGGTAAAGCTCCAGCAATTCGTTCAATTTCGTTGCCTTTATAGAAAACTGCCAATGTTGGGATACTTCGAATATTAAACTGTGTTGCTAATATTTGTTCGTTTTCAGTATTAACTTTACCAATTCGTACATTTGGTTCAAGTTTTTTTACCGCATCGTCCAATACAGGTGCCATCATTTTGCATGGTCCGCACCAAGGCGCCCAAAAATCCACAAGAATTGGTAGGTCACTCTTAGTTACATGATTGGCAAAAGAATGTTGGTTCAACGCAATAGGTGAATTTAAAAACAAAGCGTTTTTACAGCTACCGCACTTGCCATCAGCCGCAAGTTTGTTTTTAGGTACCCGATTTAATCGGTTACACTGAGGGCACGCAATAATTAAAGATTCACTCATTAATTACTGTTACTTTCATTTGGAAACAAGAGCAGATCGAGTTCGTTATCCATTTCAAGTAAGTACATTTCATCACAGCCGCCGATATGTGTTTCACCGATAAAAATTTGAGGTACCGTAAATTTTTTTGAACGTTGGTACATCTCTTCCAATAAATCGTTGTCGAGATCAACTCTCAGTTCCGTATAAGAAACTTCCTTTTTATCTAACAACATTTTAGCCCGAACACAATAAGGACAGTAGGCTGTTAGGTAAATAACTACATTACTCATTATTTTTTATTTTTACGCTTTGTTGCTTTATCTATTGGAAAATTCGAATTTATCCAAGCGTTCATCCCACCGTCTATGCTAAATAGGTTCTCGAATCCATGTTTTTTTAAGATAGTACCGGCTTGTTTTGAGCGTGATCCTGTCTGACAGTTAAGGATAACGGTTTTATCTTTGGCGCTGTCTAGCTCTCGAATTCTGGATTCGAGTGCGCCAACTGGTATATGAATAGAATCCAGGATATGCCCTTCTTTAAATTCTTTCTCTAATCGTACGTCTACAACGATGGTGTTTTCATCATTCATCAATCGCACCGCTTCTTGCGCTTTGATGGTTTTTATACCAGAAAATATAGGCTCAAGGTAACTGCGGCCAAGCAATATAATGATAAATACCAAAGCCAGCGTAAGTGGCCATTCGTCAAATAAAAAGTTAGTAAATTGTTCCATATTGTTAGTTCTTATTCCAAAAAATCACGTGAGTATATAAAAAAACGGGTTCAGATCAAATTAAGCGGCATATTCTAACGTATTATGCGCATTTTGAGTGGAAAACTGACCAAGATAAGTTCATAAATACTTTTTAAAGTAATATTAATGAGAGCTATGACTGGAGAGTTGTTCATTGAGATGATAAAATTCGCCGCAAAATGACTGCTGGAACGATATTGTTCTAGATATTGTCTAATAAACAGTAACTTAGCTATCTACAGTGCAAAAGACCTCTCGCATCATTTCGATTAAGCGCAAAGTTCTTTCGTCGCCAACCTTATAAAAAACACGGTTAGCGTCTTTACGAGAACTTAATATGCCTTTGTCGCGTAATATGGCGAGATGTTGTGAAATATTGCTTTGCGAAGTGCCGACTAGCTCTACGATTTCTTGAACGCTAACTTCTTGACCACCTAAAGTGCAAAGAATTTTTAAGCGTAAAGGATGAGCCATTGCTTTCATGGATTGTGCAGCGCGCTCAATATCTTCGTTACGTGTTATTAGTATCGCTGGGTTGTTGCCATCGGTCATAATTATGTCCTGAGTATGCACTTGTTATGAATATGCCTTTATTATTAAAACATTATACAATAATACGCTTCAATAAAAGGTTTTAGTAGCTAAAATCCTGAATTAGTTTAGGTTTTTGTGGTAATTGATTAATTTGTGTTGCATTTTTTACAGATAGTTTGATTTGAGAATATATGAGTAATAAAAAACGTCCAATATTATTAGTAATCCTTGATGGCTGGGGCTATAGAGAAGAAAAAGAAGATAATGCGATATTGGCAGCAAATACGCCAAATTGGGATCATTTTTGGGAAACTTACCCGCATACTTTAATACACGCATCTGAAGCTGCAGTTGGTTTGCCGGCCGATCAAATGGGGAATTCTGAAGTCGGGCATTTAAACCTTGGCGCAGGCCGAGTTGTGCATCAAGAAATTTCACGTATTGCGCATTCGATAAAATCAGGTTCTTTTTTTACAAATCGTATTCTCACAGACGGTGTTGATTATGCGATCAATAATGATAAAGCCTTACATATTATGGCTTTGTTATCTGATGGTGGTGTACATAGTCATGATGCACATATTCATGCCATGGTGAAATTGGCCATCGAGCGTGGAGCAAAAAAAGTTTATGTGCATGCATTTTTGGATGGCAGAGATACAGCGCCAGTGAGTGCAGAAAAATATATTACTAAGTTGCAAGCGGTGTTTGATGAATTGGGTGGTGGTCAGATCGCATCTATTATTGGACGTTATTTTGCGATGGATCGAGACCATCGTTGGCCGCGAATTAAAGCGGCGTATGATTTGATTGCACATGGTAAAGCTGAATATCACGCTAGTAGTGCAATGGAAGGTCTCAAGGCGGCGTATGAACGCGGTGAAAACGATGAGTTTATTAAGGCAACGGCGATTCACCCTCAGGGGCAGGATGCAATTTCCGTAAAAGATGGTGATTCCTTAATATTTATGAATTTTCGATCGGATCGAGCACGCCAAATCACCCGTCCGTTCATTGAAGCAGAGTTTTCAGAGTTTGATTTGGGTAATGCCCCTAAATTAGGTTCTTTTGTTAGTCTTACAGAATACAAATCTGACTTTGATGTACAGGCAGCATTTCCTCCAGAACGTTTACGTAATGTTTTTGGTGCCTATATATCTGATCATGGTAAGAGGCAATTGCGTATTGCGGAAACTGAAAAATATGCACATGTGACTTTTTTCCTTAATGGTGGTGTGGAAGAGCCTTTGGTAGGCGAAGATCGCATTTTAGTTCCATCACCTGATGTAGCAACATATGATTTACAGCCAGAAATGAATGCACCTGTTTTAACGGATAAACTGGTGGAGGCTATTGAAAGTGAAAAATATGATGCCATTATTTGCAATTACGCAAATCCAGATATGGTTGGTCATACAGGAAATTTCGAAGCGACGGTTAAAGCGCTTGAAGCATTAGATGTTTGTCTGGGTCGTGTGGTAACGGCGATAGAAAAAGTTGATGGTGAGATGTTGATTACAGCTGACCATGGCAATGCTGAACAAATGGCTGATAAATCAACCGGGCAAGCACATACTGCACATACGACAAATCCGGTGCCCTTTGTTTACATCGGTCGGGATGCAAAAATGGCATCAACAGGTGCGTTATCCGATGTAACGCCAACTATGTTATATTTAATGGGGTTGAAATTGCCGCTTGAGATGGGTGGTCGATCTTTAGTAGAAATTAAATAGCGCAGTATTAGGAGGAGTTCCTCCTGAATTTCCTTATCTTATAAAGAAATGGGTAAGATGATAATAAAACACAGTAAATATGTTATTGATTTCATTTTTCTGTGTTTTATCTCTTTTTGCCTCATATCTCCTCTTTCCGCTGCGGAAAAAAATCCTCAAAAAAAATTACAACTGCTCAAAAAAGAATTGCTTCAAATCAATCAGGATTTAAAAAAAACTAACAAAAAGAAAAGTCAGCAAGTACGAAAGATTCAGGCTTTTGATGTGAAAATAGCAAAATCACGTAAGCAGTTAAAAAAGTTTGAAGCCGAAAAAAAGACGACTAAAAAAGAAATTAAAACCTTAAAAGCCAAAAGCGCTATTTTGTCAAAAAGTATTATGGCCAATAAAAAGAATTTGGCGGAAATGACTCGGGCTTTGTATCAACTAGGCGAAGAGAATTATTTAAAAATTATTTTAAATAATAGTCATTCGAGTGAACAAAGCCGCATGCGTGTTTATTATGACTATTTTTATCGATCGTTTGAAAAACAACAACAAAAACTTAATCATGATTTAACAGAAATTACTGCTATTGATGAAGCACTGTCACAAAAACTCAATGAATATGATATTTTATTACAAACTCTCGAAAACGAAACAAATTCTCTTGTCGCAGAACGTAAAGACAAGAAAGCTTATCTTGCTAAGCTTAATAAAAAGATTAAAACCAAAAAAACGCGTTTAAGTACCCTTAAGTCCAGTCGCAAGACTCTCGAAAAACTCCTTAAAGCGCTTAAAAAACGCAAACATAGAGAAGAAATGGAACGTCTGTCCGGCATGTCTTTCGCAAAGCATAAAGGAAGACTCAAATGGCCGGTTAACGGTAAAGTGCGGCGCAAATACGGCCAAGCCCGCGCCAATAGCGGTTTAAAATGGCGTGGTGTGCTTATTTCTGCGAAAACAGGCGAAAAAGTCAGGGCAGTTGATGCCGGAATGATTGTATTTGCTGACTGGTTAAGTGGTTATGGTTATGTATCCATCATTGATCACGGTAAGGGTTATATGAGCCTTTATGGTCACAATCAGCAGCTACTTAAAGATGTAGGTGAAAGGGTTAAAGTCGGTGATATTATCGCCGAAGCAGGTAGTAGCGGCCGTTTAGGTAAGCCCGGTTTATATTTTGAAATCAGGCGAAATGGAAAGCCTGTAAATCCAGCAAAATGGATGATGGCAAGAAAAGCACGATAACTGAACATTTAGTGTATTTATTTAAACCTTTCTTGTCTTTTCAGTGTCTATTTTACTATTGCCAGATTGACTCTGAAGTTTTATTTGGTAGAGTTTAGAGATATACCAGATGAAAAGTGGCATATTAAAACAAAGGGAATGTCATTGAAATCACAATACTTTTCCTGCATTGAAATTTCTTGTAACTGTAATTCCGGGTCAAACCGGGGAGCGTAAAATGAAGCCAACTCTGCGAAACATATTTTTATTAAGTATCGGGCTAGTGCTGGGAGTAACACTGGCAATTGCCCAAGGTGTGTTCGCTGAGCGAAACACACATTCATCATTTTCGTTACCCGTAGATGAGCTTCGTACATTTACAGAAGTTTTTGCCAAAATTAAAAATGATTATGTAGAGAGTGTTGATGACAAAACTTTATTGGAAAATGCCATCCGCGGCATGTTGTCAGGACTTGATCCTCATTCAACCTACTTAGATCCTGATGGATATAAAGAATTACAAGTTGGTACTACCGGACGCTTTGGTGGTTTGGGAATAGAGGTTGGAATGGAAGATGGTTTTGTAAAAGTGATATCACCAATAGATGATACACCAGCAAAACGAGCAGGAATGATGGCTGGTGATCTAATTGTAAGATTGGATGATACTCCAGTGAAAGGATTAACACTTAGTGATGCCGTTAAAATTATGCGCGGTAAACCGGGTTCAGATATTATTTTAACGATTGTGCGTGAAGGGGCAGACAAACCCTTAAAAATCACGATTACTCGAGATGTTATCCGAGTACAATCTGTTAAAGCCAGAATGCTTGATGAGCAATTTGGTTATGTCCGAATTACCAGTTTTCAATCTAAAACAGGTGAGAATTTATTAAATGCTTTGGATACGTTGAAAAAAGAATCAAAAGATGGTTTGAAAGGACTCATACTTGATTTAAGAAATAATCCTGGTGGAGTTTTGAGTGCGGCTGTTGAAGTGTCAGATGCATTTTTAACGAAAGGGTTGATTGTTTATACGGAAGGGCGTGATAAAGAGTCTCGTTTAAAATTTAGCGCTACGCCAAATGATTCGCTTGATAAGGCGCCAGTTGTCGTGCTTGTTAATGGTGGATCTGCATCAGCGTCCGAAATTGTCGCTGGCGCATTGCAAGACCATAGTCGAGCAATCATTATGGGTAGCAAGACGTTTGGTAAAGGATCGGTGCAAACCATTTTACCCATGAACAGTAATGCCGCGTTGAAATTAACCACTGCTCGCTATTATACGCCAAAGGGTCGATCTATTCAGGCTGAAGGTATTGTGCCTCACATTGAGCTTGCGCGTCTTAAGGTATCCACAGTAGAGACAGAATTCAAGCGTATTAAAGAAGCTGATTTATCTGGTCACTTAGAAAACGGTAAGGCAGAAGGCGAGAAAAAAGGCGATGACAAGAAAGCTGAAGAGGAAAACTTAGCGGATAAAGATTATCACCTCTATGAAGCTTTGAATACTTTAAGGGCAATCCAAATTTCAAGTCTTATAAAATAGAGCATTAACTCAAAACGCTTAAAAACGCCCCTTTTCAGGGGCGTTTTTTTTGGTTTAACGTTTTATCAATGACCAATAAATGCCATAATATCCCAGTTTGTGGTTACTGTGGAATTACTTAGGGCATTTGATGCGAAGAATAAAAAACCGAAGCTTCTTAGTCATTTTGTTTTGTCTTGTTACCTTTTTACATGGTGTAAAGCCATCTGCGGCAGAAAATGCTGGATATATTGCCATAATCATTGATGACTTGGGTTCGAGTGCAATTCGTGCAGAGCAGCTTATAAAAATGCCTGCGCAGTTAACATATTCATTTTTACCTCATACTCCTTATGCAGAAAAATATGCATTCAAGGCTCATGAGTTAGGTAAAGAAGTGATGTTACATTTACCTATGAAGCCTGAGGGTAATAAAGATATGGGCCCTGGTGGATTATCAGAAGGTATGAGTCATGCTCAATTTATTACAACCGTGCGTGAAGCAATTCATGCGATACCATTTGCAGTTGGTGTCAATAATCATATGGGTAGCTTATTAACACGTTCTGTTAAAGACATGCATTGGTTAATGCAAGAACTCAAAGCTAGAACTAATCTCTATTTTGTTGATAGTCGCACACATGGAGCTACTGTTGCTGCGCAAATGGCTGATAGGAATCATCTGCAAAATGCGTCACGGGATATTTTTCTTGATCATGTGATTGAGAAAGAAGCAATAGATGTTCAATTTCAGCGATTATTAAATCGCGTGAGTTATGCAGGTCATGCTTTAGCAATAGGGCACCCTCATACGCTAACAATTGAAGCATTGACTCATTGGATTAATATTATTGAGGAACGTGGTATTAAGATCGTTCCTGTTAGTGAATACATACAATTAATTGAAGGAGAAAGGAGGATATGGCAAGCGTCCTTATCCCTCTCGCGCAAGGCTGCGAAGAATTAGAAGCAGTTACTATTATTGATTTATTACGTCGTGCGGATATAAAAGTCACGACTGCAGGGCTAGATGATCAAGTTATTGTTGCCAGTCGAGGAATTCGACTAATTCCTGATGTGAAGCTGGAAGATGTGCTAAATCAATCATTTGATATGATCGTTTTACCTGGCGGATTGCCCGGCGCTGATTATTTGAATCGAGATAAGCGCATTCACGCAATTTTGAAAAAAATGAGTGATGATAACAAATGGTTGGCTGCAATATGTGCTGCGCCAAAAGTATTTGCTACGGCAGGTTTGTTAGAAAATAAAAAAGTAACTAGTTATCCTGGTAGCTTGGATGGAATTAATGTGCCGGGTTTGCAATATAAAGAGGTTCCAGTTGTTATTGATGACAATATCATTACCTCCAGAGGACCTGGTACGGCAATGGATTTTGCCTTAACGCTCATAGAGTTATTGTCCGGACCGACACAACGTAAGGCGGTCGAAGTACCATTGCAGCGACCTGGGTGATTTATCGGAACCACTGTATAAATTTTCTGTCTATTTTTGAAATAAATAAAATGTAGGTAAAGAACTGATGAGTTTGTCTTTTCAAGTAATAAGTAATTTTTTGAAATACCTGGATCAGCGTATTATTGGTCAAACAGATATGACTAAACGCTTGTTTATTGCATTGCTCGCCGATGGTCACTTGATTGTTGAAGGCGCACCGGGGCTAGCAAAAACAACGGCAATAAAAATATTGGCCGATGGATTGGAAGGTGATTTTCACCGCGTACAGTTTACCCCTGATTTATTGCCCGCAGATTTAACCGGAACTGAAATCTATCGCCCTCAAGACGGCTCGTTTCATTTTCAGCAAGGCCCCTTATTTCATAATTTATTATTGGCTGATGAAATTAATCGTGCACCAGCCAAAGTTCAATCTGCATTGTTAGAAGCGATGGGTGAACGGCAAATTACCGTGGGAAGAACCACCTATCAATTGCCTCAACTATTTTTGGTTATGGCAACTCAAAATCCGATAGAACAGGAAGGTACTTATCCTTTACCTGAAGCGCAGCTAGATAGATTTCTCATGCATATTAACATTGATTACCCAAGTGTCGAAGCTGAGAAAGAAATACTTCGATTGGTAAGAGATGGGGCGCATTCACAGAATCAAAATACGATTAATCCACCGGAACAACTTACACAAGCCATGTTGTTTGCTGCGCGAGAAGAAGTACTCGATATTCATATGGCAGATGCTGTTGAAGAATATATTGTGCAATTAATTGTGGCTACACGTAATGCTGCTGCTTACGGTGAAGATATGTCTCGCTGGGTAATGTTTGGGGCTAGCCCTCGAGGGACTATTGCGCTAGATCGATGCGCACGTGCCCATGCTTGGTTAAGTGGCCGAGATTATGTCGCTCCTGAAGATATTCATGCTATAGCGCCAAATGTATTGAGACATCGGGTTTTACTTTCTTTCGAAGCTGAAGCAGAAGGCATTACACCAGATCACTTTATTCAAGAATTAATCAGTCGAGTTCCTGTGCCATAAAGGTTAAGTGTTGTTTAGTATGACCACCTCTCCACCAGATAATGTATTAATTTCTTTGGACAGTTTGTTAGCCTTGAGATTTCAAGCCGGTAAACATATCCAAAAAACGCGAAAAAAAACGACGGCGGTAACTGCCGGCAGTTATGCTTCACCTATTCGCGGTCGAGGTATGGATTTTTCTGAAGTTCGTTTATATCAACCGGGTGACGATATCCGCAGTATTGATTGGCGGGTAACTGCGCGAACCGGTAAAGCACATACAAAATTATTTACAGAAGAACGCGAACGTCCGGTGTTTTTCGTGATTGATACTGGGCCTAGTATGCAGTTTGGAACAAAAGTCGCGTTTAAGTCGGTTGTGGCTGCCAAATTGGCCGGTATCTTAGCGTGGTCTGCGATGTCCCACGGTGATCGAGTGGGTGGAATTTTATTTTCGGGTAAAGAGCATGAAGAAATTAAGCCTAATGGTAGTAAGCGAGGTATATTAACGTTTTTTAAGAAATTGGTGGAATGGAATAGAGCCAATTTGAAATCCAGAAACTTATCGGAATCATCTGATTTCTATGATGTTGCAATACGATTGAAACGTGTGGCTCGGCCTGGCAGCGTAGTATATGTGATAAGTGATTTTAATAATATTGATCATAAATCAGAATTATACTTTTCGTTAATTGCTAAACATTGTGAATTAATAATGATTAATGTTTATGACGCCATGGAAAAATTTACGCCTCCTACTGGCAGCTATATGGTAACCAATGGTCAGCAATTTGAAAAATTATCAATTGGCGATAAAGCTTTTTCTGATGCTTTTCAAAATGAGTTTTCTAAAAAAGAAAGTCATTTAATGAATTTTTGTCTGAAAAATCGTATACGATTTTTATCAGTATGCACGACTGATGATCTTCAGCAATTACTACGTTTAAAGTTAGCGCAAAGTTAATCCCATGGATGAGTTACAAGAAGCTTTAAAAGATTTACGAGATATTCATGAGCCAGACCCCATCACATTTTGGCCACTTGCGCCAGGTTGGTGGTTGTTATTGGTGCTAATAATCATGGCATTTTTTTTATTGCGTTGGTGGCTTAAGCGTCCTAAGACACCACCATATAAAAAATTGGCAAATGAAGAATTGAAAAATATTATCACAAATTACGAAGTACAACGTAATGGTCATAAAACGGCAGGCGAAATTTCTGAATTGATTCGTAAAATTATGGTGTTAACAGATAAGCGATCAGAAATTGGGGGTATGATTGATGAACAATGGTTGTCATATCTTGATGAAAAAAGTGGAACAGATTTATTCACAAAAGGCGCGGGCCGTATTTTAGTTACGGCGGTTTATCAGAAACAATCTGATATTGATGTTGATGGTCTATTAGCAGCAACCAAGGTTTTAATTAAGAATGTTTGAATTTGAATGGATATGGATGTTTTTATTTTTTCCACTTCCCTGGGTGATGCGCTTAATGTTGCCAGCCAGTGAAACCTCCACGGCTGCGTTAAAAGTACCAAATTTAAATCAATGGTTGAGTGTTCAAGAGACTTATGGTTCTTCATTTAATATAAAACGCAAATCTGTTTTATTGCTTTATTTTGCTTGGTTATGTTGCGTAACTGGCGCAGCAAAACCTATGTGGATCGGAGATCCTGTCAGTCTGCCCGTAAGTGGACGTGATTTAATGCTCGCCATAGACTTGTCCGGAAGTATGGAAAACCCAGATTTTTTACTCAATGGTGAAAAAGTTGATCGATTGACCGTGGTGAAACAAGTTGCGGGAGATTTTATTGATCGTCGAGAAGGGGATCGAATTGGTTTAATTTTATTTGGTAAACGTGCTTACGTCCAAACACCACTGACGTTTGATCGAAAAACTGTAAAACATATGCTTCACGAATCAGAAATTGGTTTAGCTGGTAAGGAGACTGCCATTGGTGATGGTATAGGTTTAGCTGCCAAACGTTTACAAGATCGTCCGGAAGGTAGTCGTGTAGTGATCTTATTAACTGATGGCGCGAATACTGCGGGCGAAGTCGAACCAATAAAAGCGGCTGAGTTAGCAAAAGAATTAGGTTTAAAAATATATACCATTGGAGTGGGTGCGGACAGTATGGAAATTCAGTCATTTTTTGGCTCTCGTATGGTAAATCCTTCGGCTGATTTAGATGAGGCAACCCTGACTAAAATTGCCTCTCTGACAGGTGGTGCTTATTTTCGAGCAAAAGACACTAAAGGTTTGGAAAAAATTTATGAGCAATTGGATGTGCTTGAGCCGGCTATACAAGAAGCTGAAACATTAAGACCTCAAATCGCTTTGTATTATTGGCCGTTGGGATTAGCGATTATTTTTGTATTACTGTACACGTTGATGAAAATGATCGGTAATAAGCCACAAGTAAAAGGAAATGCTTTGTGATGATGGAGCAATTTCATTTTATTAGACCTTATTTTTTATTGTTACTGTTTGTGACATTTTGGTTTTGTTGGTATCTATACAAGAAATCGAAAAATAGTAATGCGTGGTCAGATGTTTGTGATCCAAATTTACTTTCTTATTTACTGGTTGGGAGTGATAAAAAAACCGGCTTGATGCCAGTTTGGCTTGCACTAATTGTCGGTATTTTATTATCTATCGCATTAGCAGGACCGACATGGACTAAATTACCTCAAGCAGTCTATAAAAAAGAAGCTGCCCGTGTATTTGTAATGGATTTATCACGCTCCATGGATGCGACAGATGTTTTGCCCTCACGCGCGAGTAGAGCAAAACTCAAATTAATTGACTTTCTGACGGCAAGTGAGGAAGGGCAGGTTGCTTTAATTGTCTATGCAGCTGAACCTCATGTGGTATCACCCTTAACAGATGATGCTGAAACGATTGTCGCCATGATACCGAGTTTATCGCCAGCAATTATGCCAGCACAGGGAAGTCGCACAGGCCGAGCAATTATGAAAGCTGCCCAGTTATTAACGCAAGCTGGAAATTATAATGGTGAAATTGTGCTAATTAGCGATGGCGCAAATGGAACGCCGGCTTTGGATGCAGCACAAAAAGTTTCCGAAGGTGGCTATACCTTACATGTTGTTGGTGTGGGTACCGAGCAAGGATCACCGATTCCCATTCGCCAGGGTGGTTTTTTAAAAGATGCAAGTGGCGCAATTGTGATTCCCAAATTTGAAAGGAATGGTTTACAAGAGTTGGCTTTGGCTGGTAGTGGCCGTTACGTTGATATGGCTGTGGATGATTCCGATGTGTCTGCATTAATTCGTGAAACACTCAATACAAATTTAGCGATGGATAATCCATTAACTCGCGAAGTAGACCTTTGGCAAGATGAAGGTCATTGGTTTTTATTATTGGCTTTACCATTTGCTGCCATGGGTTTTCGTCGGGGTTGGTTAAGTGTTGTGGTTTTTTCTGTTTGTTATATGCCACAAGGAGAACTTTATGCGTTTGAATGGCAGGAGTTATGGCAAACCAAAGACCAGCAAGCAAGTAAGATGCTTAAGTCAGGTGATGCTGAGAAAGCTGCTCAATTGTATCAAGACCCGAATTGGAAAGGTACTGCTCACTATAAAAATGGAAACTTTGAACAAGCGGTAGAAGCTTTTTCGCAATCTGACTCTATAGATGCAAATTATAATCGGGCAAATGCTTTGGCAAAGCAAGGTAAATTGGAAGATGCAATTGAAGCCTATGAGCAAGTACTGGAAAATCAAGCTGATCATGAAGATGCAAAATTTAATCGAGACATAGTAAAAAAAGCATTTGACCAACAAAAACAAAAACCTGCGGGAGATGAAAAGCAGGAGAGTGAAGACGGTGAAGAAAAGTCGGATCAGCAACAGGAATCAGAACAGCAGCAATCAAGTTCTGATCAGTCAGATTCTGAGCAAAAAAACGATGAACAACAGCAAAGCCAAAACCAATCAGAATCTGGCGAAGAAAGTGAAAATGAGGAGCAAAAATCTGAACAGCAGCAACAAGCTGAACAGAGCGAGGAAGAAAAAGCCGAGGAAGAGAAAGAACAAAGTATGGCTCAACAACAAGAAGAAATGAGCGAAGACGAGCAGAATAAAGAACAAACAGAACAGGAAGAGAAACAACAAAAAGAAATTCAACAGGCAACTCAGCAGTGGTTGCGCAGAATTCCTGATGACCCTGGCGGATTGTTGCGCGAAAAATTCTCGCGTCAACATCAACGACAAAAGCAAAGACAACAATCGGAGAATCCATGGTGATGAGAATTCCTCTTATTGCAATTTTTATAATATTCAGTTTTGTATCAACGACAGTTGTCGCAAAAGTTGTAGCAACGGTTGATCGAAATACTGTTGAAGAGGGAGAAACATTCCAACTGAGTATTCAGTCGGAAGATGGTGAGCCTGAAATCGATGTTTTAAAAAGAGACTTCACCATAGTGGGGACTTCTACAAGTAGTAAAGTTAGCATTATAAATGGCTCAATAAATAGTGTGAAAGAGTTAATTGTCAGTTTAGTGCCAAAAGCGGTTGGTACATTTGTTATCCCACCGATTCGAGCTGGCAATGAAGCCTCTGCGCCAATACGTGTGCAAGTTAACAAGCCTAGTTTTGTGAAACCACAGCAGGGTGCTGATATTTTTTTGGAAGCAAAAGTCGACTTGCAAGCAGCTTATGTGCAATCACAAGTTATTTATACGGTTCGATTATTCCGAGCAGTGGAAATTCGTGAAGGCTCATTAACGGAGCCAAATTTACCCGATGCAGTCGTAGAACGTCTGGGAGAAGATGTTACTTTTCAAACTCGTCGAGACGGTCGATTATATCAAGTCACAGAAAGGCGATTTGCTATATTTCCTCAAAAAAGTGGATCTTTTAATATTGCTTCTACCGTTTTTCAGGGACAAGTGTTAGATAACCGAGGGGCAAGGCAACGCTCTAATGATCCTTTTGATCGTTTTTTTCAAAACCAGCGAACAAAACGTGTACGAGTTAAGAGTGAAGCATTGGAAGTTACGGTTAATCCACGCCCTAGTGATTCTAAAGGTGATGCGTGGCTACCAGCGAAACGGCTAATTTTATTGGAAAGTTGGACGCCTGAAACACCGGAATTTAAAGTGGGTGAGCCTGTCACTCGAACATTAAGAATGGAAGCTCATGGTTTAACTGCGGCTCAGTTGCCTGAGCTTAAGCCTTTTGAATCTAATGGAATTAAACAATACGCAGATCAACCCAAAGTGGAAACTGTATTACAGCAAGGAAAATTAATTGGTGTTCGAGAGGAAAAATTTGCCATTGTTCCCACGCAAAGTGGAAAGTTGATTTTACCAGAATTACGTTTGTACTGGTGGGATACTGAAATGAATCAGCAAGAAGTGATTACCATTCCGCCTAAGGTTATCGAAGTTGCACCTGCGGCAGTGAGTAATACGAGTTCAACAAATGTGACAGCGCCACAACCAGAACTTAGCGATACTCCAGAAACTCCGATTATAACAAAAGAAGTGGTAAAAACCGTGGTGGAAGCAGGGTATTGGCCATTTGTTGCAATCGGAGCAATTATTGTTTGGGTATTAACTGCTTTAGGTTGGGTAATACATTGGCGTAAAATGCGAGGTAAATCAGCTGAAGTGAGCACTCAAGATAGAGAGTTAGACTCAATCTCATTAAAATCAGCAATTAAGCAGCTTAAACAAGCCTGCGACAATAATAATGCGAGCGATGCAAGGCAGGCGCTTGTTTTTTGGGCGCAGGCAGCATGGCCTGATTCGAAATCATCGAGCTTGGATGATATTTCGAAGCGACTACAGGATTCCACATTAAATCAATCACTTAACGAATTGAATCAAACACTGTACGCCTCTGAAGATGTTCCTTGGGACGGCACTAAATTTTGGGGAATCATTAATCCACGACTAAAAATTTCTCGGAGTAATACAAATAACGCGGTAAAATCATTGCCAGGCTTATACCCACAACAAGGTTAGTCTACTTTACGAGAAAAATTCGAACATTCTAAGATATTGGAAAGAAGAAAAATGGCCGGAAAACAAAAATCCAAACGAAATATCAAAAAAGAAGTGATGCGTTTATTTGAGCGCTCTTTTGATATGGACAAATTAAACTATAAAAAACTGAGTTTATCCACAAAACCTAAATCTTTGCTTATTGGCATCGGAGCAGGAACAGTAATGTACGCCACTGGTTTTGCTTTAGCCTATGCTGCTATGCAAAATAATATTTTGCCACTGGAAGAGTTTGCTAAATTGAGCTGGATTATATTAATTCCGGTGACCATTGTTGGTGTTACGGCTTGGCAGATATCGAAAAATCGCATGGAATACCCCATTCGTCAGGAAATTTTAAAATATATCGCAGAGTTGGAAAAAGAGGGTGGTTTATTATGGAAATTTTCACCGCTTATGGATGTCATCGGTATTGAAGATACCAATACAAAAAAGGCACTCGCAAAATCTAATGAAGGTAAATTTGAAGAGCTAGCGGTGGAAGACTATACCGAGGCGGTAAATAAGCTAAATCAAGTACTTATCAATACTGATAATCGACAGTTTTCAACAGTTGTTGCGGAAGCCATTCTCGATAATTTTGGTAAGTTGGATCTTGAAAAGCAAGCTAGTTAGCACTGACTATACTTATTGTTCGTGATTCAGTTGTAAATAAGCCCCATACCAGACAATTCATTGACTATTTGAATTAAGCTTTTTAAGCAAAAATATATGATGTGACTGAATTTATGAAAATTATTATACGTTTTATTTTGATTTGTATTCCTCTCGCTGCCTGTGTTCAGGACGATGTGAAACCCATCGAGGCGAAAATTGATTATCCACCACTAGCCGCTCAAAGTGATTTCGACGCATTGCAAGAAGAGACTGTTGCTGAAATTACAGATATTGATGAAGCTAAAACAATGTTGACGGATGTATTAGCCCGCTTGATGAATGTTGTGGAAATTGGAAATGGACTCGCGGATGAAATATCGATTGGTAGCACACCAGAGCCACTGCTTAAACCAGCTGCTAGAAAGTTTGAAGTATTAGCAGCAAGTTCTGATCTTTGTGGAGTGGACAACGAAGATTTATCGTTGGTTGAAGCCAGCGTATGGAATGATGTGGACAATAGTGATACTGCATCTTTAGGTGACGAGTGGTCATATATTTGGAATAATTGTACGACAACCAACTCAGTGTTTAATGGGGTAATGACTTTTACTGGGATGGTTGATCCTCTGAATCAGAATGAACAGCAATCTTCGATTGTCAGTGATGGTTCATTTGATGATTATCAATATACTTTCGATGCACAAATCGATAGTCTGAACAATAAGTCAGTTTTTTTCCAACAAGCAAAATTTTTATTTTCTCGAGAAATATTAGAAGATGATAATGAAATTTCTACCTTGAAAATCTTATCAGGCTCAATCATGGGTGTAATTTCGGGTGAAAATTTATATGTTTTTAAAATTAACGAAGCTACATTTATTTCAGATGAAGATGATTCGACGCTTTCCATGAGCCTAGATGCGCGTTATTTTGATTCTACAAGCGATATAGCAGGTTATGTTGATTTGAAAACTACTGAAAATTTGATATTTGAATACAACCTAGCATTAAATAACCCACAAAATGTGTCTCGATTATTATCTGGAAATTTGGATATGACCGGAAAAGATAATGAGAAAGCGAATTTAATTGTTGATAGTGATGAGACAAAGCTCAAAGTTAGCTTAGGTGGGTCAGATGGAGAATCTGAAGTAGTAGATCAGTCATCATTTTTTGACACTGGAGACTTTTCGTTAGTGAACCTAACAGGTCTCTCTAATTGACCTCAGTTGTAGAATATTCAATAAAGCATCATGTGCGTGCCCGGCACATCAAGATTAAAGTTAACGGTTTCGGCAAAGTAGAAGTAGTAGCCCCACCGGGTGTTGGTTCAGATGATATTCATCATTTTGTTCAAACCAATACTGCCTGGATTTACAAAACGATTGATCGCTTAAAAGATGATAGATTAAATCATCCCGATTTGGGCTTTAAGCCGCCTAAAAATATTTCCTTACTTTCTAGCTCAAAAAACTATGTTGTTTCTTATCTTCCTGTCGTAAAGAAACCGGCTATTGTTGAAAACGGTTTAGAAATATTGGTTTATGCTTCTTCAGAAAGTGACAGTATTAGTTTACTTCGCAATTGGATCCAGAAAAAAGCAAAACAAACGTTAGTACCTTGGTTGCATGACGTTTCTACATTACATCATATTGAATTTAACAAAGTTTCTATTCGTGGCCAGAAAACTCGCTGGGGCAGTTGCTCCAGTAAAAAAAATATTAACCTAAATAGAAATTTATTGTTTCTAAAGCCTGATTTGGTTAATTATTTAATGGTGCACGAGCTATCACATATTATTCAACCAAATCATTCAAAACATTTTTGGTCGCAAGTAGCCCAGTGTGAGCCAAATTATCGAAAACTTGATAAAGAATTAAGTCAATCCCATAAAATTGTGCCTTTATGGGCCTATGCTAACTAAATAAAAATGGCAGTTCTGCTCCATAATTAATAATGGTGGTTGATAATATTTCTAGTAGTGACTTTTTCTTACTAAGCGCAGTTATGTTGTTTTTAGGCCAATTTTCATTAAGGCAAAAAACGTAACTAAATGCTTGTCTTTATATTTATTGTGATGTAATAAAACTAGCCCTATACAAGCGTTTATAGTTTTGGTTGAATAGTTTGGAGAGCACGAGTTGTAGACCCTCATCAGACTGACAAATAATGGTGGCAGTAATCCAAAAAAAGCCGTTCAAGATTTTGTCGACGCTTAAGTCGCACAGGCTCAAAAGCTTAGACTTGTCTATGTTTTGATCATCTCCCCATAAATTTTCTCCTTAAATCCGTTATAATCAATCGGTCTCAGTTATTTGTAAATAACGAGACCTCAAATAGCTATAAGATATTGATTTAATATAAAATAGTTATTTTTAACTGAAGTCTCTATTTAACCTAATAAAAGGACCCCGGGTCCTGTTTATGTAGGATGCTAGAAGTCAATTGAGAGTTATTTATGAAATTAAAATTATTTGCAATCATGCTTACTTCATTAGTTACTGGATGTGCTTCAAGCCCAGAAGAAGTCGTAGATGATTGTGTAGGTGTTGTTGGAAGTAGAGAAAAATTGAAATGTTATAATCTGGAAATCAGATCAAAGATTCAAGAAAATGTTAAATATTTGTACAGAGATAATTATATTATCAATAAAGAAACTCAATCTAATTATGCACTAAATCATGGTGCAGCAACGAAGCCAGTATTACTAGTAGATGGTGATATCACTGTTCAGTTTAGTATAGATGAACATGGAGTTGTAAGTGATATAGAAATTACAGACTCTAGTGGTGACGGTACTTTTGATGATGAATTTAAGAGAGCAATTGAAGGTTCCTCACCCTTTATAGTACCTAAAGATACTAAAGATAAACGTTTAATTAACTATAAATTCGGTTTGTGAAATAATTGCTTTCTAAAAACTAATAACAGGACCCAGTTCGAGGCCCTGTTTATGTAGGATGTTATATTTTTGGAAGGCTAGGAGGTGTTGATTAATGACAGCGAACTACCAATTTAAAAGGCTAAGTTCCGGTAGGGATTATATAGCTGATAATTACCTTGATCCGTTCAGTTTATCCCGCGCTGCTAAAAGCTCGCATATGTCTCCGTATCATTTCTCACGTGTTTTTAAGAAAATCTATGGTGAAACACCGAATGAATTCTTGATTAGACTAAGGATTGAAAAAGCTAAGAAAATGCTTATTACAGAAAACTGGAGTGTCTCAGAAATTTGCGAACGAGTAGGTTATGTAAGCCTTGGTAGCTTTTCTTCACTTTTTCTCAAGCAAGTGGGTATGCCACCGACTTTGTATCGTCGCACTTTGTGGGCTTTATCCACCGAAAGCTTTCATTTTCCATCGCAGGTTATTCCTGCCTGTTATGCATATTATTTTCTAGGTAATTCGGCTAATTGAGCAATATTGGAGAAATATAGTCCTATCTCTATCTATAAAATAATAATTATTTAGCAACGAAGGATATAGAAATGATCAAATCCATAGCACACGTAACAGTATACGTATTAAACCAAGACCAAGCCCTTGATTTTTATAAAAATAAACTTGAATTTGAGATTGGCGACGACATGACGATTGAGGGAGGGTTCCGTTGGTTAACTGTTTACCCAAAGTCCCAACCGCAACTCCAACTAGTATTGGCGGAACCTAAAGAGGGGCCAATGTTTACTAAGGATGCATCTGAAAAAATACGAAGTCTGATTGAAGATGGCGCATTTGGGGTGGGTGTATTTGAAACAGATGATTGCCAAAAATCTTACGAAGAGCTTGTTGCTAAAGGTGTTGAATTTACCCAACCACCTACAGAACAGCTTTATGGTGTTGAGGCTATGGGTAAGGACAATTCTGGCAACTGGTTTAGTTTGACTCAACGAGCCAAGTAAAATATTAATTTAAAGTAGATGTCCTGTAAATATTTGAGATGTCAAAGTAAAGTATGGAACAAGAACTAATAAAATGCTCATGCTGTGGAAAGATGGTTCCCGCGAATAATATTGAACTTACATTTCCTATGCCTGACGATATTTTGAATCTTGATCAAAAAGAAGTAAACGAAAAATGTAAATTCAATGATGACATTTACGTTTACAATGACGAAAAATATTATATTCGTTGTATTCTCCCACTTCCAGTTCATGATACGTCTGAAAGTTATTGTATCGGAGTTTGGGTAGAACTATCATTAAGTTGCTTTAATCGAGTTTGGGATTTATGGGATGAAGAAGATAAAACAAATGAACCTCTGTTTAGTGGTTTATTAGCAAGCCAAATACCGCTGACGGAAAATTCACAAAACTCTAAATTAGTAGTTCAACTCAAGGGAGTATCATCGAGACCAGAGGTATTTGTCAAAGATAAAAGTTGTTCTCTTTATCTTGAGCAAACATGCGGTATAACTATGCACAGAGCACGTGAGTATTCAGATTTATGTCGGAGGTAATGCCTCTAAAACCTAATAACAGGGCCCCGGGGCAAGTTTGGGCCTTGTTAATGTAGGATGTTAGAAGTAATTTGAAAATTTAATTATGAAAAATATAAAAGTTTTTAAAAATGAACACGGAGATTTCAAAGGAGTTAAAATTGGATGGTCTTGGCCAGCTATTTTTTTTAGTTTCTTTTGGTGTTTTTACAAAAAATTATTTTTATTAGGACTGACAATAATAATATTTTCAATATTACTAAGCGACGAAGTTTATTATTCGTTCTTTACTAATGCCTATGTAAAGCTAGCAATAGATATTATTTTTCTGATTTTTTTTACAGTATTGCTTGGGAAATATGGCAACAGATTTGTTGAGCGCTCTTTAATTAAACGGGGCTATAGAGAAACTGAGGTTCTGATTGCGAAATCAATAGAAGTTGTGGTGAGAAGAAGATTGATTATGGAAGGTAAAAAAAATAATTCTAACGAGATATATAATCTCTAACTAGATATAGTGTTGCCATAGAAAAATTTCAAACGTTATTAGAAAAAGCGACTTCCCGTCAGCTTTAGATTAATCTTCATTCAACTAAATTGGTTTTGTCGAAATAAAATACAACTTAGAATATAGTATGGATGTTCTGTAAATATTTCCTAAAAATATTCTGTTTGTTTTTTCAACTTATTAATGGTTACTTTCTAGGGTTTTATCATTAATTAAATTTTTTTGAAAGATTTTTTTCTTTTCGAGTGTGGTTTAATAAGTAGTAGAAATTAACCCAAAGAATCATTGGAAGAGTGGAACTATGAAACTTGAGTCTTTAGCATTGCATTGTGGTTACAAGTCGGAAGATACAACGAAGGCGGCTGCCGTGCCTATTTATCAAACAACCTCTTATACATTTGATGATACACAGCATGGCGCTGATCTTTTTGATTTGAAAGTGGCTGGTAATATTTATACTCGGATTATGAATCCGACAACTGAGGTACTTGAACAGCGGTTGGCTGCCATGGAAGGGGGTATCGCTGGATTAGGACTCGCATCTGGAATGGCAGCGATTACTTATGCAATACAGTGTATTTGCAGTGTGGGAGATAATATCGTAAGTACAAGTCAATTGTATGGCGGTACGTACAATCTATTTGCGCATTCTTTACCGAATCAAGGCATTGAAGCGAGAATGGTTTCCCATGATGATTACGCGGGTTTTGAGAAGGCGATTGATGATCGCACGCGGGCAATATTTTGTGAGTCTATTGGTAACCCGGCAGGAAATGTCGTTGATATCGAAAAGCTTGCGTCAATTGCACATAAGTTTGGCGTGCCCCTAATTGTCGATAATACGGTTGCGACACCTTATTTATGTCGTCCAATTGAATTGGGTGCAGATATCGTCGTGCATTCTTTGACGAAATACATTGGTGGCCATGGTACATCGATAGGCGGAATGATTATTGACTCAGGTAAGTTTGATTGGGTCGCTAATAAGGAAAGGTTTTCGGTATTGAATGAACCAGATCCGTCTTATCATGGTGTCGTTTATACTGAAGCACTGGGGCCAGCGGCCTATATTGGGCGTTGTCGCGTCGTACCCTTACGAAATACAGGTGCAGCAATTTCTCCTTTTAATTCGTTTCAAATTCTACAAGGTTTAGAAACGTTAGGATTAAGAATGGGACGCCATTGTGAAAATGCTGAGAAGTTGGCTACCTATCTCGTTGATCATGAAAAAGTGGAATGGGTAAAATATGCCGCCTTGTCGAGTAGTCCGTATCACGCGACGTGCAAAAAAATTACCGGAGGGAAAGCATCGGGGATTTTAAGCTTTGGCGTTAAGGGCGGCGCTAAAGCAGGTAGCCAGTTTATTGATGCCTTACAAATGATTTTACGTCTGGTTAATATTGGTGATGCGAAGTCATTGGCTTGTCATCCCGCGTCTACGACCCATCGCCAGCTGAATGATGAAGAACTCGCCGCTGCGGGTGTTAGTGCAGATTTAGTGAGAATTTCAGTCGGTATTGAAAATATCGAAGATATTATTGCTGACGTGAGTCAAGCGTTAGAGCAAGTTTCATCGTAATCGAATTGATGTGTTTTTAGTTTGAGTAAATGAACGTGATGTTTAGGTTGATGGCTTCTAATTACCGTCTTTTTTAAGAAGGGTAAGCTTATTGGTCTATACCTGGTTAACCATCGTTTTTCTATGGTACCCAGGTAAAATTTCATTTAAATTATCGACCAATACTATTCTCAAAACCAATTAAATCATATTCTAACTCTGGGGCGTATGATTAGGTCTTGTTCCATGCGTATAATTTGACTGTTGTTACTTTCTTTGTGTGATGATTTAAATATTATATTTTAAGTTGGGGATTGTGGCTTATAAATATTCAACCACTATTTGGTTCATTGGTGACTCTTAGTGAACAACTTTTCAGATACTATTTTAAAATAATTTATTAATCTGATTTTACGAACGAATGCTTTGTAAATAATCCATTATATTATACAGTATCAAAGTTTGTGTTAGAGTGAGTCGGGATGATAGCGATCTATTAGTGAGTGGTAGTTGGTTTTAGCTTATGGATCTGAACTAATTTAATTGTTTAAAATCCTGATATCCGTAAACCACAGAAGTTAATGAGATATTTTTGCTTAATTCTCCTTTTGGCGCAATTTCCCAAAGCCATTCCTTATCTGGTTTGGGTAATTTAATGCCGGGCAATGCTTCTTCTTGTTCAATGATGTGTTGTCTTTCATCTTTATAATTGCGTTTGTAATCTGTAATTAAGCATACTCTACAAGTTAGTTGAGATAACATTTGAATATGACTTAGCATGATTTCTTTAGTGAGTTTTTTCTGTTTTTTTTCATCATAGCCTAATGTATTTGTCACAAACTTTACCGGCGAGTAATGTAATTGAGATAACATATTGGCAGAAATGACAAGGCTAGTATCAGCGCTTAATTTGGGTATTGAGGCTTTCGGTTGAAAGTCGTTGCTGCTGGTTTTTGTAGTTTCAATTATTTGATCAGCAAGTCCGGTAACATCATGTTCGATTAAAAAAACATTGTTGAATTTATTAATGTTTTTTTTGATTTTCTTTAAATGAACTACGTCAATAAGATAGACGCGTTCAAAATATTTAGCAAGAAACTCAATGGGTGTATCAAGAAGTAGCCCAGAGCCAAGCACGATAAGCTCATTCGGATCGATTACTTGTCGTGATGACTCTTCAATTAATAATTTTGTGTTTTTTAAATGTGGCTCCCATTGTAGTTGTGACCGTTTATAACGGGCCTCCATAGCGATTGCTTCCTGCAATTGGCCTAGTTTCTTTGCAGATTTAGTTGCTGGATTTGTTAAGTATTTGAAATACTCGATGATCATAGGTTGATAGAGTCCGAAGGTTATAATTGATTATTTATCATGACAAATAGTTTTTTGGATTGATGGTTCATATGCTTAGGTGTTTTCAAGTTCGTTGGAACTAAGCATAATGACTTCAAGTTCTTCAGTGATTTCCTCTTGACGAATTTCATTACGTTTTAGTGCTAAGCTCGATATATTGTCTGATAATTTATGCAGAGAGTTTTCCATATGTCTAATGCGATATTGATTTTCTGACATAAATGCCGCGTAAAATATTTGATTTAGCAAGGCGAATAAATATTCATCTAAGAGCGCATAGAATAAGTCAGTACTTGATAGATGTATCAATGGTGGTGTCGAATGAGTAGCGTTATGTGTTTTCTTTTCTTGAAATGCAGGCAGTATTTTTCGTAAAACGGGTTTATATTTATCTGCACTGTGATGTAAGACAGTTAGCTGTATAGCCTGTTGTTCTTGTGCAAACAAGCTGATGCTAGTGAGTAATTCGGTAATGATATCGGGTATTTCTTCTGCCAGTCTTGGGCCATTCAGGTTTTGGTATAGCTGAGGGTTTTGTTCAAATTTATGATGTAATTTATATCCTACAGTGATGATTTTTGTATCTGAATCCACCTGGAAACTTTCATCCGAGTCTCCCTCAACGGCATTATGTAATAATTCATTATAATTACCACAAAAACCCCTTTCAGAACCTAAAATAACCAAAATTTTTATGTTTGAATTGTTTTGTTCAATTAATGTAGGATAAAAATCCAAAAAATCTTCAACGGCTAACTCTATACTGCGCATTGCTCTTTTCTGATGTTGAATATATCGAGATAACTTATTACTTTCCATGAGTGAAAGATATTTCATGGCGCTCATTATGTCGCTAATATCAGTTAATGAAGAGATATGTCTTATTAATTTGAGACTATTCATTAGTCAAAGCGTTATTTTCTGGAAAGGTGTGTTCAAACCAACTATTAAGTGCTTGTAACCAATTATCTCGTTCTTGATCTAACGTTAGATTGGAGGACAAAATAAAGTCTAATAGTTGATTTAAAACAGTTTGAATTTTCCCTAATTCGGTTGTGTCCAATAATCCCTCATTAAAAGCAATCATCCAGGCAAATTGAAACTCTATGGGGAGTGGTTTGAGTCGATCCTGCTTTAACAATTCTCGTAAAATACGACCTCGGTTTATTTTATCTTGCATTGCAGTTTCCAGACGGGCACCAAAACGAGTGAATACTTCCAGTTCCAAAAACTGCAAATATTCTAGTTTCATTTTTCCTGCTTCTTCCTTGATTCTTCGATGTTGGGCTTTACCGCCAATACGGGAAACAGACTTGCCAATATCAATGGCGGGATGAAATCCGTTTTCAAATAGTGTCGCATCAAGATATATTTGGCCATCAGTGATAGAAATCAGGTTGGTAGGAATATATGCCGCAATTTCACCTTGTTTTGTTTCTACGATGGGTAAAGCGGTCATACTGCCGCCGCCAAAGCTGGCAGACAAGCAAGTGCTACGTTCCAGGAGTCTGGCATGTAAGAAAAACATATCACCAGGAAAAGCTTCACGTCCCGGTGGGCGCCTGAGTAATAGTGATAATTCTCGATACGTATTCGCATGTGTACTTAAATCATCATAAACGACTAATGTGTCTTTTCCCTGTTCCATCCAGTATTCAGCGATAGCACAGCCCGAAAAAGGTGCCAGATACTTTAAACCAGGTAATGCACTTGCTTCACCCACGACAATTGTCGTGTAGTCCAAGGCCTTATAATCTTTTAAAAGTTGTAGCACATTAACGATAGAAGAACGTTTCTGACCAATTAATACATAAACACAGTTTACATTTTTGTCTTTTTGATTGATAACCGTATCAATTGCAATTGCACTTCTACCCAGACCCTTATCGCCAACAATTAGTTGACGTTGACCTTTGCCAATTGGCACTAAGGTATCAATAATTTTATTACCGGTTAATAAAGGTTTGTGAATAAAATCACGTTTGATTATTGGTGGAGAGGACACATCGAGCGCTTGTCGAGTATGACTTTCGATTGACTGTAATCCATCCAGAGGTGAACCCAATGGATCAATGACCCTGCCTAATAAATTATCACCTACGGGGATACTTAATTGTTTTCCACTTAAATAAACAGCAGTGCCTGCAGTCAATTCATCTGACTGCTTAAGCAAAACAGAACCGATATGTTTTTCTGATAATGAAAATACAACGGCCTTACTGCCATCTTCAAAATCCAGCACATCATCCATGGCAGCAGAGGGCAGGCCTTTAATCCAGGTGATGCCATCGCCTACAGAGACAACATTGCCTTGTTCTATGATTCGAGTTTTAAATTCGTAAGAATCTAACCATTCTTTTTGACGGTTGAGTGCCGATTTACTTGAGGATGGTTTAATTATGTCCATTCGCCGAGTCACTAAAAAAGTTTAATTCATCTGCAAGATTGGCTCGCATAACGTAAGATCCGATATTTACTCGTAGGCCAGCGATAACTAGAGGGTTTTCTTTATAGGAAATATGGATGGTACTTTCAAACAAATTTTGCATGGCTTGTTGCAAGCTATCTCTTTGGGTTTGAGTCAAGGGATATGCACTACTAATCAATATATCAGTGGTTTCATCAGAACAGCTATTTGCTAATTCCTGCTTTTGCTCTGGTGAAAAATGCTCAATATTGTTTAAAAATATCTCGATCAATTTACTTTCCATTTCTTGAGAAGAAAGATCTTGGAGCATCTTAGCGGTAAAGCGAATACCTTGTTGCAAAGCTTGTCGTTCATTTTTTTGTTGTAAGAGATGTAATTGCTTTTCCTGAATTTTCGTATTTTTTTGGTTTTCTTCTATTAGCTTTTTTTCTAAGTTTTTAAGTTGCTGATTTTTTCGTTCTTCCATTTCTTCGTTGAATAAATTTTGTTGTTGTTGTTTTTCATTTTCCCAGTCTGTTAAACGACTCTCATACTGTTCTTTCATGTTTTGCGCATCTGCTGCAATTGTTTTCGCTGAAAGGAATTGTTGATCAATTGATGATCGGCGATCATCAATAATCTTCCGCACAGGTTTATAAAAAAAGTGTTTAATTAGCCACACTAAGACAAGGAAGTTAATGATTTCAAGAAAAAATGATGACCAGTTAAAGCCCATTGATTTGCCGCCTCAGCTTATTTTGTCACGTATTCCAATAGGGGATTAGCAAATAGTATGATTAAAACAACGACTAGTACATAAATTGCCAGGGATTCAATCATCGCCAGACCTATAAATAATGTTCGCATTATAGATTTTTCTGCTTCTGGTTGCCGGGCTATGGCATCCAGTGCCTGACTAATAGCCGCACCCATGGCTTTGGCAGGAAAAAATACACCTATTGCGATGGCAAGTGCCGCAAAAATTGTTGAGCCGAGCACTATCCAGCTTATGTCACTCATGTTGAATCTCCTGTGTTTGAATTGCACTGGCAATAAAAATTAATGCCAGCATACCAAAAATATATGCTTGAACCAGTGCCTCAATAATATGTAACATCAAAACCGGAACAGGCATTAAAAAACCAGCGACAAATAATAAAATCAATGCCACCATCTCCAGGCTAATCATGTTACCAAATAGTCTTACTGCTAATGCGATGGTCCGTGATATCTCGCTGATGATATGAAATGGTAATAACAAAGGGCTTGGCGATAGATAATGTTGAAGATATTTTTTAGTGCCCTGTGTTTTAATGCCAAACCAGTGTACTGAGAAAAAAACAATAATCGCCAGAGCAGCGGTTATTGATAGATCGCGTGTAGGGGATTCAAATCCGGGTATCAGACCAATTAAGTTTGCTATACCTAGAAATAGCCATAAGCTTAGAATGAAAGGCGCTAATAATTTATCATATTTTGGCAAAACTTCACGAATACTGGATTCAACGATTTCGATAATTCCTTCAACGATCATTTGCAATATATTTGGGTGAGATTTTAAATTGCGTGAAAGCCAAAACCCTAAACTTGCTAAAATCATCATAATAAACCAAATGGTTATAATAGAATCCGTGATTTGCAAAGGCCCTATCTGGAAAACTACTTTTGCAAAAATATCTTGCTCCATATTACAGTTTACCTTTAATCAAGTAGTAAGCGTTAACTGCGCCGACTATCACGCCAACAAAAATCAAACTCACCGTCCAGCTAATACTAAAACCTGTGTCGAAGCTGTCTAGCCACCGACCAAGATAAGCACCACCTACTATGGGTAACACTAGCACCATACCCAAGGCTCCGACATAAGAGCTATAAATTAACAGACTATGTTTATGTTGTGCTGCATGCTTTAAACGTTGAGTTTCTTCATCGACTTTTTGTTGCAATTTTTGTTGTTGTGTTGTGCTCTTCATGGTGATTTCATACGCCCTACTTGCCAGAGGCGTTTAAACATTTCTTGTTCCATCTTTTGTAAACTTTCATGCATATTGTGTACTTTATTTTCCTCACGTCGAATGTCATGCTCTAATTTTTCGCTGATTCGTTCATAATTTTCATCCATAAAATATATTCGAGTGCTAATAAATAATTCATTGTCTACAAAGTGCAGTACACCTCCAGGTAGAGCAATATAGACCCAGCCATTTTCTGCCTTATATTTAATCAATCCAAAAGTCAGTGTTGTGATAAATCGCTCATGGTTTGCGAGTAAACCAAATTTTCCTGCTGTGTCCTGCCCTATAAACGATGTCGCGTTGTCTATTCTTTCATATTTTGTTGCAGCCTGAAGATGTAATGTAAATGATTTCATATGGCAGCCGTTGGTGCTTGTGTCGGTGATGCTATATCCATTGCGCCCTGCATGTAACATTGATCTTCTGTTACTGTGTCGTATTTACCATTTAGAAAATCTTCGCAATCTAATAAGGTTGTTTCGAGTGATACCGACACACCATCGGTGTTCGTATGTTGGGACATCACATGAAAGGGCTGTGTTAAATAACGTTGAAGTTTACGAGCTCGGTTTACAATTAACTGATCTGTTTTTGAGAGTTCTTCAAAACCTAGCATTGAGATGATATCTTCCAACTCATGGTAGCGAGCTAAATGTTCTCGCACAGCACTAGCAATATCATAATGTTTGTCACCGACAATGTGTCTATCCATCATTTTACTGCTGGATTTTAGTGGATCAACTGCTGGGTAAATGCCTTTACCCGCTTGATCACGAGATAAGATTACCGTGGTGTCGAGATGTCCGAGCAGGGTGCTGACTGCGGGATCAGTCATGTCATCGGCAGGTACATAAACCGCTTGTACAGATGTGATAGAGCCTTGGCGAGTTGACATGATACGGTCCTGGATCTCTGCTACTTCACTGCCTAATGTGGGTTGATAGCCCACCGTTGCTGGCATTCGTCCCAATAAGCTTGATATTTCACTGCCCGCCTGAACGAAACGGTACATATTGTCCATTAAAAACAAAACTTCTTTTTGTAAAGTATCGCGCAGATATTCCGCGTATGTTAAAGCGGTTAAACCAACTCTAAATCGTACGCCAGGTGATTCGTCCATTTGTCCATACACCATTAAGGATTTTGACAATACGCCTGCTTCTTGCAATTCATGCCATAACTCATGGCCTTCGCGGATTCGTTCTCCAACGCCAGCAAACACGGATACACCTTGATGCAGTGCAATAATGGAATGCATGAATTCCATAATGAGCATTGTTTTACCGACACCAGCACCACCGAACAAGCCGGTTTTACCACCTTTAACAAATGGACAAAGTAAATCAATAACTTTAATGCCAGTTTCTAATACGCCGCTGACAGGCATGGAGTCACTTAGCGGTATGGGTTTGCCACGAATATTTCGATAATTTTCAGTAGGTAGCGATGGTCCGTTATCCAGAGGTTCGCCAAATACATTTAACAAACGTCCCAGGCAATCCAAATCTACAGGGACGTGAATAGGTGCGCCGGTATCATATATGACCAGACCTCGTTTTAAGCCGGAAACACGGTGTAAGGTGATTGCTCTTAAGCGATTCACGTCGAGATGTTGATGAACTTCAAATTGAACTGTTTCGCCATTAACAGAGGCACACAGAGCTTGGCGCAAAGGGGGGAGTAGTTCACAAGCAATTACCACAACAGGGCCGTGAATTTCAGTGATCTTGCCAATTGCACGCAAATTTTTCGACATTAGGTTTGTGCCAAATGATTATGTACAGAGATTTAATTGTTAGTCTTAGTCTAGCTCAAAACCCTTAAAAATTCATTGGTTTCATTGGTAAACATTTGATTTTTCTAACAATCAAAAGCTCACATAATGAAGGGTTAAATAATCTTTTATTTGTGTCTAAAGTTAGGCGTCAGCAACTCAGTTCAATTGACTTAATGAATAATGTCTAAGTTGATATTGTGACAGTAGTGATTTTTTAACATTGGACTGGATTAGCTTGTCAGCATTAATCTTGCGAGATGTGATCAAATCAGTTTTATTGGAAATACTTAAGAAAATTAAGCGGTTGCCGTAATAGAAGACATGGACTAGGTTTTTTTCGAGGGCAAACATGCTTCAAAAAACGACTCACAATTATAATTCTCTTATTGATGCCTGTGAAATCATTGAGCATTTGCCAGATGTTTTTCTATTGGTATCTCGCGATGGTCGTATCGTTGTTGCAAATTCTCACATAGAAAAAATACTTGGCTGGAAACGGGATGAGATCATTGGGGTTGAATTGGAAATGTTGTTGCCTCCAGAGATGCGTCAATCTCACTTCAATATTCGCGATAAATTTTTTAAAGTTCCTGTCGTTCGGGATATGAGTCAGCGATTGGATTTAAATGGCTGGCATAAGTTAGGGTATCTAGTGCCGTTGGATATTAAACTTTCTACAACATACATTGAAGATGAATGTTATGGAATTGCGATTCTTAGAGAGGATACTTTACGTCGAGAGCTGCATGAAAAGTTGGAGGAAAAAAATAAAAATCTAAAAAAATTGTTAGAAGAAAAAAACAATTTGTTAGGAATGGCTGCGCATGACTTACGAAATCCAATCGGAGTTATACAAAGCTTCGCAAATATCATGTTAAGCAAATCCATTGGTCCATTAACTGATGATCAACACGAGTTTATAAAGCGAATTGATCAATCGTCTGTTTTTATGATGGGCTTGCTTGAAGATGTATTGGATTTTTCAACAATTGAGTCTGGAACAATGAAGTTGACTCGAGAAGAGTTTCCTATTGGAGATTTAATAAAAGAAGGGTTATCTTCAAATAAGGTTCATGCGCGGACTAAAGATATAACACTGTTGTTAGAAGATAATGGAGCGCTTCAAGAAAAGATAAATGGCGATAAAAATAAACTATTTCAAGTAATGCATAATATGATTGATAATGCGATAAAGTATTCCGAAAATAATACAGTTGTAAATATTAAAGTTGATGTAGTTGGCGATAATGTTCGCATTAGTGTGTCGGATCAAGGTGTTGGTATTCCTGAAGATGATTTAAAAAATCTATTTGAACCGTTTTTTAGAGCGAAAAATAAACCTACAGGTGGTGAAAAAAGTACAGGTTTGGGTTTGTTTATTATTAAACGAATTGTTGAAGCTCACAAAGGAGAGCTAGCGGTGAGTAGTATAGATGGTCAGGGAAGTAAATTTTCATTTAGTCTGCCTAAGCACGTCTAAATACAGTCAGTATAAGTTCTTTAGTTAAATTCTCGAATTATATCACCATGCTGGAAAAGCATGGCAAGCGCTACATTCTGTAGGAGATACAGGATCGTGACCGCCAGGTAATGCGTGACATTCTTGACAGGTTATTACCTGATTGTGATCCATATTAACCGAGACCCAGCCAATTGGGGTGTGACATGCCTGGCATAAATTTGAGGTGTTGCCATGAATTAGCGGCTTGTTGTGACATGATGAACATGCTTGTCCAGAAAATAAATTGTGGTTGACAGAAGTGACTATCCAAGTTGTTGTCGAGTGGCACATATCACAGCCTAGGTTTGTTGCAAAATGTACTGCTGGTTGACGATGGCATCCATTACAAGTACCGAGCACTTCGTTGTGATCCATGAATGTTACCGGCGCAAAATAAGTTGTCGTATGACAGGCGTCGCAGGTGACTGTCGTTCTTATATGTGCAGTTGGTGTGAAATGACAACCATTGCATGAGCCAAATATTTGAGTGTGATCAACAGTAAATACAGGTGACCAAGCGGCAGTTAAATGGCAGGTACCACAATTTTCAGATGTGGCGATATGTGAGCCAGATTTTGTCGGTGCCAATACGCCGTTGTGACAGAATTGACAGCTACCAACAACTTCATTGTGATCGGTTCGAATTGCTGGAATCCATAAGCGAGTCGCATGACAGGCGTCGCAACGATCGGATGAATTTATATGTGTTGTTCCTTTGCCCGTTGCAATAAATTGATTGTGGCAATCAATGCAAGAACCAAATGCTTGGGTGTGATCTACGGTTATCACCGGGCTCCAGGATATTGTTGAATGACAACTTTCACAAAAAGTGGATGAACTAATATGTGTGGGGCCCATACCTGTTGCAATGGAATTGTTATGGCAAGTTAAGCAGTCTCCACTAACGGTTGAATGATCAACGCCAAGTATGGCAGTCCAGGTAGTCGTACTATGGCAAGCTTCACAAGCATTGCTACTGGCAATATGATTAGCTGATTTACTGTGGCATGATGAACATTGTCCAGTTACTTCGTTGTGATCCATGATTAATGCTGGAATCCATCCAGTTGAAGCATGGCATGCTTCACATGCGTTGGTAGTGCTAATGTGTCGTAGGCTTTTGCCTGTGTTGTTCACGCCATTATGACAAACACCACAATTGCCTAAGGTTTGGGAATGATCTACAGCGATTGCAGGCACCCATACTACCGAAGAATGGCAAGCTTCACATAAGCGAGTACTAGAAATATGTCTAGATGATTTTCCACTAATTTTGCTACCATTGTGACAATCACCGCAGGGACCAATGACTTGTGTATGATCATTTGTTGGTGCGGGTCGCCATGCAATAGTGCTATGACATGCTTCGCAAGCATCTGTAACCGGTATATGAAATGAGGGTTTACCAATGGCACTTACATTGTTATGACATTCTATGCATATACCTGTTACTTGGCTGTGGTCAAAAGTTATTGCCGCGGCCCAGACTGAAGTAGCATGACAAGCACCACATTCACCGGTAGTTGCTATATGAGTATTCGATTTACCAACGACATTTACACCATTGTGACAGGAATCACATCGACCGATAAGCTCAGTATGATTAATGTCTTTAACCGGTGTCCAAGTTAACGTTGAGTGACAAGCACCACAAATATCTGTTGAATTAATGTGGTCAGGATTTTTTCCAATTTTAATAATGCCGTCATGACATGTGATGCAGGCTTCTGTGATTTGTGTATGGTCAACAAATTTTACCGGAGTCCATGAAATGCTTGAGTGACAACTACTGCAAATATCCGTTGTAGCAATATGCGTTACGCTTTTACCAACGGCGATAGTATTATTGTGACAATCTATGCAAGTGCCAGTAACATTCGCATGATCTACTTTGGGTGTTGGCCGCCACGCCAATGTTGAATGACAGCTTACGCATGAATCAGTGCTGGCTATGTGGGTGTTGGATTTACCGAGTGCAATTATACCGTTGTGACAACTTTCGCAAGTGCCAGTGACTTGGGTATGGTCTACTTTGGATATGATTAACCAAGCATTGCTTAAATGACACGCTTCGCAAACATCACTACTTGAAATATGGCTTGGGGGTAACCCTGATGCAGAAGTGCCATTGTGGCAGCTAACGCAATTTGTCGTTAATCCCGTGTGATCAAATAATGTATTGCTGGTTAGCCACTGGGTTGTGGAGTGACACGCTGAACATTCACTACTAACAGGAATGTGATTGGCAGACTTGCCTGTAGCAATTGTACCATTGTGACAGCCAGAACAACTTCCCAATACTTCTGTATGATCTATATGGGTTGCGGGGACCCAGCTGGTACTACTGTGGCAGGCAGAGCAGTTGGTGCTTGAAAGAATATGAGATGTGGTTTTGTCGGCATTGTGGCAACTATTACATGAGCCGGTTACTTCATTGTGGTCAATTGACAGAGCAGGTTTCCATTGAGTATTACTGTGGCATGCTGCACATAATGTTGAACTATTAATATGGTAAGTAGGAGTGCCACTCGCTTTGACACCATCATGACATGAATCACATGTGCCTAAAATTTCTTGATGGTTGGTTACGGTGCCTGCAAGCCAGGAAAACGTATTGTGACAGGCAGAACAGATGTCGCTACTGTTGATATGGGCAATGGATTTGCCTGGATTTATTGAATTATTGTGGCAACTAATGCAATTACCAACGACTTCAGTATGGTCGATGCGTTTTATGGGTGTAAATGCCAATGAGGAATGACAGGCATTACACGCTACACTTGTTGCAGGGTGATTTGCTGGGCGCCCTTTGGCAATGGTATTGTTATGGCATGATTCGCATTCACCAATAACTTGATTATGATTGACTCGTATCACAGGGCGCCAAGTTGCAACGTTGTGACAGCTTTGGCATTGAGATGTTGTTGCTAAATGATTTAAAGGTGTTGGAGTTGCTGTTGTTCCATTGTGGCAACTAATGCAGTTATCGATAATTCCGGTGTGATCAAATAAAGTTCGCAGTGCTCGTGAACTAATACTCGCTGTATTACTGTTTTGAATCTCTTGGTTTGAATGACATGTTTCACATGGTGAAGTTGTTGGGAAGTGATTGTTGGGCAGTTCAATAAATTCGTTAGAATAACTGTTTGGTGAAAATATGATTAGTAGAAAACAAAACAATAAATACAGGGAATGAGTATAAGCAATACTGTACTCATTTTTTTGTAAAATAAAATAGGCGCTACCTGACAAAGGTTGCTTAAATCTGCCCATACTCTTCCCACGTTAGTATTAACGTTATTTAATCGTACTTTTGTGTAACTACTCTTCTCACTAAGCTTGTTCGAAACGCAATGTTTGAAGCGTTTATTTGCATCATGTGAATTGTGCAAATCATTTATCTTATCGAACTAATCAAAAGTGGTTTAACTAGTTACACTTTTATTGTTTTTATAGTTTGGTGCTTGTAATTGTTTTAAGCGGAGATGAAACAACTACATATATATTTGTTAAGTTGAAATGGTCGATTGCAAGGTTTTAGAAAAGTGTTAAGTCGTATTAGAATGACTAGCAATACAAAAACCAATTACTATATTGCCACGGTATGCCGAAAAGGTTAATTAAAACTGAATTGTTTTTGTACTATTACCTTCTCGTGTATAGTCGGTGCTTAGTTGGTTGTAATAAAAATTCACCAGAGTATTACAACCAACTAAATCAGCATCTAAGGAAAACTTTTTGTTATTTGATTCCTACTTATAGTTTTGTAGAGAAACCTAAAAAAGTCAACGTAATTACTCAAGAATTGTTAATATGAAAATAAGCTGAAAAATAAAAAAAGAAATAATATAAGAGTATAAGCTTTAATTTTAGTGGTTATTAATTATTAGACAGGTTCGTTGTCGGTAGATTTTGATGTAGAAGTTATTTCACTTGTTGTAACGGCATTGTTTAAATCGATTAAAATATTTTCATCTACTACTTTAATAGTATAAGTGCGTAAATCCTTTTCGCCTCGAATAAAATTTAATGCTTGGATGCCAGGAGGAAAATTTGCCCACTTTTCTGCTTTTCCGGTTTTAATATCAAACTCAGCGTGATGAAGTTTGCATTGAATTTTGCAGTCGTCAACTATTGTGCCCTTTTCCAACGGAGCAAATAAATGTGTACATTTTGATTGAGTGGCATAGAAGCCATCACTTAGATGAAAAAGAATAATTTTCTCACCAGCTATTTCAAATGCCTTCATTGTTCCTAAGGCAATTTCACTTTGTTTACATAAAACTTCATATCCCATAATATTCTCCTTTTAATAATCTTGTAATTCTTCTGGATATTCTGATTTTAAGGCATTTATTGCTTTAATATGTCGTTGGTTTAATTTAACCATATCATTGCTTAGTACTGGTCCAGTCGTTAGCCAATTAACTTCTGTGGCTAAGAATGAGTCCCAGCGGTTCTCTTCAGAATGATTTTGCAGCTTATTAGATAAACGTTGTGTCTGAGCTTGTAAGCGTTGACTTGAAGCATCTTCAGGCGTATCAATATCCGCAATAATTTCCAATTGAACCGTCGTTAGGTTTTTATGTTCCCGATTTTTCTTAGCTTCGTTAATAAATAATGCAGTTGAGTTATCTTGCTGAGCAAGTTGAATTAAATTTTGAAAACGTTGATTAATACGCTGATTCCAATCATCTTGACTTGGTTGTTCGACTGTGTTCATTTTAGCCACAAAGTCGTCAACATTAATTTCTTGCTCAGAATTGATTGCGTTTTCCAGCAAAATACAAATGTCAGATTTCTGCTTCAAGCGTAATAAATCAGTTATGATTTGTTGTTTATCTAAAGATTCAATTTTACGTTCGTAAAGATGCATAGCAGTTGAAATACGTTTGTCGAATGCTTCGTCGGCTTTTATGTTAGTTTTACCTAAACTTTTTAAGTCAATTTTTAGTTGATTGAAAGTCGATTTTGATTGGCCGATTTCTTTAGGTGATTGATTGCAAAAATTTTCGATTTTTGTAACAACTGCATCTTTTTGGGTAACCTGTTGTTCGGCTTCAATTTCTTTTTGTTTGTTTGCATCTTCTCTGCGAGCAAATACGGCGTCAGAAGCTAGTTTAAACTGGCTCCATAATTCACGCTCTTTGTTATGTTGTATACGACCCGCTTTTTTCCAACGTTGCTGTAGAGATTTAGCTGCATCAATTGCTTCTTGTAGATTCTCCACCTCAATTAATGCTAGTGCTTCAGTAATGATATTTTCTTTTACTTTAGTGTTTCTGTCCCATTCTTGATTTAAAGCAGCTTTTAATTGATTGAATGAATCGTAAAAACGCTTATTCAAATTTTTTCGTTTTTTCTTGTCAACTAAGCCGAGCTCTTGCCATTCATTGCGGGAATGACGAAACAAGGTTTCGACTTTTTTCCAATCGATATTTTCCCAATTGGCTTGTTTTAAGAATGACTCAAGGTCTTCGAGAAATTTTATGCGTTTTTGATAGTTTTCTTCAAAGAGCTTAGCTTCATTTGAAAAGAACTCTTTACAAGGTTCATAGGCTTTGTCACAGACTGTTTGAAATTTCTCCCACAATTCTTGCGAACTATCTTTTTCAGAAGGGCCTAATTTCTTCCAGTCATTTCTTGCTTGACTAATGATATAAGCAATTTCTTTGGGGTCTAAATCACTGTCGATGAGAACTTCGACTTTTTGAATCAGTTGTTCTTTTTGCGGCGTGTTGGCCCACGATCGCCAGTTGCTGAGTTCATTGATCTGTTTCGAGATGTTATTTAGGCGGTCGTGCAGTTGGTGTATGCTTTTTGCGCCATATTTTTCCATTTCTTTAATATTACTTTGCACAGTTTTTCGTAGTTGTGTGGCTTCTTTCAAGATACCGTTACTTAAATGATTTTCGATTTCATCTAAGTGTGTTTTTGTGTCAGATGCCAGTTCTTCCACACGTGATTGTTGTTTCTCAATAATTGAAGAGGCTTGGTTTAATTTATTTTTAATATCTTGCTTTAATTTCGAGATATCTTCGTTGAGTTCAGTAGAAGCATAACTATTTACTTTGTTTTCAAGTTTCTTGAGTGTTTGCTCGGTGAGTTTAAATGGATGTTTAATATGGTGGCTAATATCTTTATTTAATTTTTCCAAAGAGTCGAGTAGAGTCTTATTGTGAAGACGATCCTTCACATCTTTTTTGATGATTTTTAGAGCATCATCAAATTGGGCGCGAATCTCTTCCTCAATATCTTTGGGTAGTGTTTGTAATTTGTGCCAGTTGGATTCTTGTTCTTTTGTTGTATTGCTAATGTTGGTTATTTCTGTGTGATCTAATTCTGGATTTTGTTCAAGTTGTGCAAGAAGCTCATGCAGTTGGTTGATGATTGATTGTTTTTCTTCTTTTATGGGCAAATAGGTAGCTTCTTCTTTTAATCGTTCCTCATGACGTTTTAAATATTCATTATAAGCATTGGTAAATTTACTTTTAGCTTGTTCAAAGCGACTCTGTAATTCTAAAGCGTCTGTGTTTTCAAGTTCTGTCCATTGTTGGGTATAATTATCGAATTGAATTTTGTCTCGTTGCCATAAACCTTTACTTCCAAGGCTTTCAATACTGAGGCATATTTGCTTTTGAGCGGCTAATAATTTAGCAGGCTTTTCTGCTTCAATGATAAGTTGATCCAGTCGTTCCTTTACAATGCGACTTACATTTTTATCTTTTGTTTTTGTTGCCCGAAAAACTCGATCTAATGTTGATTTTTGGGAAAGTTTTTGTGCGGCACTCTCCCTAATATCACTATTGCTATCGGAAATTGCTAGATTCCCAAGCAATGCTTCACGAGAAATATTATCGATGGCAGCTTTTCTTAATGCTGTTGTATTTCCATTTTCTGCGATGTATTCATACAATTTTTGATCATTAAGTTGTTGAACTTTTTCAATTCTTTGCTCGTCTGTTAGGTTTGACTCGACCTGGCCTGACAAGGTTTGTTGAATAAGTTTGTTTGCCAGTTCTTTGACTTTGGTATTTGTATTTGCTTGACCAATTTGACTGATTGCATCTAGGTCGGTGATTCGTTTTAAGGCGAGTAGTCGTAATTCACTACTATCATCGGAAGTCGCTACTTCTTTAAAAATTGCTTGATTCTCAGCCTTGTCGAGACCAACAAGTGCTTGTTTTCTGATAGAGGGATCGTTATTTTGCCATTTTGGCTTAAATAAATTTTTAAATAGTTTCATTTTCGCAACCATTGAAATTTGAGTTTTTGTGAAGCAGCTTAGCTTAAATCCGTTTCATGCCTAATATCTGCATGCCAATTTAATGAATTTTAACGTGTTTATGTATATTTATGCGAAATAATTGCATACGAGTTAGATTTTGTCGTGATATGTCATAAAAATGATATACAACTGTCATAATGCATAATTGTGTCATCGAAATGTAATAATTTGCATGGATAATTCGCGATATATCTATTTATAGGCGTATATTTGTATTATGGCCCAAAAAGTTTTACTCATTGAAGATGAAGCAGCAATTCGAGAGATGTTACAGTTTGCTTTGCGGCAGGCAGATTATGATGTATTTCAATCTGAAACTGCTCAAGAAGCAACTGATATATTAACTAAGGAAGCTATCGATTTGATATTGCTTGATTGGATGTTACCGGGAATTAGCGGTGTTGAATTGTGTAAACGGCTTAAAAAAGATAGTCATTATAAGAAAATACCAATTATTATGCTCACAGCTAGAGCAGAAGAAGATGATAAAATTCAGGGTTTAAATGCTGGTGCTGATGATTATTTGACCAAGCCATTTTCTCCGCGGGAACTAATGGCGAGGATTAATGCTGTTCTTCGGAGAGTTAGCAGTAATAAAGTTGAAGATAAAATTTTGGAATACGATGGTTTAGTTCTAAACGATAATTCTCATCGCATAACGGCTAACCAAAAAACCGTTGAGTTGGGCCCGACTGAATATCGTTTGCTACAGTTTTTGATGAGCCATCCAGATAGGGTATATTCTCGGGCACAACTTTTGGATAATGTCTGGGGCAGTAATGTGTATGTGGAAGAGCGCACTGTTGACGTACATGTTCGGCGTCTACGTAAATCATTAGAAGAGACAAGTCATGATCACCTCATTCAAACAGTCCGTGGAGCAGGGTACCGCTTTTCTATAGAACAATAAAAAAGTTTTAGAAGGTAATAATGTTAGCAGCAGAATATTGGCGACTTATTAGTGTAAGTTTATTGGGTGGTTTGATTGGTTTTATTTTTGATCAGCTGACCATGGGTTTGCTTGTTGGTTTAATCGTCTATATTGTATATCACCTTAAAAATATTCATCGCCTTAGTAAATGGTTAATGGACTCCAAAACCTCCTCTGAGCCCCCTGAAGGTAAAGGTATTTGGTTTGGAATATTTAACCGAATTTATGCGCTGCAAAAGCGTAATAAAAGTCAGAAAGTAAAACTGGCATCTGCATTAACACGATTTCAAGACGCCGCATCTGCTATGCCTGACGGTATGTTAATACTCACTCACGACGGTAAAATTGAATGGTTTAATCAAGCCACTAAACGTTTACTTGGCTTAAAATCCCCTCAAGATATTGAACAGCCTTTAACCAACCTTATACGATATCCCGCATTTAAAGAGTTTGTTGAGTCCGGGTATTATGGTGATGACGGTATAGAGATTTTATCGCCAGTTAACGAAGCGATTATCATTCAAATTCGAATTGTACCTTACGGTAAGGGCAAAGCGTTGATGGTTGCGCGTGATGTCACTAGGGTTAGTCAGCTTGAGCAGGTGCGCCGACATTTTGTAGCAAATATTTCCCATGAACTGAGGACGCCGTTAACCGTATTAACAGGCTACATGGAGACTTTGTTGGATGACACAAAAAAACCTCAAAACGAATGGCATGACCCTATGCAGCTGATGTATTCGCAAACAACTCGAATGGAAGGCATTGTCAAAGACTTATTGCTATTGACTCGAATCGAAAATTATTCCGGAACAGTAGACGGGGATATAGTTGATGTGCCGCAATTAATTGAAATGTTGTTAGAAGAAGCGAGAATGCTGGGTATTGATAAAAAACAAGCATTAACAGCTGACTATGATGCCTCATTAAAACTACGTGGCAAACGAGAGGACATCCAAAGTGCTCTATCTAATTTGGTAAGTAATGCTGTTCGTTATACACCGAAAGGTGGAAAAATCCATATGAAATGGTTTGCTGATGAAGAAGGTGCTCATTTCAGTGTTGCAGATTCTGGCGTTGGTATTTCTCAAATGGATATTCCCAGATTAACAGAGCGCTTTTTTCGAGTGGATGAAGCTCGATCACGTGAAACTGGTGGAACCGGTTTAGGTCTCGCTATTGTAAAGCATGTTTTAAATCGTCACGATGGCTCTCTTTCAATTGAAAGTACCTTGGGTAAGGGCAGTCAATTTTCTTGTAATTTCCCTTCTTCACGCATTATTTCTGATGCTGCTGATAGCCAGCTAACGGCTAAAGATAGTGCGTAAATAGTATCTATTTACGAGAACACGCTAATTCTTGAGTAATATCCCAAATCTATTCTGTTTTTAATCTAATAATATCAATAACTTATTGCCTGTAACAAAACTGTAACATAACTGTAATAAAACTGTCAGTAAGCAAAATCATACTAACGCGAGTTCTGAAAAACAAATCGCACACATATGATTAGGAGTAGAAATATGAAATTAAAATCAACTATGTCACTTTCGGTGGCAGGTTTACTGTTAGGTTTATCTGCAAATAGCTTTGCTGTCACAAAAGTTGATCCAGCTTTACCTGACTACAAACCAACGAGTGGTGTATCTGGAAACCTATCGAGCGTAGGTTCAGACACGTTGGCTAACTTGATGACTTTATGGGCAGAGTCGTTTAAACGCGCTTACCCAAATGTTAATGTTCAAATTCAAGCGGCTGGTTCTTCAACCGCGCCACCAGCGCTGACTGAAGGTACGTCAAATTTTGGCCCCATGAGTCGTAAGATGAAAAGCAAAGAGCTTGAGGCTTTTGAGCGTCGCCATGGTTATAAACCTACGGCTATTCCGGTAGCAATTGATGCGCTTGCCGTGTATGTACACAAAGACAATCCACTTAAAGGGCTAACCATTCCGCAAGTTGATGCAATATTTTCAGCCACTCGCAAATGTAATTACGAAAAAGATATTAAAGGTTGGAAGGACGCAGGTTTAACAGGTGCATGGTCACCACGGAGCATTCAAATATTCGGGAGAAATTCAGTCTCAGGAACTTACGGATATTTTAAGAAAAAAGCACTCTGTAAAGGTGATTACAAAAATAATGTTAATGAGCAGCCTGGTTCTGCATCTGTCGTTCAATCTGTTTCTGCCTCGTTAAACGGTATTGGGTATTCAGGTATTGGTTATAAAACCTCGGGTGTTCGAGCTTTACCTTTGGCGAAAAAAGCAGGTAAAGATTTTGTAGATGCAACACCTGAAAACGCCATCAAGGGCACGTATCCATTGTCTCGTTTTCTTTTTGTATATATCAATAAACAACCGAATAAGCCGCTTTCGCCATTAGATAGAGAATTTATAAAAATGGTAATGTCTAAAGAAGGCCAAGAAGTGGTTGTAAAAGATGGTTATATTCCACTTCCTGCAAAAGTTGTTGAAAAATACTTGAAGAAAATTAAGTAAAATTTTTCGTAATGTGAATAACCTGCGTCTAATAGTTTAGTTGCAGGTTTTTTCGTAATTAAAATGATTCAGCGTAAACACAAGGCTCTATAGAATTTAAAATATGTCGCGATCAAAATTAATAAATAGCCCTAAAACAGCTCGCCATAAGTGGCGTATGTTAAGCGATAAACTTGCTGCCTATGCAGTTAAGCTTGGCGGTATGGGAGTGATAGTTGCAATCACTCTTATCTTTTTCTATTTGTTAATGGTTGTATTGCCATTATTTGAATCTGCAGAAATTGAAAAACTGCAGACATACGAGTTGTCTACACCTCAAAATAGCGCAGCTTTACATTATATAATTGATGAGCAAGGCCGTATTGCCATGAGAATTGGTGAAGATGGCAAACTGGTGAGTTTTAAAGCTAATAGCGGTGAAATTATTAATGAGGAGCAACTCACGGAATTCGCTATCACAAGTTTTGCTAAGTCTGAGCTCAGTTCTGGTATCGTTGCTTTAGGTTTGGAAAATGGAACTGTATTAGCTTTAAAACTAAGCTTTAAGGTAACTTACGAAGGGCAAGAGAAAGTTATAACGCCACGTTATGAGTCTTTGTTGGGTGAAGAGTCAGTTGTTGTTGACGAAGATGAAAAAGCTTTAAAACATATTGCTATTCAAGGTAATGAAGAAGGTTACAGTATAGCCTCTATTAATAGTGATAATAAGCTTCGTGTTACTCAATTTACGGTTGAAGAATCTTTGTTTGAAGATGAACAGAGCTTTGAGATAAATAGTTATGACATAGAAACACCAAATTACGAAGTTAAACATGTGTTGATGGACAATGAGCAGCGAATGCTCTATTTAGTCGATGCGCGTGGTGGTATCAATTTCTACAATATTGCTGATAAAGAAAACATGAAACTCGTTGAGCGAGTTGATGTGACGGAGTCCAAGTCTGAAATTACAGATATTCAGCTTGCATCAGGTAGCATTTCTTTATTGGTAGCAGAGAGTACCGGTCGTGTTTCACAGTGGTTTCCGGTGCGTGATGAAAATAATCAATACAAGCTTTCTTTTGTTAGAGAGTTTTCTCAAAATAAATCATCTGTTGTTAAAATTACCAGTGAATATTTTCGCAAAGCATTTTTAAGCATTAATGAAGATGGTGAATTGGGTATTTTTCATCTAACTGCTCATCAAAATGTATTATTAGATACAGTCACTCAACATAAAATTAAACATTTGGTTGTGTCACCACGAGCTGACTTTGTGTTGTTAGAAGATGAGAAAGGTGGTTTCCAGTCCTGGCGAATTGACAATGAATTCCCTGAAATATCTGCGAACTCACTTTGGAGCGAAGTTTGGTATGAAGGGTATAGTGAACCAGAATATCTTTGGCAATCTTCTTCAGCAAGTAACGATTTTGAACCTAAGTTTAGTTTGGTACCTCTGTCCTTTGGAACAATAAAAGCTGCATTTTATGCCATGTTGGTAGCGATGCCTTTGGCCATTTTTGGCGCAATCTACACAGCCTATTTTATGTCGCCAAAATTGCGACAGACGGTTAAACCTTCAATTGAAATAATGGAAGCATTGCCAACAGTTATTCTCGGATTTTTGGCGGGATTATGGTTTGCTCCATTTTTAGAGTTGCATATGCCTGGGGTGTTTGCCGTCTCGATAATACTACCGCTTGGGGTCATTCTATTTGGTTATCTTTGGTATAAATTACCGAATCACTTAACTTCATGGGTGCCCGATGGCTGGCAGCCTGTTCTATTATTACCGGTTATTATTTTAATTGTTTGGGGCGCGCTAGCTTTAAGCCCTCAGATGGAAATTTGGTTTTTTGGTGGCAATATGCCAATTTGGCTGAATGAAGAATTAGGCATAGGTTTCGATCAACGTAACGCCATGGTTGTGGGTTTTGCCATGGGTTTTGCGGTCATTCCAACGATATTTTCGATTGCGGAAGATGCAATATTCAGTGTACCCAAATATCTGACTAATGGTTCTTTAGCTTTAGGTGCAACCCAGTGGCAAACATTAATAAATGTTGTCATTCTTACGGCAAGTCCTGGTATTTTTTCAGCGGTGATGATTGGGTTTGGGCGGGCCGTAGGGGAAACCATGATTGTTTTGATGGCCACAGGTAATACACCGGTAATGGATTTTAGCGTTTTCGAAGGGATGCGTACTTTGTCAGCAAATATTGCTGTGGAAATGCCGGAGTCTGAAGTGGGAAGTACCCATTACAGAGTGTTATTTTTAGCCGCGCTAATATTATTTGTATTTACTTTTTTCTTTAACACGATTGCAGAAGTAGTTCGGCAGCGATTACGTATGAAGTACAGCTCACTATGAAGACTTGGTTTAAAAGTGGCTCACCCTGGATTTGGTTATCTGGTGCTAGCGTAAGTTTAAGTTTAATTATGGTTGTTGGCCTTGTTGGTCTTATCGCCGTAAAAGGCTTAGGCATTTATTGGCCTGGCACACTGCATCAATATGAATTCTTAAATGAAGATGGTAGTAAAGAGTTTGTTATTGGTGAGGTTTATGATTCCGAGTTGGTTAATCGTGAGCGTTTGAAAGATAGTGGTATCACTATTTCAGAAAATGAAGAGTGGATATCACGTGTTTTAATTAAAACCGGCAATCGCGATATCTATGGATCTGACTTCCGTTGGATTATTGAAAAAAATGCAAGTCGTGTAGATTCTCCAAAAGAGCTTGTCGCTTTTGTTCGCCGGGAATGGGGAAATATATACGGTAGTCTTGAGTCGATTAAGGAAAATGGCGTTGTAGTTTCAGCAGGAAACTGGGATGCTTTCAATGAGCGTCTAAAGCACGTTACAGAATTACATGACAAAATTGAGCAAATTGAAAAACATGATATTGGTGGTATTAACTATGAAATTGAACGTCTTAGATTAGCGCAAAAAAAATTAGTACTTGAAGGTCAGTTTAATGTTTCCGCTGAGTCAGAACTGAAAAGTCGTGAACAAAGCCTTCAACAAGAATATAAACTTCAGCAAGAACAATTAGTCAGTTTATATCAGCAAGTTAAACGCGATGCAGTTGTTGTAAAAATTGCCGGTGGCCAACTGGTAGATGTCAATTTAGAACAAATAGTTCGAGCATATAAACCTAATGATATGGGCATGTTGGCAAAAGTTTTCTTTTATGTAGAAAGTATTTGGTTGTTTGTAAGTGATGATCCTCGTGAGGCGAACACAGAGGGAGGAATTTTCCCCGCCATATTTGGTACAGTAATGATGGTCCTCATTATGTCTGTTATTGTTACGCCTTTTGGTATTGTTGCAGCTGTTTATTTACGTGAGTATGCCTCTCAAGGTTTTATGACACGCATGGTGCGAATAGCGGTTAATAATCTGGCAGGTGTGCCATCAATCGTTTACGGTATATTTGGTCTAGGTTTCTTTATCTATTTTCTTGGTGGCAATATTGATCAGTTGTTTTTCCCTGAGGCTTTGCCTACGCCAACTTTTGGAACACCAGGTATTATGTGGGCATCATTGACTTTGGCGATATTAACATTGCCCGTGGTTATTGTGGCAACGGAAGAAGGGTTATCGCGAGTCCCAAAATCTATTCGTGAAGGCAGTTTGGCCTTAGGCGCTACTAAATGGGAAACATTATGGAAAACAGTTTTACCCATGGCCAGTCCAGCTATGATGACAGGTTTAATATTGGCAGTAGCGCGAGCAGCAGGTGAAGTTGCGCCGTTGATGTTGGTTGGTGTTGTTAAGCTTGCCCCTTCATTGCCTTTAGATGGGAATTTTCCATTTCTACATCTCGATCGTAAATTTATGCATTTGGGTTTTCACATTTATGATGTTGGTTTTCAAAGCCCAAATGTTGAAGCTGCTCGGCCGTTGGTATATGCCACAGCGTTATTACTTATTGTTGTTATAATATTTTTAAATTTGGCTGCGATTTCTATACGAAATCGTTTGCGTGAAAAGTACAAAGGTTTAGACCATTAAAATGAGTGAGACGAAGAAAATCGAAGAAAATTCATCAGCTGATGACATTTGTATTAAAGTGAATGATTTGAGACTCAGTTATGGGCAGACTGAAGCCTTGCACGGGATTAATTTGAGTTTGCCACGCCATAAAGTTTCAGCATTTATCGGTCCGTCAGGGTGTGGTAAATCAACACTTTTACGTTGTTTTAATCGAATGAATGATTTGGTGGACACTGTAAATATTACCGGTGAAATTCAAATTGATGGTGAAGATATTTATGCGCCAGATGTAAACGTTGCTGATTTACGTCGTCGAGTAGGTATGGTTTTTCAAAAACCTAACCCTTTTCCTAAATCAATTTATGAAAATGTTGCGTACGGCTTGCGTATTCAAGGTGTGAAAAGTCGACGTAGACTGGACGAGGCCGTAGAAAAAGCATTAAAAGGTGCAGCTTTGTGGGATGAAGTAAAAGATCGATTACATGAAAGTGCGATGGGATTATCAGGCGGTCAGCAACAGCGAGTCGTCATAGCGCGTGCTATTGCCATTGAGCCTGAAGTTTTGTTGCTTGATGAGCCAGCTTCCGCATTGGACCCCATATCAACATTGAAAATCGAAGAGCTGATTTATGAACTTAAAGATGACTACACTATACTAATAGTAACGCACAATATGCAACAGGCAGCTCGTGTTTCAGATTATACCGCGTTTTTGTATATGGGTGACGTGATCGAATTTGATGATACAAATACGATTTTCACAAATCCTGCGAAGAAAAAAACCGAGGATTATATTACCGGGCGTTATGGGTAAGATAGTTTTAAACCTGTATTCGTTTAGAATTTAGGTTATTTGGAATAGGCACATATTTGATTTGGAAAAGGAAATATTATGGATATTGAAGGCATCGGTCACCACATCTCTCGTCAATATAATGAAGAGTTAGAAGAAATTCGTACAAAAGTTATGGAGATGGGTGGTTTGGTTGAACAGCAATTAAATAATGCTGTAGATGCTTTGGTTGACAATGATCGAGACTTGGCGGATTCAGTGATCATGAATGATTTAAAAGTCAATTCTCTGGAAGTGGACATTGATGAAGAATGTGTACAAATACTTGCTAGGCGTCAACCAGCAGCAGGCGATTTGCGTTTAATCATGACAGTCATCAAGACCATTACGGATTTAGAGCGTATTGGTGATGAAGCAGAACGTATTAGTAAAATGTCCTTGAAACTCAGTAAGTCCGATGTTGTTGATTCATCGGTTTCAGCAATTGGCCACATGGGACATCATGTTCGTCATATGGTGCATGATGCTTTGGATGCGTTCGCAAGAATGGATGCAGAAGCTGCTTTAAAAGTCTGGCATGAAGATCGAAAAGTTGACAAAGAATATGAAGGCATTATGCGCCAGTTAATGACCTTTATGATGGAAGACCCACGATCTATCCCGAATGTGTTGGATTTACTTTGGTCTGTTCGATCATTAGAGCGAATTGGTGATAGAGCAACAAATATATGTGAATATGTAATGTATCTTGTAAAAGGCAAGGACGTACGACATACATCAGTTGAAAATATGGAAAAATATGTTTTGGGGCATAAATCAAAAAAATAATATTTTTATTAAATACTGAATAAGCTTACAACTCTTTGAGTTTGTTCAGTATCCTCTCAGTTCTTGCTTAAATCACATAACCAAAATTTAATAAATGTATGTCAGGATTCCTTTTCTTTTCATTTTGGGGTCTCTATAATCCCCAACTTTATAGCCAGCAGTGATTTTGAGGATTCTCATTTTCATTCAACTTTATAATATTAATAAGAATTATTGGAAATGAATTATGACTCGAATAATAATGAGCTTATTGTTAAGCGCAATGATGTATAGCACCGCAAGTAATGCAGGAAGTGAGACAGGAAAAGTAGTTTTAGCAGATATTGTAGCGGAAAACCAAAATATTGAACCAGGAACCTCGCTGACAATTCAAATTCGTTGTAATCCAAATAAGTATTGCCCTACTGTCGCTGATTTGTCAAAAAGCTTTGGTAAAAAATCGGGTAAGACAAACAAAAATAACGGTACAACTCCAATTAAAATAACTTCAGATACTTCAGATTGCGCAGATGGGTCTGTGTGCCTTTCTACGGTAGTTAGTGGAAACGCTGGAAATGCAGCTAAGAATAATAAGACTGACTCACCAGTTATATTAGATTGTATTGTTACACCTGATGATTGTCCCGTACCCGAGTTAACCACTCCGATTACAATTAAGTGCAAACCGGGAAAGAAAAATTGTCCAATTACTACGCCTTATAATTTCGAACCAAAGATTGGTGGCCAATCAAAACGAGGCAATACACACTTGACGTTAATTGATGAAAATTGTGGAGTTGAAAAAGTATGTCTTAGTCCAGTAGTATCGCCAAAGTCTAGAGGCAAGAGCAGTATTGGAGATTCTGACATTGATGCATTAAATAATGATGGTCAATACCCACGTTTTGTTTCTATGGTGCAGGATATCAATAAAAATATTCATATTACTTGGGTTGATAGCGGTCCATACCAACATGATTTTGAAGCTACGAGTGGTTTGTTTTATAAAGCAAATACTGTTTTTTATAAAATGATTTCAGAGACCGGTGATGTGCTAATTGCGCCTACACGAGTAGTTGATAATACAGATGCTGCTGGCAGACCAGATATTATATTAGATGATCAACAGCGAGTGCATATTGTTTGGGCCGCTTGGCCATGTGGTGTTGATTGGTGTTGGGGAAAATCTCATGTAGATCATTTGATGATTGATCCAGGGTTACATCTGAAGGACGGTTCAACATTGAATATTGAAAGTCACATGCCGGTTCTTCCGCATGTTATATCTGAAGACAATGACTATGCAGCTTATTGGGCACGCGCAACATTAGGGAAAGATGGCAATATTCATATTGTATGGCGAGATACTTTTTATTTGGATTTAGATCTATCGAATCTTTCAGATACGAAAATTCAATATTTGGAAATTAACTCAGATACTGGTTTACCAGAAAACCCTGAAGTAACCATAGCATCCGAAAATACTCATGGATATTTTGCCTATTCTTGGTTGCGATCAACTCCAAGTATTGCAAGCGATAGCACTGGTAATTTACATGTGGTTTGGTCAAGTGCTGATCTTGAGCCTTCTAATGGAGATTACATCGGTCAAGTAAGTTATATGATGCTTGATGGCCTTGATGGAAGCATTTTGATTAATGAGACAGTGATTGACTCGCAGCCATTAGCTCAATTCTCTCCAGCGAACATCATAGTTGATGAACTTGATAATATTCATATCGCGATTTCGGTTACAAGAATAGAAAACTGGGACTGGATTTTAACGCCAATGTACTATCAACTGAATCTAGATACTGTGCAAGCAAAAGGAAAGGCTGTAAATCCTTCAGATATTTTAGTACAGGGTCCAGTTAATGTTAGCAATGGTCTGCGTAATGGCGGGAGTTATACTGCACCCACTATACAGGCTGATAGCTTAAGCAATTTGCATATTATTTGGTTGAACAATCAATGGGCATATGAGAGTGCGGTAAATTACCAGAAAATTGATGGTGTAACAGGAATTCTTAATTACACATCACCTGTGGTTGTTGGGCATAGTAGTGGCCGTGATCAAGACGGGGATGTGACATGGAACGTCGGTACAAGTTTTGTGTTGAATAATGATGCAAATTCGGCAAGTGCTGCATGGTCTCATGCTTGGATAGGCGCGCTTGATTTTTTCTCTGTTGATGTTGGAAATGCAACTTTGAAATTTGAGAGTGTGGACAATGCTGTTGATTTTGCAAATTCTAATGTCGTGCTGAGCACCAGTGGTGGTGAAATTAACACGAATACAGATGCAAATGGGCAACTTCAACTTCAGGGGTTACCTTTGGCTGCAGGTGTGCAACAAAACGTTGGCATAAAGATCATTGGTGAAAATGCTTCTTGGGTCGGTTTAGAATCGTTGGATTTTGTAAATTCAAGCAACATTAGTTTAAATAAAGTCATTTTGTCTGAACTTAAAAAGAGTACGACAACTATCGTTGCAGGTGTTGGTTCTTCAGGCTATGAAATGATTGATGAGAACGGTGTTGTTGGAATTTACACGCCTTTGTATTCACCTGAAGGAATGGCTTCTGCACCTGATGGTAGTTTATTTGTTGTAGATACAAAAAATAATCGAGTATTGAAGCTTAGCGTAGATGGCGTTGCAACAATTGTTGCCGGGCAATCTGGTATCGCTGGATACAGTGGCGATGGTGGTCTTGCAATAAATGCAAAATTGAATCATCCCTCAGGAATAGGTCGAGACGCTTCTGGCAATCTTTATATTGCGGATTATTATAATCATGTTATTCGTAAAGTCGATATAGATGGTTATATATCAACTATTGCGGGTACCGGAGTCCAAGGTTTTTCTCAAGCGATGGGACTTGCCACTGAAATACAATTAGATTTACCTCAAAGTGTTGCAATAGCCCCAAATGGAACAATCATTATTGCTGATGTTGGTAGTCATTCAATCAAAGCCATTCGAACAGACGGCTACATGGAAACAATTGCTGGAAATGGAGCTTATGGGCTTGGACTAGATGGTATGTTTGCAGGCAATGCAATGCTGGGCGCACCTCGAAATGTTGTGATTGGTCCTGACGCAACCATTTATTTTGCTGACTCTTTGAATAACCGTATTAGGCGAATAAATGAATTTGGCATATTAAGTACTGTTGTGGGTACAGGAGAATTTGGATTTTCTGGTGACAATAACGCAGCAGATAAATCCACACTAAGAGAGCCTCGGTCTTTTGCTTTTGATGCAGATGGTAGTATTTATGTCGCTGATTCGTGGAACCATCGAATTCGACGTGTCATGCCGGATGGTTATATTGATACTATAGTTGGTACTGGTGATAATTTATCTTCATCGGGAGATAATATACCCGGTTTGTCGACTCCTATATCACTACCAAGTGGCTTGCTAGTTAGTCCCGATAATTCAGTTTATATGTCTGAAGAAGGTGGTCATCAAGTCCGTCGAATAGACTCGATGTAACATATCGACTAAGTATTTTTAAATTTACTGATAAAAAACGAGCTTTTAAGCTCGTTTTTTTGCTTAGATCAAAAGGAAATGTGTCGGTGAACATCTGGTATATATACTCAGTAATGACTTAATTAGTGTAATGAAACTCGTTTTATTTGTTAATCCCGTATATTATATGTAAAGCTAATAAACGTAAAAACGGCAAGCTTGATGCACAGAAATATTACGATTTTATACTAACAAAACATCAAGACACTATGTCAACACTTCTACATCAACTCATTTTCAATTCTGCTACAAAATTCCCGCATAACATTGCCCTGAGATCAAAATCCGATACTGTGGATTATAAATCTTTAATGAATGAAGTTACGACAATAGGTCATGGTTTTTTAAATAGCGGAATTTCTGAAGGGGATCGTATTGCTGTCTACTTACCCAAACGATTTGAAGCTGTTATTAGCTTTTTTGCGGCGTCATATGCTGGTATTGTATTTGTGCCTATTAATCCACTATTAAAACCCGCGCAGGTAGCTTATATTCTTAAAGACTGTAATGTTCAAATTCTCATCAGCTCAGACGATCGTCTAAGAAATCTAAAAGACACATTAGATAATTGCCATGACTTGTACCTCGTTATTGATGTAGATAACAAAGCTAAAAATGATGAAATGTCACATTACAAATTGGAGCAGTGGCAAAATATAAAAACGTCTAAGGCAATACCAGCTTACGCTAGAAAAGAAATGGATATAATTGCCATACTTTATACTTCTGGTAGTACTGGTGGGCCCAAAGGCGTAGTTTTATCGCATAAAAATTTAATACTAGGGGCCGAAAGTGTTGCACAATATCTAAAAAATACTGTAGATGATAATTTACTCGCGGTTTTGCCATTTAGCTTTGATTATGGTCTTAGCCAGCTTACTACTGCATTTTATGTTGGTGCTTGTGTAACACTTATGGATTATCTATTACCTAGAGATGTCATCAATACTATTGATAAATATAAAATCACAGGTTTAGCTGGCGTACCAACCATGTGGAATCAATTGGCAAACTTGGAATGGGAAAAAGGCAATTCCCTACGTTACATTAGCAATTCAGGTGGTACTCTACCATCATCCACACTCAGTAAGCTTCGAGCCTTAATTCCAAATACTGAAATTTACTTGATGTATGGATTAACCGAAGCTTTTCGTTCTACATATCTTGATCCCAAAGATATTAATAAAAAACCGAGTTCCATTGGTAAGGCTATCCCCAATGCAGAGATTTTCGTAGTACGCAACGATGGTAGTATCTGCGATGTGGACGAACCTGGCGAATTAGTTCATTGTGGACCGCTGGTCTCCTTGGGATATTGGAATAAGCCAGAAAAAATGGCGAAGACTTTTAAGCCAGCGCCTTCTCAGCAAGAAAATACGACAGAGTGTGCTATTGCTGTATGGTCAGGTGACAAAGTAAAACGAGATAAAGAAGGCTGTTTGTATTTCATATCTCGTGAAGACGAAATGATAAAGACTTCCAGCTATAGAGTGAGTCCGACGGAAATTGAAGATGTTGTTTATGCGAGTGGCCTAGTCACCGAAGCAGTTGCAATTGGTGTCTCGCATCCAGATATCGGGCAAGCTATTGTACTTATTGCTACACAAGCTAACCAAGTCACTAAAGAAGACTTACTCTCAGCATGTAAACAAAACCTTCCGACTTTTATGCTTCCAGCTCATATTGAATTCGTCGAAGAAATGCCAAAAAATTCTAATGGGAAAATAGATAGAATTAGTTTGGCATCCCAATTTAGTGATATCTTTGCCAGTGGGTAACTTATGAAATCAAAACCCAAGCATATACTCATGGATCAATTCCCCGTGATTAATGGTGAGTTACAATTTGCTAGTATGTCTATCACTCAACTTGCAAAAAAAGTAGGGCAAACACCATTTTATGCTTATGATCGCAGAGTAATTAAAAAACAGGTTGATTTACTACGTAATTCGCTGCCTAAAAATATTTACTTACATTATGCGATCAAAGCCAATCCTATGCTCGAATTAATCGATTACATGGCTACACTGGTGGACGGATTTGATTTAGCGTCTGCAGGCGAGTTAGCAATTGCATCAGACACAAAAATATCTCGACGGCATATCAGTTTTGCAGGACCTGCGAAAACCAATGATGATTTGTTGCAGGCAATTAAAGCCGATATTGTGATTAACATGGAATCCGAAAATGAAATGCATCGGATATCAACAATCTCAGCTGATCTCGGAGTGACGCCTAAAGTTGCCATACGAGTAAATCCCGATTTTGAGTTAAAAGCCTCAGGAATGAAGATGGGCGGTGGCCCAAAACCCTTTGGGGTAGATGCTGAGCGTGTACCACAAATGTTGGAGCAACTTGGAAATTCTAATCTGGAATTTTACGGCTTCCACATTTTTAGTGGATCACAAAACCTAAAATATGAAAGCATTATCGAAGCTCATAATAAAACCTTTGAACTTGCAATACATTTGTCAGAACACGCACCGAAACCACCAAAATTATTAAACATTGGTGGTGGGCTGGGTATCCCCTATTTTCCGGGTGAAAATAAAATTGATTTACAACCCATCAGTGACAACCTTAATCGTATAATGCCCAATATAAAACAAAAATTACCTCAAACTGAAATAGTCATGGAGCTTGGTAGATTCTTGGTGGGTGAATCTGGTATTTACGTTTGCAAAGTCATAGATAAAAAAATCTCACGTGGTGAAACATTTCTCTTGACCGATGGCGGCTTACACCATCATCTTGCTGCATCTGGTAACTTAGGACAAGTTATACGAAAAAATTATCCAGTTATGATTGGAAATAAAACAAATGCCCCTCTGGAAACTGTTAATATTGTTGGGCCTCTCTGCACACCACTAGATATAATTGCTAATCAAGTAGAATTACCAATAGCAGAAGCTGGTGATTTGGTGGTGGTGTTTCAATCAGGTGCCTATGGATTGACAGCGAGTCCAATCAATTTTTTATCGCAGACTAAAGCTGTCGAATTATTACTTTAATCCGGGGGCCGATATATACATGAAGATGCATCAACACGGCTCTACATTGATTAAGCATATTTTTAATGTAAAGTTAATTCCCCAATTAGATAAATCTTCTATTATCGTGAATTTTTCACAGACTTTATTGGGGAAAATTTCTCTTGTTGCCATTTTTTCTTTAGGATTGCAGTTACTGGATATTACTCATTGGATAGAGCTCGCAGTCATATTTTTTGTTTTATCTGTACTCCCCAAATATAGAATATTTCTAGTACTCTGTGCTACTTTGTATTGGGTATTTTCAAATGAATCGTTTAATTTAAAGCAGATAAATGAAATTTCAGTCGCTTTAGGGGTCCAAGATTTAATAAATTGGACAACGATACAGTGGGAAATATTGCTTATCATTTATTTCTTTTGTGCTGTTTTCTATTTAATTGCCTTTAAATATAAGCATACTTTGTTTTTAAAGCGTCCTATTACCCTGCTTATTATTTTTTATTTTATAACTATTTTCGTTGCTTGTTATGCCCCATTACCGGAATTATTTTTAACGTATTTATGGGCATTCATCTTTATTTTTCGTCGCTTTATTTGGTTTTTTGCTTATAGTTTGTTGGATATTCATTCAAAAAAACCTACTCCATTGTATTACCAATTTGGCTACTATCAACCATTCTGGCAAGTTCACGCTCTTTCATATTGGGCTTATTTGCCAATTCCAAAGGGTGTTGGTTATCTTAAAAAAATTGAAGTTAAAACTGAACCTGCTCTAGCTGTCTGTCAATTGAAGGCCATAAAACTATTATATTGGACTATTTTACTGGTGATTCTCCATAACATTATGCAAAATGTAATTTATGGTTTACCAGGAACTTTTCAAAACTTTTTTATCATTCCTTACAGCTTGGATGTTCCTAAAATTTCCTCAGCAATATATGCATCTGTTGCTGGGAATCCTTTGCCGTGGTTTGAAGGTTGGATATGTGTTTTTTTTAATTTATTTGACTTAATTCTTATTACCGCAATTTATGGGCATTTTATCATATCTTGTGTGCGAATGGCCGGTTACAACGCATTGAGGAATACTTATAAGCCTTTATCCGCAAAAACCTTGGTCGAATTTTGGAATCGTTTTGTATATTACTTTAAAGAATTATTAGTTGAGTTTTTCTTTTATCCAGCATTTTTTCGCTACTTTAAAGCATGGCCTCGATTTAGAGTGTTTTTTGCAACATTATGTGCTGCAGGGTTTGGAAATATACTATTTCATTTTCTATATGATCCTTGGCCCTTTTTTCAAATGGGAATATTGGAAGCTGCACTTGCTTTTCATGCATATTTTGTCTATGGAATAATATTGGGTTGTGGCATAGGTATTTCTCAGATTCGAAATATGAATAATAAAGGCGTATATCCGTGGTATCGTCGTTATATTACCGGTCCGTTATGTGTTTTTGGTTTTTTCGCGCTTGTTAGAATTTTTGATAATACGTCTTTACCAACCACCTTTAGTGATCATTTAAATTTTGCGTTGAGTTTGTTGAACTTACAGAGCTAGCAATTTTATGAAAAAAACACCTCAATCCGATGACATAAAAAAAGAAATTTCCAATTATTTGGCAGAACTTTTAAAAATGCCAATTTCGGAAGTAATGGAAATAAATTTAATATCCGCCGGTTTTCTAGATTCAATTAATGTACTGCAGTTAGTGATGTTCTTGGAAGACAAATATAATGTGGATTTTAGTGATAATGCCTTCGATCAATATGAATTTGATACTGTGGATGGCATTGTAAAGATCGTGCAGTGTGGTTCATAAATCAAATGCTTAAAAAGAAAGAGTAATTTTATTTGATAATCTTGGGTATTAGAGTCAGGCTTGATTTATTAAGTTGTTTATTATAGCCAAATTAAATCCAATTCGTGAAAAGGCGGTTAGAGGTCTTTAGAAAATAGTGTGGTGCACTTGCTGGTTGAATGTGGCTACTAGACCTGAGCCCAGCGCTGCACAGGAATCGATTTCGAGGACACCCATTTAAATTCACACTATAAATCACTTAAAGTCTGAGAGCTATAGTACCGAATAATTTTTCTATTCAATTGAAATTAAGAAGCTGTCCTCAAATTTCATTTTTAGCAAAAGCAGGACTTTTCCATTTACGTAGTTCAGAACTTAAGTAAAGAGTTTGTTCCCTTTTTTTACTTTCATAAATCACTTCGTTATAGCTTTGGTATTTTAGCGATGAATGTGTACATGCAAGTTTAATCGTATTTGTTTTCCCATTAGCATAATCCCAAAAAGTAAAAACTGCATTAATAGCCCCATTTTAGCTAACAATTTCTCTTGGGAATAACAGGAGCAGCGGGGTGTTAGCATCTGCAAAAAAACATAAGAAATTTAAAGTACTTACGAAACGGTGTTTGTCAACGTAGTTGTCCCAATTGATTAAGCTGCTAACTCTAAATTCTCTGTTTCTTTTTCTGGGTTAAGCCATACTTCTTCTGGCAACTCCCAGTTCCTTATATCACCTGACCAACGTTC